>Ga0335080_10001189_pt1 | contig 25135 bp, 20 predicted proteins | sample Lox_Sample_34_FD_206720 | JGI IMG/M metagenome (GOLD analysis project Ga0335080, IMG submission 206720) | Soil microbial communities from Loxahatchee National Wildlife Refuge, Florida, United States - Lox_Sample_3.4 | ecosystem: Environmental > Terrestrial > Soil > Wetlands | place: USA... | reverse complement strand
TGGCAGAGTCACCTCTCCATAGACAATCTGCGGAATCGGGATCATGAACAGCAGCAGAAAGAGCGGAAATGCCAGTTCACGCACGGTGCGGGTGCCGCATACCGTGAGCACCACGCCGATGAGCGAGATGACAAACGCGGTGCGAGCCAGCAGCAATTCGGCGCCAATCGAGCCAAGCAGCATCTGGATCATACCCCAGAGGATGACCAGGAGCCCCCAGTAATTGGGCTGCAGCGGAATGGCCAGCAATGCCGGACGCTTCGTCCACACAATCCAGCCCGCGACGAGCGGAACAAAGAAGCCGTGACCCATGTCATCGTCGGTGGCCCACTGGTGGACGAGCAGCTTCAAAACCGGCGCGTAGCAGACGATCAGCAGCGCGCCGAACCAGATCATGCTGCCCCAGGGAAAGTGAGATGGCGGGGCAGGCTGATCCTGCGGCTCGGACTGGAGCTTTTCACGAGTGAGCATGCACCGGCTTCGTTCATCATATCAGTGCATCGAAATAGACCTCGCCGTCGCGTGACGATATCCTGTTAGTTTCGCGATGAATGTCCGTAAGTACTGCGCGGCTGCCGCAGCTCCCGTCACCATCGCCGCGTTGAACGTGTGGCTCTGCGCGGGCCTGTTTCGAATCGAATACAGCCGTTTCCTGGGTTCGATTGAGAGCTCTTACATTGCCATAGCCCGCTGGAGCCAGCTCAACTGGGGCGACCTGTCGTGGTGGCCGCTCTGGTATGGGGGCGTACCGTGGCCGAACACCTATCCGCCGCTGTTGCACTGGACCGTCGCGGCGGTCGCGCAGTTCGGGGGCTTCTCACCGCCGCGCGCCTATCACATTGTCACCGCGCTTTTCTTCTCTCTCGGGCCGCTGGCGCTTTATTGGCTGACGCTGCGGTTATCGGGATCGCGATGGGCATCGTTGGCGGCCGGTCTGGTCTATTCACTGGCGCCGGCGTCGGCGCTCCTGATCCCGCCGATTCATCGCGATCTCGGCGGCTTCCTGTTGCCGCAGCGCCTGCACGTCCTGCTGGCTTACGGCGAGGGACCGCACATCGCCTCTCTGGCCCTGCTTCCGCTGGCGATCCTTGCGCTCGATCAGGCGCTGGAGCGCCGCACGGCGTGGCGTGTGCTGCTGGCGGCTCTGGGTCTGGCCTCGGTCGTGTTCACCAACCTGATTGGAGCTTTTGCTCTGATCACCGCAATTCTCGCGCTGCTGCTGGCGCGCACCGCGAGGTTGAACTGGAAGGCTCTCCGGCTGACCGTTGAGACGGGGCTGATCGGCCTGGCCGGCTGGTTTCTGATTATCTTCTGGCTGACTCCTACCGTGCTCGCTACAGTCTCCCGCAACGCGCGCTACATCGAGGGCGACTACAGCCGCTCTTACGCGGTGCTGCCGTTGTTCTTCGTCGTGGCGATCACAGTGTGCCTTCTGCTGCGCGCCGGGCTGCGCCGCGCCGGTGCGGACGTGGCGCTGCAGTTCTTCGCGATGTGGTCGGTTATCGTCGCGGGCGTGGTGCTGGGGAAGTTCTGGCTGAATCTCCCGGTCGTTCCCCAGCCGCACAGGTATCACCTTGAAATGGACGCCGCTATCGCCGGAACAGCGATCCTGGCCGCGGCAGCATTGTGGAGAAAGCTCCCGCGGCGGGCGACGATTGTCGTCGCGGCCATTATTCTCATCGCCGCGGCGTTCGTTGCATATCGCGAGAAGCGCTGGGCACACGGCCAGATCGGATCGCTGGACATCCGCAACACCAGCGAGTACCGCATCGCGCGCTGGCTCGGCGCGCATCGCAATGGCGCGCGCGTGTTCGTCCCTGGGAACGTTTCGTTCTGGATGAACGACTTCAACGGCGTCCCCCAGGTGGGCGGCGGCGTCGATCAGGCTCGCGTCTCCAACATCAACCTGATCGCCAACTACATCATCTATTCAGGCGACGGCGCAGGCGAGCACGATGCCGAATACAGCATCCTGTGGCTGAAGGTATCGGGCGCGCGCAAGGTGGCAACCACCGGCCCCCGCAGCACGGAGATGTTCCACCCGTTCCTAAGCCCCGGGAAATTCGCCGGCCTGCTGCCGGAGTTGTGGCGCGATGGCGACGACGTCATCTACGAAATTCCCGGCCCGCCGCCGTCACTCGCCCATGTCGTCGGCCGCAGTGATCTCGTGGCGCGGCCGCCTGCCAATGGCATTGATGTAGAGCCCCTGCGCGCCTATGCAGCGGCCCTTGACGATCCATCCCGCCCGTTCGCGAAGATGACGTGGCTCAGCAACCATCAGGCGCGCATCGAAACAACAGCAGCCTCCGGCCAGTTGATCTCCGTGCAGGAGAACTACACTCCAGGCTGGCACGCATCGGTCAACGGCGTAAAGCGTCCGATGTGGGCGGATGGCCTCGGCTGGATGGTCATCGATCCGGGCTGCAACGGCGCGTGCACCGTCGAGCTCACTTTCGATGGCGGCGCGGAGACGAAGGCCGCACGCTGGTTGAGCGGGCTGACGCTGGTGGCGCTGCTCGCGCTCGGCGTGCGCAGTTCCTTGCGCCAGGCTCGCAGCCGATGACTCGGCGCACGCGCACCGGCTTCGCCTGTCTCGGCCTGTTTGCGCTGAACGCAATCGTGGTCTGGCGCCTGTTTGGCGTCGAATACCTCGATCAGTTCGATTCGGTGGAAGGCATCTTTTGCACCTTCGGCCGTTTCCTGCGCGAGAGCTGGCCGCATATTGGCTGGTTTCCCTGGTTCGACGCGGGTATGCCCATTGAGAACGCGTATCTGCCGCTGGTGCCATGGCTGGTGGCGGCGATCTCGTTCCTCGGGCGCTGCTCGCCTGCCCACGCGTTTCACTTTCTGGCCGCTATCACCTACGCGCTCGGCCCGGTGTTTTTGTTCCTGTTCGCGCGCCGGCTGGCCGGACACGATGCACCCGCTCTCATCGGCGCGGCCGCATGGTCGCTGTTCTCTCCCAGCGTGGTTTTCCCGGCGCTGCTTCACGACATGGCAACCGCGTGGGGCTCGCGCCGGCTGGTGAATGTCGTCACCTGGGGCGAGACGCCGCACAACATTTCGGTTTCCCTGATCCCGCTGGCTTTGCTGCTGATCGCGCGTTTCCTCGACGCGCCCGGCGCGCGCCGCTTCGCCCTTGCCACCGTGGCGGTCGCCGTTGTGTTGCTCTCGAACACCTTCGGCATCGTGGTGCTGGTGATTTGCGCCTACATTTTCGTGGCATCGCGCGACGATTTCGGCTTTAAGAGCCTGCTGCGTGTTACCGCAACCATCGTCGCCGCCTGGCTACTGATCTGCCGGTTTCTCGAACCCTCGCTGCTGCGCCTCATCGGCACCAGCGCGCAATCGATCGGCGGCGATTTCCGCTTCACGCTGCGGGTCCGGCTGATCGCGTTTGCGTTCGCGGGCACACTCGTCGTGCTGTGGCTGGTGCTTCGCCGCGTCAGCGCGGAGCCGATCCGGTTCCCGGCGCTGTATGCCGCCTGCTTCAGCGGTGTGCTCGCGATGATCTACCTGCTGGACATCGGCTTTCTGCCGCAGCCCACGCGCTACCACCTGGAAATGGATCAGGCCGTCTGCCTGCTGGCCGGATTCGCGCTGTATTCCGCGATGCGCCGCCTCCCCCGTCGCATCTTGATTGTCTGCGCGGGTCTGGGAGTCCTCGCCCTGGCATGGCTCGCGGTGAAGAACTGCGAGCTGGCAGAGCGGAGGATTCGTCCGATCGACGTGACGAAGTCGATGCCATGGCGCGAAGCACGGTGGATCGCCGAGCACCTGCCCGGCCAGCGGGTGCTGGTTTCCGGCGAAAACGAATACTGGTTCAATCTCTTCGCCGACAATCCGCAGCTCAGCGCCGGTCACGATCCTTCCGCGCCCAACTGGATGCAGCGCGTGGCGGTCTACATCATCTACTCGGGCCAGGCCGCAACAGCCGAACGGGACGGACCGCTCTCGGTCTTCTGGCTGAAGGCGTTCGGCGTCTCCGCCATTACTGTGCCGGGGGCCGGCAGTCCCGACCCTTATCGGCCCATCCTGCGCCCCGAGAAGTTCGAAGGCCTGCTTCCGCTGATCTGGCGCGACGGGTATGAGTCCATCTATCGCGTGCCGCTTCGCTCCACTTCACTCGCCCACGTGATTCCTACATCGGCCATCGTGCGGCGGCAGCCGCGGCACGGTCTCGATGTCGGCCCCATGCTCGCATATGTCGCAGCGCTCGACGATCCCTCACTTCCGCTCGCCTCGGTCACCTGGTCCAATCCGGAGCGCGGCCGCATTTCCACCACCGTGGCGCCCGGGCAGGTGATCCTGCTGCAGGTTAATTATGACCCCGGCTGGAAGGCCTCCATCGCAGGACGCCCGTTGCGCGTAACGCGCGACAAGCTGGGCCTGATCGTCATCGAGCCGGACCGGGCCGGCCGCTGCGACATCGACATCGCTTTCGGCGGTGGGACCGAGCGCACCATCTGCCTTATCCTGAGCCTGGCCACGCTCGCCGCCCTCGCCGGCATGCTGTCGTGGCGAACAAAGGTCTGGCGGCAATAAGACGTCGCATTTTTCTCTTTCACCAATCGTTATTCCACGGTAATGCTTCTCCCGGAGCTCACGGACCAGGGACGTCACTATCTGGAGATTGCGGGAATTACCGCATCGGCGCAATGCGAGGAGCTTCGCCAGATCCTGGCCCTGGCCAGCTGGACCTGACCCCATATCGCCAGCTCTCGGAAGCGCTGATGAAACACACCGAAGAAACCATGAGCCTGCTGCAACGTTATTGCAAGCTTGTCGAGAACCCGCCGGAGGCCGCGATTTCGAAATCAGCGCCCGCCACGTCCGTGCCGCCCGAACCGCAGGAGCAGGCAAAAGCCGCTGCCGGTTGACCCCTCCACCCCCCGCGTGATATCCATGGAGTTACCTTTTCCGGGGTGCTTGCCACTGCGGTGAGTGAAAAGGGAAGCGGGTGAGATTCCCGCACGGTCCCGCCACTGTGAGCAGCGAGCGGCCGGCGCGACAAGCCACTGTCCAACGGACGGGAAGGCAGCCGGCGACCGCGATGACCTGCGAGTCAGGAGACCTGCCCCGGATGTCTGCTGCGCCACGTTCCGTGGGAGCGCGCTGGCGCGGGAGTACGCTTCCCGCCATCGTTCCTCCGGTCCGCCCGCGGCGTTTTTGAATTCGTCGAGGCGCGGACCTCCAATGCTCACCTTCATCATCGGCGGCGCTCGCAGCGGGAAAACCGCGCTGGCACAATCCCTGTGCCGGCCCGAATCCCGAGTCGCTTATCTTGCGACCATGCGAGCCGAAGACGACGAACTGCGCGCGCGTATCCAGCGCCACCGCAGCCATCGTCCCGCCACGTGGACGACCATTGAGGAGCCGCTGGCCGTTGCGTCCGCGGTCCGCCGGGCCTCGCGCGAGTTCGATTCCATCGTTCTGGATTGCCTCACTCTCTGGCTCAGCAATCTCTGCTGGGAACATCGCGCCTGCGATGCCGAAGAGCTCGAACGCAGGGCGCTGGCCGAGGCGGATGACCTCGTCCAGTCCCGCGCACACGCGCATCTGATCGTCGTCTCGAACGAAGTGGGAAGCGGAATCGTGCCCGAAAACGCCGTGGCGCGCCAGTTCCGCGACCTGCAGGGGTTCGTCAATCAGCATGTGGCGCGCGCCGCCGACGAGGTCTGGCAGACGGTAGCGGGCATTCCGGTGCGCATCAAAGGATAGCGCCAGTGTTACTGCCCATCGTTCCTCTATTTATCGCCGCATCGCTCGGCGTTAATGTCACCGATCCGCAGGGGGCCGCGGTCCCCAGCGCGGAAATAACCGTGGTCGCGCGCGACAACAGCGCGCATTTATCCGGAGCAGCCGGCGCCGACGGCGCGCTCACCCTCGATTCCCTCGCGCCCGGCGATTACCTCGTCACCGCCGCCGCCGACGGCTTCGCGAAATCCGACCCGCAATCCGTGCACGTCGCCACCACCGCGACCGCCAACATCCGCCTCGCCATCGCGGCCGTGCGGACCAACGTAATCGTCACCGCCGATGGCACGCCGCAAACCGTGGACGAAACCTCGAAAGCCGTCACCAGCATCGACGCCGCCGAACTGCACAACCGCGACGTCTTCACCATGGCTGATGCCGTCGCCGCCACCCCCGGCCTGCGCGTCACCCAGCAGAGCGGCTTCGGCGGACTCGCCTCCGTCTCCCTCCGCGGCCTGCCCCCGCAGGACACCGCCGTCCTCATCGACGGCATGCGCTTCCGCGACCCCACCGCCACCCAGGGCGATGCCTCCGCGCTCTTCCAGGACCTCATCTGCACCGACACCTCCACGGTCGAGATCCTTCGCGGCGCAGGTTCGTCCCTCTACGGAACCAACGCCGTCGGAGGAGTCGTGAACATCCTCACCGACCAGGGCGGCCTCCCCAACCACGGCAGCGTCCTGCTGGAAGGCGGAGGCCAGGACATGTTCCTCGGCCGCGCCGAATTCGCCGGAGGCACCGCGCACGACCGTCTGCAGTACAGTGCCGGTCTCACCCACCTCGACGTCCTCAGCGGAATCGACGGCGATTCGCCGGCCCGCACCACCAGCGGCCAGGCCCGCGCGAGCTGGCGCATCGACAACACCACGCAAATCTTCGCGCGCCTCTACGCCGCCGATTCCTTCGCCAAACAGAAAACCAGCCCCGAGACCGCACCCGGCCTCGACGCCACCGGTATCGTCAACGCCGTCCCGAACGTCACCTTCATCCCATCCGCCGATAACCCTGACTACCTCCGCGCCGCGCACTTCATCGCCACCGCGGCGGGCATCACCGGCCACCCCACCGAGCGCCTCGGCTACAGCGCAACCTGGCAGAGCCTCATCACCGAGCGCGAATTCAGCGACGGCCCCGCGGGCACCGGCTACCAGCCCGCCAACAGCGTCCACTACTTCTACCAGGGCCAAACCCACACCGCCAACGCGCAGATCAACTACCAGGCCGGCCATCACCTGCTTGGCGCGGGCTACGAGTTCGAAGCCGAGCAATTCGCCTCGCCCTACCTCGACGACGCCAACCCCGCCAACAACTCCAACGTCCACGCCGCCCAGCAGAGCAACGCCGTCTACGCGCAGGATCAGGTGCGCCTCCTCGGCGATCGACTCAACCTCGCCGCCTCCTTCCGCGCGCAGTACTTCACGCTCCAGCAGCCCGAGTTCACCCCCGCCACCAGCTCACCCTACGCGACCCAGCACTTCGCCGCGCCGCCCACCGCGTACACCGGCGACGGCTCCATCGCGTATATGCTCCGCCGCACCGGCACGCGCATCCGCGCCCATGTCGGACGAGGCTACCGCGCGCCCTCGCTCTACGAGCGTTTCGGCTCCTCCTACGACAGCTTCTTCGGCTACTCCTTCTACGGGGACCCGCGCCTCGCCCCCGAGCGCTCCGTCTCCGCCGACGCAGGCTTCGACCAGTACGCCTTCCACAACCGCCTGCGCTTCGGCGCGACCTATTTCTACACCCAGCTCCAGCGGGTGATTGCTTTCGACACCGTGCCGGCGACAGATCCCATCGGCCGCTACTTCGGCTACCTCAACACCGGCGGAGGCATCTCTCGAGGAGTCGAAGCCAGCGCTCAGGCCGCCATCACACGCACGCTCGATCTGCGCGGCTCGTACACCTACACCAGCGCGATCAACCGCCAGCCCATCGACGGAGTCTGGCAGACCTTCCTGGTCCCGCACAACATGTTCACGCTGGTGGCCACCGACCGCCTCACCCGCCGCCTCACCGCGACCTTCGACCTCGTCGCCACGGACCACTACCTCTTCCCCGTCTACAACCCGAACACATACGCGAACATCCCGTTCCAATTCCCCGGCCAGAAGCGCGCGGGCCTCGCGCTGAACTACCGCATCCCGCTCACCGACACGCGCGCCATCCGCCTCTACGGCCGAGTCGAGAACCTGTTCAATCAGGACTACTACGAAGGCGGCTTCCGCACCCCGCCAATCCTCGGCATCGGAGGTCTGCAATTCGAGTTCTGACAGACACGTGGCACAGGCTTCAGCCTGTGATCTTTGCACTGCTCGCGGCCGTGACCCTCACGGCCGCTCCCCCCATCCGCATCATCTCCATGTCGCCGAACGCCACCGAGATCCTCGCGGGCCTCGGAGTCATCAACCGAGTGGTCGCCGTCTCCGACTACGACGTCTGGCCGCCCGAAGTCAAAAACCTCCCGCGCATCGGAGGCTGGAGCACGCCCTCGCTCGAACGCGTTCTCGCATTCCGGCCCGATCTCGTCCTCGTCAGCGACGCGCAGATGGAACTCATCGGACCGCAGCTTCGCCAGCTCGGCCTCAACGTCGTCTCCGTACCGACCCACACGCTCGACGACGCCTGGCGCGCCATCCGCATCGCCGGCCACGCCACCGGGCGCGACGCCGAAGCCGCAAAGCTCGAATCCACCACGCGAGCCGGAATCGCCCGAGTCCTCAACATCACCCGATCGCTCCCTCACCCCAGAGTCCTCTGCGTCGTCGACCGCACCCCCGGCACTCTGCGCGACGTCTACGCCGCCGCCGACGGCAGCTTCATCGCCCAGCTCATCGATATCGCCGGCGCGCACTCTGTCATCCCGCGCAACAACGAAGGCTATTCACGCATCGGCAAGGAAGCGCTGCTCCGCTACAATCCCGATATCATCATCGACATGATGCAGGGCCCGCCCAACCGCCTCGGCGAAGATCCGCAGGCCGTCTGGCGCGACTTCCCCGAACTCGCCGCCGTCCGCAACCACCGCATCGTCCCCGTCCACGAGGACTACGTCCTGCACGCCTCGCAAATGGTCGTCAAGACCGCCGTACTCTTCGCGCGCATCTTCCATCCCGAAATTCCGGCCGACCAGTGGGGCACCCCATGACGCCCATCGTCGAAGCGCGCGACCTGCACTTCGCCTGGCGGCCCGGGCACGACGTCATCCGCGGCGCATCGCTCGCCCTCGAACGCGGCAAACTTGGCGCGCTCATCGGAGCCAACGGCAGCGGTAAATCCACGCTCCTCCGCCTCCTCACCGGCCTCCTCACTCCAACCCGCGGTGAGGCCTTCTTCAACGGAACCCCGCTCCACCAGATCCCCGCGCGCGATCGCGCCCGCCGCATCGCCTGGGTCCCGCAATCCACGCCCGCCGCGTTCCCCTTCACCGCCCTCGAAGTGGTGCTCACAGGCCGCAGCCCCTGGAGCCCGCGCTTCCACTTCGACGATGAAAAGGACCGCGCCTTCGCGCTGCAGTCGCTCGAAGCCGTGAACGCCGCGCACCTCGCCGACCGCCCAATCACCGAACTTTCCGGCGGCGAACGCCAGATGGTCACGCTGGCCCGCGCCCTCGCCCAAAACCCCGAGTGCCTCTTCCTCGATGAGCCCGCCTCCGCGCTCGACCTCAAGCACCGCTCCGCGCTCGTCCGCACTCTGGCCGGCCTTCGCGACCGCACCGGCCTCACGGCACTCGTCGTCACGCACGACCTCCAGCTCATCGATCCGTTGTTCGATCAGGTCTTCGCCCTCACCTGCGGCCGCATTGCCGCCAACGGAAAGCCCACCGAAGTCCTCACGGACGCCTCGCTCGCGTCGATCTATGACGACCCTCAGGTGCGTACGGCGCGCATCGGAGACAGGACGGTGATCTGGTCCGAATGACAGCATCCCGCCTCCTTCGCGCGCTCCTTATCTCCGCCGCTATCCTCGCGGCCGCGACGGCCTTCGGACTCTGGGCTGGTTACGAACACGTCACCCTCGATTCGCTCCGCCACGATCCCATATCCCGCGCCCTGTTTTTCCGCGTACGGATGCCGCGCGTAGCCCTGGCGGCGCTCACCGGAGCCGCCCTCTCCATCGTTGGTGCGGCACTACAGGCCCTCTTCCGCAATCCCCTCGCTGAGCCCTTCACCCTCGGCGTTTCCGGCGGTGGCGCGCTTGGAGCCAGCATCGCCATCGCCTTCGGATGGGGCGCTCGAGCCTTCGGCGTCCCCCTCGTCTTCGTCACGTCGTTCGGAGGCGCGATGCTCGCTGTCCTGATCGTCTACCGGATTGCGCGCACTGGCGTGGTCGTGCTCCCCGGAGCGCTGCTCCTCTCCGGAGTGATCGTGAACCTGATCGCGGCGTCAGGCGTCCTCATCCTCGAATACCTCACCGATCCCACGCGCTCGCTCCAAATCCTCCGCTGGACCGTAGGCTCGCTCGACATCGTCGGCTTCGACATGATCTGGCGCATGAGCATCGTCCTGATCCCCGCGACGCTGGCCCTGCTAGCCTTCGCCCGCGATCTCCAGCTCGTGGCCGTCGACGAAGACACGGCCGCCTCCCTCGGCGTCAACGTCCGCCGCACCGAAGGAGCCGTCTACTTCCTCAGCTCCCTGCTCGTCGGAGTCACCGTAGCGGTAGGCGGCACCATCGGATTCGTCGGCCTCATCGTGCCTCACGCCGTCCGCCTCATCTTCGGCCAGGACCTCCGCATCCTCATGCCAACCTCCGTTCTGCTCGGCGCGGCCTTCCTCATCGCAGCCGACACGCTCGCGCGCGCCGCCGTCAGCACCACCGAACTCCCCGTCGGAGCCGTCACCGCCCTGCTCGGTGGACCTGTCTTTCTCTGGCTCCTCACCCGCCGCCAGCGCAACGCGGCTATGTAACCATGAATCTCAATATCCAACCCATCGATCCACACTGGATGGCCACCGCCGAGCGTCACCAGCGCGACCTCACTAAGCCGCCCGGCTCCCTCGGCCGCCTCGAAGCCATCGCCAACCGCTGCGCCGCCATCTTCGGCTCGCTCACCCCGCCCGTGGACGCCGCCCGCATCGTCATCTTCGCGGCCGATCACGGAGTCGCCGAAGAAGGCGTGAGCGCCTACCCGCGCGAAGTCACCGCGCAAATGGTCCTCAACTTCCTGAACGGAGGCGCAGCCATCAACGCGCTCGCGCAAGCCGCCGGAATTGATCTCGCCGTCGTCGATGCAGGAGTCGCGACGCCGCTCACCGACGCACCCGGCCTCATCCGCCACCACATCGCCGATGGCACACGCAACTTCACGCGCGAACCCGCCATGACCGAAGCCGAGATGAACGAAGCGCTCGAGGCGGGCTTCGCCGAAGCCGAGGCCGCTGTCGCCGACGGCTACAGTCTTCTCGGCTGTGGCGAGATGGGCATCGCGAACACCACGGCGGCGTCCGCCATCGCCTGCGCGCTGACCGGCCGGCCCGCCATGGACCTCACGGGGCGAGGAACTGGAGCCGACGACGCTACGCTTGGGCGCAAACTCTCAGCCATAGAGCGTGCGCTGGCACTGCACGGCCCGCACCTGGCCACGCCCAAGGACATCATGCTGTGCCTCGGAGGCTTCGAAATCGCCGAAATGACCGGCTTCTTCCTCGGCGCCGCCCACCACCGCCGCCCCGTCGTAGTGGACGGCTTCATCGCAACCGCCGCCGCCGCCCTCGCCGTTCGCTTCGCCCCAGCCGCGCGCGACTACATGTTCGCCGCCCACAAATCGGCTGAGCCAGGGCACGCGGCATTGCTCGAAATCGTCGGCGATGAGCCTTTGCTCGACCTGGGCATGCGCCTCGGCGAAGGAACCGGGGCCGCGCTGGCCATTCAGCTCATCCGGAGCGCGGTCGCGGCTTTCACTAACATGGCGACGTTCTCGTCCGCCGGCGTTTCCAACAAATCCGAATGAGCCTGCTCGCCGCCATCGCGTTCCTCACGCGGATTCCGATCCGCTATCCGTTCTCGACGGAACAGGTAGCGCGGGCGGCGGGCTGGTTCCCGCTTGTTGGCGGCGCCCTCGGATTGCTCTACGGCGCGGTCTTCCTTGGAGCCACGCACATCGCGCCGGCGTACGTCGCGGCCATCCTCGTGCTGATTGTCGAAGCGCTGCTCACCGGCGCGCTCCACTACGACGGCCTTGCCGACATGTGCGATGGTTTCGGGGGAGGCCGCACCCGTGAGGATGTCCTGCGCATCATGCGTGACCACGCGATCGGCACTTACGGCGCGACTGCGCTCATCCTGATGCTTCTGCTGACGGCGTCGTGTCTCACTGCGCTGAAAGCGCCGCTGCTGGCCGCCTCCTGGCTCTGCGCGGGCGGAGCCTTCGGCCGCTGGACCATCCTCCTCCTCAGCCGGGCCCTCCCCTACGCCCGCTCCCACAACGCCATCTCTACCCACATCGGCAGACGCGAGCTCATCGTCGGCACCGCCACAGTCGCCGCGACCGCCTTCCTCCTCCACTGGCAAACCCTGATCGCCGCGGCAGTGGCTCTCACGCTCGCCGCCCTTCTCGGCCGCCTCGCCCACAAGAAAATCGGAGGCCTCACCGGAGACACCCTCGGCGCCACCGCCCAAATCACCCAAACCGCCCTCCTCCTCACCGCCGTCATCCTCAACCGATGACCACCCTCTACCTCATCCGCCACGCCGAACCCGACGCCTCCCTCAAAGGCCGCTGCTACGGAACCCTCGACACCGGCCTCTCCCCCACTGGCCGCGAACAAGCCGCTCACCTCTCCACACGCCTCGCCGACACCAACATCGCTCACATCTACGCCAGCCCCCGCCGCCGAGCCGTCGAGACTGCCGAATGCCTTGGCCGTCCCGTCACCATCGTGCCCGGCTTCCGCGAGCTCGACTTCGGCGACTTCGAAGGCCGCCCCTACGACGAAATCGCCCGCACCCACCCCGCCCTCTACCAACAATGGATGGACCGGCCCACCGAGGTCCAGTTCCCCAACGGCGAGTGCTTCACGCAAATGCAGGCTCGCGTCCTTGAAGCCCACCGCGCGCTGCTGGCTCGCCACGAAAATCAGACCGTCGCCGTGGTCGCGCACGGCGGCGCCGCACGCATCATCCTCGCCGACGCCCTCGGCCTCCCCGCCCCGAACATCTTCCGCCTCGCGCAGCGCTACGCCGCCCTCAACCTCATCCGCTACTACGGACAAATCCCAACCGTCGAGCTCATCAATGGCTGACTTCGATTGCTAGACGGCCTCTGAGCGCATGCCGGTCCCGTCAAAGCGCACGCTCTTCCTGTGCGCACAGATGGCAAACCTGCCGGTATCGAGAAACTGCCTCTGCCGATCCACCAGCGAAATCCTGATGGGCGGGCTTCGCCAGATCGCGTAATTCAGGCTCAACTGATCGCGCCGCGATCCTCGCCTGTATTCTCGCCACCACACCTCACACATTTCTCGCACGCTGACGCGATCGTGCCGCCGCGCAATGACACCGCTCGAGTACAGACCTGCGTGTGCCGGAAATCCGGCTTCGCGATACCGCTGCATGTGTGCGTCAATGCGTGCCGGGTCATCCAGTTTGCTGGTCTTGCACTCCTCCGCCTCGTCATAGATGCAATCCCGCAGCGGATGAGAGCAGATCATCATGTCGTCCTCGGGTCGCAGGTTCTCCGCGATGATCTCATCCAGGTTGGCGTCGATCTGAAACTGTGCGCCGATCGAAATCGACAGATCGTAATCCTTCAGATAGCGATGAAACAGGATCATGTGCTTCATCGCGTATCGCTTGTTTTCCAGGTCGCGATCCTCGTCGCCGCGAGGCGACAAACGCACATCCCAGACATCGGAACGAAGCGCCGGATCGTCGGTGAAACAAACGTAATCCCATTCCGGAGTGATAATGCCAGGTCTCTTCAGATCGTCATAATCGCCAAAAAGGAATGTGTACGCGACTCTTCGTTCGGCCATGACCAGCAGATTGTAACCCAGGCCGGACTTTTCCGGACTGGCCCAAAAACACCAGCCCGCGGTGCACATCGGCCAACGCCCTGCCGAATCGGACTCGTGTTTTCAGCAACTTTCCCGTGGAACCGGGTTTGCATTGATAGAGGCGGAGGAAGAAGAAGATGAAATCGAAACTGCTCTTGATTCTGTTGCTCGCCGGAGCTCCGATGTTCGCGGGCACCCACTGGTCAGTCAGCGTCGGAGTCGGCCCGGGTTATGGAGCCTACGTCTACGCCCCGCCGCCACCGCCGCCTGCGTATTACGCTCCGCCGCCCGCGCCCGGTTACGGCTACACCTGGGTGGGAGGCTATTATTACCCAGCCGGAAGAGCATGGCGCTGGCACGCCGGCTATTGGGCCCGTCCGCCGTATCGGCACGGCTATTGGGTGGCGCCCCGCTACAACAACCACCGCTACTACCGGGGCTACTGGCGCCGGTAAACAGCTTCGACCGCGGGTTCGTCCGCGCTGAGCGTACGGGCGATCTCGGTGGGCTTCAGAGGAACACCGATATCGCCCGGAAAGCGGTGGTCTGAGTGCACAAAGAAGTGGGTCAGGTACGCCACCCCGGCCCCGGCCATCACCCATGGGTGGGCGAACAGGGCAGCGGCCGGCAGCCCATACTCGGGACCTGCAATGAGGGATTCGAGAACTCCGCGAATCGGACGGCTCCGGCCGATCGATCCCGGCTGCTGTGCAATCACGAAGGCACGGAACTGAACTCCGGGGTGGCGCTTCGCATATTTCATGAGGGACCGCGTCGCCTGCTTCGGCGTACTCATCCCGAGGTCGCGGAAGAAGCTCCGGTGGACCGAGTGGGGATGAAAGAAGTTCAGCACGCCGCTGGCGAATCCCGCGCAGTTCTGAAACAGCAGATTGAAACGGCTCTTGTTCGGCCGTGAGTTGAACTCTTCGACGAACTTCATGTCCTGCTCTTCATCGGTGTCAATTTCCAGAACGTAGATTCGACGGTCGTAGGCTGAGCCCACAAGCTGAATCCAGTTCCCATCGGGCGCCTCCCCGTTCTCGCCGTCCGGTGCGATGTCTCGGAAGTGCCGACGCCGATAGTCGTCGCGCAGAAGAGCTGCCGACCTCGCGTCGACTTCGGGCGGCACCTCTTCGGGCTGATCCACGGCGTAGAGATACGGAATCAGCGGCACGGCGAGCCAGTCGTATCCACCCACCTTGTAGTACCGGCTGATCACCACGCCCGATTCGCCGGGACTGCACATCCGCAGCGAGACCGGCGAAGCCGCGCATATCCGCGAAAGATAGACGGCCGCGTGCCCGGTCGGATTGAACGTGCCAAAACGGGCGAACGGCTCCTCCATCAGGAGCGCCACTTCGGCGTGCGCCGTAACCACCAATGTCGCCAGGAAAAGAAGAATATATGCGTTTCGTCTCACTCGGTTTCGGGTACCACCTCTTTGTTGACGTACAAACGGTACTTTGGGATACGCAGGTGTCCGCGAGCTTACGCTGCTGGCCGGGCACGCGTACAAAACGAACCCAAATCCTGAATAATCTCTTATCGTCAACACGATAATCCCCGGCGCAGACATCCGTCTGGCAGACGGTGTCCGTCAGGGCTTCAGCCCAATGTTGTCCATCACTTCCAGCGCGAACCGGGCGGAGACGGTGGCGGGGCCGCCGCCCATTTCGATGCCAACCTCCACAGCTTCAAGCACTTCCGCGAAAGTCGCCCCGGCTTTCGCCGCCTGCTCGATGTGCCACTGCATGCACGACTCGCAGTCCTTCTCTACCGAAATCCCTACCGCGATCAGCTCTTTGTGTTTTTTGGGCAGCGCACCATCGGCAAAGGCGGCATGCTCCATCTCCAGAAACGCGCGATACACCGGGGACTGCAACGCGACAAGCCTCGCGTGCGCCCTTTTGCGTCTCGCCGACATCTCTTCGAACTTGTCCACAGAACCACGGTATCGCGGACGGGCTTCGCGCCGTTCCCCTGTTATACTGGTCGATTAAGGTTTTCCCCTCTTACTCAGGAGTTCCAAAGCATGTTCGATCTGTTCCGCAGCCGGGACAAGGCTGTCCGCATCGTCCTCGGCGCATTGCTGCTGCTTGTAGCTGCCTCCATGCTGCTGTACCTTGTGCCCGGCGGGACTTCGACCGGATCCCGCGGTGAACAGCAGATTGCCGCCGAAGTGGGAGGCGACGTGATCACCGCCCAGGAAATCCAGCAACACGTTCAGGACGCGATCCGCAACCAGCACATTCCGGACCGCCTGATGTACGTCTACCTGCCGCGCATCGCGCAGGGCCTGATCCGGGAGCGGGCCATGGCCTACGAAGCACGCCGGCTCGGGATCGAAGTGACCGACGCCGAGCTCGCGAGCATGCTTCAGGGCATGAGCGGCGGCCAGTTCAGCGATCGCGCCACCTACGAACGCTTCGTCAGCCAGCAGAACATGACCATCCCGCAATTTGAGGCGCAGCTCCGCGATTCCGAGCTCGCCCAGCGCCTGGTTAGTCTGGCGACCGCAGGCGTTGTGATCACGCCCGAAGAGGCCCGCCAATACTACGATCAGCAAAACGAGAAGATCAAACTCCAGTACGTCGCGTTCAGCCAGGAAGATCTGAAGGGCAAGATCAATCCGACACAGGCGGAGCTGGAGGAGTACTTCAACAAGAACCACGCGTTCTACACCACCCCGGAAAAACACGATATCGACGTGCTCATGGTGGAGCAGCAGAAAGTCGCGGACAGCATTCAGATTTCAGACGCTCAACTGCGTAACTACTATGCCTCACATCTCGATCAGTTCCGTGTCCCCGAGCGTGTGCATGTACGCCATATCCTGCTGAAGACCACCGGCCAGTCGCCCGACCAGGTGAACAAGACCAAGGCGAAAGCGGAAGGTCTGCTGAAGCAGGTCCGGTCGGGCGGGGACTTCGCGGCGCTCGCCACTGCCAACTCGGACGACCCCGGCTCAGCGCAGAAGGGCGGAGACCTGGGCTGGATTGTGCGGGGTCAGACCGTGCCCAATTTCGAAGCGGCCGCCTTTTCGCTCAAACCGAACGAGATAAGCAATCTGATCACCACTGAGTACGGGTTCCACATCATTCAGGTTCTGGCCCATGAACAGGCGCGGGTCCGGCCGTTTGACGAGGTGAAGGCCGACATCGCCGGCGGCATGAAGAACGAGATGGTGGCGGACCGCATGCAGGGGCTGGCCGACCAGGCGCACGCCGAATTGCAAAAGGCGCCCGGAGATTGCGTGAAGATCGGCGCAAGGCTGCGCATCTCCTGTCTAAGCATGAGCGGCGTGGTTCGCGGCGTGCCTATCCCGGGCATAGGAACGGACCGCGACGTGACCGCCGCCATCAACGCGCTCAAGGTCGGCGAGGTCAGCGAAGTGTTCCCGATTGGAACGGCCAAGATGGCGATCGTTACTCTTCGCAAGACGACTCCCGGCGGCCCTGCGCAGTTCGCCGACGTGAAAGACAGGCTGCGCAACTCTTATCTTGGTGTCCGTGTTGCCGAGATTGTTCGCGCCAACGCGGCGAAGGCGGCCGACATCGCAAAAAAGACCGGAGACATCGAGGCAGCCGCGAAAGCCACCGGCGGAACCGCCAAAACCACCGACGATTTCACGCGCGCCGGAGCAGCGGAGGGTTTGGGACCCGCCTCCTACTTCCTGCAGGCCTTCAAGAGTACGGTGGGCACGGTTCTTGGACCCATTCAGACGCCTGGCGGATCCGTTGTGGTGAAGGTGATCGGCAAGACGCCGGCCGACCCCACCCAGTTCGCGGCGCAGCAGGAGAAGGTGATCCAGGAGCTGAAGGACCGCCAGTCCAACGAGCAGACCGAGCTTTTCCAGGACAGCATCATGACGAGGCTGATCAACGAAGGCAAGGTCAAGATCCACAAGGATGTGATGGATCGCATCCTGTCGCCGCAGAAGAGCTGACCGTCGGAGCCCGCGCACCAGTCCAATGATCCACGCCTTCATTGAATTCCTGCGCACGCTCACCGATCCGGACAAGCTGATTCACTTCCTGTCCACGGTGGTCACCGGCTGGTACAGCTACGCGTTGCTCGCCGCGATCGTCTTTGCGGAGACAGGCCTGCTGGTTGGGTTCGTTCTGCCAGGCGACTCGCTGCTGTTCACGATCGGCGTGGTTTGCGGAGCAGGACGCCTGGACATGACGCTCATGATCGTGCTGCTGATCTGCGCCTGCATGATCGGCGACTGGTCAGGCTATTTGCTCGGGCGCCGCACCGGGCCCATCATCTTCAGCCGCCCCGATTCGCGCCTGTTCAAACAGGAATATCTACAGCGGACGCACGCGTTCTACGAGAAACACGGCGGCAAGACCATCATCTACGCCAAGTTCGTGCCGATTATCCGCACCTTCGCCCCGTTCGTGGCGGGTATCGGGAAGATGCCATATGGGCGGTTCCTGCCGTTCGATATCGTGGGCGGTACGGGCTGGGTGACCTCAATGACCCTGCTGGGATATTTCCTGGGGGGCATTCCAATGGTCCGGCGGCACTTCGAGAAATTCGTGCTGCTCGTGATCTTCCTGTCGCTTCTACCCATCTTCCTGCACGCCATTCAAGCGCGGCTGCGGCGCAAATCCAACTAAACAAACCCTATAGCCACGCCGCGGCTTTGTCGATATCGAGAGTAGTGAAACACTCGGCCGGCAGAGGTGTCGCGGGAGCTGTGTCGCTCCTCGTCTGGATGTTCGGCACAGCGGGATGCCGGTCCAGCCAGCCCGATGCGGGCAAGCCTTTGACAGAGCTCGGCCAGATTCTGAGAATGCCGGCCGCGCAGCTCCGGACCGGCAGCGCGGTGCACCTGCGAGCTACGGTGGTTTATCGCGACGGAGACGACTTGTATATAGGGCAGGACTCTGTCGGCGGGATGGCGATCGACCCGGGGTGGACGGGCGACGACGTCACCCCGGACGACATCGTCGATATCGAGGGAGTCATCGGTTTTCGCCGGGACACGCCCGTGATTCGCGGCGCGCACATTCGCTGGCTGATGCGGCAGATGCCCCCGCGCGCCCGGGTCGTCCACGCGCGGGACGTTGTGGACGGAAAAGAGCAATATCAGTGGGTAGAAGTCCGCGGGATCCTGCAGGACACACGGACCGAGGGACACCTGGTTGAGCTCAAACTCGCCGCCGGGGGAACGGTTCTGAAGGCTGTAACGGGGTGCCGTCAGGATGTGGATTTCGAGCTGCTCAGAGGAAAGCCGGTGCGGGTGCGCGGCGTGGCGGTGGGGCAGTTCCCATCGACCGGCAAGCCGACCGGAACCCGGCTGTTCCTGGCATCGACCTTTGGCGCGGTCATTGAAGATGTTTCGCAGGAGGAGAAGGAGCGAAACGATAACAGCGCCCCGCTGGTCACTGCCCGCCAGGTGAAGATGCTGCCGCCGGACAGCGTTGGCCTGCGTCTGGTACGGTTGCGTGGGACGGTGACTTTCCAGGACGCGGAGCTTCACCAGTTATATCTGCAGGACAGCACGGGCGGAATCTACATCTTTCCCGGCGAGATCACCACGGGCGGGTACCAGAGCAAGGAAGTGGAAGTGCTCGGTTACACTGCCCCGGGCGGGTTCGCGCCAACCGTGCGAGCGAAGGCGGTCCGGGTCCTGGGCGAAGGGAAGGAACCGGCGCCGGCCCGGCTGGACTATGCCAGCTTTGCTTCCGGAGAACACGACTGCACGTGGGCGAAGACCCATGGCTGGGTGCGCTACCAGTCCAGCCGCGGGGCGCGCAGCTATCTGGTACTGGCGACACCGGAGGGCCGGTTGCGTGTCGCGGTTCTCGGCACGCTGCCCGCGGGGCTGACGGACGCAGACGTCGAAGTGCGGGGCGTGATCGGCTCTCAATTCAACGAAGACCGGCAGCTCACCGGCGTTGAGATGCGGCTGCCCTCGGCCTCATGCCTGCGCGTGTTGAATCCAGCGCCCCCTTCGGGACCGGTGGTCCGTTCCATTCGCAGCCTGCTGCAGTATTCGCCCAGCGGGATTCCCGGGGGACGCGTCGCGGTTACCGGCGTAGTGACAGCGCTGGGCTACCGCCGCGCGCTCTTCGTTGAGGACGAGACCGGGGGCTTGATGGTTGAGCCGGGCCGCCGTCTGGATGTGGCGGTCGGCGATCGCGTGCGAGTGACAGGTTATGTCGCGCGCGGGCGGCCGTTTGAGACGCTGGAGGACGCTCAAATCGAGCGGACCGGGCACTCCGCGGCGTCCAGCGTGATTCCGATTCGCATCGAGGACGCGCTAACCGGCGGGAATCGACTCCGCCTGGTGCGTATCGAAGGCTGGCTGGTGGAGCAGCGGCTGACGCCGGGCGAAGAGGTGCTGATTCTGCGCACGGGCCGCAACGTGTTCCAGGCATTTCTGGACCGGCGCAACAACGGCGTCCCCGTTCCGGAGCTCCGGCCCGGCAGCCGGCTCGCGCTCACCGGGGTCTGCATTCCGGAAACCACCGCGGATGCGCCGAGGCCCGATTCGGTGCGGATCGTACTGCGGTCGCCGGGCGATATCGCGGTGCTGCAGGCGGCGCCCTGGTGGACCCTGCAGCGGAGCCTGATCGTCGCCGCAGTGCTGTTCGTGATTGTGCTGGCCGCGGCAACGTGGCTGATCCAGCTCCGGCTGCAAGTGCGGCGGCAAACCTCGGTGATCCGAAAGCAACTGGCCGAGCAGGAAATGCTGAAGGAGGCGGCGGAATCGGCCAGCCGCGCCAAGAGCGAGTTTCTGGCCAACATGAGCCATGAGATCCGCACGCCGATGAACGGGATTTGCGGCATGACCGCGCTGGCGCTCAGCACTCCGCTGGATGAGGAACAGCGCGAGTATCTGGAGACGGTGGGGGATTCGGCGCGTTCGCTGCTGCGCATCATCGACGACATTCTCGATCTGGCGCGCATCGAGGCAGGCAAGCTGCGGCTTGAGGAGACGCCGTTTGAGATCCGCAGGACGATTCGCCAGGTGGTGGCGACGCTGGATGTGATCGCGCGAGAGAAGGGCGTCGCGCTGAACTACACGATTGCGAGCGATGTCCCGGAGTATCTGAAGGGTGACATGGGCCGGCTGCGTCAGGTGCTGCTGAATCTCGGCGGCAACGCGGTGAAGTTCACCGACAAGGGAGAGGTGTTCATCTCCGTGGCGGTGGATGGGCGCGAGGAGTCTTCCGTGGAACTGCGGTTCGACGTGCGCGATTCGGGAATCGGAATTCCGAGCGGGAAGCTGGACACCATCTTCGCGCCGTTCGAGCAACTGGATCATTCCACCACGCGCAAGTCCGGCGGGACCGGACTCGGGCTGGCCATCTCGAAGCGGCTGGTGGAACTGATGGGTGGGACGATCAGGGCAGAGAGCACGATGGCTCAGGGAAGCACGTTTGGCTTCAAGGCGAAGTTCGGCGTAACAGAACGGCCTGCCGTTACCACGGGCCCGGCGTCTCCAGCCGAACCATCGCTGAACCCGGCGAGGCCGTTACGGGTACTGGTGGCCGAAGACAACCGCGTCAATCAGCGGCTGGTAGAGCGCACACTCACCAAGCACGGGCATTGCGTAGCCGTTGCCGACAATGGGCTGGAGGCGGTGGAGGCTGTACGAAGCGGCCAGTACGACCTCATCCTCATGGACGTGGAGATGCCCGGCATGGACGGGCTGGAGGCCACGCGCGCGATCCGCGAATCGGCGGGGCCGCGAGTGCCCATCTACGCGCTCACTGCCCGGGCGATGCAGCAGGACGAATCGGAGTGCCGCGCGGCGGGAATGGACGGTTACCTGGCCAAACCCATCGATATAAACGACCTGTTGCGGCTCGCCGAGCAAGTCGGGCAGACCGGTCCCTCCGTGGCGATTTCACCCACCACCTGATAACCGCGCATCGAAAAGCTGGTGCAAATGCCCCAGGAGACGATGTCGTAACGCGTAACAAGCTCCCTGATTCCATTTAGATCCGGCTGGCAGAACGATTGCAGTCTTCAATCACCTCACAGGTCAAGTGGGCGCGCATTGTGGCAAAGTCCCACGCCCGAAAGGAGATTCCCATGGCCATCGCGGCAGCCGACAAGAAGACGGAATTCCTGCGTACGCTTCCGGGCGACGACGTCCGCCAGATCATGTGGGGCTTCACGGATCGCACGGATCTGCAGATGGTGGTGCAGTCGGCGCGGGCGGTGGCCAGAGGCACGGTGGCGCGACTGGTGGCCAACGGCGCGCGCAACACACACGAATGGACCGACGAGAAGGCAGAGATGCTGCGCGAGATGGACTCCACGGGTCTGACCGCGGCGTTTCTCGATCCCGAGCAGGGCGGCTTCATCGAGGGGCCGAAGAACCTGGCTCTGGCGCTGATCGCGTTTGAACTGGCGTGGGTGGACGGCGGCGCGGCCACAGGAAGCCTGGCCACGTGTCTCGCGCTGGGCCCGATTCATGAGCGCGGCACGCCGGAGCAGTACAACGAGTATCTGCGGCGCTGCGCACCGGTGCAGCCGGGTGAGGATCGCGTGCAGTTGAGGGGTGCGTTCGCGCTGACCGAGCCGCTGCCGTTCGTCGGCGTCGAGACGGGGATGCTGAACGGGCGCGTGAGCATCGCCGCGTGGGAAGAAGGCACAGAGCCGGTGTTGAACGTGGAGAAGCGTGGGCGCTTCATCACCAACATGGGTTTTGCGAATTTCGTGACGGCGGCGGTGGATTCCGGTGACCCGCGCATCAAGGGCTCCTGCTTCGTGATCCTCGAAGAGGGCGACGAGGGCGAGTTCAACCGCGGCGTGCCGGCGCGCAAGCTGGTGCACCAGCTCTCGTCCACGAACGACCCGATCTTCCGCCTGCGCATTCCGGCCAGCCGCATCGTCGGCGGCTACACGGTGAAGGACGGCGTCATCATTCCGCGCTACAACCATGGCGAGATCATCGAAGCGGTGTTCAAGCGCACGCGCGTGACGGTGGGCCTCATGACGGCGGCGAAGCTGCTCTCGGCCGTCGAGCCGCTGATCCGCTATCAGCGCGACCGCTTCCGCGGCAGCGACACGGTGGCGCCGGGCACGCCGCGCTACGAACTGGGACTCCAGCAGAAGCAGGACGCGCTGCACCGGCTGGTGGACGTGTGGGCGACGGGCGAAGCGGCCTCGGCGCTGGGCTTCACCACGGCGCACATGTTCGACAAGCTGGATCCGCTGGAGAAAGAAAAGGACGCGGTGCTGGCCTCGCGCGGCATTCACGGCGGCATGGCGGCGTTCAAGGCGATGCGCGCGGTGGAGAAACGCGCGCTCGAGTTCCTCGACTTGCAGAGGCAGCCGGAATCGGCACGCGACGCGGCGCGCTGGGAAGACCTGAACACCGACGTGCTGGTGCGTTACGCGCTGCTCGATTCGATGGCCGGTGTCTACTGCCCCGCGACGAAGCTGTGGAATACCGGCCATGGCGCTAATGTGATGCGCGAAGCGGTGAGCCTGATGGGCGGCTATGGCATCACCGAGGATTGCCCCGGCTTCCTCGGACACAAATGGATGGACGCGCAGCTCGAGGCCACTTACGAGGGTCCCGAGGCGGTGCAGCGGCGGCAGCTTTCGATGACCATGATCAGCCCGCTGTTCCTCGCGCAGTTGCGCGGGATGGTGGCGGAGCTGCGCGGGATCGCTTCCGAGCGGCCGGGCACCGGGGCATGCGCGCTGGCGACGGCGATGCAGATGTGGCTGTGGACCGTCGGCCACCTGCAGGCTGCAAAGGACGCGGACAACGCGGCGCTGTATCACAGCACGCGCCAGGGCGTGACGTTCCCGCTGGCCGACGCACTCGGCTGGCTGCTCTCGGTGCACTCGCTGATCAAAGCGGTGATGGAACTCGAAGCTCGCGGGCCGGAAAATCCCGTGGTGGCTGAGGGCCTCGAAGGCACCCTGAACTTCTATCGCGACCTCTGCCATGCGCAGACCGCTCGCGCCGCAGGCGAGGTGGGCCGAATTTGTGCGGAGCTGGTGTACGGCTACAACCGTCACCCTTCGTGGGACGACGGTGAGGCGTGCTACAGGGCCGACGAGCTGATTGCCCTCGAATCGGTAATTCCGGGCATTACCAGCGTGCCCACCGACGTCGTTGACGAAGATGGCGGGCATCCGGTGAAGGCGGGACCGTGCGCGAAGGCGGCGGGGTTGGAGCCGTTCCAGCGGCTGCGCTCGAAGCTCGATGGGTGTTTGACAGGTTCGAGTCTGGCGAAGGATCGCGCGGCCGAAGCGCTGACGAAGGTTATGATTCCAGCAGCGCTGGATTATCCCGCATAACACGATGAACGACCGCCCTTCCATGGACGTCGATATCGTCTGCGTCGGCTTCGGGCCGGCGATGGGCGGATTCCTGCACACCATCGCACCGAAGCTGGCGGAGATGGAAGCGCCGCCGCAGGTGATCTGCTACGAGCGTGCCGATGGCCTCGGTTTTGGCGTCTCCGGAGTTGTGACGAAGGCGCGCGGCATTCGCGGGTCGTTCCCCAATCTCGATCCGGCGCAGATCCCGATGGCCGCGGCGGTGGGCGAGGAGAAGGTGCTGTACCTCACCGATCCGTATGGCGCGAGCCGGCGGTCGGCCGCGGTGCGCGCGCTTGACGCGATGGCGCGCGTGGCCAGCAGGAACTATGCCGTGGAGCTGCCTTACACGCCGCCGTTCCTGCACAAGCACGGTGGGCTGGTGCTCTCCATCGGACAGTTCAATCAGTGGGTGAGCGAGCAGCTCATGATGACCGGCACCGTGCAGGTGTGGCCGGGCATGCCGGTGGCCGAGCCGCTGATCGAACGCGAAGCTGTTGTGGGCGTGCGCCTCGCGGATCAGGGCGGCGACCTCGGCATGGACATTCGCGCTGCCCTCACCGTGGTGGCAGATGGCCCGGTGGGTCCAGTGGGCCGGCGCCTGGATGAACGCTTCGGCGTGCCGCCGGGGTTCGAGCGCAACGACTGGGCACTGGGATCGAAAATGGTGGTGGAGCTGCCGGCCGATTGCGCGCTCGCCCCCGGCACGGTGTTTCACACCATCGGCTTTCCCGAACCGGACATCTTCGGGTTCCTCTACGTGCACCCCGGCAATATCGCATCGGTGGGGATTTTCGTGCCGTCGTGGTTCGACAACCCCGCGCGCACCTCGTACCGCTACCTGCAGCACTACATCATGCACCCGTTCCTGTGGCAATACCTGAAAGGCGGGAAGCTGCGCTCGTGGGGCGCGAAAAGCCTGCAGGAGTCGGGCCGGCGCGGCGAGCCGTGGCTGGTGGGCAATGGCTACGCGCGCATCGGCGAAGGGTCGGGCACGACGAATGTGCTGACCGGTTCGGGTGTCGACGAAGCGTGGACCACGGGCGTGCAGCTCGGCGAGGGCGTGCTGGAGTTGATGC
>Ga0335080_10001188_pt1 | contig 25135 bp, 18 predicted proteins | sample Lox_Sample_34_FD_206720 | JGI IMG/M metagenome (GOLD analysis project Ga0335080, IMG submission 206720) | Soil microbial communities from Loxahatchee National Wildlife Refuge, Florida, United States - Lox_Sample_3.4 | ecosystem: Environmental > Terrestrial > Soil > Wetlands | place: USA... | reverse complement strand
GTAGCCGTGGATGTGGTCTCTTCCCACCTGATTGATCACCAACTCCACCGGCTGCTTGCTCTGCGAGGTATAGAACGAAACCGGCTCGAACTGGTTCACGTGCTTCTTGCTGAGCTGCGCGTCGTCAACTAGCAACTCCAGGTCCGCATAGGCGTGCTTGGTGTTGGCCTTGCGCAGACTGACGCTGATCGGCCCCTCGCGCTTGAATTGCTTGGAGCGCTCCAAGTCAAACTCGTAATAGTTGCGCTCGCCTTTCTTAGCCAGGGCGACGAGTTCGTCGTGCGTGCGGGCGATCGATCCGGAAAGTTCGGTCTTGGTGCTGGCGAGATCCGACTGCGCGGCTTCAATAGCCTTCTGGTGTTCCGCGAGTTCGCTCTGCACCTGCTTCCAGCGCGGATCGTCGCGGCGAGCAGCCGGATGCGTCGCATGATGCGGGACGGCGGTTTGCTTAGCAACTCTTGCTGCTTCTTCCGCCTGCTGCGCCTCGCTGAGTTGCGCCAGTTTCGAGGTTACGTCCTGCAACTGGCTGCGGGTTTGGTCGAGCGCACTGTTCATAGCCGCGTTCTGGCCGGCAAGCTGCTTCGCCACTCCGCGTTCATAGAGAACAAAGCCGAGGCTCAGCACCGCGACACAAACCAGCACCGCCAGCGCAACGCCCCAACCGCCAAACTGCGAATGGGATTCCGAATGCGATACCGCCCGGGGAACTTTTTCTTCTTCCATAGGAGACCTCTTTCCACCGCTCTACTCAGCAACCCGCATGCCAGCAAGGAAGTTTCGTTAAGTAGCTGAAAAAACACAGTGCAAATTCGGCAAAATAATGGAGCAAGCCTCGGCGACCGTGGAATACCCGACACAACGTGGAAAGAAATGCACGGGGACGTACGGGCGCGCCTCGTTACAATGAGTCCAGCTTTTTTATAGGGGTCGAATTTATAGTGATCGAAAGTACTGATCGAACGATGGAGAACGAATGACGCTCGCTGCGAGCCGACTGGGTCAGCTTACGACGCTGGAACTCCCCAAGCTTGGCTACATCCCGGACGCATGGGTAGGCTACCTGTTCGCCACCCTGCTGGCCGTCACGGTAGCGCTCGTTCTGCACTACCTTTTCTACCTTGTCGGTTACCGCATCGCGCGGCGCACGCTTGGCGTCTTCGACGATTCGGCTCTGAAGCACAGCATTGCACCGACGCGGGTACTGCTGCCTCTGCTGGCGGCGATTCTGGTCGTACGGGCCGCCTCGATTCCTAAGGAGTTCATCGGCATCATCAGCCACGCGCTGGGCCTGGCGATCATCGCCTGTATCGGCTGGCTGCTCATCGATCTGCTGAATGTGCTGCACGACGTCGCTGCCAAGCGCTACGACATCACACTGGCCGACAACGAGTCCGCCCGCCGCATGTACACGCAGATCGCTGTCCTGCAGCGGGTGATGGTGGTGGTGATCGTGGTGCTGACCGTTGCCTTCATGCTGATGACCTTCGAGCCGGTGCGGCACTTCGGCGAAACCGTGGCGGCATCGGCCGGGCTGATCGGCATTGTCGGCGGCCTGGCCGCGCGCTCGACCATCTCGGGTTTGATCGCCGGCGTTCAGATCGCCATCACGCAGCCGATCCGGCTGGACGACGTGGTCATCGTCGAGGGCGAGTGGGGCAGGGTGGAAGAAATCACCACGACCTTCGTGGTGGTGCGCACCTGGGACCTGCGGCGCATGATCGTCCCCCTCACTTATTTCATCGAGAAGCCTTTTCAGAACTGGACACGACGCAGCTCGGACATCATGAGTACGGTCTTCCTCTATGTTGATTACTCACTGCCGGTGAATGAGGTTCGCCGCGAGTTCGAACGCCTCGTAAAAGCCTCTGACTTGTGGGATGGCAAAGTTTGCGTTCTGCAGGTGACCAATACGACCGACCGCTCGATGGAGCTGCGCTGCCTGGTCAGCTCCGCAGATTCGGGCAAGAATTTCGACCTGCGCTGCCTGGTCCGCGAGCAACTCATCGCCTACCTGCAGAAAAACCATCCTGACAAAATGCCGCGCGTGCGGGCCGAGCTGACGCGAATAAATGCGCAAGAAAACGGCAAAAGCCCCGGGATTTAATCGCGCAAACTGTAGTAACCCCATCTCCACCCGCATGCACTGAAACTGCTGAGGTTCAGAATCCTTTTCTCGTTGAAATCAATCTCATGAAAAGCCACAAAAACGGATAAGGGTCGAGTCAATTAAGGGAGAGTCATGGCGAAGCGGATGTTGTTGATGCTCTCCGTGGCGGCGGTGGTCATCACGGGGCTCGGACTGGTTAAGTTCAGGCAAGTCAAGGCAGGAATGGCGGCCCAAGCCGCTTTTCAACCTCCCCCGGAAGCGGTAACCACCATCGTTGCCCCCCAGGAGCAATGGCCGGCAGGACTCAACGCAATCGGAAGCGTGGTTGCCGTGCGCGGCGTGACGGTCAGCGCCGATCTCCCCGGCATTGTAGAAAAGATCAATTTCGAATCCGGCGCGTCGGCTAAAGAAGGCGACGTGCTGGTGCAGCTCGATACGCGCGAGGAGCGCGCCCAACTCGCCGCCGCCGAAGCGCAGCGCGACCTGGCCAACGCCAACTACGATCGCATGCAGAAGCTGGTGCAGGCCGGCGTGATTTCCAGGATGGATTATGACCAGAACTCAGCCAACCAGAGACAGGCGGAGGCTAAGGTCGGCGAGATTCGCGCCACCATCCAGCGCAAGACCATTCGCGCGCCGTTTTCCGGGGTCCTGGGCATTCGTCAGGTAAACCTTGGGCAATACCTTTCGGGTGGGAGCCCGATCGTCGCCCTGCAGGCGCTCAATCCGGTGTATGTCAACTTTTCCATACCGCAGCAGGCATTGGCGGAGCTGCGCGTAGGCCAGAGCGTGCGTGTTACGACGAGTGAAAACGGTGGCAACGAATTTACCGGGCGCGTCACCGCAGTAGATTCCGTGATCGACGAGGCGACGCGCAACATTCAGGTGCAGGCGACGCTTGCCAACCCTGAGCACAAGCTGCGCCCCGGAATGTTCGTGCAGACCAAGCTCGCTGTTGGCGGAAGCGCTTCCGTGATCGCTCTCCCCGCATCGGCGATCAGCTACGCGCCTTACGGCGATTCCGTTTTCGTTGTGGCCGACCTTCAAAGTGCGAACGGTCAGGCGTATCGCGGAGTGCGGCAGCAATTCGTAAGGGTCGGCGCTTCTCGCGGCGACCAGGTTGCGGTGCTCTCCGGCGTGAAGCCCGGCGACGAGGTGGTCACCTCGGGCACATTCAAGCTCCGCAATGGCTCAGCGGTCGTGGCCAACAACCGGGTACAGCCCTCCGACAGCCCGACGCCGAGGGTCGAGGATCGGTAATGAAGCTCACCGACCTGTTTATCAGGCGGCCGGTCCTCGCGGTCGTCGTTAGCCTCGTGATCCTGATTGCCGGCCTGCAGTCGATCCGCTCGCTGAGTGTTCGCCAGTATCCGCGCAGCGACATCGCCATCGTTACCGTTTCGACGACCTACGTCGGCGCCAATGCCAATCTGGTGCGTGGCTTCATCACCACACCGCTGGAGCGCGTGATCGCCAGCGCCGACGGCATCGACTATATGGAGTCGTCGAGCGCCCAGGGCCTCAGCACCATCACCGTCCACCTGAAGCTCAACTACGACACTAACGCAGCGCTCACGCAGATCCAGGCTAAAGTAGCGCAGGTTCGCAACGACCTTCCGCCGGAGTCTCAAGCCCCGGTCATCGACTTGGCCACGGCCGACAATCAGTTTGCGGCCATGTACCTCAGCTTCTGGTCGGACTCGCTCGACCAAAACCAGATCAGCGATTACCTGTTGCGCGTAGTGCAACCCAAGCTGAGTGCCATCAGCGGCGTGCAGCGCGCTGACATCCTCGCTAACCGTACCTTCGCCATGCGCATCTGGCTCAAGCCCGACAAAATGGCGGCGCTGGGAATTTCACCTTCGCAGGTTCGGGATGCGCTCGCCGAGAACAACTATCTGGCAGCGATCGGTAAAACCAAGGGGTCGATGGTATCGACCAACCTGGTCGCCAACACCGATCTGCAAACCCCGGAGGAGTTCCGGCAGCTGGTGGTGAAAGAAGACAAAGGCGTTATCGTGCGGCTGGGCGAAATCGCTGATGTCGTGCTCGGCGCCGAGGACTATGACTCAGATGTTCGCTTCAATGGCCAGAACTCCACTTTCATGGGCATCTGGGTTCTGCCCACGGCGAACTCGCTGGAGGTAATCGCAAGAGTTCGCCAAGCCATGAAGGAGGTCCAAGCGCAGCTTCCCGTCGGAATGCAGGCCCGCATTCCGTACGACTCGACTGAATACATTCAGAACGCAATTCACGAGGTCTTTCACACCCTCACCGAAACGCTGATCATTGTTGTTATCGTCATCTTTCTCTTCCTTGGATCGTTCCGCTCCGTCATCATTCCTGCCGTTGCCATACCGGTCTCGCTGGTCGGGGCAGTCTTCCTGATGCTGCTGGCGGGCTTCACCATAAATTTGCTCACGCTGCTCGCCATTGTGCTCTCGGTTGGACTTGTGGTCGATGACGCGATCGTCATGGTAGAGAATGTGGAGCGGCATCTGCAGCTCGGCCAGCATCCCTTCGATGCGGCCATTGCAGCTGCGCGCGAACTGGTTGGGCCGATCATCGCCATGACCATCACGCTGGCCGCGGTGTATGCGCCAATCGGCTTGCAGGGCGGGCTGACAGGCTCGCTGTTCCGCGAATTTGCTTTCACGCTGGCGGGTGCGGTGGTCATCTCCGGGATTGTCGCCCTTACTTTGTCTCCCATGATGGGTTCAAAGTTGCTGCGCGCCGGCGACGCCGAGCGCGGGCTGGCGGGGATGATCAATCGCGGCTTCGACGCAGTGCGCCGCACCTATGCGTCTATGCTCGCGGGTACGCTGCAGTATCGGCCGGTGGTGCTGGTGCTGTGGGGTATCGTCGCCGTGCTGATTATTCCGTTTTACATGTTCTCGCAGAAGGAGCTGGCGCCGAAGGAAGACCAGAGCGTGGTGTTCGGCGTGATCCAGGCCGCCCCCAATTCGACTCTCGAGCAGACACAGCTCTTTGCCAGCCAGGTCTATGACGTTTACCATTCGTTCCCCGAGGCGGCGAACGTTTTCCAGATGACCTCGCCCTCGGGTGGCTTCAGCGGCATGGTGACCAAACCCTGGGATCAGAGGACCAAGACGACGCAGCAACTTCAGGTGGAAGCGGCGGGCAAGCTCTCAAGGATTCCTGGGGTTCGCGTAATCTCGCTGGTTCCACCTCCCTTGCCCGGGGGCGGAGACTACCCGGTGGATTTCGTGATCGCTTCTACTGCCGAGCCGGAGCGGCTCTACCAGTTCGCCAACCAGCTCGTCGGCAAGGCGATGACCAGCGGTATTTTCATGTTCGCGGATTCGGATTTGAAGTTCGACCAGCCGCAAACCGAAGTCGTCTTCGATCGCGACAAGCTGCGGGCGCAGGGAGTCGATCTTGCTCAGGCGGGCCGCGATCTTTCGACCATGCTCGGCGGCGATTATGTGAACCGCTTCAGCGTGCAGGGGCGCAGCTACAAGGTGATTCCGCAGATCCGCCGCGCCGAGCGCCTGACCGTGGACCAACTCAAAGACATCTACGTTACCGGCGCGGGCAACAAGCTGGTGCCGCTTTCGACTTTCGCTACGCTGCAGACGTCTACTCAGCCGCGCGAGCTGAAGCGCTTCCAGCAGTTGAACGCTGTCCGCATTCAGGGCGTGATTCCGCCGGGCGTTTCGCTGGATACCGCGCTCCGCATGCTGGAGATCGAGGCGCAGAAGATTTTGCCTCCGGGACAGGGCTTCACCGTCGATTACGCCGGCGAATCACGCCAGCTTCGCACCGAAGGCGGAAAATTCTTCGGGACGTTCGTGCTTTCGGCGCTGCTGATCTACCTCGTCCTAGCTGCGCAGTTCGAGAGCTTCCGTGACCCGCTCATCGTGCTCGCCGGCTCCGTTCCGCTCGCGCTTTCAGGCGCTTTGTTGTTCTCGTTCCTGGGACTCACCACGCTCAACATCTATAGCCAGATTGGATTAATCACGCTGGTTGGCCTTGTGTCGAAAAATGGAATTCTGATCGTGGAGTTTGCCAACAAGCTGCAGGAGCAGGGACGCGACAAGCTGCACGCCGTGATCGAAGCTTCCGCCACGCGGCTGCGGCCCATACTCATGACCACCGCCGCGACGGTGATGGGCCATCTTCCTTTGGTCTTCGCCAAGGGACCGGGCGCCGGTGCCCGCAACAGCATCGGCATGATGCTGGTCACCGGCATGACGATCGGCTCGGCATTCACGCTGTTCGTGGTGCCGTCGATCTACGTGCTGCTGGCGCGCACCCACCGCACCGACGCGGCAGGCGCGCCCGAGACACCGGACGAGTCCGAAGTCACACTTGCCGTCTAGTTCACCTTTTGAAAACCCGCGAGCAAAGCCGCAACTGGCGGCCTCGCCCGCGGAGCCACAGTGACGGGCTATTTATATGTGGCGCTGCTGCGAAGTAGGAAGTCGCGATGGGCAGAATAATCCACCATGGAGCCGAAGCCCGGGCCGGCCAGTGGGTTTGCTTTCAAGGCATCGCGCAGTGCGGCGTTGACCTTATCCAGGCCGTCCGCGCTCGCCACCACGTAGAAGAGATAAAACGAACTGGGATCTTCGGTGTGAATCGCTTCCGTATCGACTTCATACTCGTGGATAACGCCATCAGCGAGCAGTTTCTCGAAGAACGGCACGAACAGGTTCTTGCTCAGTCTGTCCACGGCGTCGGGCGGAGCGTCCGCCTTCAGCTTGTAGGTTGATCCGTGCGTATAGATGCCCTTCCACGATCCGTGGTGCCAGTTGTAATAGCGGCTCACGTAGATGGCGTCGAAGTGCTTGGTGGAACTTAACAGCGGTGGACTTGTCGTGCCGCCGCTCTTGTAAAACTCCTCCAGAACGTTCAACAGCCCAGCCATCGACATGGAGGACCACCACTCGTCGTGCGTTGGCTGGTCCACCTGGTGAACCATGTTGACATCGTGGCCATAGCCCACCAGGGTCCCGTTGGCGACAGCTTTGTCCAGGACTTGCTTGTCCGACGCTTCTTCTTTGGCCATGTCCGCCCACTGCGCACGGGGAATGTTCCAGAACCCGACGTAAGAGTACATCGGGGGCTTTTCTTTGACCTCGGCCATTTGCGCGCTCGCGGGCAGGGCCGCCACGGCAATCATCGCGAGCGTGAACAATACAGCAATCGCTCTCCACACCTTTGCATTCATGATCTTTTCCTCATGTAAGTTAGCCAGAAATTGTTGGCTTTGGGCCGCCGCAGTGTACACGAACCCGTGCCAGGGGGCCAGAATTTTGGGGCAGCGGCACTCATATTGACATCGGTGTATCCGCAGAGTAAGGTTGCGCCGCTTCTGACAAATTCCACAAAACTTGGGAGAACCCACATGCGAGTAAGGCTGGCGCTGTTCGGAGTTGCCGTGTGTCTTTGCCTGACCCTCGTGCTTTCGGCACAGGACGCCGCCAAGGTCGATGCCAAGCACTACACGGTTGTCAAAGAGAACGACGAGGTGCGGATCGTGCGCGTACACTACGGCCCGCATGAGAAGTCGGTGATGCACAGCCATCCGGCTTCCGTTGCGGTGTTTCTCACCGACGGCATGATTCATTTCACTCTTCCCGGCGGGAAAACCGTGGATGAGAAAGTAAAGGCAGGCGACACGCGTTACGTCCCGGCCCAGACCCATCTGCCGGAAAATCTGACGGACAAGCCTACGGACTTGATTTTGGTCGAGTTGAAATGCAAGGGCGCGAGCAAAGTAGCCAGCGCCCTGCCAGCCACAATCGCCGATAACAAGTGAGTGCGCGCGTCGCGCCGTAACAAGGAGAAAAGTTATGCGTAAAGCAGTACTTGTTTTATGCCTGGTGTTTCTCTGTGCCGCTTCGTCGCTGGCGCAGAAGAAGAACAACAGCGGCTGGGCCTGCGGAAAGGCGGTGACGGCCAATAGCATCGACGTTGGAGATAAACCCAACCACTCCTACACGATCGCGCAGTTCAAGTGCACCGCCACCAAGGGCGAATTCGAAGGCGTAAAGGAGAAAGAAGGCACGGCCACTGAATTCGACGAAGTCACCGGAGACGGTGTAAAAGGTCACGGCATTTTCGTCGATACCCTGGCCAACGGGGACAAGATAACCTTTGCCTATCAGTCGACGGCCAGTATGAAAGATGGCCAGATGCAGACGGGATCCAACAAGTGGCAGGCCACGAGCGGCACCGGCAAGTTCAAAGACATCAAGGCAAACGGCGCCTGTAAGGCCACCGGCAGCCCGGACGGAGGGATCGTTTTTGACTGCAGTGGCACCTACACACCGCCGAAGTAGCGAGCCTTGCCATTCTTCGAGGTGAAGGGGCACGACCTATGCATCAAACTCCCTAGATAGACCGGAAGGCTTGACGTTCCGACTGGAAGTCCTGCGGCTTCGCACAGGACGCCTCTTCACTTGCTATCAATCCCCAACTGCTTCCACATCGCGTCCACGCGCTTCTTGGTCGTGTCATCCATGCGAATTTCTTCCGGCCACGGGCGCGTGAAGCCCTCCGTCGGCCACTTGCGGGTGGCGTCGATCCCCATCTTTGAGCCAAAATTCGGCAGGCGCGACGAGTGGTCGAGCGAATCCACCGGACCCAGCGTGAACTGAACATCGCGCTCGGGATCGATGTGGTTGGCCACGCGCAGCACCACCTCGCTTACGTTCTGGACGTCGCAATCTTCATCCACCACCACGATGCACTTGGTGAACATCGCCTGCCCCATGGCCCAGATGCCGTTCATCACCTTGCGTGCATGCCCGGGATACGACTTGCGGATGGACACAATCATCAGGTTGTGAAAAACGGCTTCGACGGGCAGGTTAACGTCTACGATTTCCGGCAGCGTCACTCGCATGAGCGGCAGGAAGATGCGCTCGATGGCTTTGCCGATCCAGGCATCTTCCATCGGGGGCTTGCCCACAACTGTGGTCGCGTAGATCGGCTTCTCGCGGTGCGTAACGCAGGTGACATGGAATACGGGATACAGATCCTCGAGCGAATAAAAGCCGGTGTGATCGCCGAAAGGACCTTCCGTCCGAAGTTCGTCAAGGTTGACATAACCTTCCAGCACGATTTCTGCCGTGGCCGGGACCTCGAGATCCACGGTCTCGCACTTGACCAGTTCCACAGGCTTCTGGCGCAGGAAGCCCGCGATCATGAACTCTTCCACGTCCGGCGGCGCAGGCACGACCGACGCGAATGTCAATACGGGCTCGGTGCCAATGGCGACCGCGACCTCCAGCTTTCCCTTCGGGCGGTCGTCGGCGGCCTCGACTGCCCCGCCGCCAGAGCGGGCCATAACATCAACCGCGGTGCTGCCGGCCGCGGCGCGCATGGCTTCACGATAGTGCTCAGCGCCGACCTTCTGCCGCTGCCAGTGCATCCCGGCAGTGCGCGCGTCGTACACCTGCATGCGATACATGCCGACGTTGCGCTTGCCGCTGCGCGGATCGCGCGTGATCACGCAGGGCAGGGTAATGAAGCGCCCGGCGTCCTTCGGCCAGCACTGCAGCACCGGCATGTGCAGCAGGTCGAAGTTGTCGCGACGGATGACCTCCTTGCACGGTCCGCTGCCAATGGTTTTGGGAAAGAACTTGCCCATTTCGGCCAGCATAGGCAGCATCTTGATTTTTTCCAGCAGACCCTCAGGAGATTTCGCGTCGAGAAATTGATGGATGCGGGAGGCAATCTCGTCCAGCGACTCCACCCCCAGCGCCAGCCGCATGCGGCGCGCCGAGCCGAACTGATTGATCAGCACCTGCCAGCCACGGTATCCCTTGACGTTCTCGAAGAGCAGCGCCGGACCGCCGCCGGCGGATTTCGACACCCGGTCGGTAATCTCGGTGATCTCGAGAATCGGGTCCACTTCAGCGCGCACGCGCTTCAGCTCTCCGGCGCGCTCCAGTGCGGAGATCCAGTCTCGCAGGTCGGTGTAAGCCAAGTTCTCTCCGGAAAGCAGCGGAAGATTATAGAGGATTGGGCCATGGAGTCATTGAGCGATTGAGTCATTGGAATACCGAACTAATCGCCCACTGGCTCAATTCCGGCAATCCCGCGGACAGGGTTTTTCATCTTACGTTCGGACAATTATGCCTGGAATCGACCAAAAGAAGGCGCTTCACGTTCTTTGCCTGCTCACACTAAAGTCCGACCCAAACCCCAGCGCGATCGGCTATGTTGCCGAACTCGATGACGCCGGGCGAGCCGAATTGCTCGCGTTGGCCGATGCGCACCACGTGGTGATCCGCGCCCTGCAGCAGATCGTGCAAGAAAGCGGCGATGTGGACCTCTCCCTGTGGGCGTCCGCCGCGATTGCCGATGAACAGGAGCGCATCGGCCGCGCCCTGCCCATCCTCAGCGACATCTGCCGTGAACTCGAGGCTGCAGGCTGCCCGGCGGGGGTGATGAAGTCGCTCGACCATTGGCCAGACCTGGGGAACGATCTCGACCTCTTAACCACCGGAGATCAGCAGCAGGTGGTCGAGGTGATGACGCGGGCCTTCCGCGCCATGATCGAAGCTCGCAGTTGGGGGGACCGCCTGGCCAACAAGTGGAACTTTCGCGTGCCCGGTCTGCGCGAATCGACAGAGATCCACGTCGGCCGTCTAGGACAAACTGGCGAGCACAAGGCCCTGGCGCGCCGCTTCATCAGCCGGCGTGTGCCACGCGAAGTGGGCGGTTACAGGTTCCTGGTGACGGCGCCGGAAGAGCGCATTATCGAGGCCACTCTGCAGCGCGTCTACCGCCACTTTTATTTTCGTGTGTGCGACATTCTGGACACAGCGACGCTCGCCGATTCCGGCGCGCTCGACTATGGCGAATTGCAGCTCGCCTCCGAGCAAGCGGGCATCTGGCCGGGCGTTGCGACTTATCTGCGCGTAGTTTCCGAATGGATCGAGCGCTATCGAGGCACTCCGCTGGCACTGCCGGGGCACGTATTGTCCGCCGCGCGATTCGGTGGGGACACAATCTATGCCAAGCGCAAGTTTCTTCGCGTGCCGATCCTGCCGCAAGGCGCGCAGCTTTATGCGTCGCAGTTGATGCGCACGGCGGCGCGCGGCGAACTGGCGGCGACCTTGCGGCTCAGCCTGCTGCCACCGCTGGCATCCGCGGCGGCTCTGGCCTTTCGGTTGACGGGAAGCGACAAAGGCGTCTGGTAGCTACTGCGCCGTCCAGCCGCCGTCGACCGGAATGGCCGCCCCCGTCAGGTTGCCAGCGCCTTCGCTGCACAGGAAGACAGCCAGCGCGCCGATCTGTTCCACGGTGGTGAAGCGATCCGAGGGCTGCTTTTCGGCAAGGAGGTCGTGCTCCGCCTGGGCGATAGGAACTCCCTCGCTCTTGGCGCGGGCCTCGATCTGCTTTACCACCAGCGGCGTCTTCACCCAGCCCGGACAGATCGCGTTGCAAGTGATGCCCGATTTCGCGGTCTCGAGCGCCACAACTTTCGTCAGCCCGACGATGCCGTGCTTGGCAGCCACATAGGCCACCTTGTTGATGGACGCGACCAACCCGTGCGTGGACGCGGTGTTGATAAGCCGTCCCCAAGCGCGCTTGCGCATTCCCGGCAAAGCCACGCGAATGGTGTGAAACGCCGAAGAGAGATTAACGGCGATGATGGCATCCCAGCGATCGGCAGGGAAGTTCTCGATCGGGGAGACGAACTGAATCCCGGCATTGTTCACCAGAATGTCGACCGCACCAAGACGCTTTTCTGCATCGGTCACCAGCTCCTCGCAGCCGGCGGCTTTGGAAAGATCAGCACCGTTGAACAGGGCCTGTACGCCGAATTCTTTTTCCATCCCTGAGCGAATAGCTTCAATCTCGGCAGGATCGCCGAAGCCGTTCAGCATGATGGCACAACCCTGCCCAGCCAGCGCTCGCGCGACTCCCAGCCCAATGCCGCTGGTCGATCCGGTAACCACAGCTTTTCGTCCTTTCAACATGAGTGCTCTCCAGTGACCAAGATGAAACTGGTTATTCTAGGCGTGTATTGGCGGGCCTGAAAGATAAAAGCTGAAAACACAGAAGCAAGGGAGAGGCAGATTACGCTCTGTTTCCTACTACGCGCCGGTAAAGTCCCTGAATCTCGCCCACGATCCCGCGGCGGAAGAGCAGCACGCAAATGACGAAGATGGCGCCGATGATCACCGTCACCAGCGAACCGACTTTATCTGAGAGCCGGCTCTCGAGCGTCACGATGGAGAATGCGCCCACCACCGGCCCGAAGATCGACCCCATGCCCCCTAGCAGCGTCATCAGCACCACATCGCCGGAGGTGTGCCAGTCAACATCGGTCAGCGTAACAAAGCTGAAGACAATGGCATTGGTCGAGCCAGCGAGACCCGCGAGCCCGGCGGACAAAACAAAAGCCATCAGCTTGTATTTGTTGACGTCATATCCCAGAGAGATCGCCCGCGCTTCGTTCTCGCGGATCGCTTTCAGCACCTGCCCAAACGGCGAGTGAATCGTGCGGTAGATCAGCAGAAATCCCAGCAGAAAAATGGCGAAAACGACGTAATAAAGAGTGAGATCCTTTTCGAGGCTGATCACCCACAGCAGCTTGCCGCGGGGAATCGCCTGCAGGCCGTCTTCTCCGCCCGTGAACGGGGCCTGCAGATAGACGAAGAAGACCAATTGCGCCAGCGCCAGCGTGATCATGGAAAAATAGATTCCCTGCCGGCGAATGGAAAGTCCGCCAAAAACAACGCCCAGCAGCAGCGACGCCGCAACGCCCGCCAGAATCGCCAGCCCGGTCGAAAGCCCCATCACCTTGGCCGCATAGCCGGTAATGTAGGCGGCAGTTCCGAAGAATGCCGCGTGTCCAAAGGAGAGCAATCCGGTGTAGCCGAGCAGCAGGTTGAAGGCACACGCAAAGAGGGCGAAGCAGAGCGCGTTCATCAGGAACACGGGATAAACAGCAAACGGCGCGAGCAGGCCAGCAACCAGCAGCAGACCGTATCCCGCCAGTCGAAGCACTCGGTTGCTCATTTCTCCCTGCCGAACAGGCCCGCCGGCCTCACCAGCAGCACCAGCGCCATGATCATGAATACCACCGTGTTCGAGGCCTGCGAGTAAAAGACCTTGGTTAACCCTTCGATGAGCCCAAGCCCAAGGCCGGTGAGGATCGAACCAAGGATCGACCCCATGCCGCCAATCACCACCACGGCAAACACTACAATGATCAGGTTGGATCCCATCAGCGGGCTCACTTGCAGCGTGGGCGCGGCGAGCACTCCCGCGAGACCGGCAAGCGCGACCCCGATCGCATATGTCAGCGTGATCATCACCGGAACGTTAATGCCGAAGGCCTGCACCAGCGGCGGATTTTCGGTTCCTGCACGGAGATACGCGCCGAGTTGTGTGCGCTCAATGACGAACCAGGTGGTGAAGCAGACGACCAGCGTCGCCAGCACGACAATCCCGCGATACTTGGGCAGGAACATGAATCCCAGATTCAACGCTCCCTGGAAAACCTCGGGAATACCGTAGGGAAGGCCAGAGACGCCGTACTTGTAACGAAAGAGCCCTTCGATTACCAGCGCCAGGCCGAAGGTCAGCAGCAGACCATATAAAGGATCGACCTTGTAGAGCCGCTTCAGAAAGACGCGCTCCACGAAAATTCCGAAGATCCCGACCGCCAGCGGCGCCAGCAGCAGCGACCACCACCAGCCGATGTTCCAGGTGTTCAGCAAGAACCAGGTAAACACGGCGCCCATCATGTAGAAGGCGCCGTGCGCGAAGTTAATGATGTTCAACATGCCGAAGATAATGGCCAGCCCCAGGCTGAGCATGGCATAGAAACAGCCGTTCACCAGGCCCAGCACGAGCTGGCCAAACAAAGCTGCTATCGGCACCCCGAAGATTTCGCTCATGCGCCTTCCTATTTCTTGATCAGCGGGCAACGCGAAAGCGAAAGCGGTTGAAACGCTTGGTCCCCCGGAATGGTGCTCACCAGCTTGTAGTAGTCCCACGGCCCCTTGGATTCGCTGGGCGACTTCACTTGGTAGAGGTAGAACTCGTGCACCATGCGACCGTCGGCACGGATCTTTCCACCTTTCACGGTGGCGTCGTTCAGCGTCATTTCCTTTAGCTTCTTCACAACAGCGTCGGGGTCATCCGTCCCCGCCGCCTGGATCGCCTTCAGGTAGTGCAGGGTCGAAGAGTAGGTGCCCGCGTTGACCATGGTCGGCATTTTGCCGCCCATCTTCGCCGCAAATGCCTTGCTCCACTTGCGGGTATCATTATCGTGGTCCCAATAGAAGCCGGTCGCCGCGTACAGACCCTGGGCAGCGTTTAAGCCGAGCGAATGTACGTCGCTGATAAAGATCAACAGCGCCGCCAGCTTCTGCTTCTTGGTGATGCCGAATTCCGACGCGGCCTTCACCGAGTTGATGGTGTCGCCGCCGGCATTGGCCAGTCCGATCACCTGAGCTCCCGAGGCCTGCGCCTGCAGCAGGAAGGACGAAAAGTCGGAGGCGCTGAGCGGGTGTAGGACCGATCCCAGGACTTTTCCGCCCGCGGCTTCCACGAATTTACTGGTATCGGCCTGCAGCGACTTGCCGAAGGCGTAGTCAGCGGTCAGGAAGAACCAGGTCTTTCCCCCGCTCGCTACGATCGGTTTTGCCGTGGTCGTGCCGGTGGAATACGTATCGTACTCGTAATGGATCGTGTAGGGATTGCAGTCTTCATTGGTCAGCCGGGTGGAACCAGCGCCGGAATTGATAAACAACCGGTGCTTCTCATTGGCCACCTTGCTGACGGCAATGGACACGCCTGAATTCACCGTACCCACGATGATGTCCACGTCGCCGTCAAACCATTCCCGCGCCTTCTGCGCGCCCACATCGGGCTTGTTCTGATGGTCGGCTGAGACCACCTGGATCGGCGCTCCCAGAACCTTGCCGCCCATCTCATCCACCGCCATCTGCGCGGCCACCACGTCGCCCTGCCCGCCGATGTCGGAGTACAGGCCGGACATATCGTCCAGCACGCCGATCTTCACCACTCCGCCGGAAATCTTCCCCTTTGCCTGGGCCCAAACGCTCGTAGCCGCCAGCAAAAGCGCGGCCGCCGCAAGTCCGCATATCACTGTCCGTTTCATCGAAGCTCCCTCCAGTTCTTACCGCTATCTGATCTAATCCTTAGAGATGACCGCTTGTCAGTGAGCAGAAAACCTTTGATCGCCTAAACACCCAACAGCTCTTCCAGCAACGCCTGTTTTTCCTCCACCTCGTGCCGCTGTACCTCGACCGCGATGCGCCCGCGCTCCACCACGTACATGCGATCGGCCAGCGGCGCCGCAAAGCGAAAGTTCTGCTCCACCAGCACGATGGTGAATCCTCGTTCTTTCAGCTGGCGGATCACTTGGCCAAGTTTCTTCACGATCACCGGCGCCAGGCCCTCCGAGACTTCGTCCAGCAGCAGCAGGCGAGCGCCCGTGCGCAGGATGCGCGCCATGGCCAGCATCTGCTGCTCGCCCCCGGAGAGGCGCGTGCCCTGGCTTCTGCGCCGCTCTTTCAGGTTAGGAAACATGGTATAGATCTCTTCCACGCTCATGCCTTCGCTGGTCATGCGCGGGGGAAGCAGCAGGTTCTCTTCCGCGTTCAAGCTGGAGAAAATACCCCGCTCTTCCGGGCAATAGCCTACGCCCAGACGGGCGACGCGGTGCGGCGCCCACTGCACCGTTTCGCGTCCGTTCACCATGATCGAGCCGCTGCGCCTGCTCACCAGGCCCAGGATCGCCTTGAGCGTGGTGGTGCGCCCCGCGCCGTTGCGCCCCAGCAGCGTCACCACCTCACCACGATCCACCCGGAAGTCCATTCCGTGCAGAATGTGCGACTCCCCGTAAAAGGCGTGCAGATCGGTGACCCGCAAATACTCGGTGCTGCCGGCGCTATCCAATTTCCACTCCCATATAGGCTTCCAGCACCTCGCGATTTTCGGAGACCTCGCCGTAACTGCCTTCGGCAAGCACCGCTCCGCGCTGTAAGACGGTGATTACGTGGCACAGGTCCGAGACGACGCTCATGTTGTGCTCCACCATCAGCACGGTGCGGTCGGCCGCGACGCGCCGGATCAGGTCCTTTACCCGGTCTACATCCTCATGGCCCATGCCCTGGGTCGGCTCGTCGAGCAGCAGAAGCTCGGGCTCCATCGCCAGGGTTGTTGCAATTTCCAGCGCGCGCTTGCGTCCGTAAGGCAACTCCACCGCGACCACATCGGGATAAACCTCCAGTCCCACCTCCGCCAGCAACTTCATCGCGTTCTGGTTCAGCGAGTCCAGCGTGCTCTGGCTCTGCCAGAACTCAAACGACGGCCCGCGCAGGCGGCGTTGTAGTCCGATACGAACATTCTCCAGGACCGTCAAGTGGGGGAACACGGAAGAAATCTGGAAGGACCGCACCAGGCCCAGCCGCGCAACCTCCGCGGGCCGCGTAGCAGTAATGTCTTTGCCCTTGAAGTGAATCGTGCCGCGCGTTGGGGGCAAAAACTTGGTCAGCATATTGAAGACGGTAGTCTTGCCCGCTCCATTCGGCCCGATCAGGCCGTGAATCGTCCCCTGGCGCACCTTCAGGCTTACGTCATTGACGGCGACAAAGCCTTTGAATTCCTTCACCAGGTTTCTGCCTTCGAGGATGTAGTTGTCGCTCATCGGCTTTTTTCGGCCGCCAGCGTATTCTCCGTTTTTGCAACCTTGTTTGCGCGCTGCAGGGCCCAAATCCTGAAGCAGCATGGAAGCTATTCTGAGGTATCCCCGCTCCGGACTTCCTGCCGGCTGGGGCGCTCATTGTAATGCAGCCGTCGGTACTAGCAAACAGCCGGAATCAATTATGAAAAGGATCTCGCGCCTCGACCGCGAGTGGCCGGGCGCTGAAACTGGGAACAACCAGAACCGCTGGCACGGGCGGACGCGAGCAAACTCTGCCACCGGGCTACTATCCACAACCGTAGCTACAGCCGAAAAGCCGCGCTGGGACTTGGTTTCCGGCGATTCGCCGATAACTCTATCGGAAACTCTGCGCTTGACAAGCCGCCAATAAGGATTAGACTTTCGCGCGATTCCGGTGCTCGTTGCTTGTCCTGTGCCCCAGCAAGTCTCCCCCAGGAGCAGGCCAGGCAAATGTCTTCTGCAGGGCCCCAGTTCTGACCAACTCGTCGCACCGGTACCGGCCTGAAACGAATTTTGTCGAATCTGTGAGGTGGCTATGCGTGTTGCCCAGGCAAGTAAGTACGTGTGTGTTATCACGCTGTTGCTGATGATCGGCGCATCCTCGATGTGGGCCCAGACGGCCACTACAAAATCCGCGAGCCAGCTTCCACCGCGGCTCGGCAGCCAGCTCTCGACCCACCCGCTTACCCAGCAGAATCTGAAGACCGTGGTTTTGACGATGGCCGGCGATTCCGTCGCGGTGGTCCGCAGCCGCATGCTGGGAAAGCAACTTGCCCAATCAGACCGGCAAGCAGTAGTGCGCGACCTGCGCAACCGTCAGGACTCGATTACGCCGGCCATTCAAGCCTTGGGCGGCCGCGTGCTCGCCAAGTACCAGCATGCTCTCAATGGCATCAAGGTCCAGGCGACGCCGGATCAGATTGCCAATCTCGCCAGGCTTCCCGGCGTGGTCGGGGTTAAGTCGGTGAGAACTTATCACTTGACAAATGCCGAGAGTGTGCCCTTCATCGGCGCGCCCGCCGTGTGGCAAGGGCCGCCGGGACTGCACGGCGAGCACATCAAGGTCGCCAGCATCGATACCGGCATTGACTACACCCATGCCAATTTCGGCGGTCCGGGTACGGTCGCCGCCTTCAACGCTGCCGCTGCCACCAGCACCCTGCCGGCCGATCCCACGCTGTTCGGTCCCAGCGCGCCCAAGGTGAAGGGCGGAATCGACCTGGTCGGCGATGCCTATGATGCCGACGATCCCACCAGCGTTCCGGTGCCGGATCCGAATCCTCTAGACTGCAACGGCCACGGAAGCCATACCGCCGGCACCCTTGCCGGCTTTGGCGTGACCGCCGCAGGAAACACGTTCCATGGGCCCTACGATTCGACCACTCCCAGCCAGTCCTTCATCATCGGGCCGGGTGTAGCGCCGCTCGCCGACCTGTATGCGGTGCGCGTGTTCGGCTGCGCGGGCTCGACGAACGTGGTAGTTGACGGCATCGACTGGGCGATTGCCAATGACATGCAAGTCATCAGCATGTCGCTGGGCGCGCCTTTCGGCACTGAAGACGATGCCGATTCCGAAGCCTCGGAGAACGCCGTCGAGTCCGGCATCGTGGTCGTCGCCTCTGCCGGCAACAGCGGCGATATCCCCTACATCACCGGCGATCCGTCGACCGGCAACAAGGTCATCAGCGTTGCGGCCATGGATTCGCACCAATTCCTGGCCGGCGGAATTCACATCACCTTCTCTTCCGGGTTCGGTGTGGATGGCGTCGATGCAAATACTAATCTGCCTTTGCCGAGTGGGTCTGTGCCGGCGGTCATCCTGACTACTGGCAGCCCTAAGACCCTGGCTCTTGGCTGCAGCGCCTCCGACTATCCAGCCAGCGGGGCCGCGGGCGCTTTGGTGATCGTCTCGCGCGGCACCTGCACCTTTGTGCAGAAGGCCACCCTTGCGACGGCCGCCGGCGCGGTTGCCATCGGCGTGGTCAACAACAGTTCCGGTTTCTACAATCCGGCGATCACGGGGGTCACCATTCCCTTCATTGAGCTGCAGCAGTCGGACGCTCCGACGCTGGCCGCTGCTCCATCCCCGGAAACTGCGACAATCGCGTTCGCCAACGTTGCCAACGCCACATTCCGCCAGTTCGCGAGTTTCACCTCCGCCGGTCCGCGCATGCTGGACGGACACCTCAAGCCCGATCTCACCGCGCCCGGCGTCAATATCTTCTCCACCGCAATCGGGACCGGCAATCAAGGCTTGTTTGAGTCCGGAACCTCGATGTCTGCGCCCCATGTTGCCGGCAGCGCCGCGCTGGCGATTCAGGCCCATCCCAGCTGGAGTGCCAATGAAGTAGCCACCGCGCTCATCAATACCGGTGACTCGAGCCAGCTCGTCGGCTTCACCGAGCAACTGGGCGGCAACGGGCTGGTACAGCCGTTCCCGGCAACCAGGACTTCGGTGATCGCGCGCGCCAGCCACAACTCTCCAACCGTCAACTTCGGCGTGCAGGAATTCACGCAGAATTTCCGCGATGAAAAGGAAATCCACGTGAAGAACCTCGATCACACCTGGGCGAGCTTCTCGCTCTCGGTCGATCCGGGACCGGGTGCGCCACACAATGCGACGGTCGAACCCAAGAGCATCTCGCTGGGGCCACACGAAGAGCAGGATGTAAAAGTGAAGCTGTCCGTTCCAGTCGCCACAGTCGGCGATTCGACTGAATTCCGCCAGGTGGAAGGCCAAATCAAGTTCACACCTATCCACGGCAACGGTGGAGCGGCGCTGGCCGTGCCCTACTACATGGTGGCCCGTGCCCGGTCGCTGGTGGATGCCCACCTGCACGGCCACGGGGACCCCACCTCTCGCACCGTCTTTCTTGACAACAACTCCAAATCCATCACCGGCACAGCCGACTTCTATTCCTGGGGTCTGCATGGTGAGAACAGCCAGCTTGGTTCGTTGGGATTGCGCGCTATCGGCGTACAGTCCTTCGACGGCGGGCCCGGCCTGGGGCAGGTCCTGGTATTCGCCGTCAACGTCTATGCGCCGTGGTCCAACCCCTCTACTAACGTCTATGACATCTTTATCGACGTGAATGGAGACGGCACTCCGGACTACGACGTCGAGGTCGCCGACCTCGGCATACTGGAAGGCACCGGCAGCTTCACCGGCCAGATGGTGACCGCAGCCTTCAATCTCAGCACCGGGGCGGGCTTCCTGGAGTTCCTCGCTACCGCTCCCACCAACGGTGACACCATCCTGCTGCCGGTCGTGGCTGCGGACGTAGGCGTTACCGCTGCCAATCCGCGCTTCAGCTATGCGGCTGACTCCTTCGATTGGCTCGACAGCAACGTAGACATCATTTCTACCTTCGCTCCGTTCAATGCCTTCAACAGCTCCATCAGCACTGGCGCTTTCGCCACTCTGCCGCCGGACACGACGGCCAGCGTGCCGATCACCATTAACCCGACCGAGTTTGCCATTACGCCAGCGCTCGGCGTCATGGTGGTTTCGATGGAGAACCTGACGGAGGACCACAAGCAGGCATTGCTGTTGCGCCTGCACGACGACCACTAGAAAAGACGGAAACGACGCAACTTGCGGGTGGAGTTCAATTTGGAACTCCACCCGTTTTTTCTGTCCGCCGCCGATGTGGTAGGGTGATCGAAGAACGCCATGAGTAATCCGCACGCCCAGTCCATTCGCATTGCCGTCGTCGGTACCGGCAACGTGGGCTCAACTTTTGCTTACGCTCTGCTGTTGAGTGGGCTTGCCGCCGAGATCGTTCTTATCGACGCCAATCGCGCCAAAGCGGAGGGCGAGGCCATGGACCTGCAGCACACCATCCCTTTCGCTCATCCCACTCGCGTTTGGGCCGGGGACTATAGCGACTGCGCTGGCGCCGTCGTTACCGTGATGGCCGCCGGCGTGAACCAGAAACCGGGAGAAACGCGCATCGCGCTGCTCAAGCGCAACGCCGACGTGTTCGCTGCTGTAGTGCCGGAAGTGGCGAGGCACAATCCCAGCGGCATTCTGGTCATCGCCACGAATCCGGTGGACGTGCTCACGTATCTTTCGCTGAAGCTCTCCGGCTACCCTTCGCAGCGCGTAGTTGGCTCCGGCACCATTCTCGACACGGCACGCTTTCGCCACCTGCTCAGCCGCCACTTCAAAGTCGATGCCCGCAGCGTGCACGCCTACATCATCGGCGAGCACGGCGACAGCGAGGTGGCGGTGTGGTCGCTGGCCAACATCGCTGGCATGCGGCTGCGGGAGTTTTGCGCGGCGCAGAGCATTCCGCATGACCAGGCCGCGATGGACGAGATCTTCCACCACACCCGCGACGCGGCCCAGCACATCATTGCCCGCAAGGGCGCGACCTATTACGCCGTGGCTGCCGGGCTGATGCGCATCGTCGAAGCCATCGTGCGCGACCAGCGCACCGTGCTCTCCGTCTCCAGCCTGGTGCGCGACTATTACCAGATCAACGACGTTTGCTTCAGTCTGCCCACCGTGATCTGCCGCAACGGAATTGAATCGGTCTTGCGCTTGGAGCTCAGCCACCGTGAGGTGGAAGCTCTGCAGGGGTCGTCGAAGATTCTGAAGGAGACAAGGGAACAGCTAAGGGTTGAATCCTTCGCCTAGCCGCACGATTCGCATCCACGTGCTCCCGCTCCGAATCCAATCATGTTCCGCAAGGCCTGATCAATGCCATTGTTCGACTCATTGAAAATTCGCGACGTCTCTTTCCGCAACCGCATCGTCGTTTCTCCCATGTGCCAATATTCGAGCACCGGCGGCTTCGCCAACGACTGGCATTTCGTCCATCTCGGCACCCGCGCTGTGGGCGGCGCGGCATTGGTATTCACCGAGGCGACCGCAGTCACCGCAGACGGCCGCATCAGCCCGGACGATCTCGGCATCTGGAAAGACGAGCACATCGACTTTCTCGTGCGCGTCGTGCGCTTCATCGAGCAGCAGGGCGCGGTTGCCGGAATGCAGCTGGCCCACGCCGGACGTAAGGCTTCCACGGCGGCGCCCTGGCTCGGCGGGCATCCGATTTCTGAAGCCGATGGGGGATGGCGTCCCATCTTTGCCCCCAGCGCCATCCCTTTCAGCGAGAAGCACCAGACGCCCCAGGCGCTCGATGAAGCCGGCATTCGCGGAATCGTGCGCTCCTTCGGAGACGCTGCTGTGCGCGCGCTCCGAGCCGGCTTTCGCGTGCTCGAAATTCACTCCGCGCATGGCTATCTGCTGCACTCGTTTCTTTCGCCGCTGAGCAACCGGCGCACAGACAACTACGGCGGCTTTTTCGAGAACCGTACGCGCGTGGTGCGTGAGGTCGCCAGCGAGATTCGCACGCACTGGCCGGAGCGCTATCCGCTTTTTCTGCGCATTTCGGCGACCGATTACGTCGATGGCGGCTGGGACCTCGAGCAGTCGGTCGAACTGGCGCGCGAGGTTAAGCCGCTCGGCATCGACGTGATCGACTGCTCTTCCGGCGGGCTGGTTCCCACGGCAGTAGTCCCATTCGGCCCTGGCTATCAGACCGCTTTTGCAGAGCGCGTACGCAAAGAAGCAGGTATCCTGACAGGTGCGGTGGGAATGATTACCGCCGCCGAGCAGGCGGACCACATCCTGCGATCCGGCCAGGCGGATATGGTGGTAATGGCGCGCGAGTTGCTGCGACATCCGTACTGGCCGCTGGAAGCCGCTCGCAAGCTGGGCGCAGATATAGAGTGGCCCAAGCAGTACCTGCGTGCCAAAACGTAAGGCGCATCCAAGACAATTTGTAGAAATGGCAGAGGGTTCCAAGACCAACGCGCTCAGTACTTCTCCTGGGGTGTCAGCACCTGCGCGCATTCCCCACGGCCTGCGGTCGCTGCGCCACCGCAACTTCCAGCTTTTCTTCGGCGGACAACTCATCTCGCTGATCGGCACCTGGATGCAGAATGTCGCGCAGTCCTGGCTGGTCTATCGCCTGACGGGATCGTCGTTCCTGCTGGGGGTAGTCGGATTCGCCGGACAGATTCCCGTCTTCCTGATGGCGCCGGTGGGTGGCATTGTTGCCGATCGCAAGAACCGCCATCGTGTGGTGATCGCGACGCAAACCGTTTCCATGGTTCTGGCCTTTATTCTCGCCGGCCTGACGCTCACGAAGATGGTGCACGTGTGGCACGTCATGGTGCTGGCTGCCGGCTTGGGCGTCGTGAATGCCTTCGATATTCCGGCGCGCCAATCCTTCATCGTCGATATGGTGGGCAAGGAAGATCTCATCAACGCCATCGCGCTGAACTCTTCCATGTTCAACGGCGCGCGCGTTGTGGGTCCGGCGATTGCCGGATTGCTGGTGGCCTCGATCGGCGAAGGCTGGTGCTTCTTCGGCAACGGCGTGAGCTACATCGCGGTAATCATCGGCCTGCTGCTGATGGAGCGTACGTGGCAGACCAAGGAGGCTTCCGGCTCGCCCATCGAGAACGTGATCGAAGGCTTCCAGTATGTGCGTCAGACGCGGCCTATCCGCTCGCTGTTGTTGCTGCTGGGACTCGTGAGCCTGGTGGGCATGCCGTACGCAGTGCTGATGCCGATCTTCGCCGACCGCATTCTGCATCGCGGCGCCAATGGACTCGGCATCCTGATGGGCGCAACCGGCGTGGGCGCCCTGCTCGGCGCGCTCACGCTCGCCTTCAAGCGCGGGCTCAAAGGGCTGAGCAACTGGATAACATTCTCTTCGGCCGGCTTTGGCGCGTCGCTGATTCTGTTTGGAATATCGAAGAGTTTCTGGCTCTCTGTGGCGCTGCTGGTGCCGGCCGGCTATTCCATGATGGTGCAGATGGCCTCGTCGAACACGCTGATTCAATCCATGGTGCCCGACCGCCTACGTGGCCGCGTGATGTCCGTTTACTCCATGATGTTCATGGGTATGGCGCCCATCGGCGCACTAGGAGCAGGCGTGGTAGCACACCACCTCGGCGCACCCTTGGCCGTTTCCATCGGCGGCATGGCGTGCATCCTCGGCTCCGCCGCCTTCGGCGCACAGGTGCCGGCGATGCGCATCGAAGCCCGCCGTCTCATCCTTGCCCAAGGCTTAGCCGGCGGCGACCCGCCGCAGGAGATCGTCTCCCAGGAAATCTCGGAAAAGGCCTAGCAATCGGGCCATCGGGCGATCGGTCATCCTGTGATTGCAACACCGTCACGCCGCCCGAAGTCTCCGCCCTGCGCTATACTGGGCTGGGATGGCAAGCGAAAAGACCTTTTATCTCGAGACCTTCGGCTGCCAGATGAATGTCCACGACTCGGAAAAGGTCGTAGGCACGCTCGTCTCGCAGGGATACCGGCAGGTCGAGAGCGTCGAGGAAGCCGGACTGGTCCTCTACAACACCTGCTCCATCCGCGACAAGGCGGAGCAGAAGGTCTTCCACCGCCTCGCCGACTTCCGCAAGCTCGAGCGCCAGGGCAAAAAGTTCGGCGTGCTGGGCTGCGTGGCGCAGCAGGAAGGCGAGAAAATTTTCGAGCGCGCGCCGCACGTCTCGCTGGTGTGCGGCTCGGCGTCGTATCGCAACTTGCCGCAGATGCTGGTGCAGCTTGGGGAAGGGAAGCGCGCGACCGGGCTCGACGATCGCCAGACCACCGAGACCTTCGAGACTGAGTTCACGGCTCGCAGCAACCCTCATCGCGGATACATCACCATCACCGAGGGCTGCGACAAGTTCTGCGCTTATTGCGTGGTTCCCTACACGCGCGGCCGCGAGCGCAGCCGCACGTCGGACAACATCCTGGCGGAAGCCCGCCAGATGGCCGATTCCGGCTACACCGAAGTTCAGCTTCTCGGCCAGAATGTAAATTCCTATCGCGATCCGCTGGGTAAGAAGACCTTCTCCGAGCTGCTGGCTGCAGTCGGAGAAACCGAAGGTCTTAAGCGGGTGCGTTTCACCACTTCTCATCCCATCGACTTCACCCGCGATATTGTTGATGCCATCGACGCTGTGCCCGCACTCTGCGACCACGTTCACCTGCCGGTGCAGAGCGGCTCGACCCGCGTGCTCTCGGCCATGCAGCGCGAATACACGCGCGAGGACTACCTCGAACGCATCGCCTGGATGAAAGCCGCGCGGCGAGAGCTTTCCATCACCACCGACATAATCGTCGGCTTCCCGGGCGAAACCGAAGCCGAGTTTGAAGAGACGCTCAGCCTGCTGGAGCAAGTCGGCTACGACGGTACTTTTTCGTTCAAGTATTCGCCGCGCCCCAACACGCCGGCCCAGACCATGGCCGACAGCATCCCGGAAGAGGAGAAAACGCGCCGCCTGGCGATACTGCAGGAGCAACAAAAGAACATACA
>Ga0335080_10001186_pt1 | contig 25161 bp, 20 predicted proteins | sample Lox_Sample_34_FD_206720 | JGI IMG/M metagenome (GOLD analysis project Ga0335080, IMG submission 206720) | Soil microbial communities from Loxahatchee National Wildlife Refuge, Florida, United States - Lox_Sample_3.4 | ecosystem: Environmental > Terrestrial > Soil > Wetlands | place: USA... | reverse complement strand
CCCGCAGTCTCGACTTCGGCGAAGGTCGGCAGCGGTTCCGGCGTTTGCAAATCGTCGACTACCGTGAAGTCTTGGTTGAAATCTGCGAAAAGAAGTACTGCCAGGTCCAGGCGGCTGCGTTCCATCGCAATCTGCGACTCCTGCAAATCGCGCTGCTGCTGTTGTGCCTGGATGCGCGCCTTGATGGTGTCGGCGTGTGCTACCTCACCGCCGTTCTCAAGTTTCTGGCTGATGTCTAGGAATCGTTGCGCCTCTGTCTGCGCCCGCTGCGCCGTGGCATATTTCCTCTGTGCTACGACGAGTCCGTAATATGCCTGCGTCACCGTTACTACAAGTCCGCGCGCAGCCACCTCCGCTTTCGCCCTGGCCTGAGCCAATGCGGCGGATGATCGCCGATAATCGGCGACATTCGTCAAAGACAGTGCTTCGTGCACGTTCGCTTGGCTGATGTATTCGTGAACTGCATTATTCGCGATGAATTTAAAGTTTGGGCATCCAGCCGGATTCGTCTGGCAGCTCGCCGGTAGGGGGCCGTTACCCTGCGTGTAAATGAACGAGTTGTTGTAGTTCACGTCCGGAAGGAGCCCAGCGCGCGCTTGCACGCGATCCTCTTTCGCCAGCCCCAAATCCGTCACGGCAGATAGGTATTGGGGATCGTTCATCCGCGCCCGCTGCAACGCGTCTTGCAGCGTCAACGTCAGTGGAGCGCCTTGGGCCTGAGCGGTCAGCGTAACCTGTGCAAAACCCGCAGCGGCCAAGGCCAACAGACCCGAAACGAGACTTGCCCTCAGAACGGCATTCCCATTCCGAAACAGGCTCTTCTGACGAATGAGCAACTGGTTTGAAGATGCTGCCAAGAAATCACCTCGCAATTCGATGTTTGCGCAAATCCTGTACCGACAGCAGTCTGCGGTCCTCCGGACAAGAGGTGAGCTCCAGCGTTGCAGAGTGCTGCTTCCTCGCTTGTGACCCGTCCACCCGGGCGCCGCAGAGCCGTAACTCATGTCCAATACCACTTTGGAACGGGGACAGGCTACCACGGGGTGCCTGAAAGCCACATGAAAACGAAGGGATTAGCCACAAACTAGCGGCTCTAAAGTGCTTATCCCGTCGTGAGCATGGCAACGAACAAATGGCGAAAACCTTGCTATAGCGGATAGCGATATATCCCAAGGCATAGGAGGGAAAGGAATGATCAATCTCAACCAGGTGAAAGTCACGCCCCGTGATCAGGAGGTGCTCAATCTGCTCGTTCAGGGCTGCAGCAACAAGGAAATCGCCGGCCAACTTAATATCAGCCCACGTACCGTCAAACAACACTTGCGCACGCTATTCCTGCGTGCCGGCATTCGCGAAGGCCGCAAGCGCGTAAAACTCGCGATCGCCCTATTCGGCAAAGAGGAGGCGCAATCATGACCCCATGTCAGCGGCTTACCGTGAAAGAAATCGAGATTGCCCGCCTGGTCTGGGAAGGTATGACCAACCGCGAAATCAGCCGGATCGTAGGCACCACCGAGCAGGTCATCAAGAATCATCTCCGCAGCACGTTTGACAAACTCGGCGTCTGGAGCCGCCTCGAACTGGCCATGTACGTCGCCAGCCATGGCGGCAAAGATTGGTGCAGCGGTGAATCTGCGCCGGTCCTGAGGCGATTACTCGTCAACTGAGTTGCAGAAAGGCCCACAAGACTGACGGGTCAGGCGCCGGCCCGTTCCTTCTCGTTCTCTATGTGACGGGTTCCGATCTGCAAAAGTTTTCGATTTCTGCCCCCGACTCGCGTCTCGCCGCCCGGCTAAGTGCCGGTCTTTGAAGCAATTGCGAATTCGCACGAGCGGCCTCAGAATTGCACCGCAACAGCTGGCAGGCTCAGCAGCCACGAGCCTGGCTTCGCATTCCCGGGGCGAAACCAGCAATGGCCTACAAAGAAACCTTCTGGATGGCGTGTGACTCGACCGAACAACTTCGAGCCGAGTACGGTCCGTTCCATACCCGCGCCGAGGCGGAACTAGAGGCGCGCAAACTCGGTTTTGGATACCTTTTGCGTTACGAGCACTTGCTCGGCGCGAACGAAGAGATTGAGGAAGTCCGCTGCGTCTTCGTCGAATTGCCGGGCGCGGCCCCGATTGGCACTGATCCAACTCCTACCACTCTCCACACCCGTTGTGCCACCTGCGGTGAGTCCGCTGCGCACGATAAAGGCTGGCAAGCCGAAGTCTGGGCCGACATCCACGAGTTCGAACACTCCCGCCATCGGGTGCGCCTCTTCGAGCACGCCCGCGGCAAGGGTCTGAAGGAAGTCGTGGGCTGGAGAGCTTAGACCCAACAACGCAGAGGACACAGAGGATCTAAAAGGAACTTCAAAATAGAGGCGTCTTCTACTACTCCCACGCTAGAGCACAAATCCAGAAGGTACGAACTTCAGAAATCCTCTGCGTACCCCGCGTCCTCCGCGTTGATTATTTCCCAGCAGACAGGGTACTAGCCGCGGCCCGGTCCACAAACCAGATCAGCTTCCCGCCGCTCGGATTCACGAGCTTTGACGGATATTGATCTCCGGGGGAGTTGTCTTCCAGCACGGTCTTGAGTGCCGTCGCCTTATCGACTCCGCTGACTAAGAAAGCTACTTCTCGCGTGGCATTGATGAGGGGCAGGGTAAACGTCAATCGGTGGGTCTTCAACTTCTCGACCCAGTTCGCCACGACCAGTTTCGACTTTTCCAGTAGAGCTGCCGTTCCCGGAAACAGAGACGCGGTGTGTCCGTCCGGCCCCATACCAAGCAGGATCAAATCGAACTGAGGAACGCCCGAGTCCATCTGAAAAAACTTGCGAATGGTTTGCTCGTACTGTTGAGCTGCGACAGTTGCATCCGGATTCTCGCCCGCGAACCGGAATACATTTCCAGCAGGCACGGGCACCTTCGACAGCATCGCTTCATCAGCCATCCGGTAGTTGCTTTCCGGATCGTTCGGTCCGACGTGACGCTCATCGCTCCAGAAGAAGAATGTGCGATCCCAAGGGAGCGTGCTTTTAGCGTTGGTTGCCAGAAGGTTGAAAAGATTCTTGGGAGTGGAGCCGCCTGATAGGGCGATGGTGAAACGCCCTCGTTCGGCCACAGCGTCATTCGCAGCGCGCACCACTTCTTCTGCGGCCGCCGCAAACAATTCCTGCGGGGTAGTCAAAATGCGAATCTCGCCGGCGGTGCTCAAATCAGCCTCGGAAGCCTCTCACGGCCGCGCAGCGTGCCGCGCCCAGCAGTCCAGCCTTTTCGTTGGTGACGACATGAACCGGCATCGCCTCAACCAAGGGTCGCATTCGTCCTTTTTCGAGAAAGGCATCCATAAACACTCTGCCTTTCAACCGGGGCAAAATCTTCGGAGAGATGCCTCCCGCCAGAAAAAGCCCGCCGGTCGCCATGATTTTCAGCGCCATGTTTGATGCTTCCGCGCCATAGACGGCAATCCAGAGGTCGAGAGCTTTTTCCGCTAGCGGATCCTTGCCACCCAAAGCTGCCTTGGAAATTGCAGCCGCTGGATCACCAGTCTGCATGGCGGCTTCCAATTCCGCGGTCTGCTTTCCGCAGCCAGAATCGCAGAGGAACTCATAGACATTCACCAGTCCCGGGCCGGAGAGAATTCGCTCGTAGCTGACATGTCCAAAGCGATTTGTCAGAAATTTGAGCAACTCGATCTGCAGTTCGCCTTGGGGGGCAAAGTCTGTGTGACCGCCTTCGCAAGCAAAGACATGATGGCGGTTGCCGTCCCAGAACAACCCGGCCTCACCCAATCCAGTGCCCGGAGCAACGACAGCCTGATTGCCTGAAACAGATCCACCGCCCGGATTCAGGGTGACGAGATCGTCAGTCGCGAGACCGCCGACACCCCATGCGATCGCTTCGAGGTCGTTGATCAGCAACGTGGCCGCCAAATGGATTTGATTGGCTAATACGGACTGTTCAATCACCCAGGGAAGATTGGAAGTAGCAACGCGACCGTTTCGAACCGGGCCCGCAATCCCAAAACAGGCAGCTTCTGGTTTCGAACCGGACTCATCCAGAAATTGGGTAACGATTTCCCCGAGTCCACGATGATCCCGGCTGGGAAACACCCGCTCGGAAACCAGTTCGAAGTGCCCGTTTATCGATTGAAAATAAGCCAGCCTGGCATTCGTCCCACCAATATCGCCGGCCAAAATCATTTTTCGAAATTCCTCCAGCGGCGGCCGTCGCGCTCCAGAAGCTCGTCGGCCTCCTTCGGTCCCCATGTGCCCGAGGCATAGTTGGGGAAGTTGCGCGGCGGCAGCGCTTTCCAAAGATCAAGCACGGGATTGACCACGGCCCAACCTGCCTCCACCATATCCGCGCGTTGGAACAGCGTCTGATCGCCGATCATGCAGTCATGCAGCAGGCGCTCGTATCCGGTGCTGGGCTGCTTGCCAAAGTATTCCTGATACTCAAAGTTCATGTCCACCGTGCCTAGTCGCATCACCGGCCCGGGGACCTTGGCAGCGAACTGCAATGAGATGCCTTCTTCCGGCTGAATGTGCAGCACTAGTTGGTTCGGCATCAGGTGCTCGACCGGAGTATCGCGGAAGAGCACAAATGGCGCCCGCCGAAACTGTATCACGATATGCGTATTGCGCACCGGCATTCGCTTGCCCGTGCGCAGGTAGAACGGAACGTCAGCCCATCGCCAGTTATCGATCGACAGCTTCATCGCAACAAATGTCTCGGTGCGGGAATCCGGCGGAACGTCCGGCTCGGTCCGATATCCTGGAACGCGCTTGCCATCTTCTGTGCCTTCACCGTATTGACCGCGCACGGTGCGGCTCAGCACTTCTTCATCGCTCATGGGCTGAATCGCGTGCAGGATTTTTGCCTGCTCATCGCGGACAGCATTCGCGTCGAATGAAATTGGCGGCTCCATCGCAGTCAGGCTGATCAGCTGCATGATGTGGTTGGGGACCATGTCGCGCAACGTTCCCGCCGTGTCAAAGTAGCTGCCGCGTCCTTCCACGCCGACGGTTTCCGCCACGGAAATCTGCACGTGGTCGATGTACCGGCGATTCCAGACGGGCTCGAAGATTCCGTTGGCAAAGCGAAACGCCAAGATATTCTGGACGGTTTCTTTTCCGAGGTAGTGATCGATGCGGTAGATCTGTTTTTCATCGGCAACTTTGAGCAGTTGTTGATTCAACTGCTTGGCGGACTCCAGGTCGTGACCGAATGGTTTTTCGATCACCACACGGCGCCAGTGGCCGTTGGATTGATCCATGAATCCGCAAGAGGCCAGCTTTTCTACGATCGGCCCGAAGTACTTGGGCGCAACCGCCATGTAGTAAAAGAAATTGCCATGCGTCGAATGCTCGCTGTCAATCTTGTTGAGCGTATCTTTAAGCTGCTGAAAGAGGTTGTCGTCGTTGAAGTCCCCGGCCAGATAAAAGAAGCGGTTGGAAAATGACTCCCAGAGTTCGTCGTCCACGCACTCGCCGCAGTATTCCTTGATGTCGTCGTAGACGCGCTTGCGAAAATCTTCGTTCGAGAGCGGGGATCGTGCCACACCAAGCACGGCGAATTCCTTCGAAAGCAATCCTGCGCGCGCCAGATTATAAAGAGCCGGGATGAGCAACCGGCCGGTAAGATCTCCGGCCGCGCCGAAGATCACCATGACGCAGGGATCACCCTGCTTCCCGATCCGAGGTGGAGCTACTTTCGGTTGTTCCGCGATATCAGCCATGAGTCGGTTCCTCTACGTCTCCTCCCGATTCGCTTATGCGCTATTCTTTTCCTTGTTAGCCCCGGCTTCGATGTGGCCGCCGAATTTCTGCCGCATGGCAGACAACATCTTTTCCGCAAAGGTGTGCTGTTGCCGCGAGCGGAAACGCACGAACAATGCCGCGCTCAAGACATCGACGGGAACGGCTTCTTCGAGGGCGGCTTGAATGGTCCACCTGCCCTCGCCAGAATCCTGTACGAAACCTTCATATTCCGAGAGTGTCGGATTTTCGGTTAGAGCCATGGCTGTCAGATCGAGCAGCCACGAACTGACGACGCTGCCCCGCCTCCAAACTTCGGCGATGTCAGGCAGATTCAAGTCATAGCGGATGTCTTCCGGCAGTTCTTTGCTCGTCGCATTCTTGAAGATGTCGAAGCCCTCGGCATAGGCTTGCATAATGCCGTATTCGATTCCATTGTGCACCATCTTAACGAAGTGTCCCGAGCCGGACGGGCCGCAGTGGATGTAGCCGTCTTCAGCGGTGCCGCCAAGTTTTTCACGCCCAGGCGTTCGTGGAATGTCACCCAATCCCGGAGCAAGAGTTTTGAAAATCGGATCGAGCCGTTGCACCGGTTCCTTCGGTCCACCGATCATCATGCAGTAGCCGCGCTCGAGGCCCCATACGCCGCCGCTGGTGCCCACATCGACGTAATGAATGCCCTTTCCGCTGAGTTCCTTCGCGCGCCGTACGTCATCTTTGAAATACGAATTGCCGCCGTCAATGATGGCGTCGCCAGCCTGCATATGCGCGGCGAGTTTTTGAACGGTAGCTTCCGTCGGACCTCCGGCAGGAACCATGATCCAAATAGCCCGGGGCGGTTTTAGCTTCGAAATTAAATCCTCGAGCGAGGACGATCCTGTTGCTCCTTCACTGCCTAACTGCTTCACCGCGTCCGGGCTAAGATCAGAAACCACGAGAGAATGTCCGCCACGCATCAAGCGCCGCGTCATATTCGAGCCCATACGCCCCAGTCCTACCATTCCAAGTTGCATCACTTGCTCCTTGCGATGAATGCCGTAGCGCCGGCGTCCCGCCGGCTGTCGCGAGGGCGACTCGCCCTCGCAGCTTGAAGTCGTTAGCACAAACTAGAGAGATTTCTGCACCGCAGCCTGCAGCGTCGCTAGTCCAGCCTTCAAATCCTTACCTAGGTGCACACGCAGCGCCCGGCGTCCGCGCTCGGCCAGAACCTGAAAATCGCCTCGGGCTTGCGCTGCCTTAACGATCCCGAACGTGTATTTCTGTCCAGGAACAGGCAGTTCTACGGAATCGTCACAGGTGATCTGCAGGAAGACTCCTGAGTTCGGACCGCCCTTGTATGCCTGGCCGGTAGAATGCAGAAACCGGGGTCCAAATCCCAGGCACGTTGCAATGCGTTTCTTGTCGCGAACGGCATGACGCATTGTCTGCAATGCCTGCTCATGCTCAGCATTCATCTGGATGTATCCCAGCACGGCGAAGTAGTCGCCTGCTTTGATCCGAGCTAAATGCGCTTTGAGGTATCCGCTCAGCGTCTTGTCCGATCCTGCAGCGTTCGCGAGCTCAGCGGCGTTCTTTTCGTCGGTGAACAACTTCACGCCGCTGTCTTCGAGCACCGGCTTCTCCGGAGGAAGGGAACCATTCTTCTCATACTCGGTGGTAAGCGCGCGAGTAGCAACCTTGCTGGCTTCCACGTCGGGCTGATTGAAAGCGTTAATACCGATGATCGCACCGGCGACAGCAGTGGCGATCTCCCATCGGAAGAACTCCGCGCCGATGTCGTAGATATCCGCCATGGTGATTCGGACGACAGGCTGGCCTGTTTTTTCGATTGCCGCGACCTTCGCTTCCTGATCAGCATCGACCCCGGTTTCGAGACGAACATACACAAACACCCGGTCGTTGCCGTACGTCTCAGGCGACGCCAGATGCTCGCGATCCACAGGGATCAATCCCTTACCGATCTTGCCGGTCGATTCCGCCAGCAACTGTTCGAGCCACGCGCCAAGGTCAGAGATGCCGGGCGACGTGATCAGTGTTACCTTGTCGCGCCCCGCGTTGGCGGCAACTCCGAGGATGATCCCAAGAACTGCGCCGGTGTTTTCCTCAACCGGGCTATTTGCTCCGGATGCGCGAACCATCTCCGCAGCCCGCGAAAGGAATTTCTTCGTATCCAGTCCCATTACCGCCGCTGGAACCATGCCGAAATTCGATAGCGCCGAATATCGGCCTCCGATCGAAGGCCGCCCGAAAAAGATATGCAGGAAGTGATCGGATTCCGCGACCTGTTGCATCTTCGATCCCGGATCGGTAATGGCCACAAAATGGCTACCAGCCTTGGTCGCGCCTACAACTTGCTTCGTACGCTCGAAGAAATACTGTTTGAAGATGTTGGGCTCGAGAGTGCTGCCCGACTTGCTGGAGACGATGAACAGCGTCTTCGCAATATCGATCTGATGCTCGAAAGCCTTTACCTGCGCGGGATCCGTCGAATCGAGCACGTGCAGGTTGGGGTGCTGAGGAGTTCGGCCAAAGGTCATTCGCAGAACTTCCGGACAGAGGCTAGATCCCCCCATCCCGAGGAGAAGAACGTCCTCAAATCCGCGAGTATGCACCTCTTTGGCTAGATTCTGCAGTTGTTCCTGCTGTGCCGTCTGTTCTTCAACGATGTCCAGCCAGCCGAGCCACTTCGATTCGTCGTCGCCGGTCCACAGGCTGGCGTCGCGGTCCCACAGTCGCTTCATCTTCCCGCCGGACTGCCAATCGGCAATGGTTGATTTCACAGCGCCAGCCAGCGGTTCAGGCAGGGAAGTTTTCAGTCGACTCACAATCTATCCTTTCGAGGTGTTTTTCTCGACTGCAGCCAGGAGTTTGCCGAACGCGTCGGCGAAGAGTTTCACGCCATCGACAGTCAGCTTGTCAGTGACTTCTTTCATGGAGATTCCTGCCTTCGCCAGGTCGTCCATCACCTTCTGCGCGCCAGCCACGTCTTCCGTCAGGCTGTTGCGCAGTTTGCCATGATCGCGAAACGCATCGATGGTTGCCGGCGGCATGGTGTTCACCGTGTGCGGGCCGATCAGTTCTTCCACATAGATCACATCGCGATACGCGGGATTCTTCGTGCTGGTGCTCGCCCACAGAACGCGCTGTGTCTGCGCCCCCTTGGATGCGAGCGCTTGCCACCGAGGGCCGCTGAAAATCTTTTGATACTTCTGATAGGTCAACTTCCCGTTAGCGATGGCAACTTTTCCGTGCAGGCTCTTGTATAGCGCCTGCTGATTGCCGTCCGACGGCCCCTTGATCTTCTCGTCAAGCTTCGAGTCGATCAAAGTATCGATTCGGCTGATGAAAAAGCTGGCGACGCCAGCCATCTTCTTCAGATTGCCGCCGTTCTTCGCCAGGTCTTCCAGTCCGGCGACATACGCCTCCGCAACCTTCTCATACACTTCCTGCGCGAACAGAAGCGTAACGTTGATGTTGATCCCCTCGCCGATCAGTTGCCTGATTGCAGGAATTCCCTCCGGCGTGCCAGGAACCTTAATCATGACGTTCTCGCGGTTCACCGCCTTCCAAAGACGCCGCGCTTCCTCAATCGTTTCCTGTGTCTTGTTCGCGAGGAGGGGCGATACTTCCAGGCTGACATAACCATCGTGAAAGTTCGATTCGACGTAGACCGGCTTCAGAGTATCCGCCGCGTCCTGGATGTCGCGGATCGCGATCTGCTCAAAGATTTGCGTCGCGTTCAGATCCTTCTTTGCCGCTAGCGACTGCAAGAAGTCGTCGTAAAGAGAGCTGTCGGCAATCGCCTTTTCAAAAATCGACGGATTCGAAGTCATCCCGCGCAAGCCGTCGTTTGCAATCATCTGTTTCAATTTGCCTGTCGTGAACAGGTCGCGTCGAATGTAATCCAGCCACATCGACTGGCCGTAGTCGAGCAACTGCAGAAGAGGATTCTTTGTGGCCTTCGCGTTTTCAATTACTCCCGTGGGCTGCATGATTCTTATGCCTCCATACGTGTTGGATGACGACTTCCTCCGGATCGGCGCAACCGAATTGCTATGATCCGCATTGTTCTTGATGGCCCCAGAACTCTATTACTTGGCGGCGAGAACTTCGCGTGCTGCTTCAACTACTTTGTCAACCGTGAACCCGAAGTATTTCAACAAATCCTTCAACGGTGCCGATGCTCCAAACCGGTGCATGCCGATGTTCTTCCCCTTGCTTCCGGTATACCTTTCCCATCCGAAGGTCGCTGCCATCTCAACGGAAACTCGCGCAGTCACCGCGGCAGGCAACACGCTTTCTTTATATGCCGCATCCTGTTTGTCGAAAATCTCACAGCACGGCATGCTCACGACTCGTGCCTTGATTCCCTCCGCCTTCAACTTCTCGCAGGCATCGACACAAAGCGACAACTCGCTGCCGGTCCCGATCAGGATGACGTCGGGTTTTCCGCCCTGCGCATCCGCAAGAACGTACGCGCCCTTCGCCACTCCGGAAACAGGAGCGTATTTTGTCCGATCGAACGTCGGCATGGCCTGTCGCGTCAGCACCAGAGACACAGGCGATTCCTCCAAGGCCATAATGATCTTCCAGCACTCGGTGACTTCATTCGCATCGCCCGGTCGCAGAACCATCATGTTCGGCATCGCGCGAAGGGAAGCCAACTGCTCGATTGGCTGATGCGTTGGCCCATCTTCCCCAACGCCGATCGAGTCATGCGTGAAAACAAAGATCGACGGCAGTTGCATCAGCGCAGCCAGCCGCATGCTGGCCCGCATGTAATCGCTAAAATTGAAGAACGTGGCCCCAAAAGCCCGTAGGCCCGAGATCGTCATGCCATTCACGCTCGCTGCCATCGCGTGCTCGCGCACCCCGAAGTGCAGGTTGCGTCCACCGTAGCTGCCGGCCTTGAAATCGCCCGCGCCGTCGAATTTTAAAGTCGTTTTGTTGGACGTTGCCAAATCGGCTGAACCACCAATCACCCACGGGATGCTCTGTGCCACTGCGTTGAGCACCTTGCCCGAGCTCTCTCGCGTCGCGATCCCCTTAGCATCGGCAGGGAAAGTCGGCAGATTCTTGTCCCAATTCGCAGGCAGCTCGCGATGCTGCATCTGACTCAGTTGCTGTGCTAACTCCGGATACTTTTGCGCGTAGCCGGCAAACACTTTCGCCCAGGAAGACCGCAGCTCCCGGCCACGCTTGCCAATGCCATCGCGGAAGCGTTCACGCACGCCATCCGGAACCAGGAACTTTGCATCTTCCGGCCAGCCGTAGAACTTCTTAACCAGCCTCACTTCTTCCTCACCCAGAGGTTCTCCGTGGGCAGCGTTTGTGTCCTGCTTATGCGGAGACCCGTAGCCAATGTGACTATCAACGATGATCAGTGTCGGACGATCCATCGTATCCAAAAACGTCTGGAACGCCCGTCCCAGCATCTCCAAGTCGTTGGCGTCGCTGACGCGTGTGACATTCCACCCATAGCCAATGAATCGGGTTGCGACATCCTCACTGAACGACCAGTTTGCGGGTCCATCCAGCGTGATCGAATTGTGGTCATACATCCAGCAGAGATTCGACAGTTTGAGATGAGCGGCGAGCGACGCGGCCTCTCCGCCAATACCTTCCATCAGGTCGCCATCGGAACACATTGCGTAGACGTTGAAATTAAAGACCTCGAACTCCGGCCGGTTGAACGTAGCTGCTAGCCATTTGCTCGCAATCGCCATCCCCACGCTGTTGCCAACGCCTTGGCCGAGCGGACCGGTCGTGGTCTCGACACCCGTTGTGATATGCGACTCTGGATGTCCTGGCGTCCGGCTTCCAAGCTGACGGAAGTGCTTGATGTCATCCATCGAGACGGAAAGATCTTTTGTGAGGTTTCCGTTCTCATCCACGCGTCGCACTTCAGAGAGATGCAACATCGCATACAGCAACATGGATGCATGTCCGTTGGAGAGAACGAAACGGTCGCGGTTCAGCCACGTCGGATCGGCGGGATCATAGCGCAGAAAATTTTGCCAAAGCTCATAGGTGACCGGGGCTAGTCCCATCGGCGCGCCCGGATGTCCAGAGTTCGCTTGCTGCACGGCATCGATGGCCAGAGTTCGAATCGTGTTGATGCATAGCGTTTCCAGTTGCTTGCCTGTTACCAAAACCTGATCGCTTGCCACCATACGATGCAGTTCCTCCAGTTTGATTTCGATGCGATTGCCTAACCTAGTTAGAGTTCCTGAGCGGGAAAAGGGTGCAGCACGCAGAAAGTGTATCAATTTCCGCGCAGGCATGGATTGCAGTGGGGTGAAAAACTGCTGGGAATGAAGGAAACGATCTACTTCAGGAGTTGAATGTAGCTGTCTTCGCTATGAGTGGCCCGAGTCGTCTCCTGTACAAAACGAAGGAACTGCCGCAGGCTGTCTCGTTCAGGCGCAGCCATGCCGTCGAAGCGGACGCGAACGCCGGTCGCGGGTCCACTTCGCGTCACGACGCCGCTCAGCGCGAAACCTTTGACCCAGATCTTTCCATTCGGAACCCAGAGGCCGATTTCCACTTTGGCTCCGGGCTTCACCGGAGTTGCGGTTTCAACCAGGCAGCCCCCGGCGCTTGTATTCGACAGGTTTCCCCAAACCGGGGTGCCGCTTTCATCGACGCGCAGTTCAACGGCTACGAAACACTTGATTCGTGGATGCTTTCTACGGTCGCTGCTCCAGTTTGGACTGAAGAGATCAGGCTCGAATGGAGGGGTGGCCTTCGTCGGCGTGGGCACCGGTGGTGCTGCCGGTTCCAGGGCCGCGGATTCAGACGACGTTCCTTTATGCGCATCCGCTTTGATCTGACGCATCGCCGTGAGCAGCGCTTCTTCTCTTTTTTCGACAGGAGCTTCGCGGTATGCCTGCAGCAGTTTTCCAACCTGACGCACGAGGTCAGGGTCGGACAGTATTCGGGTCCAGTCGGTTCCAACGGCTGCGCTCATCTATGCTCTTTCCAGCGTGTATTCGGCGCCTGAGAGACCAGTTTCGGTCAGAGGTCACCAGTGTTCAAGATGACCTAAGTCATCGGGAGACTCGTCCCTCGGGGTTAGCTTTTTCGGATTGCGGATAGAAAGCGCCGTTTGAGCAGCTTGCAGACCACCCAACGCGCAAGGATCTACTGCCCTTCGAAGGTAAGCTGGACCACCTCAGTCGTCTCGCTTTGAGCTGGTTCAAACTTCCATTTGGTCACGGCATCCTGGGCTGCGGTCACCAGTACTGGATTTCCGCCAAGAACCCGGGTTGATTTCACTGCACCATTCGGGCGCACGGTGGCCTCGACCCGTACGGTGCCCCGAATATGCATCTTCTTTGCCAGTTCAGGATAGACCGGCGATACCTGGGCAACAACCTTTCGATCCGACGTCGAGGAGGATGAAGTTTGAGACTTTGCCGTGGTAGCGAACATCGCCAACACAACGACTGCGAGTATGAATGCCTTCTTCTGCATAACCGTGAAATTCCCCGCCCAAACACAGCTTAAACGCGTAACCGGTTACGGGCAAAGTACCGAAGTTATTGGACTTTCGGGGTCTATGACCTCGCACCCGCATCTCAACCGCGGCATCTTGCGAGTCAAAAGATTGCGCTGTCCAATCGCTCTTTTTTAGCAATCGTTTGCATCGCAAAGTCTCGTAAACGAATCTATTCTGGCGAGTTATGCTATGTAGGACAGGAAAGATCCTGGCCTCGGCGAGATCCGGGGCGGAACGATCTCATAATCTAGAATGCAATGCTCATTGAAGGTTTCTTCGACCGCTGTTTTCTGTTTCTTTTTTCTTACAGTTAGCCCGCAAAATCTCATTTCTCAAAGCACCGGCGGTTCTTCGTCTCCTCCAACCATAAGTCTGCCGGGCGCCCAAAGCCCGTTTCAGGGAAGCGCTCCCGAAGGGAACGCCACGACCGAGGTCCTGCAGATTGATTTCAAGGACGCGATTGAGCGCGGATTGCGCACGAACCTTGGTCTGCTTCTCGCTAGCGATCAAACCGAAGCGGCTCGTGGTCAGCGCTGGCGGGAATTGAGTGAGCTGCTGCCCAACATCAGCGGTCGGGTGCAGGAGAGCGTCCAGACCGAGAGCCTCGCGGCGTTAGGATTCACCAAACTGGCGCCTTTGTTTGCTTCCCCCGGCTCGAGCCCAACTCCCTTTCCTGCAGTCACTCCAGCTTTTGGCTACTTTGACGCTCGCGTCGCTCTCAGCCAGGAAGTGTTCAATTTCAGGGCTCTGGAGCGCGAACGCGCCTCGCTGGAAAACCTCAAGGCGGCGCAGTTCACGTACAAGAATGCGCGCGAACTGGTCGTACTCGCCGTGGGGAATTCCTATCTGCAGGCGATTGCGGCGGCGGCCCGTGTCGACACAGCCGACGCTCAGGTCAAGTCCGCCCAGGCACTCTTCAACAAGGCCAGTGACCAGCAGAAGGCGGGACTTACTCCGGCCATCGACGCACTCCGGTCCCAGGTGGAGCTTCAGACGCGCCAGCAACAATTGATCGCTGCTCGCAGCGAGCTGGCCAAGATTGTGCTCAGCTTCGCGCGTGTCATCGGACTTCCTCCCGGGCAGCAGTTTTTGCTCACCGAGAAAGCTCCCTACCAGGCTTTGAGCCCGCAACCGCTTGAGACCTATCTGCAGCGTGCTTATGCGAATCGTTCCGACTACCAGGCCGCGGTGGCACAGGTTCATGGCGCGGAGCTTTCCCGCCGGGCTGCGCAGGCGGGCCACTATCCCACGCTGGATTTCAATGCGAACGTGGGAGACATCGGAGTCAATCCGGGGCAACTCAGCGGAACTTGGCAGGTCAATGGGGAGTTGAACATCCCGATCTTCGCCGGCAACAAGGTTCATGCCGATGTGTTACAGGCGGACTCGCAGTTGAAACAGCTGCGGTCGCAACTTGGTGATTTGCGAGGCCGGATCGACTATGAAGTCCGGGCTGCTTTGCTCGATCTGAACTCCGCCGCCGAGCAAGTCGAAGTCGCGCGCAGCTCGGTCGATCTCGCGGAGCAGGCGCTAACCCAGTCGCAGGACCGTTTTACCGCGGGTGTGGCGGACAATCTCGAAGTGGTTCAGGCTCAGGAAGCAGTTGCCGCAGCACACGAAAGTTATATTCAGAGTCTTTATGCTCATAATCTGTCAAAAGTAGAACTGGCGTACGCCATTGGTGACGCGGAACAGGGCGTCCGGCGATATTTGAAAGGCACTCAATAACGTATGGAACCGACGACGCAGAATCCTCCCGCTGCAGAAAGAAAGCCAGCCGAGAGCCAGGAAAATTCGAATCGGCCTTTGCCCTCCAGCGAACGGGACTACCATCATCATCCTTCCCGCACTCAGAGTTCGGGATTTCGCATTGCCATCGTTATCGCGGTCGTTGTACTGCTGGTGGTGGGTTTCTTTGCGTATCGCTACTTCACCAGCTACGAATCGACCGATGATGCGCAGATCGATGGACACATCAATTCTGTAAGCGCACGCATTTCGGGTCATGTCGTCAAGCTGAACATTCAGGACAACCAATACGTGCAGGCCGGAACTGTGCTGCTCGAAATCGATCCAACGGACTATCAGGTAGCCTACGACCGCGCCAAGGCAGACTTTGCCGACGCGCAAGCGACCGCGCTGGCAGCGGGTGTGAGCGTCCCAATCACCGATGTGAACACCACCAGCCAGATTTCAGCGGCCGAGGCCGATGTCAACAGCGCCCGAGCTGGCATTCAGGCTGCGAAGCAGCAATTTGCTGCCTCACAGGCGGAGTTGCAGCAGGCTCAGGCCAACAACGTGAAGGCACAAAATGACCTTGAGCGCTACCGACAACTGGTGGCGAAACAGGAGATTTCGCAACAGCAGTTCGATCAGGCAACAGCTTCGGCAAAGGCCAGCGCAGCAGCAGTGGACGCAGCCCGCGCCAGTATGGACGCGGCCCAGCAGCAGGTGACTCAGGCCGAAGGAAAGCTGGTTGGGGCGCAAGCAAATTACCGCTACGCGAGTACCGCTCCCAAGCAGATGCAGATCAGCCGCGCCAAGGCGGATTCAGCGCTGGCGCAGGTCCAGCGCATGAAGGCGCAACTCGATCAGGCTCAGCTCAACCTGCAATACACCAAGGTGGTTGCGCCGGTCACAGGCATCATCAGCAACCGTACCGTCGAAGTTGGCCAGAATGTGTCTCCCGGACAGGAGTTGATGAAGTGCATCAACCTCGATGACATCTGGGTCACCGCGAACTTCAAGGAAACCCAACTGAAAAGTATGAGGGCGCAACAGCGCGTCACGATCGAGGTAGATGCGAACGGCCGGAAGTACAACGGGAAAGTCGACAGCATCGCGGGTGCGAGCGGCGCACGTTTCAGCTTGTTGCCACCGGAGAATGCGACCGGAAACTACGTGAAAGTCGTGCAGAGAATCCCGGTCAAAGTTATTCTCGATTCCGGTTCCAATAATGATCATCAGTTGCGTCCGGGCGAATCTGTGACGCCAAAGGTCTGGATTCGCGAATGAGTGCTGCTGCCGGAACGCTGGATCAGGCCGATGCCTGGCGTCCGGCGGTAAATCCCTGGATCATTGCGCTCGCGGTAACGCTCGCGACATTCATGGAAGTGCTCGACACCTCCATCGCCAATGTCGCCCTTCCGCATATCGCCGGAAGTCTGTCAGCAGGTCAGGACGAAAGCACCTGGATTCTGACTTCCTATCTCGTTTCCAACGCAATCGTTCTTCCGCTGAGCGGATGGCTGTCCTCCATCGTTGGGCGCAAGAACTTCTATATGGGCTGCGTCGCGCTGTTCACGATCAGTTCATTCATGTGCGGGCTCGCTCCGAATCTGGGAGTACTGATCGTTTGCCGGGTGCTGCAGGGAGCAGGTGGTGGAGGACTGCAACCCAGCGAACAAGCCATCCTCGCCGATACGTTTCCTCCAGCAAAACGCGGCATGGCATTTGCCGTTTACGGAATGGCGGTGGTTACTGCGCCTGCTATCGGCCCAACTCTTGGCGGATGGATCACCGACAACTTCACGTGGCGATGGATTTTCTTCATTAATATCCCCGTCGGCATCCTGTCAATCATGCTCACTTCGCGGCTGATTCAAGATCCTCCCTATTTCAAGCGGCGGAAGCTAAGCGAAACACACATTGACTATGTCGGTCTTGGGTTTGTCGCCCTAGGACTCGGAGCTCTTCAGATTGTTCTCGATAAGGGACAGCGCGATGACTGGTTCGAATCGAACTTCATCGTGACCCTATCTCTAATTGCAGCGGTCGCGCTGCTGTTCGTGATCTTCTGGGAATGGAAGCAGAAAGACCCGATCATTGATCTCCACTTGTTCCGCGATCGAACCTTCGGCATTTCCAACTTGCTGATGTTCATGCTGGGCTTTGCCCTGTTGGGCAGCACACTGTTGCTGCCTCTCCTTTCTCAGACGTTGCTCGGTTATACCGCGCAGGATGCTGGTCTGGCACTGATGCCGGGCGGCTTCATGATCATCATTCTGCTGCCATTGGTGGGCTTCCTGCTTTCGCGTTACACGCCGCGCTGGCTGCTGTTGCTGGGTCTCTGCATATTGTCCTATTCGCTGTTTCATATGACGAACTTCGATCTGGACATCGATTTCAGGACCGTAGCGACCGCGCGATTGATCCAGGCAGCAGGAATGGCTTTCCTCTTCGTCCCAATCAACACAGCGGCTTACGCGTTCCTTCCAAGAGACAAGAACAACGCTGCTTCCGGATTGATGAATCTGGCTCGAAACATTGGGGGTAGTGTCGGGATTTCTGTCGTGACCACGATGCTGGATCGCCGTACGCAGTTGCACCTGACCAATTTGTCCAGCAACCTGAGCGCAAGTAACCCTACGTTGCAATCCCGAATCAAAGGGTTAGGCCTGATGCTGCAATCGCATGGAGGCGGACCTCCGGGATCGAGTCCGACGCCGTATGCGATTCTTCAGGGCATGCTTGGACGTCAGGCGACCATGCTGGCGTACATCGACTGCTTCTGGTTTCTGGCCTTCGCGATCCTGGCGATGGTTCCGATGGTCTTCCTGATTAAAAAGTCGAGACCGGGAGGAGGAATGGCAGTACACTAGAGCGCCTATGTTCCGCCTCGTTAGCCTCGAACGCGAGTACGGATGCGGTGGTGGTGACATCGCCGCGACCCTTGCCAAACGCCTCGGTTGGAAACTCTGGGACCATCTGCTCACGGAGGAGATCGCGCGGCTTGCGAATGTCGATCCTTCGGCGGTGAAGCGTTGCGACGAACGGAGAGACGGTCCTCTACATAGGCTCTCGAAGGTGTTCTGGCGCGGCAGTTACGAGCGCAGTTCGCCGCTGGGCGCGCAAGTCTTCGATACTGATCGCATGATGGTGATGATGCAGGACATCATGGATCACATCGGGCGGGAAGGGAATGCGGTGGTCGTAGGACGCGGAGCGCCATTTTTCCTGCGCGAAAATCCTAGCGCGTTCCACGTCTTTCTTTATGCACCTCGCGCAGAAAAGATCCGGCGCGCGCTTGCAGACGGTGCCACGCGCGGGGACGCGGAAGAACGGGTTGATACCGTCGACCGCGAGAGAATCGCCTTCGTCAAACATTACTTCGGCGCTGATTGGCCGACCCGGTCGCTCTATCACATGATGATGAACACCGCGGTGGGAAATGATGCCGTAGTGGAGACGATCCTCGCAACGATGAGACGACTTGAGGGAGCGCCGAAAGCAACCGACTACGAGTATCACCCGCAGCATGAACACTCAACGCGCTAGTTGATCTAAGCAATCGGGCGCGAACTTCCTTGGGCTGTCATGGGCCTCGCAGGGCGCCGCGGAGCGGGGCAGCAATCTTCGGCGCATACATCCTGTCTTGGGCCGAGCGATCCTAGTGCGCGGCGTTCAGCGCCTTCCGTACGTTCCAGAATCAGTTCCCGAATTCCAGCGATGAACTTCGGGTGAACGCCAACTGTTTTCGCACGGGCCATCGGCAAATCCAGCGATTCGCAGAGATGGTGCGCTTCGATGTCGAGATCGTAGAGCACTTCCATGTGATCGGAGATGAAGCTGATCGGAGCGATGACAACCGCGCTTGCCAGATTGTTCTCTTTCACTTCGCGTAGGTAGTCAAGGATGTCGGGTTCGAGCCAAGGTTGTCCGAGAGCGCCGCTGCGGCTTTGGTACACGAGCACATCATTTGTAATACCAACTCTTTGCGAAACCAGCTTGCGTACTTCTCCTAATTGCAAGACATAGTCCGAAGTATTCGCCATTGAAATGGGAACGCTGTGCGCCACGTACACTATCTGGACGTTGCCGCGCGCGGGCGCTGGAATTTCGTTGAGCGCATAGCGCAACCGATCTTCTGTCGCTTCGATAAATCCGGGATGATTGAAGAAAACGCGGATCTTTTCGATCTGCGGAGCGCCTTCGCCAACTTCAGCCTGGGCGCGCGCGATGTCTTCGCGGTATTGTCTGCATCCTGAGTACGAACTGTACGCAGAAGTGACAAACGCGAGCGCGCGTTCGATTCCATCATGCTTCATCTGACGCAGTGTGTCGGCGAGCATCGGATGCCAGTTGCGATTTCCCCAATAGACAGGCAGCTTCGGTCCGTGGAGCGCGAGTTCATTTTTCAGCGCTGCGATAAGCTCTCGGGTTTGAGCATTGATGGGGCTTTTTCCGTCGAAGTGGTAGTAGTGTTCCGCGACAGCGAGCATCCGCTCGCGGGGAACGTTCCTTCCGCGCAATACGTTTTCGAGGAAGGGAATAACGTCGTCGTGGCCCTCGGGACCGCCGAAAGAGACAACCAAGATTGCGTCGTAATTCATGCGTAAGGTTTCAAAGCCCCTGTGGATTTTTCGCGAAAAAATATTCTATCGGAAGACGAACAGTGGCGATTTTCATCGCGTTCCATTTTGGGAATTCGTGGGAATCGAGATATCCCCCTCCCCCCTTGGGTCTAGTGGAATCATAGATTTGGAGGAAATTTTAGAAATAATCTATGGCGCTCAATCATTTGCGGGCAAAATCTTGAGCCGTAATGAGTTACGCCTGTGCGAGAGTTGGTCGACCGTGCCGCCTCCGCCTTGACGATGATCTGCTTTTTCGGCAATAACGCGCAAGGTCAGATGTCACAAAGGGCTGTGGAAAATGGGAAATAAGATTCACAGTCGGCTCAGACAATATGCCGCCGGACAAGAGTTATTGACTCCCGCGGCTTTCCTCAGGGGCTAAAGCCCATGAGCTGTTCGGGCCTCATCGGCACGGCTGAAGCCGTGCCCTTCCCAAAACCTAAAGCCGCGCCCTTCCCAAAACCTAAAGCCGCGCCCTTCCACAAACCGTTATCGAACGTTCTGCAGGGAAAGCCCTGAAGTTCGAAGGATCCGAGGCTGCCCCGGCAGGGGAATGCCCACCCTCCCGCATAAAACGCGGGAAGTGTGGGGCAACCAGTGTGAAGGGTGTATCGGAAGCTTCTCTTCGGCTTTCCGGGTCGTCGAATCGTCGACGAAGCCTTAGTGTTGGGGTGGGCTTAGCGTCCGGGGGAGACTTCGATGGTGTCGCCGGCGTGCAGTTTGGCTTCCTGCCCCTTGGTGAAGAGCAGAAATCCGACGGCGACAGCAGCCCCGACGTAGCGGGCTTTGGTGGCTCCGATAGCACCGTCAACGGAGTCGTCCGCCAGCTTGGCTAGCGCGAGAGAGCCGCCAAGTTTCAGCAACCGCATCTTGTTTCCGCCGTGGTAAGCGCCTTCTTGATCACGAGTGACCGGCTTTACCTCTTCATCGAAGACGAGAAACATCGACCCGTTACGCATCATGCGGCGGGCGCGATGAGTGATGAGATGCCCGTGGTAGGTCTTGCCGGCTTCGTCGCGTGCTTCGAAGGGAGTGCCTGAAGGCATCTTTGATGTCAGGTCGGTGGTGACGCGAAGAGCGACAGTCTGGCCCGAAAGTGAATACGAAGACAAAAGGAGGGCAGCGAGTGCAGCGATGTAGCTGGGTCTCATCGAGGCGCTCCGAATCAGTGTGAAAGCGACAGCGTAACACAGGGCAAGGATTTGACTTTGAAAGGAACGTTAAATGAAGGATGGTGCGCCCGGAGAGATTCGAACTCCCGACCTGTTGCTCCGGAGGCAACCGCTCTATCCAGCTGAGCTACGGGCGCACGGGTGTTTTCAGTTTACATGCGAGAGGAAGGCGCGGCAATTGGATCAGCAGCCTGCGCGCAGGGGACTGGGGACAGGGGCGCTGTCCCCGGATCTCTAAAGATAGGATGCTTACCAGCGTTCGCGGCGTCCACCACCGCGGCCTCCACGATCACCTCGATCGCGGAATCCGCCACCGCCGCCACCGCCTCCTCCGCCACGTTCGGCCTTGGGTCGAGCTTCATTCACATTGATGGTACGTCCGCCGAGTTGGGAGCCGTTCAAAGCAGTTATAGCTTTGTCTCCGTCTTCGTTGCTGGACATTTCGACAAACCCGAAACCGCGAGAGCGGCCGGTATCGCGATCGGTCAGAATACTTACACGATCCACTTGCCCGTAGCTCTCGAACATCTGCCGGAGTTCGTCTTCGTTGGTATTGAAGCTGAGATTCCCCACAAAGATATTCTTCACGCGTCTGCCCCTGCATTGAGCTGTCGGGATTTGAGCTCAGTTCGCGGACTCGGCAGGTCGAACGGCCTTCCAGAAATCTTGACCGGAGCTGGCAACAGTCAAATGCGCGGGAAGTATAGCAGGGATTTGTAAATACGGTTGTCAAAAGGAAAACCAGCTATCTCCAGACGCTGCCATCAGCAGTCGTCGACTTTCCAATAGCCTTCGGGATGGAATCCCATCTGGAGGAGGCGGTTCTTGGGATCGTGACGCTTGCCGCAACCGGGACATTTCAGATAGCGGCTCCATGCGGTGCCCCGGTGGTCGTAGTTTTCGGCTACCGCGAATGTAGTGCCGCAACTGCATGGGACCAGGAACATGCGGAAGGGAGCTTTCGCGGATAACGAGGAGGGCGGCTTCCGATGCGCGGGAGATCCCTCCCTCCGCGAAGAAGAACGCTTCGGTCGGGATGACGCCGATCGCGTCTGTGCTCTTGCCTTTATCGATTTGGCGCGAGGCTTCACTCGGAAGGGAGCTTTCGCGGATAACGAGGAGGGCGGGTTCCGATGCGCGGGAGATCCCTCCCTCCGCGAAGAAGAACGCTCCGGTCGGGATGACGCCGACCGCGTCTGTGCTCTTGCTCTTATCGATTTGGCGCGAGGCTTCACTCGGAAGGGAACAATCGCGGATAAGGCGGAGGGCGAGTTCCGATGCGCGGGAGATCCCTCCCTCCGCGAAGAAGAACGCTGCGGTCGGGATGACGCCGATCGCGTGGGTACTCTTGCTCTTATCGACGCCGATCGCGTTTGTGCTCTTGGTCTTATCGATTTGGCGCGAGGCTTCACTTACTAGGGTCTACACCTCTTCCATCGCGGCTAGCGATTTCTTCTTGCGTTGATTCGACTGCAGAGTTTTCTTGCGTAGACGGAGGGACTTGGGCGTGACTTCGACAAACTCGTCGTCGGCGATGAACTCGATGGCTTGTTCGAGATTCAGCGGGCGGAAGGGAACGAGGCGGATGGCTTCGTCGGCGGTCGAGGCGCGCATGTTGGTGAGCTTCTTCTCGCGCACAGCGTTTACGTCGAGGTCGTTGTCTTTGGCGTTCTCCCCAATGACCATGCCTTCGTAGAGATCGATGCCGGGACCGACGAAGAGTTCTCCGCGCTCTTGCAGGCCCCAGAGGGCGTAGGCGGTGGAGACGCCGGGGCGGTCGGCGATCAGAGCGCCGGTCAGGCGGTGCGGGATCTCGCCTTGCCACTCGGTGTATCCGTCGAACAGGGAATTCATGACGATCGTGCCGCGCGTGTCGGTGAGGAGCTGGCTGCGCAGGCCGATGAGTCCGCGGCTGGGAACGCGGAATTCGATGCGGACGCGTCCGTAGCCGTGATTGTGCATGTTGGTGACCTCGCCTTTGCGCGAGCCGAGTTGCTCCATGACGACACCGACGAATTCTTCCGGGACGTCGATGGTCAGGTGCTCGACCGGTTCCATCAACTTGCCGTCAATGCGTTTGGTGACAATCTCGGGCTTGCCGACCATGAGTTCGTAGCCTTCGCGGCGCATCATTTCGATCAGGATGGAAAGCTGGAGTTCTCCGCGACCCAGAACTTTGAAGGAGTCGGTGCTGCCGGTGTCTTCGACGCGCAGGGAGACGTTGGTCAGCAGCTCTTTTTCAAGACGCTCGCGCAGATTGCGGCTGGTGACGTAGGTGCCGTCTTTCCCGGCGAAGGGAGATGTGTTCACCGTAAAGAGCATTGCGATGGTGGGCTCGTCGATGGCGATCGAGGGCAGGGGTGCGGGGTTGGCGACGTTGGTGATGGTTTCACCGATGGTGATGCCTTCGACTCCGGCGACAGCGACAATGTCGCCGAGTTCGGTTTCCGTGATGTCGGTGCGTTTGAGTCCGGAGAAAGAGAAGAGCTTAGTAATTTTCGTCTTCTGCAAGGTGCCGTCGAGCTTGGCAATGGCAACTTCCTCTCCGGTGAACATCTTGCCGTTGACGACGCGAGCAATGGCAAGGCGTCCGAGATAGTCGCTGTAATCGAGGTTGGCGACCAGGATCTGAAGCGGGCCGGTCAGATCTCCCTTGGGAGGCGGAATGGTTTTCAGAATTGCATCGAACAGCGGACGCAAGTCGGTGCCTCCGCCTTTCATGTCGTCGCTGGCGGTGCCGATTTTGGCGTTCGTATAAAGGACGGGGAAGTCGAGCTGTTCTTCTTTCGCGTCGAGGTCAATAAAGAGATCGTAGATTTCGTTGAGGACTTCCTGGGGACGGGCGTCGGAGCGGTCGATCTTATTAATAACGACGATCGGGGGCAGCTTGGCTTCGAGAGCTTTGCCGAGGACATAACGCGTTTGCGGCAGGGGGCCTTCGCTGGCATCGACCAGGAGCATGACGCCGTCGACCATCTTGAGGGCGCGTTCGACTTCTCCGCCGAAATCGCTGTGGCCGGGCGTGTCGACGATGTTGATCTTGACGTCGTGATAGAAGATGGCTGTGTTCTTGGCCAAAATCGTGATGCCGCGCTCGCGCTCGAGTTCGTTGGAGTCCATGACGCGCTCGACGTGATGTTCGTTGGAACGGAATGTGCCGCTCTGATTGAGCATGGCGTCGACGAGGGTGGTCTTGCCGTGGTCGACGTGCGCGATGATGGCGATGTTACGGATGCTGGAACTCAAAAGGGAACCTTTCTAAATTTAGGTGTAGTACCACTTTACTATGCGGGTGTTGAGGGCGACTACCGTCGTTTTGATGGTTCAGGCGTGCCTACGGCACGCGGTTCGGTTGGCAGGGCCGCGACCCGCCAGTGAACTGGCGGGCTATTGTCGGGAGTTCCTCCGGAACTCGAGCTGGCTTTTTCGGTCGACCTCAGCGGCTAAAGCCGCGTCTTAAGAATCGACTTATGGCACGGCTAAAGCCGTGCCCTTCCACAAAGTCCGTCGCGTCCCGACCGGATACCGATCAGTTTTCGAGGAGTTCTGCGCCGACTTCTGCCTTGCCTTCTGCACGCACGCGGAGGCGATACCAGGCTACGATCGCGATCAGCGAGAATCCGAAGATGATGGTGGAGATTGCGTTGATCTCTGGCGTGATGCCGCGGCGGAGGCGTCCCCAGATTTCCAGTGGGAGGGTGTTGTCGCGTCCGATGAGGAAGAAGCTGACGGCGATCTCGTCCATGGAGAGGGTGAAGATTAGGAGCGCAGCGCCGATGATGGGAAGCTTCAAGTTCGGGACCGTGACCCGCCAAAACGTCTGCCAGTAATTCGCGCCCAGATCAAGCGAGGCTTCTTCCTGCGCGCGGTCGAGTTTTTGCAATCCCGCGAAAACTTCTGTCGTTGCGACTGAGATGAGGGCTGTGCCGTGTCCGAGCGTGATCGTCAGAAGGCTGAGCTGTTGGCCCGTGATTGCTTTGAGAATCGCGGACACGAACTGCAAATTGAACAACATGAGCAGCGACAGGCCAGTGATGATTCCCGGGAGAATCAGCGGCAACAGGACTAGTCGGCGGAAGAGCGCTTTGCCGGGGAACTGCGCGCGGTCGAGCGCGAGGGCGGCGGGGATTCCGACAGCTAGGGAGATCACCATGGCTGCGGATGCGACTTCGAGGCTGTTGAGGACTGAGTCCCAGATGGCGTCGTCGGCGAAAAGCTGACGGTACCAGTCGAGCGTCAGGTTGTGGGGAGGGAATCCGCCGACGCCCTGGCCGTTGAAGGAATACAGAATAAGGACTGCGATCGGGAGGTAAAGGAAGGCGAAGACGATGAGGGCATGGAGTCGCAGCCCGCGGGGTCGAATGGAGAAATTTGTAGACTG
>Ga0335080_10001184_pt1 | contig 25194 bp, 18 predicted proteins | sample Lox_Sample_34_FD_206720 | JGI IMG/M metagenome (GOLD analysis project Ga0335080, IMG submission 206720) | Soil microbial communities from Loxahatchee National Wildlife Refuge, Florida, United States - Lox_Sample_3.4 | ecosystem: Environmental > Terrestrial > Soil > Wetlands | place: USA... | reverse complement strand
GGGCGGCCGGGGGGGCGCCCCCGCCCCCCCCGCCGCGCTCACGTGGGTGATGGCGGCCAGTTCCGGCTGGCTCACGCCGAGACGACGCGCGAGGGCGACGTGGAGACCGGAGAGCGCCATGTCGAGACGGCGCGTGGCGGCGCCGATCTCGGCAGGGCTGCGATCAGTCGATCCCATGGCGGACTCCTCAGGCTCTCGGAAACGCGGCGGCCGGGGCCGGCACACCCCGTGGTCCGCCGACATATAACTCAATGATTAAACTACTCATTTCATGGTGATGATACCCCCACGAGGCCGATCCAGACCTCCCGGAGGGACGCCGTGAAGGCAAGGCAGACCAGCGACCGCAGCATCGCCGTCGAGCGGCTCACCCGCCGGTTTGGCGATCTCGTGGCGGTCGACGGGGTCGACCTGCAGGTCGCCTCGGGCGAGATCTTCGGGTTCCTCGGCCCCAACGGAGCCGGCAAGTCGACGCTGGTGAAGATGCTGGCGACCATCCTGGCCCCCACGTCGGGGCGCGCCACCGTGGCCGGGCTCGACGTGCGACGAGAGCAGGGCGAGGTCCGCCGGGCGATCGGTGTCGCGTTGCAGGAGGTCGGCCTCGACCCGCTCATGACGGCCCGGGAGCTGATCGTCCTGCAGGCGCAGCTCTTCGGCGCCGCGACCGGCGCCGCGCGCGAGACGGCCGAGCGCCTGATCGCGACGGTCGGCCTGGCAGACGTCGACCCGAAGAAGCGCGTCGGCGACTACTCCGGAGGCATGAAGCGGCGGCTCGACCTGGCCCTCGCGCTCGCCCACGATCCGCAGGTGCTGTTCCTCGACGAACCTACGACCGGACTCGACCCGGCGAGCCGCATGGACGTGTGGGACGAAGTGAGGCGCCTGAACGCGGAGCAGGGCATGACGATCTTTCTGACCACCCAGTACCTCGAAGAGGCCGACAAGCTGGCCGAGCGGGTCGCGATCATCGACCATGGTCGACTCGTGGCCACCGGCACGCCGGCCGAGCTCAAGCACGGCCTCGGCGAAGAGGTCGTCGAGCTCGCCTTCGAGACGCCGCACGACGCCGAGCGAGCGGCCGGCGTCCTGGCCGGCGCGGCCCCTCAGTGCCGGCCCGGCGACGGCGGCCTGCGCTGCTACTTTCCCGTCGCGGCCCACGAGGTGCCGGGCATCGTGCGCGCCCTCGACCAGGCGTCGATCCCCCTGCGGGGGCTGACCATCGACAAACCCACCCTCGACGACGTCTTCCTGCGGGCCACGGGCGAGAGCCTGCGCGCTCGCCAGGACACCGACGCGGGCGGGCCGCAGCCCGAGGCAGGCGGGCCGCAGTCCGAGGCCGGCGACCCGCGACCCGAGACGGTGAAGACGTGAACGACTTCGTCATCCTGATCGCGCGTTCGCTGCGCACCTCGCTGCGCCAGCCGGCCGCCATCATCCCCGGCTTTGCCATCAGCGTGTTCTTCCTGTTCGTCTACAACGCCGGTCTGTCGTCGGTCGCCGGCCTGCCCGGGTTCCGGGGCAGCTACCTGGCCTTCATCCTGCCGGTCGCCATCGTCTCGGCGGCCATCGGCGGCGCCACCCTCGCCGGCGAGGCGCTCATCCGCGACATCTCCTCGGGCTATTTCACCAAGCTTCTGCTCACGCCGACGAGCCGCCTGGCACTGATCTGGGGGCCTATCGTGGCCGGCGGCATGATGCTCGTCGCGCAGGTCGCCGTGATCGTCCTGCTCGCGCTCGTCATGGGCCTGGGCAGCGCCACCGGCCCGGCCGGCCTGCTGGTCGTGCTGGCCTTCGCGTTCCTCTGGGGGATGGCCTTCTCGGGATTCGCCGTGTTCGTCGCGCTGCGCACCAAGAACGGAGCGGCCACGCAGGCGGCCACGCTGATCTTCTTTCCGCTGATCTTCCTCTCGGCCACCTTCGTGCCCAAGCAGTACATCACCTCGAGCTGGCTCAAGGTGGCCGCCGACATCAACCCGACGACCTACGTCTTCAACGCCATGCGCTCGGTCCTGATCGACGGCTGGCAGGCACGACCGCTGCTCGTCGGGCTGGCCGTGGTCCTGGCCTTCGCCAGCGTGACCGGCGCGCTCGCCCTCTGGCAGGCGCGCAAGGCGACGCAGCTCAGGTAGCGCCCGCCGCGGCGCGACGGTCGCGGCCCGAGGGCTCCTAGGGCATGAAGACCGGCATGCTGCCCGCGCCGAGGTCGACCGCCGCCGGCAGCGACAGCGTCGTCGGATCGATCGTCCAGAGCTCGGCCACGTCGTTCGCGGCGCTCAGAGCGCGCACGCTGTAGGCGAGCGTGGCGTCGTTCGACGACCAGGCAAAGCCGGTGACCGCGACCTTCGACAGCTTCGCGGAGGCGCGCACACGGTTGGTCACCGGGTTGTAGACGAGCAGCCGCGTGGTGTCGGTGTTGTCGGCGAGCGGCATGGTCCAGAAGGCGACGCGGTTGCCGTGGTTGCTCCAGGCGGTCGCCTCGGTCCCGGCGAGCGCCGTCTTGAACGTCCGCAGCGGGTGGCCGGTCGTCGACGAGCGCACCATGTAGCTCACCGAGATGTCGGAGCCGGTGGTCGAGGTGATCAGGTAGGAGCCGCCGTGCGAGAGTCGCGGATCGTTGAAACGGCGGATGTCGATGTCGTTGGGGTATTTCGCCGAGCCGATCAGGTGCGGCGCGGTCCCGGCGGTGAGCTTGAGCCGGTACAGCCGCTCGGTCACCCAGCGCAGGGGTGAGCCGCCCGAGATGCGCCCGCCGTCGCTGAACCGCACGTACACGAGGAGCGTCCCCTTGGGCGCGACCGACGGCTCAGTGCCGGCCAGCCCGCGGAACCGGGCCGAGCTGCCGGTCACGGTGTTGAGCACGTAGAGCCGGTCGGCAAACGGATAGAAGGCGAGGCCCGCCGTCGTCTTGCCCGCGACCAGCAGCTTCGTCGACGTCAGCCAGGTGAACGAGTCGACGACCTTCACGCCGCGCGCGGCGAGCGAGCGGCTCGCCAGCGTATTCGTCTGGGAGTCGTAGACGTACACCTTCGGCCCTGTGGTCGTCGGCAGATACGCCAGGCGCCGGCCGTCGGGCGCCTGGGCGACGCGCGCGGGACGGAACGGCAGGGTGACGAGCTGGGCCGCCGCCTTGCTGACCGGATCGACGAGCCACAGCGAGTCCTGGCCGGCGCTGCGGCGCACGGCGACGACGCTGCCGGAGACCGGGATGACGATGCCCCGCGTGGTGGCGCTCGTCTGGGCGCCGGCCGTCGCGGCGCTTGCCCCGGCCGTCGCGGCCCACAGCAGCAGGACGACGGTGACGGCAAGCGCCGCGGCGGCCAGCGCCGCGGCGGCCACCGCGAGGGCGCTTCGGCTCACCTTTGATCCAACGAGACTGCCCATGACTGCCTCCCTCGAGATCGGACCTGGCGGCGACCGCCATCGGCCCAGCGACCATGCCGGTCGAGGCGGAGATTCCCCAAAAGGCGACGCGGTGAGCGTTGGCATGGGACGGACTCGAGCCACTCGTGGCGGCTGCTCCCTGGGCCGAGCCGGGCATCGCCGGAACGGGTTTCCCCGGGCCGAATCGGGCGTTGCCGGAACTGTTTGCGGAGCGGGTCACCGTGCCGGCGCGAACGACCGTCGATCCGGCGCGGGGAGCATCGCTCATCTCAGTGCAGCGGCCCGCGCACGAAGACGTCCTGGACGTTGTTGGTGTCGTTGGCCACCAGGTTGGGGGCGTCGGATAGGAAGCCCACGTAGCGGCCGTCGGCCGAGATGCCCGGCAGCACGCTGTCGCCGGCCCCCTGGACGCCGGCCGAGCTCACGCTCTCCAGCACCGTCCGGTGCTTGGTCCGGTCGCGCAGATAGATATCGTAGGCGGTGTTGCCGTCGCTGCCGACCAGGATGGCTATCGAGTCGAAGGCCACCCAGCGGCCATTGGCCGAGATCGTCGGCTGCGCGCTGTCGCCCTCTCCCCGCGCCCCGCTCGAGTCCAGGCTCACCAGCGAGGTCTTGTGGGTCTTGCGGTCGCGCACGACGACCTGAGCGTAGTGGCCGATGCCCCTACCCTGCAGGTTCGTGGCGTCTGTGGAGAAGGTCACCCAGCGGCCGTTGGCCGAGATCGAGGGCGAGTAGCTGTCGGCGTTCCCCCGGACCCCGGCCGAGTTGACGGAGAGGATCGACGTCTTGTGGGTCTTGCGGTCGCGCAGAAAGACGTCGCTCGCGCCGTTGACGTCATGCGGGACGAGGTTGGTGGCGGTCGAGTCGAACGCCACGTAGCGGCCGTTGGCCGACACCACGGGCACGAAGCTGAACCCGTTCCCGGGCCCGGAGGGGCCGACGCTCACGATCGAGGTCGTGTGCAGCTTGCGGTCGCGCACGAACGCGTTCTGCGCGCCGCCCGTGGCGGCGGCCACGAGGTTGGTCGCGACCGACTCGAAGGCCACCCAGCGGCCGTTGGGCGAGATCGACCCACCGAAGCTGCTGCCGTTGCCCTGCACGCCGCCGGGGCCGACGCTCACCAGGGTCGTCGTGTGCAGCTTGCGGTCGCGCACGAAGACGTCGGAGAAGCCGTTCGCGTCGCCGCCCACTAGGTTGCTGGCGTTGGAGGTGAACGCCACGTAGCGGCCGTTCGCCGAGATCGCGGGCTGGGAGCTGTCGCCGTTGCCCTGCACGCCGCCGGGGCCGACGCTCACGAGGTAGGTCTTGTGCAGCACGCGGTCGCGCACGAAGACGTCGCCGAAGCCGTTGGTGTCGCCGGGCACGAGGTCGGTCGCCGCCGAAGCGAAGGCCACGTAGCGGCCGTTCGCCGAGACGGCCGGCGGGTTCGAGGCGCTCCCCTGGTCTGCCTGCGCGCCGGCCGAGCTCACGTCCACCCGTTGTGTGTGCTTGGCCGCGGCGGCCGCCGTGCCCGCCGCGGCGAGCACGATCAGCATCACCGCCAGCAGAGACCCCGACAGCAGTGCAGGCCTCGACGATCTGTTCATCGCTCTCCTCACTGGAACGGTCGGCACGGGACAGACCCTCGTGCGGGACAGGGCAGATGCCTTTCAGTGCAGCGGCCACCGCACGAACACGTCCCGGAGCCCGTTGGTGTCGTTGGGCACCAGGTTGGCGGCATCCGACTGGAAGCCCACGTAGCGGCCGTCGGCCGAGATGCCCGCCAGCACGCTGTCGCCGATCCCCTGGACGCCGGCCGAGCTCACGCTCACAAGCACGGTCCGGTGCTTGGTCCGGTCGCGCAGGTAGATATCGTGGGCGGTGTTGCCGTCGCGACTCACCAGGATGGCCAGCGATTGGAAGGCCACCCAGCGGCCGTTGGCCGAGATCTCCGGCAGATCACTGTCGCCCTCTCCGCGCGCCCCGCCCGAGTCCAAGCTCACGAGCGACGTCTTGTGGATCTTGCGGTCGCGCACGACGACCTGGGTGTACTGGCCGATGCCCTTACCCTGCAGGTTCGTGGCATCGGTGGCGAAGGCCACCCAGCGGCCGTTGGCCGAGATCGAGGGCCAATAGCTGTCGGCGTTCCCCTGGACCCCGGCCGAGTTGACGGAGAGGATCGACGTCTTGTGGGTCTTGCGGTCGCGCAGGAACACATCGCTCACGCCGTTGACGTCGTGCGGAACGAGATTGCTGGCGTCCGAGTAGAACGCCACCCAGCGGCCGTTGGCCGAGATGACCGGCAGGGTGCTGTCGCTGTTCCCGGCCCCGGCGGGGCCGACGCTCACGATCGAGGTCGTGCGCAGCTTGCGATCGCGCAGGAACGAGTTCTGCACGCCGTTCGTCGCGGTCCCCACGAGGTTGCTTGCGAGCGAGTCGAAGCCCACCCAGCGGCCGTTGGGCGAGATCGACGGATCGCCGCTGGCCCCGTTTCCCAGCGCGCCGCCGGTCGCGACGCTCACGATGTACGTCTTGTGCAGCTTGCGGTCGCGCACGAAGACGTCTGAGAAGCCGTTGGTGTCGCCGCCCACCAGGTTGCTGGCGTCGGAGTCGAATGCCACGTAGCGGCCGTTGGCCGAGATCGCAGTCTGGTAGCTGTCGGCGTTGCCCTGGATGCCGCCCGGGCCGACGCTCACCAGGGAGGTCGTGTGCAGCTTGAGGTCGCGCACGAAGACGTCGGTGTGGCCGTTGGTGTCGCCGGGCACGAGGTCGGTCGCGTCCGAAGCGAAGGCCACGTAGCGGCCGTTCGCCGAGAGGGCCGGCGGGTTCGAGTAGACCCCCTGGTCCGCCTGTGCACCGGCCGAGCTCACGTCCACCCGTTGCGTGTGTTTGGCCGCGGCGGCTGCGGTGCCCGCCGCGACCAGCATGATCAGCGCCACCGCCAGCAGAGACCCCGACAGCAGTGCAAGTCTCGACGATCTGTTCATCGCTCTCCCTCACCCGGGACGACCCATCGCCCTCGCTGGGACGACGTCATTGCAGGACACGCCAGGTGCCTTTCCCGGCCGTGCCCGGGTGGAGAAACCGTTGGGAGCTCGGTCGCGCCGCGCGCGTCAAGAAGCCGTGCCGACGCGTGGACGCGACTCCTCGCCGGCGGGTCGTCCGCGAAGCGTCCCGACGAGGATGTAGATGCTGATCAGCAGCACACCTCGTGATGAGCAACCCGGGCAGCTTCGACCTCCACTCGGTCTGGCACAAAGTGAGCGGCAGCACGAAGACCCCGCCGCAGCAGCAGTAGTTCCCGCGCCGCGCTCACGACCCCGCCTCTGGTTCCAGGAGCCGACCGGAGACCGTCGCCCGTGCCTCGGCGTAGGCCGTGAGCACGACAGCTGCTGCGAGGATCGCCGGGTCGAGGGCGCGAGCGAGATCGGTGGCGAGAGTCGATTGCCTCACGACGAAGCTCGGCTAGTGTAAGGGGCGCAATGTCGCGTTCAGAGGACAAGGCAGAGGATGACGATTGGCCGCAACTGCCAGCCCAGCTCCCCGGCGGCAGATGGGCGCAGTTGCTCAAGTGGATTGTCCTGGCTGCCGTTTTGGTCGCAGGCACGATGGCGACACATGACTGGGTCTTGGTCTTCTTCGCCGTCGCCTTCACCCTCGCCGGGGCGGCTCTTGCGTGGAGACGGGGCGACTTTCGGAACGGCATCACGATCCAGCCTCCAGCTCCAGCAGACGACCCGACACAGCCGCCCGAGCCTCGGGGAAGGCGAGGAGCGCCGAGAGGATGACGTCCCGCACGGCGAGCCACTCGGATCGGTGGCGGAGCTACTGGAGGCGATGCTCGACGCGAACTGACGGGTACTTCTGTGTACTTTCGGGGGTCCAGAGACCCCGGCCCCGGCCGGGGTCTCGGCGCGAAAAGGGGGATTTGCGGGGGGAAGGCTGGTGCGCCAGGAGAGATTCGAACTCCCGACCTTCGGTTCCGTAGACCGACGCTCTAATCCAGCTGAGCTACTGGCGCACGCGGACTGGAAGTATACCGTAAAACGGCACGCGGGCCAGACGGTCGGGCGCTGCGGCGGCCGCGGGTCCGGCGGGGAGCGGCGTGACCGGCGCGCGGCGAGGAATCTGGCGGAGAAGCCGGGATTCGAACCCGGGAACGAGCTAAACACCCGTTAACCGCTTAGCAGGCGGCTGCCTTCAGCCACTCGGCCACTTCTCCGCCGGGGCGCTCACTATACCGCACAGCCACAGAGCGCACAGCCCCCGCCTCCGATATCATTCCAGCCGATCCTTCGCGCCGTCGTTCGTGCCGGCTCCCGGCGCCGTCCGGCGCGCCCCGTCACCGATCAAGGAGCCCTCAGTGGAGATCGCCGGCATCGCCCCCGACCTGGTCGCTCGCATCGAGCGCGAGACGAGCGAGCTGCTCGGCGACCTGATCCGCATCGACACCAGCAACCCGCCCGGCAACGAGACGGCCGTCGCCGCCTATCTCGACCAGTACTTCCGGCGCCTCGGCCTGCACGGCGAGATCGTGGGCGAGCCGGCCGGGCGGCGCAGCTTCGTCGTCACCCTGCCCGGCTCGCGGCCGGGGCCGCGCCTGGCCCTGATGGCCCACGAAGACGTGGTGCCGGCGTCGCCCGAGCAGTGGCGTGAGCCGCCGTTTGCCGGGATCGTCAAGGACGGCTACCTGTGGGGCCGCGGCGCGATCGACGTGAAGAACCTGCTGGCCGCCTTCTGCGTGGTGCTGCGCCGGCTGATCGAGGACGGCCGCGACTTCGCCGGCGAGGTCGTCTTCGTGGCCGAGGCCGACGAAGAAGACGGCGCCGTCGGCGGGGCGCGCTGGCTGGTCACGCAGCGCCCCGACCTCGTGCGCTGCGACTACCTGCTGAACGAGGGCGGGGGAGAGTTCATGGACCTGCCCGGCGGCGAGCGGCTCTACGAGCTGCACGTCGGCGAGAAGGGCACGGCCCAGTTCCGCGTGGTCGTACGCGGCGACGCGGGTCACGCCTCGGTGCCGCTGCGGCGCGGCAACGCCGTGGTGGGCGTCGCCGACGTCGTGCGCGCCCTGCACGACTACCAGCCCGCGGTCAGCCTCGAGACGGTGCCGCCCGACTACGTCGAGCTGCTGGTGGGAGATCCCGCGCTGCGCGCCCGGCTGCTCGACGAGGGCGCGGCGGCGGATGCGCTCGCCGAGCTCGGCGAGCGCGATCGCCGCGCCCACGACCTGCTCGCCCCGCTCTACGGCCTCACCTTCTCGCCGACGATCCTGGCCTCGAGCGGCGAGGCGGTCAACGTGTTTCCCGACAGCGCCGTCGTGACGGTCGACTGCCGCATGCCGGTCGGCTGGGACGAGCAGCGCGTGGCGGCCGAGATCGAGACCGCCCTGGCCGGGGTCGACGCGCGCTGGAGCATCGAGTGGATCGGCACGATCGAGGGCAACGCCTCGCCGGCCGACACGCCCATGCGCGCGGCCATTACGTCGGTCGTCTCGCGCCTGGTGCCGGGCGCTCGGGTGGTGGCGCTGCACTCCGCCGGCTTCACCGACGCCAACTGGTTCCGGGCGGCCTTTCCCGACATCGTGGCCTACAACTTCGCGCCCTACCTGGTCGACGACGTGGCGGCGACCTCGCCGCTCTACCACAACGTCGACGAGCGCATCGCCGTGCGCGATCTCGCCTTTCAGTCGGTCTTCGCCTACGAGCTCGTGCGGGAGCTGCTCCGCTAGGGCCCGGCTTTTGCCTGCCGGCCTAGGGGCAAGCCTCTGCGGGTACTCTAGCCAGCGATGACGTTACGGCGACAGAGCGACGGTGAGGCGCCGACCGGCCTCTACGACGAGCGCCTGGCCAAGCTCGACCTCACCATCGACGACTATGAGGTCGTCCGGCGCGAGCGCGCCGTCTCGAGCGGGTTCACCCGCGTGACGACGGAGATCGTGCTGCACGGCCGCGGCCTGTCGGGGCGCGGCGAAGACGTGACCTACGACGCGGCCGACCACGAGGGCTATCCCGCCGAGCTCGGTCTGGGCTGGGCCGGCACGCTGCACGGCTTCCTGCGCCGCCTGTCATGGCAGCCGCTGTTCGATCACGAGCCGGTGCGGCCGGCGAGCCGCGACTACCGGCGCTGGGCCTTCGAGAGCGCCGCGCTCGATCTGGCCCTGCGCCAGGGCGGCCTCTCGCTGGGCGAGGCTCTGGGCCTGCCGTACCGGCCGGTGCGCTTCGTCGTCTCGACCCGCCTCGACATCCGCCCCTGGCTGGCGATCTACCCCGGCCTCGAGTTCAAGCTCGATCCCACCGCGGAGTGGGACGCCGACCTGATCGCCGCGGTGGCCGCCACCGACAGCGTACGGATCCTCGATTTCAAGGCCTACTACGGCGGCACGCTCGTCGAGAACCCGCCCAGCCGCGCCGTCTACGAGGCCGTGCTCGGCGCGTTTCCGCTGGCCATCGTCGAGGACGCCGCCGCCGAGGGTGAGACGGCCGAGCTCGTGCGGGCCGCGGCCTCGCGCCTGTCGTGGGACGCGCCGATCCATTCCTGGGCCGACGTCGAAGCGCTGCCCCTGCCGGCCCGCCACTTGAACATCAAGCCGTCGCGGTTCGGCACGGTGCGCGCGCTGATCGACTGCATCGAGCGCGCGCGGGCGGTCGGTATCGGCCTGTACGGCGGCGGCCAGTTCGAGCTCGGCGTGGGCCGCGGCCAGATCCAGGCGCTCGCCAGCCTCTTCTATCCCGACGGTCCCAACGACGTCGCGCCCCTGGGCTACAACGAGCCCGAGGCGCGAGCGGGCCTGCCGGCGAGCCCGCTCGCGCCGCCCGCGCGGCCTGCCGGATTCGGCTTCGGCGAGGCCTGACGCGCCGCGGCGGGCCGCCCTGCGCCGAGCCGGCCCGAGCACCACGGCGCGCGTTCCGGCGCCCCAGGTGGCGCCGCCCCGCGTCGCGACTCCGGGTGGCGTCTGAGGCTTGGTACAATGGAGCCGCGGGCGCACGCGGCGCCACCACACCTTCACGAGGAGTCCCATGGGCGACCCCACGAGCGGCGACCGGGCCAGAGAGGTCGTCGAAGCGCTGGCCGACCACGAAGACGCGATCGGCGATCTCTACGGCGCCTACGGCACACGCCTCGCGAGCTCTGCCGGCTTCTGGCAGGGCCTGTCGGCCGAGGAGTACGGTCACGGCTCGCTGATGCGCGACCTGGTCGGCCCCGACCACATGCTCGAGCGCGACCACGAGCTCGACGTCTTCGTCGACGCCAAGCGGTTTCCGCTCTCCGACCTGCGCGCCGCCACGAGTGAGGTGCGCGACCAGATCGAGGTCGTGGGCGCCGGCCGTCTCGGCCTGACCGAGGCCCTCGAGAACGCCCTGGCCCTGGAGCAGGAGATGGTCGAGCGCGACGCCTACAAGGTCTTCGACAGCGACTCCGAGAACGTCGCTCGCGTGCTCAACCACCTGCGGGTCTCCTCCGAACGCCATCGCGACGCCATCAGGGAGCTCCTGATGCGCCAGGCGCGGTAGGGGACCATGCCGATCTGCGACAACTGCGGCACCGGCCTGCCCGTCGGCTACGAGTACTGCTTCCAGTGCGGGTACCCGGTGCGCGGCCTGCCGGCCGACGACCAGCAAGGCGCGGCGGGGGCGGCTGCGCAGCAGCCGCCCCCGCCCGGCTTTGCTCCGCCCGAGGGCTTTGCCCCGCCCAGCTTCGGCGCCGCTCCGGGCTCGCCCGGTTTCGGCGCGCCGCCGCCCGGCTTTGCGCCGCCGGCCGGCTTCGCCCCGGCCCCGGCCATGGCGCGCGCCCAGGTGCTCGCCGGCTGGAGCGTGCGCCTCGTGGCCTCGCTCATCGACTACATGCTCGTCTCGCTCGTGCTCGGCTTCGGCGCCTTCTTCTGGTTTGCGAGCATCTGGGGCGGCACCCAGAACGTGCTCTCGCACCTGGTCGGTTCCCAATCGAGCTCGACGCCGATGCTCGAGCTCGAGGCGCTGCTGATCGGCGGCTTCTTCGTCTACAACACGGTCTGCGAGGCGTTCTTTCACGCGACGCTGGGCAAGCGTGTCCTGGGCCTTCGCGTGGTGGCCTACGGCGGCGGCCCGGCCGGCCCGGCCGCCGTGCTGGTGCGTAACCTGACCAAGGCGGCGAGCTGCGTGGTTCCCATCGTCGGCGTGCCGCTGGCGCTTGTGACCATCGGCATCGACGCCAACCGGCAACGGTTCGGCGACCGTCTGGCCCACACCTACGTGTTGCGCGACGTCGTCACCATCGTCGCACCCGGCACACCGAGCTAAGGCCGTGAGCATCCGGCGCCGGGCCCTGGTCGTGGCACAGCTCGCCTTTGCCGTGGTCGGCGTGCTGGCCGGTATCGCGCTGACCTTCTCGCTCGGCCCCGTCTCGCACGCCACCAACCAGACCACGGCGCGCATCGTCGGGGCGGCGCTCCTGGCCATGGCCGTGGGTGCCGTGGCCGCGGCTCGCGACCCCGAGGCCAATCGCACCATGCTACGCGTTGAGATCGTCTTCGTGGTGCTGGCGGCGCTCGACCTGGTGCATAAGCTGGTGGTAGACGAGGGCGGCCGGGGCAGCACCTGGGCGCTGCTCGTCGGCCTGATCGCCGGCTCGGTCCTGCTGATCTGGCTGTACCCGGCCGCCAAGGAGCGCCGGGGCAGCGGGGTCTCGCAGGGCTGAGGGGCCGGCTGGTTCCCGCTCGCCCGGCTGGTTCCCGCTCGCCATCCACGCTGCGAGGCGCCCTGTATACAGCCCCGACAACGCCGTGTGCAGCGGTGACAACACAAAACTGCGCTCGAATGGTCCCGCAAACGGTACTACTCCCCTATCATCCTCCGTGGGTACAGTGAACCTTTGGGGAGAGGTCGCGGTTGAACGACGCACGACATGCACGAAAGCCGGCGGGGGGGCGCCGGCTGCGCCCACGCCTGAGTCTCGAAGACGTGGTCGCAGCCGGTCTGCCGGCGGTCTTCCAGGACTTCGGTGAGCATCTGATCTATCGCGACGGCACGATCTTCGATTCCGCGCACGACGGGCCGCTCGGCGAGCACGCCATCCACGTGGGCGACGGTCTCGACGAGACCGTCGGGCTCGAGTTCGGCTGGCGCCACGCGAGCGGCTGCGGGTGCTGCTACTGCCAGGCCGGCCGGCCCGACCAGGACGAGGCCGCCAGCCTCGAGCGCAGCGGCAGGGCGAGCGCCTGACAAACGCCTCAGGCGCGCAGCACCAGGATCTCGAAGTCGTCGCGCAGCACGCCGGCAAACTCCAGCGCTGCAGCGCGCACGGCTTCAGCGATGGCCGCGGCCGGCTTGCCGTAAAGGCCGCCGACCACCTGCTGCAGACGCCGCTCGCCGAACAGCTCGCCGGCCCTGCGCGCCTCGGTGATGCCGTCGGTGTAGAGCACGATGGCGTCGCCCGGCGCGAGGGTGAGATCGACGGCGGCGAAGCGATCCGCGAAGGTGCCCAGCAGCGGTCCCCGGGCCTCGAGCGCCGTGGCGCCGGCGGCGGAGAGCTTGATCGCTGGCGGGTGACCGCCGCTCGCCAGGCGCCCTCGTCGCGTGCGCGGATCGAACTGCAGCAGCAGCGCGCTCACGAACTGCTCGTGCTCCTCGCGCTCGAGCAGCAGGTTGAGGTCGCGCAAGACGTCCTCGGGCGCGGTCGCTGCCAGCGCCAGGGCGCGCACCGAGCTGCGCACGGTCTCGGTCAGGCCGGCTGCCGTGACACCCTTGCCCATGACGTCGCCGATCAGCGCGTACACCGGACCGCCGGGCAGCTCGAAGACGTCGTGAAAGTCGCCGCCGATGAGCTCGGGCTGGTAGGCCGGCGTCGAGAGCGCGGCCAGATCGAGGCCGGCGATCGCCGGCAGGGCGTGCAGGAGGTGCTCCTGCAGCGTGACGGCGATGTGCTGCTGCTGTTCGTGCAGCCGGGCGTTCTCGAGGCCCACGGCGACCTCTTGCGCGACCGCGGTGAAAAAGGCGAGGACATCGTCGCTGAACCGCCGTGGCGTCGGCCAGACGACGTTGAGCGTGCCGAGGGTGCGCCCGTAGGCGCTGAGCGGCAGGATCAGGGAGGAGCCTGCGCCACCCTCCGCGCCCTCGACCGCCAGCGGCGCGCCGCTGCGATAGACGCGCGCCGACTCGACGTCTGAGTCGAGCGCGAAGGGCAACGCCAAGGCCAGGGCCTCGGCGTGATCACCGAAGGCCGCCTGCTGCACGAGCTCGCCGCGGGTCTCGTCGGCCACGAAGATAGCGGCCAGCTTGATGTCGAACAGGCGGCCGAGCTCGTCGACCACGTGCTGGGCGACCTCGCCGACGTCGAGCGAACCGGCCGCGGCCCGGGCGACGGCGTGCAGCGCCTCGATCCGGGCCGCCCGTTCGGCCTCGGCCTCGCGGCCGGCGACCTCGCGTTCGTACAGGCGCGCGTTGGCGATGGCGTTGCCGAGGATCGCGGCCAAGCCGCGATAGAGACGTATCTCGTCGTCGCCGAACGGGCGCCGGCCGGAGAAGAACAGGGCCATCACGCCGACGAGCTCATCGGCCCGCTCGATGGGCAGGGCGAGCCAGCGGCTGTCCTCGAGCCCCATCTGTCGGCGATGCCTGAGCGTGCCGAGCGGCTCGTTGGGCGCCTCGTGGGTCAGCACCTCGCGGGTCAGGGCGACGCGCCCTACGTTGGAGTCGTCGTCGAGGGCAAGCTCGTCGATCGTGGGCAGGATCTCCGCGGGGTAGCCGAACAGGGCGAGGTGGCGCAGGCGCGTGCCGTCGGGTTCGAGGATGTAGACGCTGCCCGCTGCGAGGTCGCCGAGATCGTCGCGGATGCCGGCGAGCACCTGCTCCGCGATCTCTTCGACGCTGAGCGAGCCCGAGGCGAGTGTCGCGACGCGGGCGAGCAGGCGCGTGGCGGCGAGCTCGTACTCGAAGCCGCGCAGCAACTCGTCGCGCTCGGCGGCGACGCGCTTCTGCTCGGTCACGTCGCGGCCGACCACCACCGAGCCGACGATGGCACCATCGTCGCCGCGGATGGGCGCCAGGCTGTAGCTGCCCACCCAGCTCTCGCCGGTGTCCTTGCGGCGCAGCAGGTACTCCTGGTTGGTCGCCGTCTCGCCACGCAGGGCTCGCTCCACGGGCCGCTGGTCGATGGGCGCCGGCGTGCCGTCGGCGTGCGACAGGTCGAGGATGTCGCGGTAGTCACCGATGACCCGCGAGGTCGCGTCTCGCTCGGTCAGGCGATGGAAGGTGGCGAATGCCCCGTTGAAGTCGGTGATGCGACCCTGGAGGTCGGTGACGAAGACGGCATCGGTCATGCTCTCGAGTGTGGCCCGCAGCCGGGCGCGGCTCGTGGTGAGCGCCTCTTCGGCGAGCTTCATGGGCGTGAGGTCGATGGTGGCGGTGCCCACGCCGGTCACGCGCCCGGTGGCGTCGTGCAGGGGCTCGAAGTTCACCAGCAGGTACATGCGGCCGTTCGGGCGGTCGAGCCACATCTCCTCGCTGATGCCGACGTCCTGCTCGAGCACGCGCCGTTTGATCGCGCTCAGCCGCGCGGCCTCTTCCGCGGTGAAGATGTCGGCGTCGCGCCTGCCGATGATCTGCCCGGGCGTGGCGCTGCGCTGGTTGTAGGCCCAGACGTAACACAGGTCGCGGTCCTGGACCGACACCGAGACGGGCGCGTTGCGCAGAGCCAGGCGAAAGCGTTCGTCGCTTTCGAACAGCGCCTGACGCGAGGCCGCGAGCTCGTCGTTCTGGGAACGCAGCTCCTCTTCGGCCACCCGCAGCTCCTCGAGCGTCGCGGCGAGCTCTTCGTTGTTGGCCTCGAGGGTCGCCTCGGCGACCTTCTGCTCGGTGACGTTCATGATGGTCGTGAGGATGTAGCGCCGTCCGGAGATGGTCACCCAGTCGAGGTCGAGCGAGAGGATGAGCCGCGCGCCCGACCTGGACGTGCGGTCGACCCTGAGATCGCGAACGTGGCCCTTGGCCTCGAGCTCGATGGCCACCTGCTCCCGCGAGTCCGCCGCGGCGATGCCGAGCTCGACGCTGGTCTTGCCGAGAACCTGGTCGCGTTCGTACTCGAAGAGCTCGAGGAAGGCGTCGTTGGCGTCGACCAGGGCGCCGTCGGGCATGGCGCTCAGCGCGAGGGCGAACGGAGCGCTCGCGAAGATGGCGGCGTAGCGCTCCTCGCTGTGGCGCAGGGCGGCGAGCAGATCGTCTCGTTCGGCCTCGCGGCGCTTGCGCTCGTCGATACCTCGGGCAAAGACGCTGACGCCCGAGGAGGTGGGGTAGACCCGCGCTTCGTGCCACTCACCGGTGATCTCGGACACGTACTCGACGACGGTGAAACGGCCGAGCTCGGTCGCCTCGCGGATCGCTACGCCCAGCGCCGTGTCGCGCAGGCCCGGTCGCACGTCCCAGATACGCCGGCCCAGGAGCTCGTCGCGCGAACTGCCCTGAAATGCCGCGCCGGCCTCGTTCAGGTGCACGTACCGGTAGTCCCAATCGAGGGCGACGAACGACTCGTCGATCTCTTCGAGCAGGGCTCTCTGCCGGGCGTCGCGGTAGTCCTGGGCGCCCGGGACTACCGCCTGCAGGTCGCGGGGCCCCGCGCCGGACGGCGCCCGGCGGCGCACCCCCCGCTTGACGGCGCGCACCTCGAGCCCGCCGTCGCAGCGCAGGCTCATGTCATCCATGAGCCGGGCGATGAGGTAGAGGCCGCGACCTGAGGTTGCCTGCGGATCGGGCGGCCTCTGCGGATCGAACGAGGACAGATCGAACCCGCTGCCGTGGTCCTTAACCTCGGCGATCAGGTCGTCGCCTTCGAAGGAGAGCAGGATGTCGAGCTCGTCACGGGCGCCGCTGTGGCGCACGGCGTTGGTCATGGCCTCTTCGGTGGCCAGCACGATGGCGTCGATCGCCTCGGGGTCGGCCACGTGCTCGTTCAGATAGTCGCGCACGCGGTGGCGGGCGCGCAGCAGGCGGGCCGGATCGAGCGGCAGGCTGAACGACAGACGCGGCGGCGGACTTGTCGGGGTGGCGGCCATGGGTGAGCCCATTCTAAGTCGCCTGCGTCGGCGCGCCGTGTCGAGCGGCCGTTTCCGAAGATCCGCCGGCCGGCGCCCGTCGCTGCGGCTGACCTGGGCCCGGCGGGGGTATTTTCAAGCCGTGAGTAGTGCGAAAGAACCCCAGGCGGCCGACCGTTACGAGGCGCTCGGCGACGAGGTCGAGCGTCTGGTCGCGCAGGGCCGTGAGCAGGAGTGCCTGGAGGCCGCGCAGGTCGCCGCGGTGGTGGCCGAGGCGCAGCTTGGGCCCGACGAGGCCGACGACCTTCTCATGCTCCTGGCCGATCTGGGTATCGAGGTCATCGACGAGCCCGAGGCGGCGCCGCTCAGCGCGCAGGTGGACGGAGGCGAGGACGAGGCCGGGCCGGTCGCCGAGGAGCGGGTGAGCGATCCGCTGCGCACCTACTTCTCGCTGATTGGTCGCACGCCCCTGCTCACGGCGGCTCAGGAGGTCGCTCTGGCCAGGCGCATCGAGCGCCACGACATGGCCGCCAAACGGACCATGATCGAGGCCAATCTACGCCTCGTGGTGAGCATAGCCAAGCGCTACGACGGCTGCGGCCTGCCGCTGCTCGACCTGATCCAGGAGGGCAACCTCGGGCTCATCCTGGCCGTGGAGAAGTTCGACCACCGTCGCGGCTTTCGTTTCTCGACGCTGGCCTACTGGTGGATCCGTCAGGCGATCACGCGCGCCCTGTCCGACCAGGGCCGCACGATCCGGCTACCGGTGCACATCGTCGAGGCCCAGAACAAGGTGGCGGCCACGCGTCGCCGTCTCGAGCAGCAGAGCGGGCGCGAGCCGAGCGCCGACGAGATCGCCGCGGCGATGGGTCTGAGCGTCGAGCGCCTGGAGGAGCTCATCGCCACGGGCCGAACGCCGGCGAGCCTCGACGCGCCGAGCGGCGAAGACAACGAGTCGTTTCTCGGCGAGACCATCGAAGACCAGGCCGCGATCGAACCGCTCGCGGCCGCCGCTGAGGTCGAACGACGCGCTCTGGTCGAGCGGCTGCTGGGCGACCTCACGGAGCGCGAGCGGCGCGTGGTCGAGCTGCGCTTCGGGCTCCGCGACGGCCGGTCCCGCACGCTGCAGGAGATCGGCGAGGAGTTCGGCATCTCTCGCGAGCGCGTGCGCCAGATCGAGGCCAAGACGCTCGCCAAGCTGCGCAGCTTCCGTGACGCGCAGAAGCTCTGTGCGGTGGTCGACTAGCCCGCCGGGTGGAACCGCACGACGGACTCGCGTCCGTCGCGGCAGGGGTCGTGAGAGCCGTCCCCCGCCGGCCGCCAGCCATCTTCGACGACCTTGTCGCCATCTCGCACGGCGGCCGGTCTGACGCTCAGGATGCCGTGGACCCCTGCATGGCGGGCGGTTCCATCGGCACCGCGCGAAACAGCTCGCCGCACACGAACAGGTAGCCCAGCGGATGCCAAGCGAATTCCAGCGATTCACGGACCTGCGCGAGAGAAAGGGTGTGCACCACGGGTGCCTCCCGACGCTCGAACCGGCTCCCCGGGGCTCTGCCACGCTAGCGGGAGCCGTTCACTCAGATATGCCCATCGTTCAAGCGACTCATGTTGGGCGCCGGGCGGATCGCGGCGTCCGTCGCGCCGGACGACCTTCAGACGACCGTCTTGAACATGCGCACGAGCGTCCCGCGCCGTCGTGGCACGACCTCGATCTGATCGGTGAGCTGGGTCATGAGGAACAGCCCGCGACCGTCGCCTCGGAGCAGCTCGGGCGGCCAGGTCGCCTGGACGGACGTCAGGTCAAGACCACAGCCGCGATCGGCGACCTCGATGACGAGGGTCCCGTCGATGCGGCAGACCGAGACGTCGAAGTCGGCTCCGTCGCTGCAGCACCGACAGGCGTTGTTGCAGGCCTCCTGCGTGACGAGGGTGAGATCATCGCACAGCTCAGCCGGGACGCCGTGCTGCTCGAAGAACCCGCGAAGGTCGTTGCGAAACGCCTGGAAGGACTGCACGCGATGCAACTGCCAGTGAATCTCTAACTCCGTTCTGCCGCAAGCCCAGCCCTCCTCACTGAACATGGCACGGCGCCGCGGTCCCGAAACGTCGTGGACACCGGCGCGAGTGCCTCTCGAGCTGCTCAGCCCGAAGGAGCTGAGCCGGGAGCATCGAGCGGGTCCACACCGGGCCGCCCGTCGTCTGCCACCTGCTCCGTCCACCTCGCGCCGTCCCAGTAGCGGTGAGTGTGGCGTCCGCTGGGGTCGGCGTACCACTGGGCGGGCGGGAGCGGGGTCCGCGCCGGCGGTGTCGGAGCCGGCGCCAGCGGGGCCGGCCCAGAGGGCTGCGGTGCGGTGGGCGCCGGCCCCGACGGGTACGGCGCCAGTGGAGGCGGGCCCGATGGGTAGGCCGGCGCGGGCGCCGTCAGCGACGGCTCGAAGGTGAACGGCGGGTAGCGATCGATCAGCCCGAGGGCATAGCCGCTCACCCTCGTCTGCCAGCGGACGAAACCGGCGACGAAGTCGTACATGCCGCGCGGGAACCTGGCGGTGAAGAGGATCACCCACTGCACGACCACCCAGACCACGAACACGCCGATGCCCACGAAGAACAGCACGACGTAGTGCGGCAGCGCGGCGATCTGACGCAGGAGCAGGCCGACCCCTGCGTTGGAGGGGTAGTTGTAGGAGCGCCGCGCGTGCACTCCCCGGTGGATGAGAAACGCGGCCAGGGTGATGGCCCCGGCGAGAAAGAGCAGCTCGACGATCACGGTGAAGAGCGCGTAGAGGCGGCTGCTCTGCGCCGGCCGATGCACCACCACGTCCACCGGGTAGTCGTCGACGGGCCGCAGGGTGAAGGGTGGGTAGCGGTCGTCGAGCGAGAGGATGAACGCGGCGACCCGGGTACCCCAGCGCAGCACGCCCGCCACGAAGTCGAACATGCCCGGCGGATATTCGCCGCTCACGGCCACCGCCACCTGCGCGACCAGCGCCACGAAGAACTGGGCGATGCCGAGGAAGATGAGGACGAAGAAGTGGGGGATGAGCGCGAGGAACTTGATCAGCAGGATGGTCAGCGCGGCCCATCCGCGTGAGCTGCGCTCGGGATAGGTGGCGCGGACGTCGATCGGGTAGTCGTTGGTAGCCATGCCGCCATCCCTCGATCGGGGCCAGAGAACCCCGAGACTACCCCGGTTCAGGTCGCGTCACGCCGTCCTCGCCGACCCAGTGGGGTGGGATCCGCACCCACGAGGGGACAGTCCTCTGCAGTGGGGGCCACAGCGGCTCCCTGGCAGGCGACCCATCGGGAGGGCACATGCGCAAGCTGATCGTCAACGAGTTCCTGAGCATGGACGGCGTGGCCCAGGCGCCGGGCGGGCCGGACGAAGACCCCTCGGGCGGCTTCGCGCACGGCGGCTGGCACATGCGGTACGCGCAAGACGAGCGGGGCCGGGCCTGGGTCCTGAAGAACATCGGCGAGATCGGCGCCCTCGTCCTTGGGCGGCGCACCTACGAGATCTTCGCCGGCTACTGGCCGAACGCGCCCGACGACACGGCCGCCGTCCGCGAACCGCTCAACAGGGTGCCGAAGTACGTGGCCTCGACCACGCTCACCGAGCCTCTGTCGTGGAACAACTCGACGCTGCTGGGCCCCGACGTCGTCAGCGCCGTGCGAGCGCTCAAGCAGGAGGACGGCCGGGACCTGCACGTGATCGGCAGCGCCCGGTTGGTGCGCGGCCTGCTCACCGGCGATCTGGTCGACGAGCTGCGCCTGACGATCGACCCGCTCGTGCTGGGTGGCGGCAAGCGCATCTTCCCAGAGGACGGCGAGCTGCGCCGGTTCCGGCTGGCCGAACACGAGCTCACGAGCGACGGCGTCATGCTGACGACCTACGCGCGGCAGCGAGAAGAGGAAGCGGGACAGCAGGCTGCCTGAGAGACGGTGAGGCGCGCCGGCGGCCTCGCCGGCGACTGAAGACGGTCGCGCGTTGTTCGGGCAACTGGCGGAGGGGGTGGGATTCGAACCCACGAGGGGCCTTGCGACCCCTGGCGGTTTTCAAGACCGCTGCCTTCAACCGCTCGGCCACCCCTCCGCGTGCGCCGCTCCGACGACCGGCACTCGCGCGCGCGACGTCGAGCGGGATACTATGTCGGTACACCGCGCCGCGCCACATCGGCGACCCCCCGGCGGCGTACGGCGCATACTGACGGCCGTTCCTGGAGAGAAATCTTTGCCAGGCCCGCGGCGTTGCGTCAGGTGCGGGAACAGCAATGGCGAAAGCGGGTCACGTGGACGACGCGCAGACGATCATCGCCCGGGTGGGAGCGACCATCGCCTCGACCCTCACGGTCGGCGAGGTGATGAGCGCCATCGCCCGCCAGGTCTGCGAGGCTTTCGACGTGACCTCGGCCGACATCCATCGCTACAGGGCCGAGGCCGACATGCTCGACTACGTAGCCTCGTGGGGCACGGCCGAGGGGTTCACCGAAGAGGGCACCGGCGTGGGCGAATCGTACTCGCCCGAGATGCGCCTGAACTACGTGCCGGTCGTCAGGGAGCGGCGCATCTGCGAGGTCCACCGCGACGATCCGGGGCTGCCCGAGGCCGAGGCCGCCGAGATGGACCGCTGGGGCGAGAAGTCCAACCTCGACGGGCCCCTCGAGTTCGGTGGCCGCGTGATCGGCGTGCTGGGCATCGTCGACTCGCGCTCGTGCCGGCACTACACCGACGACGAGAAGCGGCTCTTCGCCCAGCTCTCGGTGCTGGCGGCCATCGCCATCCACAACGCCGACGTCTTCACCGACCTCGAGCGCCTCTCGATCACCGACGACCTCACCGGCCTCTACAACCACCGCCACTTCTACCAGCGTCTGGCCGAAGAGGTCGCCCGCGCCCGCCGCTACGAGCTGCCGCTCTCCCTGCTGATCATCGACATCGACGACTTCAAGGCCTACAACGACCGCTTCGGGCATCGCGCCGGCGACGCCGTGCTGCACGGCGTCGGCACGCTGCTCAAGGCCCAGACGCGGCAGCAGATCGACCTGGTGGCGCGCTACGGCGGCGAGGAGTTCGCCATCATCCTGCCGAGCACCGCGGCCCACCACGCGACCCTGGTGGGCGAGCGACTGCGGCAGAGAGTCGCCGAAGGTCTGGCGGCCGCCGACGTCGACGAAAACGGCAGCCCCGACGCCGCCTTCACAGTGGCCGAGCGTATCCGCAGCTCGGTGGCCGGCGAGAACTTCGGGCGTGCCGACGCGCCGGCGGTGATCACCGTGAGCGTGGGCATGGCGAGCTTCGGCCTGCACGCCTTGTCGATGGACGGCCTGGTCGAGGCCGCCGACCGCGCGCTCTACCGCGCCAAAGACCTCGGCAAGAACCGCGTCGAGGTGGCGGTCGAGGTGGAACCGGCCTGAGCGTCGGCGGAGCCGTCTCCAGGCGGCAGCCGAGACGGATGGGCCGAGCCGGCTCTAGCCGGCCGAGAAGGTGAAGCCCTCGTCTTCCATCAGCCGCAGGCAGGCGCGCGCCACGAGGGCGTCGTAGCGGGTGCCGGCGCCGCCCCTGATCTCGGCGATCGCCTCGGCCGCCGGCAGGGCGGGCCGGTAGGGCCGGTGCGAGACCATCGCCTCGACGACGTCGGCCACGGCCAGCACGCGGGCCGCCGGCAGGATCTCGCCGCCGCGCAGGCCGGCCGGGTAGCCCGAGCCGTCGAGCCGCTCGTGATGCTGCAGCGCGGTGTCGGCGACGTGGTCGTCGAAGGCGATCGGCGCCAGGATGTCGTACGAGGCCCGCGGGTGACCCTTGATCAGCTCGAACTCGAGCGGCGTCAGACGCGTGGGCTTGCTCAGGATCTCGGCGGGGATCGAGATCTTGCCCACGTCGTGCACCAGGGCGGCCGTGCGCAGGGCGGCGAGCGCCGCCTCGTCCCAGTCGAGCCGTTCGGCGATCAGGCAGGAGAGCTCGGCCACCCTGACCTCGTGGCCGGCCGTGTAGGGGTCGCGCTGGGCGACGGTGGCGCCGAGCGCCGCGACGGTGTCGCCGAGGGCGTCCTGCAGGCGGCGCTCGCGCTCGAGCAGCTGCTCCTCACTCTTCACCAGCTCGGTGACGTCGAGCGACGCGCCGAAGACCGTCTCGAGGTCGCCGGCGGCATCGAGGACCGGGACGCCGTAGGTCATGAGGTGGCGTATCTCGCCGGTGGCGGGGTGGACGATGCGGTGATCGGCGCGGTACGGGCGGCCGGCGGCCGCCTCCGCGAAGGCCTTCTGCACGACGTGGTGATCGTCTTCGTGACAGACGAGCGCGATCTCGGCGTTCGTGATGCGCTCGCCCACCAGGCCGTGGATGCGCTGCCATTCGGCCGACACCACCGAGGTGTCGGTGGCCACGTCCCACTCCCAGCTTCCCAGATGGGCCAGGCGTTCGCCGTGCTGCAGCAGCCGCACCGAACGTTCGAGGGCCTTGGCCGCCTCTTTCTGCTCGCTGACGTCGCGGGTCACGGTGACCACCGAGACGGGTTCGCCGGCGCCGTCGAACTCGGGGTAGGCGCGCGCCTCGAGAAAGACGCGTCCGTCGCGGCCGGGCCGCGCCAGCGAGAACTCGACGTCGACGGCGCGGCGCTCGGCGACGGCGCGCCGCAGGGCATCGTCGATCAGCTCGGCGATCTCCGCCGGGACCCCCGATTCGTGAATGCGCCTGCCCTGCAGGTCGGCCGGCTTCAGCCCGAGGAAGGTCTCGATCGCGGGGCTCGCGTAGCTCCAGCGCAGGCTCAGGTCGAAGCGGCCGATCACCTCGCTGATGTTCTCCATGAGGCTGCGCAGGTTCGCCTCGCTGTCGCGCAGCCGGCCCTCGACGCGCCGCCGCTCGGTCATGTCGAAGGCGGTGTGGATCGCGCCCACGACCTCGCCGGCCGCATTGGGCAACGGCGTGACCGTGACGAAGAAGTCGCGTCCGAGCCGCGCGCTGTGCACGTCGGCGTGGTGCGCCTTGCCGTCGATCAGCAGCTCGGCGAACGGGCAGGGCGCCGGCACGGCGCCGGCGGGGTGCATGAGCTCGGCGCAGCTGCAGCCGACGAGGTCGGCCGGCTCGCGATCGAGAGCGCGGGCGAGCGCTCCGCTGACCGCCCTCACCGTGCGGTCGCGGTCGAGCACGAAGACGAACTCCGCGATGTCGGCGATAGCTTGCGCCCAGAACGTTTCCTGCATGCGGTCCATCGGCCCTCTCCCACCGCCAACCGTGCCCGCCGTCCGCATGACCGATTTGCGGCTATCCGGACGCACGTTACGTTGTCGACAGATACGGCCCCCAACGTGAGGGCGGTCAGGGGGCGGAACCGCCACATGAACCGCCGGATGAAGTCAGGATGAACTCAGATGAAGCCAGATGCAGGGAAAATTAAGTTTAGAGTGTTTGCATAATCATCCGATTGGCCAAGTTCCGTTTCATTCCTGTCAACCCACGGCCCTCATGGAAGGGTGAGAACCTTGGCCACGCAAACCACGACCGTCGCACCACTGGAGCGCGACGCCGTCGGCCTGCCGGGAGTGCTGTTCCAATCGATGACCTCGATGGCCCCTGCCGCGGCCATCGCGGCCTCGATCCCGCTCGGAGCGGCCTTCGCCGCCGGCGCGCTTCCGCTCGCAGTACTGTTCGCCTTCATCGGCATCCTGTTCACCGCGTGGAGCATCGGCCAGCTCGCCAAGCACATCCCGGCGGCGGGCTCGGTCGCTACCTACAGCGCCGCCGGCCTCGCCCCCTGGGTGGGGTTCCTGGTGGGCTGGGGCTACACGGCGATGCAGGTCCTCGTGCTCCCTCTGGTCATGCTGCAGCTCGGCTTCACCGTGGCCGGCGAGTGGCACGCCGAGCAGTCATCGTTTCCGACCAGCCTGTGGTGGGTCTTCACCACGGCCGGCACCCTGCTCGTCTGCTACCTCGTGTACCGCGGCGTGCGCACCTCGACGCGCACCGGCGTGTGGCTCGGCTCGATCGAGATCGTGGTCTTTCTGGGCCTGGCGATAGCACTGGTCGTCAAGGCCGGCAGCAACAACACGCTGCAGGTCTTCACCACCCATTTCGCGACGGTCAAGGGCTACACCGGCATGAGCGGCGTGGTGGCCGCCGGGGTCGGCGCCCTGCTGGCCTTCGCCGGCTTCGAGTCGGCGGCGGCCCTGGCCGAAGAGGCCAGGCATCCGCGGCGCAACATCCCGCGGGCCGTGCTCTTCGCCACCGTGCTGATCGGGGCGCTGTACGTGTTCACGACGTACGCGGCGGCCGTGGGCTACGGCCCGGGCAAGCTGGCCGGCTTCGCCTCGGCCTCGAACGGCGTGCCCTGGAGCGGCCTGGCCCGCACGGTCGCGAACTTCCTCTGGGTGTTCGTCCTGCTGGCCATCATCAACTCGACCCTGGCCTGCGCCAACGCCAACACCAACGTGTTCACCCGCACCGGCTACGCGCTGGGGCGCATCGGCGTGATGCCCAGCGGCCTCTCGAACCTGCACCCGCGCTTTCACTCGCCGCGCGTCGGCGTGCTGGTCGAGCTGCTGATCGGCCTGGCCGTGACGCTCACCCTGGGCGAGCGCTACTCGCCCGAGGTGGCCTTCGGTATCGTGGGCACGGCGATCGTCGTCGTGATCGTGCCGATCTACATCGTGGCCAACATCGCCTGCATCGGCTACTACCTGCGCAACCACCGCGAGGAGCGCAACGTGGTCTCCCACATCGTGGTGCCGATCATCGGCGCGGCGGCCCTGGTGCCCGGCTTCCTGAGCGTGGCCGGCATCACCGGCGTGCCCGGGCTGAAGTTCATCACGGCCCTGACCTCGCCCTACAAATACGCTCCG
>Ga0335080_10001182_pt1 | contig 25208 bp, 19 predicted proteins | sample Lox_Sample_34_FD_206720 | JGI IMG/M metagenome (GOLD analysis project Ga0335080, IMG submission 206720) | Soil microbial communities from Loxahatchee National Wildlife Refuge, Florida, United States - Lox_Sample_3.4 | ecosystem: Environmental > Terrestrial > Soil > Wetlands | place: USA... | reverse complement strand
CCATTTCGGTCAGGTTCATGATCACTGGGGTGCCCTCGCGGAAGTGCTCCCCGATCGTACGGGCCTCATTGTATGTGCGCGGGTGCAAGGTTGTGATGCGAGTGAGGTCAGTCGCCTGCACAGTCGTCCCGGCCGGGCGGGCGGCACCGGTACCCAGCTCGCCGGGCAGCACGCTCGCCTGCCCGGCGGCCGCGGCGGGCTGATCCTGCGCCTCGTCCTCGTACTCGGTGAACTCCTCGCCGTAGGAGTCGTAGCCGTCGTCGTAGTGCCGGTCGTCCTCGACAAGGCCGAGGTAGACCGCCATCTTGTGCATCGCGCCGGCCATCCGTCCATCCTCCGTGGTGAATCTCAGTCGCGCGGCCGCTGCGACGGACACTACCGGACGAAACCTGGCCGGCCGCCGAGCAACGCCGTACCGACACGCACGTGTGTCGCGCCGACGGCGATGGCCGCCTCCATGTCCCCGCTCATGCCGGCCGAGATCATCCCTGCTTCCGGCCGGATCTCCCGGACAGCCGCGGCAATGGCGGGGAGCGGCGCGAACGCCTGCTCAGGCGGCACCCCCAACGGCGCTACGGCCATCACACCGCCCAGCAGCAGGCCTTCTTCGGCGGCGAGCGCCGCGGCGAGCCCGGGAACCTGGGCTGGCGCCGTCCCCCCGCGGCCGGGGCTGGTCTCCAGGCTCACCTGGACCAGGCAGGTGATCACCCGGCCGGCCCTGCGGGCCTGCGTGCCAAGTGCGCGCACCAGCCGCAGCCGGTCCACCGAATGAACCACCCGCGCATAACGCACCACGCTCGCACACTTGTTGGTCTGCAACTGCCCGACGAAATGCCAGGTCAGCCCCGGTGCCAGGTCCGCGCATTCAGCCGCCTTGGGAGCCGCTTCCTGATCCCGGTTCTCGCCTACATCGTGTACCCCGAGCCCGTACAGCAGCCGCACGTCCGACGCCGGAAAGGTCTTCGTGACCGCGACCAGCGTCACCTCCCCCGGATCCCGCCCCACCGCCGCACAAGCCGCGCTGATCCGCTCACGAACACCGGCAAGGCGGCTACGTAGCTCGTCTCTCCGGCTCCCGCCCGGCACCTGCTCCTCGCCCATCACGCCCACATCATGTAGCGAACCACGCCGCCCGCTGAATCGCCCAGCCGCCAGCGTGGCCGGGGGTGGGTTGCCCGGAGCGTATGAAGAGCCGAAGGCGGGGCGCAGGGCGACCCACCCCCGGTCGCGCACCCACGCCCGGAAGGGAGAGGAGATAAAAGCAGCCGGTTCGGCTACTTGAGAAAGTCAGGCACGTCCAGTTCGTCGTCCTCTTCAAAGACGACGCTGCGGCGGCGGGTGGTAGCTGTCTCGAACACCCGGGCCGCTGACGCGGTGTCCGGGCGCGGCCGCGCCGGTTCCTGGGTTACCCGTGGTGCGGGGCCGCCGTTGGTGTCCCCGGGCTGCGGCACCGCGGGCGGCGGCGCGCCGCCATTGCCCGCGGCGGCAGCTGGCACGGCCTTGCTGGCGGTCACCGGCTCCGGGGCCCCGGCGCCGCCGGTGTTCTTCGCGTCCCCGGCGTCTTCGCTGCCGCCGGTGGCCGTGCCGTCCGCTGCTGCCCCGCCCACCGGCTGGCCAGCCATCGGGCCAGCGGCCGCTGGCTCGGTGGCGGCCGGAGAGGAGCTGGGATGGAACGCGACCCCGCTGGTGCCCACGGCCATGGCCTGGCCGGTGCCCGGCCGGGCCAGGCGGGCGCGGGCGTTGCCCGCCTCGTCGAATCCGGCGGCGATGACCGTCACCCGCACCTCGTCGCCAAGCGCGTCATCGATCACCGCGCCGAAGATGATGTTGGCCTCAGGCGCCGCCGAGTTGGAGACGAGCTGGGCCGCCTCGTTGATCTCGAACAGCCCGAGGTCGCTGCCGCCCTGGATGGACAGCAGCACCCCGTGGGCCCCGTCGATGCTCGCCTCCAGCAGGGGGCTGGAGATGGCCATCTCGGCGGCGGCCACCGACCGGTCGTCGCCACGCGCCGAGCCGATTCCCATCAGCGCGGAACCCGCGCCCGACATGACCGACTTCACGTCGGCGAAGTCCAGGTTGATCAGCCCGGGCGTGGTGATCAGGTCGGTGATTCCCTGCACGCCGGACAGCAGCACCTGGTCGGCTGCCTTGAACGCGTCGAGCACGCTGACGTGGCGGTCGGAGATGGACAGCAGCCGGTCGTTCGGGATGACGATCAGGGTGTCCACCTCGCCACGCAGCCGCTCGATGCCAAGCTCGGCCTGGGACGCGCGGCGCTTGCCCTCGAAACCGAACGGGCGGGTGACCACGCCGATCGTGAGCGCGCCAAGCGACCTGGCCACGTTCGCAACCACTGGTGCCCCGCCGGTGCCGGTCCCGCCGCCCTCGCCCGCGGTGACGAAGACCATGTCGGCCCCCTTGAGGACCTCCTCGATCTCCTCGCGGTGATCTTCGGCTGCGCGGCTGCCGACGTCGGGGTTGGCGCCCGCACCCAGCCCGCGGGTGAGCTCGCGCCCGACGTCGAGCTTGACGTCGGCATCGCTCATGAGCAGCGCCTGCGCGTCCGTGTTGATCGCGATGAACTCAACGCCCTTGAGCCCCTCTTCGATCATCCGGTTCACGGCATTGACGCCGCCCCCTCCGATACCGGCGACCTTGATGACCGCCAGATAGTTCTGCGGAGCTGCCACGAGGAGGGCCCTTTCCGCTCGTTTGCCTCTATCGTGTTCCTGGCCACCGCTTAAACGGCCCGGTGATTTCGCCCCACTGGGCGTACGGCCGCGTCAGCGGTCCGCCGGGGTGCGCCCCCACCGCACCGGCCCGGCCATTTCTCGCGATTTCCAGTGGGTTCAAACCTTCACTCTCAACCTGAGATTTAGTGTTGTGCTAGGCTGGCGATTGATACGGACAGTAGGGTTGCCCGCCAGCAGGGTCAACTCGCCACGCGCGAACCTCACCGGGTGTTTCGCTGCCCCGGTTCCGGCGGTGACCCCGGCCAGGCAGGCCGGCCGGCCGCGGGCCTGCTGCCGGTGCTACCCCTGGGTGACGGCGGTGCCTGGGGCGCTGACGTCGTAACCGCGGGCGTGCGTGCGCATCAGCAGGCCCAGTTCCTTTGCCTTTTCCGCGGGCCGCGACGGGTCCCCCCAGACGATCACCACCCCGCCGGCGAGCCGCACGGACACGTCGGACGCGGTGGGGGCGCGTACCGTCCGCACCCGGTGAACGACCGCCGGCGGCAACTCGCGCAGCACCGCCGCTGCCGCCCGGACGGCCGGGCTGCCACGCAGGGACGTTCCAGCAGCGTCACCGGTCCCGGCGGTCCCGCTGGCTCCAGCGGCTGCCGGGGTCTTCCGCGGCCTGGGGGTCTTTCCCGGCCTGGGGGTCTTCCCCGGCCTGGGGGTCTTCCCGGCCCGGCCGGCTCCGCCGGGATGCGTGGCGGCTGTACCGGGCCAGGGCCCGCTGGCCGCGCTGCCCACCTGCAGCAGCGGGAATCCCGCCGGGCGGTGCACCGAGTTCCGCAGGTCCACACCGAAGGCGTCCACCAGCGCGTAGCCGCCAGGCACGGCGACCGCGAAGACCGGGGTGCGGAGCCTGACCGAGATCACGATCTTGTCTGGCCAGTCCCTGCTGACCTGCGCGGACTCGACCTGCCGGATGGCGCCGACCCGGTGCGCGACGGTGGAGGTGTCGACCCGGATCAGCGGCAGGCCAAGCGGTACCTGTGCGGCGGCGATCACCTGCGCCCGGCCGAGCGCCGGGCCGGTGCCGGTGACCTGGACCGACCGGACGATCAGGAACCGCGACCCCAGCAGGGCCCAGGCCACCGCGCCGACGATCGCGACGGCCATCAGGCCGAAGAACACGGCCTTCCACCCCACCCGCGGCGGCCCGGCCGGACCCGGCCGGCGGGTGCTCCGCTGGGCGGCGGCCGGACGCCCGCCGCTCCCACCAGGCCTGCCCGGCCCGCCAGCGCCACCGGTGCCGCCCGGGGCCGGGCGGCGGGTGCGGGGCACCGAACCGCTCATCCTGGCGCACCGGCGCGGGCCGCCATCGCCGCCACGACCAGCGGGCCGAGGGCCGTCACGTCGCCCGCACCCATGGTGAGGACCAGGTCCCCCGGCCGGGCGATGTCCGCCACCGCGCCGGGCACCGCCGCGCGGTCGGGCAGGAAGACCGCGCGCCCGCCGGGCACCGCGCGGGCCACCAGTTCCCCGGTCACGCCGGGCTCGGGATCCTCACGAGCCGCGTAGACGTCGAGCACGAACACCTCGTCGGCCAGGCCGAGGGCGGCGCCGAACTGGCTGGCGAAGATCCGGGTGCGGCTGAACAGGTGCGGCTGGAAGACCGCGATCACCCGTCCGCTGCCGGTGATGTCGCGCGCCGCCCGCAGGTCGGCGGCGAGCTCGGTCGGGTGGTGGGCGTAGCTGTCGAGCACGGTGACCCCGCCCGCCTCGCCCTTGGGCTCCATCCGCCGCCGCGCGCCCTGGTAGGCGGCCAGCCCGCTGGCGGCCTGCCCGGCCCGCACCGGCGGCAGGCCGAGCTCGAGTACGGCGGCGTAGGCGGCAGCGGCGTTCAGCGCATTGTGACGGCCGGGGACGCCTACCTCCAGCCGGGCCGGCGGCGCCCCGCCCGGCCCGTGCACCTGCAGGCTCACGCTCATGCCGCGCGGGGTCACCGAGCCGACCCGGTAGTCGGCGCCGTCCGCCTCGCCGTAGGTGCGCACCCGGACCGGCAGCGCCGCCGCGGTCGCGGCCAGCGAGCGCGCGCCGGGGTCGTCCGCACAGGCGACCAGCACCCCGCCGGGCGCGATCCGGCGGGCGAACGCGGCGAAGGCGTCCTCGATCTCCGCCAGCGAGGCGTAGTTGTCCAGGTGGTCGGCTTCCACGCAGGTGACGACCGCCACCTCGGGGGACAGCATGAGGAAGGAGCCGTCGCTCTCGTCCGCCTCCGCGACGAACACCTCGCCGCTGCCGTCCTCGGCGCCGAGCCCGGTCTCGGTCAGGATGCCGCCGATCACGTAACCGGGGTCGGCGCCGCAGCGGCGGAGCGCGGTGGTGATCATGGAGGTGGTGGTCGTCTTGCCGTGGGTGCCGGCCACCGCCACCCCGCGCCTGCCCAGCATCACCGAGGCGAGCGCAGCCGCCCGGTGCAGCACCCGCAGCCCGGCCGCGCGGGCCGCCGCGAGCTCGGGGTTGTCCGGGCGGATCGCCGACGACACCACCAGCGTGTCGGCGCCGGCCACGTTCGCCGCCGCGTGCCCGACGTGCACGTCCGCGCCGAGGGCCGCCAGCGAGGCCAGCAGCTCACTGCCGGCCGAGTCGCTGCCCGACACCGGCACCCCGCGGGCGATCATGATGCGCGCGATGCCGGACATCCCGGCGCCGCCGATGCCGGTGAAATGCACCCGCCCCAGGCCTGCCAGGGGGACCGGCGCGACCGGTGTGACCAGGCCCACGTCAGCTCACCGCGCCTGTCACCCGCGCCCCCGCATCACGTCCAGCACCTCCGCGGCCAGCCATTCGTCGCTCTCCCTCGCGCCCATCTCCGCGGCCGACTCCGACATCGCCGCCACCAGATCGGGGTCGAGCAGGATCGGCACCAGCACGTCGCGGATCCACTGCGGGGTCAGGGACGCGTCGTCGACCATCAGCCCGCCGCCGGCCCGGACGATGGGCAGCGCGTTCAGCCGCTGCTCGCCGTTGCCGTGCGGCAGCGGCACATACGCCGCGGGCAGGCCCACCGCGGTGAGCTCGGCACAGGTCATCGCACCGCTCCGGCACAGCACGAAGTCCGCGGCGGCGTAGACGAGGTCCATCCGGTCCACGTACGGCAGCGTGATGTAGGGCGGGCCCGCGGCGGGCATGTTCACCCGCAGGCCGCTGCGCGGGCCGAGGATGTGCAGCACCTGGATGCCGGCGCCGCGGATCCAGTCGGCCGCCTCCAGCACCGCCAGGTTCAGCGAGCGGGCGCCCTGTGACCCGCCGGTCACCAGCAGCACCGGCAGGTCGGGCCGCAGTTCGAGGTGCGCCCGCGCCTTGTCCATCAGGGCCAGCCGGTCCAGGCCGGCGATCTCCCGCCGGAGCGGGATGCCGATGGGGCTGGCGTGCGGCAGCCTGGTGTCGGGGCTGGCGGTGAACACGTAGCGGGTGAACATGGCACCGAGCCGGTTGGCGACCCCCGGCCGGACGTTGGCCTCGTGCACGACGATCGGCACGTGGTGGCGCCGGGCGGCCAGGTAGGCCGGCGCGGACACGTACCCGCCGAATCCGGCGAGCACCCGGGCCCGGGTCCGGCTCAGCACCTCCGCCACCGCCTTGACCGAGTCGCCCAGCCTGCCGGGCACCGACAGCAGTTCCGGGGTCAGCGACCGCGGCAGCGGGACCGGCGGGATCAGCACCAGGTCGTATCCGCGCATCGGGACCAGCCTGGTCTCCAGGCCGCGCTCGGTGCCCAGGCAGGTGATGCGGATCGACGGCTCGGCCCGCCGCAGGGCGTCCGCAAGCGCCAGGGCAGGCTCGATGTGGCCGGCGCTGCCACCTCCCGCGATTACCACGCTCATCGCCAGGCCTCCTCCTCCGCGGACCCGGCTCACTCACGCCGGCGGTCCAGGCCCAGCCAGCTTAGGACGCGGCGGGCGGCGCCGTGGCCGGCAGCGGCAAGCGCCTCCGGTGCCCCGGGCTCCCGTTTGGCGAACGACATCAGCATGCCCAGCGCCACCATCGTCACCAGCAGCGAGGACAGCCCGGACGAGACCAGCGGCAGCGGGACCCCGGTGATGGGCAGCAGCCCCAGCACCGCACCGATGTTGACCAGCGCCTGGACCACGATCCAGGCGGTCGCGCCGGCCGCGGCGAGACGGACGAAGGTGTCGCCCGCCCGGCGGGCGATCCGCAGCCCGGCGAACGCCAGGCCCCCGTAGAGCAGTGATACGCACAACGTGCCGACCAGGCCCAGTTCCTCCCCCAGGATGGCGAAGATGAAGTCGGTCGTGTCGTTCGGCACGTAGCCCCACTTCTGCCTGCTGGCGCCCAGGCCCACTCCGAACAGGCCGCCGGAGCCGACCGACCGCATGCCCTGGATGGGCTGCATGTCCACGCCGAACGGGTTGCCCTGCGGGTGCAGGAACATGGTCAGCCGCTGGAACCGGTACCCGGCGACCACGATCAGGATCAGCAGCACCAGCCCGATCATGCCCAGGATGCCCGCGTACAGCGGGAGCGGCGTCCCGATCACCCACAGCAGCGCCAGGAAGATCACCAGCAGCAGGAACGTGGTGCCCAGGTCGTCGCCGAGCATCACGAGCATGCACAGGACGCCGGCGCCGGGCAGCAGCGGGATGAGCAGGTGCCGCCAGTCGTCCAGCTGCCCGAGCTTGTCCTTGCGGGCGAGCAGGTCCGCGCCCCACAGCAGGAACGCCAGCTTGGCCAGCTCGGAGGGCTGGAAGGCGAGCGGCCCGATCTGCAGGTACCGGGTGGCGCCGCCGGAGGTCACGCCGATCACCGGGACCAGCAGCAGGCCCACGATGGCGACGAACATCAGCGGGTAGGCGGCGGCGCGGAACACCGCGGGCGAGGCCCGGGCCGCCAGCCACATGCAGGGCAGGCCCAGCACCACCCCCAGCAGCTGGTGCTGGAATCCGGAGTAGGGCGAGGCGCCCTGCGCGAGCTGGGCGACCGATGAGGTGGACAGCACCATCACCAGCCCGAGCGCGAGCAGCAGGGTGGTGATGCCGAGGATCAGGTAGTACGACGTCAGCGGCCGCCGCAGCGCGGCGAGCAGGCCCGCGGGCTGGTCCCGGTCCGCGGGCCGTCCGCTGGCCACGGGGACCGCCCGGGGCGCGGGGGCCACCCGCCCGGCCGGGCCCGCCCGGCCGGGCATGCCGGGGCTGGCCGCCCGCTCGGCTTGCTCCATCCCCCCAGTGTCCGGGCTGACCACCGCCATCGACGGGACATCGGGCGCGTGTCGCGCGAGCAGATCACCCGCGGCGCGCCGCGCGCGGGCGGGCCGCTACTTGGGCATCCACTCGACGTAGAAGATGCCCAGGCCGAGCGCCACGAACAGCCCGCAGATCAGCCAGAACCTGATCACGATGGTGGTCTCCGCCCAGCCCAGCAGCTCGAAGTGGTGCTGCAGCGGCGCCATCCGGAACACCCGCCGGCCGGTCATCTTGAACGAGCCCACCTGGATGATCACCGACAGCGCGATCACCACGAACAGCCCGCCGAGGATGGCCAGCAGCAGCTGGGTCTTGGTGCACACCGCCAGGCCCGCCAGCACCCCGCCGAGCGCCAGCGACCCGGTGTCGCCCATGAAGATGCGGGCCGGCGGCGCGTTCCACCACAAGAACCCGAAGCACGCGCCCAGCACCGCGGCGGCCACCACCGCCAGGTCGAGCGGGTCGCGCACCTGGTAGCAGTGCGGGGCCAGGAAGGCGGTGCAGTCGTTGCGCAGCTGCCAGTTCCCGATCAGCACGTACGCCGCCAGCACCAGGCAGGCCGACCCGGTCGCCAGCCCGTCCAGGCCGTCGGTCAGGTTCACCGCGTTGGAGGTGCCCGCGATCAGGATGACGATCCACAGCACGAACGGCGCCAGCCCGAGCGCCGGCCCGAAGTCCCGCAGGAACGACAGCCGCGCGTCCGCCGGCGTGATGTCGAACCCGTCGGCGAACCGGGTCTGGACCACCAGCACCGCGAACACCACGCCGACCAGCGCCTGCCCGGCCAGCTTGGCGCTGCTGCGCAGGCCCAGGCTGCGCTGCTTGTAGATCTTGATGAAGTCGTCGACGAACCCGACCACGCCCAGGCCCGCCATCAGCATCATCACCAGCACCCCGGACACCGACGGCACCTGCCCGGTCACCACGTTGCCGGTGAAGTAGCCGATGAGTGAGGCGATCACGATGACGGTCCCGCCCATGGTGGGCGTGCCGCGCTTGGTGGCGTGCCCGGCCGGGCCCTCCTCCCGGATCGCCTGGCCGTAGCCGCGCCTGCTGAACACCCTGATCGCCAGCGGGGTGCCGAACAGCGCGAGCAGCAGCGAGACCCCGCCGGCCACCAGGATGGTCTTCACAGGGCGGCCTCCCCGGTCAGGGCCAGCGCGGCGCTCTCCAGGCCGAACGAGTGGGCCGCCTTGACCAGGACCACGTCACCCGGGGCGAGGCGGGCGCCGAGCGCCTCCACCGCCCCGGCCGCATCGGGCACCGCCAGCAGCTCGCCGTGCCAGGAGTCCTCGGCCTTGGCCCCGGCCAGCACCGGCGCCGCCTCCTCCCCCACGACGATGAGGCCCGCCACCCCCGCCCGGGCGGCCAGCCGTCCCACCTCCTCGTGGATGGCATCGGACTGGCTGCCCAGCTCGTACATGGGGCCGAGCACCGCGAACGCCCGGCCGTCCCGCGCCATGAAGGCAAGCGACTCGATCGCTGCGGCCACCGCCTCCGGGCTGGCGTTGTAGGCGTCGTTGATCACGGTCACGCCGTCCGGCCGCCGGGTGACCTCCATCCGCCACCTGCTCCGGGCGGTGGCCGTGGACAGGCCGTCCGCGACCTGCGGCAGCGGCAGGCCGAGCTCGGTGGCGAGCGCGGCCGCCGCCAGCGCGTTGGTCACGTTGTGCTCGCCGAACAGCCGCATCCGCACCGGTGCCGATCCGGCCGGGGTGACCAGCGTGAAAACGGGGCGGCCCTGGCTGTCGAGCCGGACGCCCGCGGCCCGCACCGCCGCCCCCGGGCCGCGGCCGAACGTCACCACCCGCGCCGCGGTGCGCCCGGCCATGGCCGCGACCAGCGGGTCGTCGGCGTTGAGCAGCGCCACCCCGCCGGCGGGCAGCGCGGCGGGCAGCTCGCCCTTGGCGCGCGCCACCTCCGCCAGGCCGCCGAACTCGCCGGCGTGGGCCCGGCCGACGCACAGCACGACGCCCAGCGAGGGCCGCGCGACCTCGCACTGCCGGGCGATATGCCCTGCCCCGCGCGCCGACAGCTCCAGCAGCAGGTACCGGGTGGCTTCGGTGACGCGCAGGATGGTCAGCGGATGGCCGATCTCGTTGTTGTAGGAGCCGTACGGCGACACGGTGGGCCCGAGCGGCTCGACCAGCTGGGCGGCCAGGTCCTTGGCCGTCGTCTTGCCGGCCGAGCCGGTGATGCCGGCGATGGTCAGGCCCGGCAGCCGGGCCACCACCGCGCTCGCGAGGGCCGCCATCGCCGCTGGCACGTCCGGCACGACCAGGGTGGGCACGCTGGCCGGGCGGGTGGCCAGCACCGCGACCGCGCCGGCCGCCACCGCCTGGGGCGCGAAGCCGAGGCCGTCCACCCGCGCGCCCGGCAGGGCCGCGAACAGCGCGCCGGGCCCCGCGGCCCGCGAGTCGATGACCACGGTGTCCGCCACCGCGGCGGGGTCGGCGACCAGGTGCGGCCGGGCACCGGTGATCTCGGCGACCGCTGCCAGCGAGAGCGGGATCACTCGGCCACCTTCCACGGCAGCGGCTCCTCGCCCGGCGGCGGCTGGCCGCGGGAGTGGGTGACCGCCGCGCTGGCCACCTCGCGATCGTCGAACGGGACGACCGAGGTGCCGACGTACTGGCCGCGCTCATGCCCCTTGCCCGCCACCACGACCACATCCCCCTTGCTGGCCATCGCGACAGCCAGGCCGATCGCCGCGGCCCGGTCAGGCTCGATTATCACCCGCGCCCGCTGCTGCCCGGGCACGGTGAGCACTCCGGCTAGCATCTCCGCCAGTATCGCCAGTGGATCCTCCGAGCGCGGGTTGTCGCTGGTGAGGATCGCCACGTCCGCCAGCCGGGCCGCAGCGGCGCCCATCAGCGGCCGCTTGGCCCGGTCCCGGTCACCACCGCAGCCCAGCACGATGCACAGGCGGCCGCCGGTGACCGGGCGCAGCGCATGCAGCACCGCTTCCACCGCGCCTGGCTTGTGAGAATAGTCCACCAGCAGGGTGAAATCCTGGCCCGCCTCGACCCGCTCCAGCCGGCCGGGAACCCCGGGGCAGGCGGCCACTCCCGCGACCGCTGTGGCCAGGTGGACGCCCGCTTCCACCAGCGCGACGACCGCGCCGAGGGCGTTGGCGACGTTGTAGAGGCCGGGCAGGGCCACCGACGCGTCCGCCTCCACCCCGCCGGGGCCGATGATGCGGAACGAACTGCCGTCCGCCCCTGTCCGCACGTCGGCGGCGCGCCAGTCGGCGGCAGGGTCGCCGTCCGCGGAGAAGCTGGTGACCGGGACCCGTGCGGTCCCGGCCAGCCGGCGGCCGTAGGGGTCGTCGGTGTTCACCACGCCCACCCGCGTGTAGGCCGGCGTGAACAGCGTGGCCTTCGCGGCGAAGTACTCGTCGAGGCTGCCGTGGAAGTCCAGATGGTCCTGGGACAGGTTGGTGAAGATCGCGACATCGTAGGCCGTGCCTGCCACCCGGCCGAGTGCCAGCGCGTGGCTGGACACCTCCATCGCCGCCGCCGTGACGCCGCGCTCGGCCATGACGGCGAGCAGCGCCTGCAGGTCGGTCGCTTCCGGTGTGGTGAGGCGGCTCGCGGTGGTGGCGTCGCCCACCCGGGTCTCCACCCCGCCCGCCAGGCCGGTGAGATGGCCGGCCCGGCGCAGCCCGGCTTCCAGCAGGTAGCTGGTGGTGGTCTTGCCGCTGGTGCCGGTCACGCCGATCAGCAGCAGCCGCCCCGACGGGTGCCGGTACACCCAGTCCGCCACCTCCCCCAGCCGGGCACGGGGATCGCCGACCACGAACACCGGCAGCCCGCAGCGCCGGGCGCTGGCCCGGCCGGCCGGATCGGTGAGGACGGCCACCGCGCCGGCCCGGGCCGCGTCCTGGCAGAACTCCGCGCCGTGGTGATGGCCGCCGGGCAGCGCCGCGTACAGGTCGCCGGGCCGGACCTGGCGCGAGTCGTGGGTGACGCCGGTCACCGCCAGCGGGCCGCCGGGCCCGCGCAGCGGGTCGGTCCCGGCCGGGCCGCCCGGCCCGGTCATGACCACGCCGAGGAGTTCGGCGAGCCCGGACAGCGGGCGGCCGTGGGCGCCGGCTGGGCGCAGATCGGCAAGCACGGGCAGAGGCTACCGCTGATCACGGTGCGGTGAGCCGGACGTTGGGACGCTGGCCGTGATCCGGCGGAATCTTCAGCGTCTGCAGCGCGAACTTCATGACGTGATAGAACACCGGCCCGGCCACGGCGTTGCCGAAGTAGTCACCGCTCTTGGGGTTCTGCAGGTTGACCGCGACCACGAGCTGCGGGTCGCTGGCGGGCGCCATGCCGATGTAGCTCGACCCGTACTGGCACAGGCACTGCCCCACCTGCGCGGTACCGGTCTTGGCGGCAACGGAGTACCCGGGGATCTCTCCCCAGGGCTCGTTCGCCAGGGTGGCGTCCAGCATCGGCACCTGCTGGAGGATGCCGATCAGCTCCCGCGCCGTCGTGGCCTTGATGACGCGGTGGCCGCGCGGCTGTGGCGCCGGGGCGAACTGCCCGTTGACGCCGGTGGTGCCGGCCACGATGGTCGGCGGCACCCGGACCCCGCCGTCGGCGATGGTCGCGTAGACGCTGGCCATCTGGACGGCGGTGGCGGAGACACCCTGGCCGAAGGCCAGCGTGTACCGCTGGTCCCCCCACCATTGCGACGGCGGTGCCAGCAGGCCGGCGGTGGTGTCCGGCAGCGGCAGCCCGGTCGGGACGCCGAGCCCGAACGCCCGGTAGTACCGGTACTGCGTCTGCTCGCTCACGTGCCCCGCCACCTGGACCATGCCGACGTTGCTGGAGTGCGCGAGCACGCCGGCCAGCGTGAGCCGCTCGGTGGGATGCGGGTCCGCGTCATGGAACGAGAACCCGTGCACCACGATCTGCTCCGGGACCGTGTAGACGCTCATCGGCGTCTGCCCGTGCTCCAGCGCTGCCGCCGCGGTGATCACCTTGGCGGTGCTGCCCGGCGGGAAGACGGCCGACACCGGCAGGTCCTGGGTGGCGGCCAGGCTGGTCACCCGCGACGGCTGGAAACCGGGATACTGGGCCAGCGCGAGGATCTTGCCGGTGCGGGGATCCATCACCACCACCGTGCAGCTGGCCGCCTTGGTCAGGTGCACCTCCTGGGCGCAGGCCTGCTGCGCCTCCCATTGCAGGCCGGACAGGATCGTCAGCCGCACGTTCCCGCCCGGGACCATGGGCCGGACCCAGTCGGAGGCGACCGGGATCGGCTCGCCGTTGGTGCCTGTCTCCACCTCTTCCTGGCCGTCCTTCCCCGCGAGCAGCGAGTTGAAGGACTCCTCGATGCCCGCCTGCCCGCGCAGGTCACCCGCGCCGGTGGTGGTGGTGAAGCCGACCAGGTTGGACGCGAGGCCGCCGCCCGGGTAGCTGCGGGTGTAGGCCGGCGTGAGGTAGACGCCTGCCGCGTTGAGCTTGTTCAGGCGGGTGGTGATCTGGCTGGCCGCGCTGATGGGCACGCCCCGTGCGAGCAGCACGTACCGCCGGGAGCTGGGGTGGTCGAGCAGGTGCACGATGGTGGCGGCCGGCATCTGGAGCGGGTCGGCCAGCGCCTCGGCGACCTGCTGCCGCATCGCCGCCGTCTGGAACGCTGTCCTTCCGGTGATCTGTGTGGGGTCCGCGGTCACCGTGTCGGTCTGCAGGGTCATCGCCAGGATCGTGCCGTCCGCGGTGGTGATGCTGCCCCGCTCGGCCGGCACGGAGATGCTGTGCAGCCGCTGCCGCTCGGCCAGCGCCCGGTACTTCGCCCCCTCCAGGCCCTGCAACTGCACGAGCCTGCCCGCGATCAGGGACAGGGCGAACCCGGCACACAGCAGGCTGATGCGCAGCCGCCGGGCGGGGCTGCCGCGCTGGATCGGGTTGCGGCGCCCGCCGCCCGCGCGTACGGGGCGGCTACGCCCGGGGCCACCACGCCCGGGGCCACCACGCCTGGGACCGGGCCGCCCGGGCTGATCGGGCCGCGCGCGCCCGGGTACGCCCGGCCGCCCGCGCCCGGGTGCCTGGCGTCCTGGCGGCAGCCCCGCTGGTGGTGACCCGCCCGGTGGTGACCCGCCCGGTGGTGACCCGCCCGGTGGTGACCCGCCCGGTGGTGACCCGCCGGGCCGCGGGCCTGCCGGGCGCGTGCCCCGGGCCGCTGGGCCGCCCGGCGGCGCCTGCTTGGACCCGGTGCCGGCCGGCCGCGGGCTCCTGGGTCGCGCGGTGCCGCCGGGCGGCGGCCCGGCGCGTCCCGGTGATCCCGTGCCGCGGACGGGATCGCGGGCCCGGCCGCCGCCCGGCCGGCCGGGCCGGGCGCTACCTGGCGGGCGCGCCGGGCCGCCTGGACGTTCCCGGCCCTCTCGCCCGCCTCCGCCCGCCGGTGTCACGGTGTGTAACCAGGCGGGTAGACCGATACCCCGGGCGCGCGGGTGGGCTCGCGGTCGATCCGGCCCTTCCGCAGGTCGAGGAAGTACAGCAGCGATGGCTCCCGCATACCCAGCTGGTGCGCCCGCCCCGCGAGGACCTCTGGTGACTCCTCGTAGGCGATCTGCGCCTGGAGTTCCTGGGTCTGCTGGGCTAGCGTGGCGTCCTGCTGCTGGAGCTGGGTGATCCGGTAGACCCCGGTGTCCAGGATGGTGTTGATCATCAGCAGGCTGAGCAGGCCCCCGCAGAGCAGCCCGATCACGAGGAACACGAAGGGCGTGCGGGAGGGCCGTGTCACCCGGGCGGCCGCCGCGTCCTGCCGCCGCTGCGAGGGGCCCGGCCGGGCCTGCGGCGAGCCGGCCAGGCCAGCCGGGCCGGTCCGGGGTGAGCCGGGCCGGGCTCCGGGCCGGCCGCGGACCGGGGTCCCGGCGGCGCCGGTGCGCGCCCGGCTGCCCTGGGATCCAGGCGGGGCTGGCCGGGCCGCGGCCCGGGGTGCGCGCCGCGCAGCCGGAGCGCCCGGGGTGCGCCTGGCCCCTGCCGCCGCCCCTGTGCCCTTGACCTCGGTGGGCCTGACCTCCGTCACGACATCCGTGCGCCCGCTCACCGCGTCTCCCCCCTGTCATGGCCTGCCCCGTGACGGCCGGTCCCGGGACGGGCGGCCCGCTGACGGCCGGCCCGGTGGCAGACCGGCCCGCGGCCCGCCATTGCCGCGATCACGCAGCGTCCCTGATGCGCTCGGCGGCCCGGAGCCGGGCCGAAGCGGCCCGCGGGTTGACGGCCACCTCCTCGGCGGATGGCCGCTCCGCACCCCGGGTCAGCAGCCTGAACTGCGGGCGCGCCTCGGGCAGCGTCACCGGCAGGCCGGGCGGTGTCGTGTCCGTGGCGCGGGCGGTGAGGGCGCGCTTGACGGCCCGGTCCTCCAGCGAGTGATACGCCAGCACCACGATCCGTCCGCCGACGGCGAGCGCGTCCAGCGCCGCGGGCAGCGCCCGCGCCAGCACCTCCAGTTCGGCGTTCACCTCGATCCGCAGCGCCTGGAAGGTCCGCTTGGCGGGGTGACCCCCGCTGCGGCGGGCGGGTGCGGGAATCGAGTCGCGGATGATCTCGCTCAGCTGGCCGGTCGATGTCAGCGGCCCCGCGGCCCGGGCGCGTACCACCGCATCGGCGATCCGGCGGGCGTACCTCTCCTCGCCGTACTCGCGCAGCACCTGGGCGAGCCTGGCCGCCGGATAGGTGTTGAGCACCTCCGCCGCGGTGAGCGCCTGGCTGCGGTCCATCCGCATGTCCAGCGGGGCGTCGTAGGAGTAGGCGAAGCCGCGGCCTGGCTCGTCAAGCTGGGGCGAGGACACCCCCAGGTCGAACAGGACGCCCTGGACCCGCGCCACACCCTGGCGGGCGAGCACATCGGCGATCTGGTCGTAGACGGCCTGGGCCAGCGTGACCCGGTCGGCGTAGGGGGCGAGGAGCCGGCCGGATTCGGCCACCGCCTGCGCGTCGGTGTCCAGCCCGACCAGCGCGAGGCCGGGATGGGCGGCCAGCAGCGCACGGGCGTGCCCGGCCCGGCCGAGGGTCGCGTCCACCAGGACCGCTCCCGGCGGATCGAGGGCAGGCGCGAACAGCGCGAGAACCCGGTCGACCATGACCGGCAGGTGAGCGCCTGGCGCCGTGCCCATCCAACCCCCTTCCGCGGTATCACCTGCCACCGTGCGGACCCACCGTGCGGACCCACCGTGCGGACCCACCGTGCGGACCCACCGTGCGGACCCACCGTGCGGACCCACCGTGCAGACCGTGACCGGCGCGCCTGATGACTGCAGGTGCGCGGCCAGGTCTCCATCCGCGCGTCGCGCGGGCGGCCCGGTCATCGCCTGGCGCCGGGGAAGTGGCGTCAGCCGATCTGATCACCCAGGCGCGGGTGGAGACCTCGCCGAGCACAGCGGTGCCGGTCGTCCGGCACCGTCACAGGACGCCGGGCAGCACCTCCTCCTGCGCCGCCGCGAACGCTTCGTTCTGGTCCGCCTCGTAGGCGTGCCAGGCGAGTGCGTCCCAGATCTCCAGCCGGGTGTTGGCGCCGATGACGACGCAGTCACGCTGCAGGGCGGCGTAGTCGCGCAGCGGCTGCGGGATCGTCACCCGCCCTTGCTTGTCCGGCACCTCGTCGGAAGCACTGGCGAAGAAGACCCGGCTGGAGTCCCGCACCGTCTTCGCGGTGACGGGGGCGGTCCGGAGCGCCTCAGCGATCCGCCCGAACTCCTCAGACGAGAAGACGTAAAGGCAGCGCTCCTGCCCTTTGGTGATCACCAGTCCTCCCGCAAGTTCCTCGCGGTGCTTGGCAGGCAGGAACAGCCGCCCCTTGTCGTCCAGACGCACGGTGTGAGTGCCAAGAAACACCGGCACTCACCTCCAGCCCCCCGATAGCCGTGCCCGCGGCCACGCAGCCGCCCCGGGGCCCCACTGCGCACCACTGTACCCCACAATCCACCACCGTCAATGCGCAGTTCCCCCCCGGTACTCCATCTGCGCATGAAACGGGCAGCTCAAAGAGGTGGAGCAGAGTGGGAGGCCGGTGGCGGGCTGGGTCCGGCCCCTGAACCGGGGACAGCCATCGCACGTGAACCGGCCAGGACGTACTGTTCAGAATGGGGCTGTCAGTGCGCCCGGTTACGTCGTGGCGGAGCGGACTCCCGGTGAGGCAGGCAAGGGCAGCAGCCCAGGCGAGGAGGACGAGTGGTCACCGATACCGGGCGCGACACCGGCCGCACGCTCGACGAGCTGGTGCGGTCCGCCCACCGCGTCGCCACCGCCGTGGAATCCGTCATCGAGGGGAAGGCCGAGGCCGTCCGCCTCGCGCTCACGGTCCTGCTCGCCGAGGGGCACGTGCTGATCGAGGACGTCCCCGGCGTGGGGAAGACGATGCTGGCCAAGGCGCTGGCCCGGTCCACCGACTGCTCGGTCCGCCGGATCCAGTTCACCCCGGACCTGCTGCCCAGCGACATCACCGGGGTCAGCGCCTACAACCAGGAACGGCGCGAGTTCGAGTTCAAGCCCGGGCCGGTGTTCGCCAACATCGTGGTCGGGGACGAGATCAACCGGGCCTCCCCCAAGACCCAGTCCGCGCTGCTCGAATGCATGGAGGAGCGGCAGGTCACCGTGGACGGCACGACCTATCCGCTGGCGCCGCCCTTCATGATCATGGCCACCCAGAACCCGATCGAGATGGAGGGGACCTATCCCCTGCCCGAGGCGCAGCGGGACCGGTTCACCGCCCGCATCGCCATGGGCTACCCCAGCCCGGAGTCGGAGCTGGCGATGCTCGACGCGCACGGCTCGTCGTCCCCGCTCGAGGCGCTGGAACCCGTCGCCGGGGCGGAGGACATGCGCGACCTCATCACGGCCGTCCGCCAGGTGCATGTGGCCGACGCCCTGAAGCAGTACGTCATCAGCCTGGTCACGGCCACCCGCTCCACCCCCGAGCTCCGGCTGGGAGCGTCACCCCGGGCCACCCTGCACCTGCTGCGCGCCAGCAGGGCGCGGGCCGCCCTGGACGGCCGTGACTTTGTGATCCCGGACGATGTGCAGGCACTGGCGCTGCCGGTGCTCGCTCACCGGCTGCTGCCGAGCGCGGAGGCCCTGCTCGCCCGCCAGCTGCCCGAGCAGGTGCTGGCCGCCATCGTCGGGAAGGTCCCGCTGCCCCAGTTCCGCTAGGCCGCCGCACCAGCCCTCAGGCGGCGCCCGCTGGCATGAGCCCGGCACCGGCCATAGGTTGGAGAGCCGGGAGGAAGGACCGGGATGGGGTCGCTGTTCGACGGAGTCACCACTCGCGGCCGGGCCTTCTTCGCCGCTGGCATCGCCGTCTGCGCGCTGGGGCTGCTCCTGGGCCAGCGCGAGCTGGTGAGCCTCGGCGGGGTGCTGATCCTGCTGCCGCTGTTTTCCGCGCTCGCGGCCGGCCGGGCCCGCTACCGGGTGCAGTGCCAGCGTGAGATCACGCCGGTCCGGGTACCGGCCGGCCAGGCCGCCACCGTCACCATCCAGCTTGACAACGCGACCCGGCTGCCCACCGGCCTGCTGCTCGCCGAGGACACGATCCCGTTCACGCTGGGCACCCGGCCTCGGTTCGTGCTGGACAGGATCGAAGCCGGTGGCAGCCGGCGGATCAGCTACCGGCTCCAGTCCGACCACCGCGGCCGGTACCCCATCGGGCCGCTGCATGTGCGGGTTGCCGACGCCTTCGGCCTGGTCAGGCTCGGCAGGCTGGCGGCCGCGCCGGGCACGCTCGTGGTCACCCCGGCCATCACACCGCTGCCGTGGACGACGTTCGGCGGCACCTGGCTCAGAGAGGGCGGGACCCGGGCCGCCACCGCGGCCGCCGCCGGAGAGGACGACGTCGTCCCGCGCGCCTACCGGGACGGGGACGAGCTGCGGCGGGTGCACTGGCGCTCCACCGCCCGCTACGGGGAGCTGATGGTGCGCCGCGAGGAGCAGCAGTGGCGGAACCGCGCGGTCCTGTTCCTGGACACCCGGGGCAGCGCCCACGACGGCCGCGGGCCCTCCTCGTCCTTCGAGTACGCGGTCAGCGCCGCGGCCTCCGTAGGCGTGCAGCTGGCCAGGGAGGGCATCGCCGGTGAGTTCGTCACCGACGCCGGGCTGGTGGCCGCCGCCAGCGGGCCGTTCGAGGACGTGCTGCTCGACACGCTCGCGGTCATCCGCCCGTCCCGGGGCTCTACCCTCAGCCGGCCGCTCACCGAAGGGCGGCGCGGCAGCAGCGGCCTGCTGATCGCGGTGCTGGGGCGCATCTCGCCGGAGGAGGCGCGGCAGCTCGCATCCGCCCGCCACTCGGCCGGCTCCGCGCTGGCGCTGCTGCTGGCGGTCTCCAGCTGGAGCGCGCACCCCGGTGACCGGATGCCGGGCGAGACCGACGCCGCCGCCAGCGTCCTGGCCGCCGCCGGGTGGCGGGTGGCGACCATCACGGCCGACACGCCGCTCGCCACAGCCTGGGAGATGCTGAACCATCCGGCTGGCCAGCCCGCCCGGCCGGGCAGCCGCGCCCCGGCGGGCATGGCATGACGAACCACCGGCTCACCGTGACCGCGGCCGTCGCGACCGTGCTGGCATCGATCGCCCTGTACCCGCTGATGACGAGGCTGGGCTGGTTCTGGGCTGGCATCGGCGCGGTGATCGTGGCCGCCGCCGTCGGCACGCTGACCCGGCTGCGGCCCCTGCCGGTGATCGTCTGCCTGCTGGCCTCGCTGGCCGGGCTGTTCCTCTACCTCAACGTCCTGTTCGCCGGGCCGGAGTCGTTCTACCGGCTGATACCGACCTGGGCCTCGGCCCACCACCTGATCGCGGCGGCGCAGCACGGGAACTCGCAGACCGCGAAGTTCGCCCCGCCGATACCGGCCACCCCCGGGATCATCCTGCTGGCCGGGGGCGGGATCGGGATCATCGCCATCGTCACCGACCTGCTCGCGGTGCGGCTGCGCAGGCCCGCGCTGGCCGGCCTGCCGCTGCTGGTGCTGTTCTGCGTGCCGATGACGACCATCGCCACTCCGGGGTGGGTCGCCGAGGTGGTGGCGTTCAGCCTGGGCACCGCCGGGTATCTCGCCCTGCTGTCCGCGGAGGGCCGGGAGCGGGTGCGGCTGTGGGGACGGCTCGTCCGCCCGTGGCCGGGCAGAGAGGAGGACCGGGGACCCGATACCCGGCAGCTCACCGCGGCCGGCCGGCGGATCGGCTTCGCGGCCGTCGTGCTGGCGCTGTTCGTGCCGCTCATCCTGCCGGGCCTGCGGCAGCACCGGCTGTTCCACGGAGCCAACACCGGCGGGGGCAGGGGCTACACCGGCTCGCTTTCGCTTCCCAACCCGCTGGTGCAGATGAACGAGCAGCTGCACGCCTCCCACCCGGAGACGATCCTCACCTACCACACCAGCGACACCACCACGCCGCCCTACCTCCAGGTCTACGTTCTCGGCAGGCTCGGCGGCAGCGACTGGAGCCTGGCGCCCCCGCCCGCCACCTCCGCCACGGTCGGCGGCGGCACGCTTCCTTCCGTGCCCGGGCTCACCGCCACCACACAGGCCCGCACCATCCGTGAGACGATCACGCTCGGTTCCAGTCTGGCCGCCGCAAAGAACCAGGTGAGCTACCTTCCGGTCCCATACGCGCCCCGGTCGCTTGACGTGCCCGGCGACTGGCGGGTGGAGCCGAACTCACTCAGCGTCTACACGACCACCACCCCGCTGGCCGGGCTGCACTACACGGTGACAAGCACCGATATCGACCCGTCGCCCCAGCAGCTCCGCCGGGCGGCGGCGCCCCCGGACTCCCAGCGTGGCTATCTCACCGTGCCACGGCCCTTCCAGCAGCTGCTGCCGCTCACCAGGCGCATCACCGCCGGGGAGAGCAGTGCCTACGGCAAGGCGGTCGCGCTGCAGGAATGGTTCACCGAACCGGGGAACTTCACCTACTCGCTGGACGCGGCGCTGCCGCCCGGCCCCGCCGGGCTCATCAGCTTCGTCACCAAGGCCCGGCGCGGATACTGCCAGCAGTTCGCCTTCGCGATGGCCGTGATGGCCCGGCTGGTGGGCATCCCGTCCCGGGTGGTCGTGGGATACACGCAGGGCATCGACCGGGGGAACGGCATCTGGCAGGTGCGGACCAGCGACGCGCACGCATGGCCGGAGCTGTATTTCAAGGGAGCGGGCTGGCTGCGGTTCGAGCCGACCCCGTCCGGCTCACTCGGGGAGGCCGGCCAGGCCACGGCGTCCGCCCCCGCCTACTCCTTCCCGCCGGCCGGCAGCATCATCCCCACCCCGCAGGCGAGCTCGCCCCAGCCCACCCCGAGCACCAGCCGGCCCACCGCCACCCCGACCCGGGGCAGGCTCGGGGCGGGGCTGAAGGGGCCCGGCGCCGGCGGCGGCACCGGGCAGCGGGCCCCGGCCCCCCTGCCGGTCGCGCTGATCGTCATCGCGGTGCTCGCGGCGGCCGCGGCCGTCCCCCGGGCCGCCCGCTCCCTGACCCGGCGCCGCCGGTGGTTCAGGGCGGCCGGCGACACCGGCCGCGCGCATGCCGCGTGGATCGAATTCCGTGACGACCTGACCGACTACCGGATCACCTGCCGCGCCAGTGAGTCGCCCCGTGCGCTGGCCCGCCGTCTCGGCGTCTCGCTGGGGCTGGCCGCGGGCGAGCGGGAAGCCCTTGAGCGGATCGCGCTGGCCGAGGAAAGGGCGCGTTACGCGAGAACCCCGGTGGCGTCGTCGCAGCTGCGCGGCGACGTGACCACGGTCAGGCGGGCGATGGCGAAGGCGTCCAGCCTGGCCACCAGGTGCGTGGCCATCGTGCTGCCCGCGTCCGCGCTGGCCCCGGCGCGGTCCGCGCTGTCACACACGCTCGACGTGTTCGGCTGGATGGATGCGGTCACCAGCGGGCTGCGGCAGCGCGGTGAGCAGGCCGCCCGCTCGCTGGGACCGTCCAGGTAGCCGGGCGGCTACCTGCCTCCCTCCTGGCGGCGGCGCCAGCGTTCCTCCAGCCGCTCCATGAACCCCGTCCCGCTGGCCCGCCCGTGCCGGTCCTTGCGGGGCTTGCGCCCCCGGCTCCGGCCCCGCGCGCCGCCCGGGTCACGGCCCGGGCTGACGGCGCGCTCGCTCGCGGCGCGCTCGCTCGCGACGCGCCCGGTGGCGGCACCGCCCATATGGCGCCAGCTCGTCAGCGCCCACATGGCGCAGGCGAGCATCACCACGAACCCGCCCACACCCACAAAGATGACCTTGGAAACGACACCAGACAGCAGCAAGCCGACTCCGAGCAGGAACCCGATCGCGGCGTAGACCACCCGGCGCTTGTAGTGGATCCGGGGGTCTTTCGCGCGCACGGCCTGCGCAAGCTTCGGATAGTCGGTATAGAGCGCCTGCTCGATCTGCTCGAGCTGACGCTGCTCGTGCTCAGAAAGCGGCACAGCGCCTCCCATGAACCTCACGCGCGGGGACAGGTGCGATGACGTTCATCTCACGGTCCTGGTGCTCCCCACAATACGAGTGCTCCCACGCACTGGGAAAGAGCAGTGGCAGTGCAAAGAGAAGCTCAGCTGACGATGTTGGTGCCCCTGACGGCCGCGCCCCCTGGGTGAGGCCGGCTCCACCCGCACTGCTCACGTCACCCACCGTAGCCGATTTCTCAAACAGCTGTTCGCTTTAAGTCTACCCGCAGGCAACGGCGTCGGCTATGGCCCGGCCGGCCGCTCCGGGCCGCCCGCAGCGCGGCCTTCCGGCTCCTGGCCATGCCACACGAGCACGGCGGGGCGGACCGAATCCGGGCCGAACCGGCCGGCGATCCGGTCCACCGCCCGCTCGGCGTCACGCCAGGAATAGGGCCGTTCACCGAAGGCCAGCTGGGTGGCTGATCTGGTGGCCGGGATCAGGCCGGCGGCCCGGACACCGACCAGCCGCAGCCTCGCCCGCGGGTCCAGGCCCGCCGCCGCGTAAAGATCACAGGCGGTGGCGTAGATCTTCTGGGCCACGTCGGTGGGCTCGGGAAGCGTGCGCGAGCGGGTGATGGTGGTGAAGTTGGCGAGCCGGAGCTTCACCACCACCGTCCTGGCCACCGAGCCGCCCGCCCGCAGGCCGCGCGCTGTCCGGCCGGACAGCCGGAGCAGTTCCCGGCGGATCACCTCGGGGTCATCGACATCGGCGGGGAAGGTCTCCTCCGCGCCGACGCTCTTGTCCGCCAGCCCGGGGACCACCGGGCGCTCATCACGGCCCCAGGCGAGCGCGTGCAGGTGCGCGCCAGCGGCCTGGCCGAGCTCCCGCCGCAGCACGGCCGGTGGGGTATGCGCGATGTCGGCCACCGTCCGCAGGCCGAGCCCGGCCAGGGCCCGCCCGGTCTGCTCCCCCACCCCCCACAGGGCGGCCACTGGCAGCGGGTGAAGGAAGCCGAGCACCTGATCCTCCGGGACCACCAGGAGCCCGTCCGGCTTGCACAGGGCCGACGCGAGCTTGGCCACGAACTTGCAGCTGGCCACCCCCACCGAGCAGGTGATGCCCTGCTGATCGCGGATCTCGGCCCGGATCAGCCCGGCGATGCTGGCGGGCGGGCCCAGCCGCCGGATGGCGCCGGACACGTCGAGGAATGCCTCGTCCAGGGACAGCGGCTCCACCTCGGGGGTGATCGACCGGAAGACGGCCATGACCTCGGCGGACACGGCGGCGTAGACCCGGTGGCGGGGCGCGACGAAGACCGCATGGGGGCACAGCCGGCGTGCCCTGGTCACCGGCATGGCCGAGCGGACTCCCAGGACGCGGGCCTCGTATGACGCGGACAGGACCACCCCGCGGCTGGCGGTGGCGCCCACGATCACCGGCAGCCCGGCGAGCTCGGGGCGGTCGCGGATCTCGACGCTGGCGTAGAAGGCGTCCATGTCGGCATGGAGGATGTGACAGCCAGTGTCGCCGCCAGGCATGCGGTTACCGGTATCCGACGATGTGGAACTGGGTGGCGATGTCGTGGAAGGCGGGATGGACCGAGGCCGCCTGCTCCAGCGCCAGCAGCGCGTCGGCGGCCCCCGGATCGGCGTCCGCGAACATGCCGGGTACCAGGTCAGCGAAGACCCGGACCCCGTGGGCGCTGCCCGCGCGCAGGCCGGCCCCCTCGATCAGGGCCACGGCCGCCGGCAGCGTGAACCGCCGTGGGCGGGCGGTGGCCGGCCCGGCGCTGGCCGGCTCGGCCGGCCCGGTGCCGATCCCGGCGAGCAGCCGCCGGGCGTCGTCGAACCTCCCGGCCAGGGCGCGGTGGATAACCGCCGCGACGGAACTGGCCGCGAGCACACTGACCGCGCCACCCGGCCGCAGCACCTGGGCGATCGATGCCATGGCGTCCGCCGGTGAGTCGACGTACTCCAGCACGCTGTGGCACAGCACCAGGTCCGCGTTCTGGTCGCCGGCCACCACGGCCAGGTCGGTGACGTCTCCCTGGACCACGCGCAGCGGGACAGCCATCTCCGCGGCCCGGCGCTCGGCGGCGGCGAGTGAGTCGGGGCTGGGATCGATCACCGTCACGTGGTGGCCGAGGCCTGCCAGCGGGACAGCGAACCCGCCCGTCCCGCCGCCGGCGTCGAGGATGTCGAGCCTGGCCCGGCCCGTCTCCGCGACCAGCGCGGCGACCACCTCGCGGAGGATGTCGCGGATGATCGCGGTGCGCGTGTCGTCGTACCGGCTCCATGGCCGGCCGGAGGCGCCCAGCGCGCCTCCGGCACCGGTACCGCCCAGCGCGCCTCCGGCGCCGGTACCGCCCAGCGCGCCTCCGGCGCGACGGTCGCCTGCCACTGCCGACCTCCCTGTCCCGCGCTCGCCACCAATGTAGTGCCGGCCGCGGACATCCCGCGGCGGTCGTTCCTGTCCAGCGCCAGCCCGGGTCGCATAAGCAGGAAAGGGGCCGGTGCCGAAGCAGGAAGGGGCTGGTGCCGCCCAGGAAGGGGCCGGTGCCGAAGCAGGAAAGGGGCTGGTGCCGCCCAGGAAGGGGCCGGTGCCGAAGCAGGAAAGGGGCTGGTGCCGGGGCCGGCAGCGCGCGTAGCGTCGCCGGCCGCACCGTCATCCGCTCGCGCCTCGGCCACTACGGCGGTCACCACCGCCGACGTGCGGCAGCGCGCAGAGGCCCCGGCGCCGGCCCCGGCACCCACCGCCGACGTGCCGCAGCGCGCAGAGGCCCCGGCGCCGGCCCCGGCACCCACCGCCGACGTGCCGCAGCGCGCAGAGGCCCCGGCGCCGACCCCGGCACCCACCGCCGACGTGCCGCAGCGCGCAGAGGCCCGGCGGCCGGCCCCGGCACCCATCGTCGCAGTGGGC
>Ga0335080_10001180_pt1 | contig 25231 bp, 23 predicted proteins | sample Lox_Sample_34_FD_206720 | JGI IMG/M metagenome (GOLD analysis project Ga0335080, IMG submission 206720) | Soil microbial communities from Loxahatchee National Wildlife Refuge, Florida, United States - Lox_Sample_3.4 | ecosystem: Environmental > Terrestrial > Soil > Wetlands | place: USA... | reverse complement strand
CGGAGCGCGCACAGCCGTGCCCGGGCTCTACCTTGCAGGATCGTGGACCGATACCGGCTGGCCCGCGACGATGGAGAGCGCCGTGCGCAGCGGCGTGCGCGCAGCCGAGCTCGCAATCGGCGAGGCAGCGGCATGACCATCACCGCAGACAGGCAGATCGACGCCGCCCAGGAGGCTCTAGCGCGCGCGACCCGCCACCTGCTGGACCTGCAGAGCCCCCATGGCTGGTGGAAGGGCGAGCTCGAGACGAACGTGACCATCGACGCCGAGGATCTGTTCCTCCGCACCTTTCTCGGCGGGCTGGCTCCTGCTCAGGCAGCGGCGAGCGCAACCTGGATCCGCGGTCGGCAGAGGCCCGACGGCTCGTGGGCCACGTACTACGGTGGGCCCGGTGACCTCTCGACCTCGGTCGAGGCGTATGTGGCACTCCGCCTCGCCGGTGATCCTGCCGACGCCGCTCACATGCGGCGTGCCGCCGCATTCGTGAGAGACGCCGGCGGCGTCGAAGGCACCCGCGTGTTCACGCGGATGTGGCTGTCGCTGCTGGGGCTCTGGTCGTGGAGCAGCGTCCCGACGCTCCCGCCGGAGCAGATCCTGCTGCCGGTGCGGGCGCCGCTCTCGATCTACTCCTTCGGCTGCTGGGCCCGCCAGACGATCGTCGCCCTGTCGGTCGTCACCGCAGTCAGGCCGCAGACGGCGGCTTCGTTCGTGATCGACGAGCTGCGAGGACCAGGACGTGCACCTGCCCCGCCCGATGACGCGTGGGGCCGTGCGTTCGAACTGCTCGACCGCGCCTGTCACCTCTACGGGCGCCGACCCGCTCGGCCGTTGCGGCGGCGGGCGCTCGCGACCGCCGAGCGTTGGATCGTCGATCGGCAGGAGCGAGACGGCTCGTGGGGCGGGATCCAGCCGCCGTGGGTGTGGTCGATCATCGCCCTGAAGGTCCTCGGGTACGGGCTCGACCATCCGGTGCTCGTCCGCGCGCTCCACGGCCTCGACACCTTCACGATCGAGGACGAGCATGGGCGCCGACTCGAGGCCTGCCAGTCACCGGTCTGGGACACGGCGCTCTCGGTCATCGCCCTACTCGACGCCGGAGTCGACCGACGCGACCCGGCGATCGTTCGTGCATGCGAGTGGCTCACAGCGCAGGAGGTCTCGACCCGAGGAGACTGGGCGGTACGTCGACCGGGGCTCGAGCCGGGAGGCTTCCCGTTCGAGTTCGCCAACGACAGTTACCCGGACGTCGACGACACCGCCCTCGTGGTGCTCGCGCTCCGCCGAGCCGGACACGACTCGGAAGGAGCCGCGGAGCGCGGTCTCACGTGGATGGTCGGGATGCAGAGTCGTTCGGGCGGCTTCGGCGCGTTCGACGTCGACAACGAGAGCAGCCTGTGCTCGAAGCTGGCGTTTTGCGACTTTGGCGCGGTCACCGACCCCCCGAGCGCCGACGTCACAGCCCATGTCCTCGAAACGCTCGCCGACGCCGGGCGGGCAACCGAGCGCCCTGCGATCCGCGCCCTCGGCTGGTTGCTCGACCGCCAGGAGCGCGACGGCTCCTGGTTCGGTCGCTGGGGAGCCAACTACGTCTACGGAACCGCCTCCGTCCTCCCGGCGCTCGCCGCCTGCGGGCTCGAGACCCATGAGAGCACGCGTGCGGCGGTCGGGTGGCTCCAGCGCGTGCAGAATCCCAGCGGTGGATTCGGGGAGGACCTCCGCTCGTATCGCGATCGTTCCTGGATTGGACGCGGCGCCTCCACGGCGTCGCAGACGGCCTGGGCGCTGCTCGGCCTGGCGGCGGGCGGTGCACGCAGCGGAAGGACAGCGGCGCGGGCGGTCGCCTGGCTCGTCGAGAACCAACGTCCCGACGGCGGCTGGGACGAGCCCTACTACACGGGCACCGGCTTTCCGGGCGACTTCTATCTCAACTATCACCTCTACCGGGACGTGTTCCCGGTGATGGCGCTCGGGCGCGTTCTCGCAGGTCGCGATGCCTGACTCGCTCCTCGTCCTGGCTCCGCTTCGCATCGAGCGGCTCGCGCTCGGCGACCCGGCGGGATCGTCGGTCCTGCGCACCGGTATGGGGCCCGATCGGGCGCGGATCGCCGCAGCCCGGGCGCTGGCGCATGGCGCGCCTGCCCTCGCGGTGGCCGGGCTGTGCGCAGGCGTCGACCCGTCGCTTCGCGCCGGCGACGTCCTCTGCGCCAGCGAGCTAGTCGGCGAGGACGGCGCGCGGACCGCCGTTCCGGGAAGCCCGCTGCTCGCGGCCGCTCTCCGCCGCCGCGGCCTACGGGTCCACGTCGGCGCGCTCGCCTCGACCACACGGATGCTCGGACCCGCCGAGCGCCGGGAGCGCGCGGGGTCGGCGCTCGCGGTCGATATGGAGTCGGCGTGGCTTGCAGCCGGAGCAGCCGGCCGGCCGCTCGCAGTCGTTCGCGTGGTCGCCGACGCCGCGGGGAGGTCGCTCGCCGATCCGCGGATGACGATCGCAGGCCCCCGCGCCCTCCGGAGCCTGCGCCGGACGAGCGGAGCGCTCGCCGAGTGGGCGGCGGCCGTAGGCCCGAGAACGCTGCTCCTAGCAGGCCCACGCTCGTTCTGCGCGGGGGTCGAACGGGCGATCGACATCGTCGAGCTCGTGCTCGCCCAGCGCGGCGCCCCCGTCTACGTGCGCAAGCAGATCGTCCACAACGAGCACGTCGTCAACGACCTCGAGGCGCGAGGGGCGGTGTTCGTGGACGAGCTCGACGCAGTGCCCGACGGGGCCACGGTCGTCTTCTCGGCCCACGGCGTCTCGCCGGCCGTACGGGCAGATGCTGCCTCGCGCCGGCTCGGCGTGATCGACGCCACGTGCCCCCTCGTCTCGAAGGTCCATGCCGAGGCGCGAAGGTTCGCGACGGAGGGCCGGACGATCTTCCTGATCGGCCACGAAGCGCACGAGGAGGTCGAGGGGACTCGGGGCGAGGCCGCCGACGCGATTTGCGTCGTCGAGGACGTCGAGGCCGCCGCGCGGGTAGAGGCCGACGATCCCGAGCGGGTCGGCTACCTCACGCAGACCACGCTCGCCGTCGACGAGACCGACGAGATCGTCGCGCGGCTGCGTGAGCGGTTCCCGGCGCTGCGCGGCCCGGCCTCCGAGGACATCTGCTATGCGACCTCGAACCGTCAGAACGCCGTCCGCGCCGTGGCGCGCGAATCGGACGTGGTGCTCGTCGCAGGGTCGGAGAGCTCGTCCAACTCCAAGCGCCTCGTCGAGGTCGCCCGACGCGAAGGGGCCCGCGCCTACCTCGTCGACGACGAGACCGACGTCGACGTCGCCTGGCTCGCGGGCGCCACCACAGTGGGCATCACCGCCGGCGCCTCGGCGCCCGAGCGGATCGTGCACCGGCTGGTCGCCGCCCTCGCCGCGCTCGGACCGGTCGACGTCGAGGAGCGCACCCAGACTGTCGAGTCGCTCCGCTTCCGCCTCCCCAGGGAGCTGACGACGGCATGAGTGTGCCGCTCAGACAGAGCCTCGCCGTGGGGCGCTATCTCGTGAGGCAGCGCTTGCGGCGCGAGGACAAGTTCCCCTTGCTCGTCGAGCTCGAGCCGCTCTTCCAGTGCAACCTCGCCTGCTCCTTCTGCGGGAAGATCCAGTACCCGGAGCACATCCTGCGCCAGCGGATGCCGGTCGAGACGGCGCTCGCGGCGATCGAGGAGTCGGGTGCGCCGATGGTCTCGATCGCAGGCGGCGAGCCCCTCGTCCATCCCGAGGTGCACGTGCTCACCAGGGAGCTGATCACCCGGAAGAAGTTCGTCTACCTCTGCACCAACGGGATCCTGATGAAGCGCAAGCTCGATCTGTTCGAGCCCTCGCCGTACTTCGCCTGGGTTGTGCATCTGGACGGGATGCGCGAGCGACACGACCAGTTCGTCGAGCGTGAAGGGACGTTCGACAAGGCCGTCGAGGCGATCCGCGAGGCTCAGGGGCGCGGCTTCCGGGTCAACACCAACACGACGTTCCTCACGACCGACACGCCGAAGACGGTCCGGGACGTGCTCGATTTCCTGAACGACGAGCTGAAGGTCGACCAGATGATGCTCTCACCCGCCTACGCCTACGAGAAGGCCCCTGACCAGGAGCACTTCCCCGGCGTCTCCCAGGCCCGCAGGCTGTTCGGCGAGGCGTTCGCAGGCGGACGTCGCAAGCGCTGGCGGCTCAACCACACCCCGCTCTTCCTCGACTTCCTCGAGGGAAAGGTCGACTTCCAGTGCACGCCCTGGGGGATCCCGAGCTACTCGGTCTTCGGCTGGCAGCGGCCGTGCTATCTGATGTCCGACGGATACGCGGCCAGCTACAAAGAGCTGATCGCGACGACAGACTGGTCGAAGTACGGCCGTGGGAACGACCCGCGTTGCGACAACTGCATGGCGCACTGCGGGTACGAACCGACGGCCGTGCTCGCGGCAACGCGATCGCTGCGGCAGGCGCTGCGGGCGATCGTGGCGCCACGCTGACCTCACCCGAATCGGCAGAGGTAGAACCAGATTGCGGGCTTGCAGTCTCCGCGCAGGGGCACGTACCGGCCCGTGCCACCGACGACCGGGATCGGGCCCCTTCTCGCGCCCTCGCGCACGACGGGCCGACTTGACACAATCGATTCATGCCAGCCGAATTCTCGGATCCGGCGTGGTGGCCGAAGCCGCCCCCGAAGCCGCCTCGGAGGATCTCGACCGCGGCGATCGTCTTCGGGACGATCCTCCCGCTGGCAGTGATCGCGATCGTGGTCGTGGCGATCGTCGACCAGAGGAAGCACTCGACGGACAGCGCCGCCGGGCGGTCACTGACCGCCTTCGAAGCCTGCATGCGCGACCAGGGTGCCGAGACGCCGTCGGAGAGCTCGAACAGCCGCTTCCTCCAACAGGCGGCGGTCGCGTGCCGGGGTCACCTCCCGAAGGGCATGCAGCTGCCGTCGTTCACTCCTGCCGCCCCGGTCGACCGGGCCACCCAGCAGGCGTTCGAGCAGTGCATGCAGCAGGCGACTGCGAACCTCCGGCGCCGGGGAACGGGCGGGTTCGGAGGCAGCGGCGTCCGACAGGCTTTCGAGAACGCGATCGCCGTCTGCCGCCGGCTCGTCCAGGGTCACGGCGGGTCTACCCTGCCGCCGGAGACGACCACCTCCCAGACGCCGGCGGTCGCATGAGAGCTGCCGCTATTGCCTTCGCACTGACCTGCACGGTGACCTGGGCCCCACTCGAAGCCTCGTCGATCGCCGCGACGCCGCCGAAGCCGGACGCGCACGACAAGGCGCTCGCGGTTGCGCTCGACGCCAAGGTGCAGACGTTCAGGACGATCGCCAAGAAGCTGAACGCGAGCTCGAAAGCTGAGTCGCTGAACGACTGCCCGCTCTTCAAGAAGGATTCCGGCCAGGCATTCGCGGCGCTCTTCGCGCTCGTGCCAGCCCTCTTCGTCCAGCTGGTCAACGACTTCAGGCCCCAGCTTCATGAGCTTCGCGACACGGTCGACGGCATGCATCCCGACTCGCCGCTCTTCCGAGAGTGGACGACGGCACAGGGCAAGAGCTTCGCTCTGATCCTGAGCTTCGACAACCACGGGAAGAAGGTCGACTTCTGCCAGGCGGCGACGGTCATGCTCGACAAGAAGAGCAGCGCGGCGGACATCCATCGTGTTCTCGGCATCGATCCGCTGGCGATCGCGACGCTTTTCCAGAGCCCGGTCTCAGCCACCCTCGACAAGCTCGACCCGAAGATGCGGACCTTTTTCCTGGCGGCGGGGCTCTCCCGCGCCGACGCGAAGTCGCTGACCTCCTGAGAGCCCGGGGCGCTACTTCGTCCGCAGAGCCTTGCCCCAGCGCTCGTCGATGCGACGCGCCTTCCAGATCGCCACCGACCCGGCCCAGGTCAGGACGAACATGCCGACCACGACGTAGCCGAGCCTCTCGAAGTCGAGCCCGTTCAGCCAGGCCCAGAAGCCGGAGTCGAGTCCGAGCTTCATCGAGAGCACCTGGAGCAGCTCGACCGAGCCGACGGCGAGCGCGACGGTCACCGACAGCGTGGTGACGGTGATGTTGTAGTAGATCTTCCGCACCGGGCTCGAGAACGCCCACCCGTACGCCTGGCTCATGAACGCTCCGTCGGCCGTGTCCATCAGCGACATGCCGGCGGCGAAGAGGATCGGCAGCGACAGCACGGCGAGGAACGGCACGGCGTGGCTCGCGACCCCTGCTGCCAGGGCCAGGAGCGCGACCTCGGTAGCCGTGTCGAAGCCGAGCCCGAACAGGACGCCCAGCGGGTACATGTGCCACGATCTCGAGATCAAGCGGAAGAACCGGCCGAGGAACAGGCGGCTCATCAGGCCGCGGTCGTCGAGCCGCCCCTCGAGGCGCTCCGCGTCGAACTCGCCGCGGCGTAGCCCCCCTGCGATCCGGACGATGTCGAGCAGGACGATCAGATTCAGGATCCCGATGATCCACAGGAAGGTGCCTGACACGCTCGCGCCGACGTAGCCGCCGTAGCTCTGAAACATCGGGATCTCGGACTTGATCGTTCGGGCGGCGAGCGCGATCCCGGCGGCGAGCGAGAAGACGATCGTCGAGTGCCCGAGGGAGAAGAAGAACCCGACGCCCAGCGGCCGGCGCCCCTGGGCGAGCATCTTGCGCGTCGTCGAGTCGATCGCCGCGATGTGGTCGGCATCGAAGGCGTGGCGGAGCCCGAACGTGTAGGCGAGAACGCCCAGCCCGGCGAGCGCCGGATACCGGCTCGAATACCAGGCGAAGAGCCCCCAGCCCGTAACGTGCAGCGCCGCAACGGCCGTGGCGAAGCCCCCGAGGCGGAGCCACTCCGGCCGGGAGAGGGTACGGGTGAAGCGCGGGCTCGTCATCGTAGATCTCCTCGCCGCTCGCTGAACCGGACGCGGCTGATTCGCTGCCCGTCGCGTTCCGGTTCGCCTCGAAACTATCGAACCGAATGCGCCACCCGGACGAACGACCGGCGTCAAGCCCCGTCCCGGGGTTCAACGTCGCAGTCCCGCCCGCGAAGACGCCGAACCCGATCGGGCTCGTGGCCGGCGATCCCGCCGGCTTCCCGAACGGTAGAGGGGTCTTCGACGACGTGGCGTCGGTGGAGCTGCGGGCGATCGCGGGCCTCACCTACCCGCTGGTCGACAAGACGTTCAAGCCCGACGGGGCAGCCTCGCTGATCGAGCAGGGCGTGAAGCCCGTTGCACGCCGCTATCTCGACGCGTTCCCGTACGTGGCACGCCCTACGACGGAACAAAGCGGTGCTGACCCGGTCGGCGGGGCAGACGACGTCGCACGTCCTCGTCCACGACAACCTCGCAGAGGGCGAATACACGCTCTGGCTGGACGGCGAGCCCTGGCGACGCGGCATCCACGTCGAAGGCGGCACGGTCGCCGAGCTGGACTTGTCTAAGAGTCGCGCGAGAGGCGCTGCTCGTACCGGGCGACCGTGTAGCCGGAGATCAGCGGCACGTTCACGGTGAACGTAGCGAGCAGGCAGGTCATCACCGCCAGCACGGCTCCCCGGGTGTGGTCGTACACGAACGCATACTCGATCATCCCGGCAACCACGACGTAGACGAGCAGCATCCAGCCGAACACCTGCCGGAAGCGCCACCACGCGAAGCGCGGCTGGCGGGCCAGCAGGACCGCGTTCACCGCGAGGACGAGCACGGCGGCGGCGAGCAACCCGAGGGCGGGGGCGAGCGGCGCGTGCCTCGGCAAGTGGGCGGCCAGGTAGATCACGCCCGCGGCGACGAGGGCAATGGAAACCATCCCGAGCTCGGTCACCTTCAGCCCCGGCGCCGGAGCGACCGGAGACGCCTCGACCGCGGCCATCAGCTCGCGAGCCTCGTCATGATGATCAGGGTCGCGATCTGCATCGCTCCGATCACGGCGGAGGCGTAGACGAACCGGCGCATGAGGCCGCCGATGATCGCCGGGTCCGGCTGCGGCTTGCGCAGCTCGAACAGCACTGCGATGTTCGCCGGCTGCAGGAGCCCGAGCGCGGTGATCGCCATGACCGCCACCACGACCATCGAGACGACCACCCAGGCATGCCGCGAGTACGACGTGTCGAGCATCCCGTTCAGGCGCGCGAGCTGGAACCCGGATGCCAGGGTCATCGTGACGAGGGTCGGCATGATCAGCAGCATCTTCGGCATCAACCGGGTTGTGAGCTCGATACGGGCGGGAATCGAGAGCTTGCGCATGATCGGGCCGATCACGAAGCCCATGAAGAGGTCGACCCCGGTCCAGAGTCCGCCTCCGACGACGTGGAAGAAGTCGAGCGCCCAGCTCCAGTTCCCCTGAATCGAGACGACGAGCGCGACGAGGATCGCGGTGACGAACGGGATCCCCGCGAGAGGCACGATCGACGCCGGCACGGCAGGGCGCTCGGGCTGGGCCAGGCCCGCCGCCGGGACGGGAACCGCTTGCTCTGCAACGGCCATCCTCAGCTCAACTATACGACGGTCAGACGGCGAGTGAAACGAGTTCGAATCGCTCGACGTCGACGAGGCCCCGGTCGGTGATCTTCAGCGCCGGGATCACCGACAGCGACAGGAACGCGAGCATCTGCACCGGCTGTGGGAAGGTGACGCCGAGAGAGCGCACGGCGGCGGCAACCTCCCGGCTCGACCGGAGGACGTCGTCGAGCGGACGGTCGGAGAGCAGGCCCGCCACGGGCAGCGCAAGCTCGGCGAGCACGCGGTCGCCGTCGGTCACCGCGAGACCGCCGCCGAGGTCGCGCAGCCGTGCCACCGCAGTGAGCATCGACTCGTCGTCGACGCCGACCACGATCAGATTGTGGGCGTCGTGCGCGACCGTCGAACCGAGCGCGCCTCGCTGCAGGCCGAACCCTCGGACGAATCCGACCCCCACCCTCCCGGTCTCGAGGTGACGCTCGAAGACGGCGACCTTCGCCAGGTCGCGGGCAGGATCGGCGACCGCCGCCCCGTCGACCACCGTCAGGTCGTCCTCTAGCGCCGCCGTGATGATCTGGTCGGGCACGAGCCCGATCACGCGCGCCCGGCCGCTGCTCCAGGGCACAGACAGCGCGCCCCGGTCGATCGCCCCGACGTGAACAGTGCGTTTCACCCAGTCGGGGACGACGACCGCCCCGATCTCTCCCACCGGCCGGCCGCGCTTGAGCACGAGATCCGGCACGAACGACTCGAGGTCGGAGAGGACGAGGATGTCGGCGCGGCGGCCGGGCGCGATCGCGCCCAGATGATCCAGGCCGTGATAGGCCGCCGGGTTGAGCGAGGCCATCACGACGGCGTCCTCGGGCGGAAGCCCGAGCGCTACCGCCTCTCGCACGATCGCGTTGATGTGGCCGTCGTCGGCGATGTGCTCCGGCTCACGGTCGTCGGTACAGAACGCCATCCGGTACGGCCCGTACTCGAGCGCGAGCGGCAGCAACGCCTTGAGATTGCGTGCGCTCGAGGCCTCTCGGATCAGCAGCCAGAGCCCGGCCCTCAGGCGCTCGCGCCCTTCCTCGACGGTTGCAGCCTCGTGGTCCGAGGCGATCCCGGCGGCGGCGTAGGCGTTCAGCTGCCTGCCCGACACCCCGGGCGCATGCCCGTCGACATGGCGGGCGAGCGCCAGCTTCGCCAGCTCGGCCCGGGCCCCGGACACGACCCCGGGAAAGTTCATCATCTCCGCGAGCCCGAGCACGTGTGTGCGCCTGAGCAGGCCCTCCAGATCTCCCGTCGAGAGCTCCCGGCGCGGCGACTCGAACTGCGAGGCCGGCACGCACGACGAGGCCATGAAGTAGACGTCGAGCGGAAGGCCCGAGGCTGCGTCGCAGAGCCAGTGGACGCCGTCGGTGCCGAGCACGTTGGCGATCTCGTGGGGGTCGGCCACGATCGCCGTCGTCCCGAGGGGAAGCACGAGGCGCGCGAACTCGTCGATGAGCAGCTTCGACGACTCGATGTGGAGGTGCGGGTCCACGAATCCGGGCACGAGCCAGCGACCCGCGGCATCGAGCGTCTCGCGTCCCTCGTACGACCCGAGTCCGGCTACGACGCCGTCGACGATCGCGACGTCGACCTCGAGCCATTCGCGCGTGAAGACGCAGAGCACGCGGCCCGAGCGAACGACGACGTCGGCCGGCTCGTCACCGCGGGCGACCGCCAGCCTCCGCTCGAGATCGACCGTCGCCACCCCGCGATGATCGCAGTTTCGCCGCGGTATGGTTGCCGCTCCGATGGGTCCCAGCGGCTGAGCGAGAGGTGCGCGTTCGCTTCGAGCGGCGACTCGACCAGCCGCGCTGGCTCACGCTCGCGGTCCCCGCCGGCTCGCTCGTCGTCGCGTTCGTCATCGCCGGGGTCGTGCTCCTCGTCACCGGCCACAACCCGATCAGCACATACCGCCAGCTGTTCGACGCCGCGTTCCTGCAGACCGGCGCCCTCAGCCAGACGCTGATCACGACGACGCCGCTCATGTTCACCGGTCTCGCGGCGGCTGCCGCGTTCCGGATGCGCCTCTTCAACATCGGCGCCGAGGGGCAGCTGTACCTGGGCGCGACCTTCGCAGCCGCGGCCGGCATCTACCTCGGCGACGGAGGCGGCACGTCATGGCTCGCGATCACGGCGATGGTCGTCGCAGGCTGCCTCGGCGGTGCGCTGTGGGCGCTGATCCCCGGCGTGCTGAGGGCGTTCTTCCGGACGAACGAGATCATCACCTCGCTGATGCTGAACTACGTCGCGGGGTACCTGATCACGTACCTGATCTTCGAGAGCGAGTCGTACTGGCGGCAGACCACGGGCTTCAACGCCACGGTCTTCCCGACCGGCAAGCCGCTGCCGGCCTCGGCGGTGTGGCCCTCGTGGACGATCGATCTCCAGGGCGGAATCACGGTCCCGCTCGGCCTGCTCCTCGGCCTCGGCACGGCGGTCGTGCTCTGGGTCCTCTACCGGCGAACGCGCTTCGGCTTCGAGGTGCAGGTGTTGGGCGACTCCGAGCGGGCGGCACGGTACGGCGGCGTACGCATCCGCCGCAAGATCCTCGCCGTGATGGCGATCTCGGGGGCGATCGCCGGCCTGGGAGGCGCAAGCCAGGTCGGCGACTTCAGCCACTCGCTGGACGGTGACCCGAACGGGCTCCAGAAGCTCGGCTACGGCTACACCGGCATCGTGGTGGCGGCGCTCGCCCGCTACAACCCGTTCGCGACCTGCCTCGTCGCGTTCCTGATCGGAGGGCTCGAGAACGCCGGCAACACCCTCCAGGGCGCCGACTTCCCGGCCGGCCTCGTGGGTGTGATCCAGGGGATCATCCTCTTCTCCGCACTCGGCGGCGAATTGCTCGTCCGCTACCGGGTGCGCATCGCCCATCGCAGCGGCGTTGCGCCGGCCCCGGAGGCGGCATGAACAACTCGTTGATCGTGGTCGTGCTCGCCTCGGGGGTGGCCTACGGGACACCCCTCCTCTACGCCGCGCTCGGGGAGCTGCTTGCCGAGCGCTCGGGCGTGCTCAACCTCGGCGTCGAGGGGATGATGCTCGTCGGAGCAGTGATGGGCTTCTGGGCGGTGCAGCGTGTCCACGTAACAAGCGCGCTCTCGCTCGCGATCGCCATCGTCGTCGCGATGGTCGCCGGCGCGGCGATGGCGTCGATTCACGCATTCCTGGTGATCACGCTGCGCGCGAACCAGATCGTCTCGGGGCTCGCACTGACGATCTTCGCCGGCGCCGCCGGCCTGTCGTCCTACCTCGGCAACGACCTCAACCTCGCCGACTCCCCCGCCGCCCACCAGTTCGGCCCGATCTTCCCCTCGTCGATGCAGAACTGGCCGATCGTCGGTCCGATCCTGTTCGGGCAGAACATCCTCGTCTACCTCTCATGGGCGCTGGTGGTGGTACTGATCTGGTATCTGACCCGCACCCGCCACGGTCTCAACGTCAGGGCCGTCGGCGAGTCGCCCGCAGCCGCCGACGCGATGGGGATCAACGTCACCGCCTACCGGTACGTGCACACGATCGCCGGCGGAGCTCTGGCCGGGGTCGCGGGCGCCACCTTCACCCTCGCCATCACCCCCCAGTGGGTGAACGGCATCACCGGCGGCGCGGGCTGGATCGCGATCGCGCTCGTCATCTTCTCGTTCTGGCGCCCCGAGCTCTGCCTGGTCGGGGCCTACTTCTTCGGCTCGCTCCAGGCCCTGGCCCCCGAGCTCCAGGCCCGGCAGATCAGCCTCGGCCCGACCGTCCTCTGGACAAGCTCCCTGCCGTACATCGCGACGATCATCGCACTCGTGGTCATCTCGGCCGGGCGCGCGGGGCGGCGCCTCGGTGCTCCCGCCGCTCTCGGCCTGCCGTACACGAGGGAGGAGAGATGAGGGACGAGACGATCGGCGGCTGGCTCGACGAGCTCGCGTCGTCTGCGCCCGCACCCGGGGGCGGCGCGGCCGGGGCGCTCGAGGTGGGCATCGCGGCGGCACTCGTCGAGATGGTCTGCAACCTCACGATCGGCAAGCCGGCCTATGCCGGGTACGAGGAGACGATGATCGCGGCGCGCGCGCGGGCGACGACGATCCGCAGCGAGGCGATCAGGCTCGCTGCCGAAGACGCCGAGGCGTTCAGCGCGGTGATCGCCGCGTACCGGCTCCCGAAGGAGACGGAGGCGGAGATCGCTGAGCGCGCAGCGAGGGTCCAGGCCGCGCTCGCGCTCGCCGCCGACGTTCCGCGCCGGACGGCGGTCGCAGCTTCCGAGGTGCTCGACCTGGCCGAGAGAATCGTGCCGGGCTCGAACGTGAATGTGGTCTCCGATGCCGGCGCGGCGGCGGGAGCCGCGCGGGGCGCGCTCTCCTCGGCGCTCGTCAACATCGACGCCAACCGAGCCTCGATCACGGATCCGAGACTACTCGCGGAGCTCGACGCCGCCATCGACGCGATCGAGCGCGACCTCGCCAGGGCCGACCGGATCGTCGCCGCGGTACGGAAGCGGACGGCCAGATGACGTTGCTCGACGGGCGAGCACTCGCGGCTGCGATCCGTGAACGGACGGCAGGCGAGGCCGCTGCGCTCGCCCCCGTGCTCGCGGCGGTCGTGGCGACCGAGGATCCGGCGACCGAGTGGTACCTCGGCTCGATCGTGAAGGCGGCGGCGGCGGTCGGGATCGAACTGCAGGAGTCGAGGCTCGGGGTCGATGACGCCGGCGGCGTCATCTCGACGCTCGAGGCCCTGTCGGCCGACCCCGAGATCGACGGGATCATCTGTCTGACGCCGCTGCCACCGTCGCTCACCCTGGCCGAGGCCGGCGAACGGATCGCGCCCGGGAAGGACGTCGACGGCTCGAGCCCTCTGAGCCTGGGACGCCTCGCCGCCGGACTGCCCGCGTTCGCGCCCGCCACCGCCCAGGCGGTGATCGAGCTCCTCCATCATGCGGGGACAGAGCTCGCCGGCGCCGAAGCGGTCGTCGTCGGGCGCTCGACCGTGGTCGGTAAGCCGCTCGCGCTCCTGCTCCTAGCCGAGCATGCCACTGTGACCGTCTGCCACACCCGCACCCGCGACCTCGCGTCCGTGACGCGACGCGCCGACGTCCTCGTCGCGGCGGCCGGGCGGGCGCGGCTGCTCGGCGCGGAGCATGTGCGGCCCGGCTCGATCGTGATCGATGTCGGCACCAACGAGGACCCTGACGAAGGCATGGTGGGGGACGTGGACACCGACGCCGTCGAGCCCGTGGCCGCCGGCATCACACCGGTCCCGGGCGGCGTAGGTCCCGTGACGACCTCGGTACTGCTCCGCAACGTCGTCACCTGCGCCCGGGCACGGGCCGGATGAGAGCGATGCTGCTCGAGCGGCCCGGTACGCCGCTCCGGTCGGTCGAGCTCCCGCACCCGAAACCCGGGCCGGGAGATGTTCTGCTCCGCGTGCGCGCCTGCGGCGTCTGCAGGACTGATCTCCACATCGTCGACGGAGAGCTGACGCAACCGAGGCTCCCGCTCGTCATCGGCCACCAGATCGTCGGTGAGACCGAGGACGGGAGGCGGCTGGGCGTACCGTGGCTCGGCTGGACGGACGGAACCTGCCGGTACTGCACGACGGGCCGAGAGAACCTCTGCGACGAGGCCCGCTTCACCGGCTACGACCTCGACGGCGGCTACGCCGAGTGGGCCGTCGCCGACAAGCGCTTCTGCTTTCCGATCCCGGAGGGCTACGGCGACCTCGAAGCCGCACCGCTCCTCTGCGCGGGCCTGATCGGGTACCGCTCGCTGCGGCTCGCAGGTGACCCCGAGCGGCTCGGCCTGTACGGATTCGGCGCTGCGGCGCATATCGTCGCTCAGGTCGCAGCCTGGGAGGGACGCCGCGTGTTCGCGGTGACGCGTGAGGGCGACAGGGCCGTCCAGGGGTTCGCGCGCTCGCTCGGCGCAGAATGGGCCGGCGCCGGTGCGCCGCCCGAGGAGCTCGACGCCGCGATCATCTTCGCTCCCGCCGGCGAGCTCGTCCCGGCGGCGTTGAAGGCCGTCGCCAAGGGCGGGACGGTCGTCTGCGCCGGCATCCACATGTCCGACATCCCCTCCTTCCCCTACGAGATCCTCTGGGGCGAGCGGGTTCTCCGCTCGGTCGCGAACCTCACGCGCCGGGACGGCGAGGAGCTGCTCGCACTCGCCCCCAGGGTGCCGGTGCGCACGAAGGTCGAGGCCTTCCCGCTCGAGCGCGCGAACGACGCACTCGCGAAGCTCCGCGCCGGCGGGTTCGAGGGCGCACTCGCGCTCGTACCGTGACGACACCGCTCTGGACGCCGTCCGAGGCCGTCTGCGAAAGCTCCCGCCTCGCCGCCTACGAGCGCTGGCTCGGGGAAACCCGGGGCCTCCGGTTCGAGAGCTATGCCGAGCTCTGGGCCTGGTCGGTCGACGAGCTCGGGGCCTTCTGGGAGTCGATCTGGGAGTTCTTCGGCGTGCGCGCGTCCCGGCTCTACGACGAGGTGCTGCCCGATCGTTCGATGCCCGGCGCGAAGTGGTTCCCGGGTGCGGAGCTGAGCTACGCCGAGCACGTCTTCGCGGGCAAGGACGCCACCTCGACGGCGCTGATTCACTCCTCCGAGCTGCGGCCGCTCGCCGAGACGACCTGGGCAGAGCTCCGAGAGCAAACGGCGGCCGCCGCGGCCGGACTGCGAGAGCTCGGAGTCGACGCGGGCGACCGGGTCGTCGCCTACCTGCCGAACATCGAAGAGGCGGTGGTGGCGTTTCTCGCCTGCGCGAGCCTCGGGGCGACGTGGTCGTCGTGTTCACCTGACTTCGGCGTCCAGGCCGTCGTCGACCGCTTCTCCCAGATCGACCCGAAGGTGCTGATCGCCGTTGACGGCTACCGCTACGGCGGCCGCGACTTCGACCGGTCCCGGGCCGTCGAGGAGATCCGCCAGGCGATTCCCTCGCTGGAGCACAGCGTCCTACTGCCGTACCTCCACGCGCAGGTGCCCCACGGGATCTCGTGGCAGGCGTTGCTCGAGTCGGGGGCCGGCATGGAGCTCCGGTTCGAGCAACTCCCGTTCGACCACCCGCTCTGGGTGCTGCATTCGTCGGGGACGACTGGGCTTCCAAAGCCGATCGTCCACGGGCAGGGCGGAATCTTGCTCGAGCACCTGAAGCTGCTGCACCTGCACTTCGACGCGCGGCCCGGCGACCGGCTGTTCTGGTTCACCACCACGGGCTGGATGATGTGGAACCTGCTGCTTGGCGGATTGCTGACCGAGGCGTCGATAGTCCTCTACGACGGGAGCGCCGGGCACCCTGACCTCAAAGTCCTCTGGGACCTCGCCGCGAAAGCCAGGATCACCTGCTTCGGCACGAGCGCCGCCTACATCGCCTCCTGCCTGAAGGCCGGCGTCGAACCGGCCCGCGACCACGACCTCTCGAGACTGCGCAGCATCGGCTCGACCGGCTCGCCGCTCTCTCCCGACGGCTTCCGCTGGGTCTACGAGCACGTCGGTCCGGATACCTGGCTCTTCTCGACGAGCGGAGGCACCGACGTCTGCAGCGCGTTCGTCGGCGGCGTCCCCACGTTGCCGGTGTACGAGGGGGAGCTTCAGGCCCGGGCGCTCGGTGCGAAGGTCGAGGCGTTCGACGACGAGGGCGCCTCCGTCGTCGACGAGGTCGGCGAACTCGTGCTCACAGCTCCGCTACCGTCGATGCCCATCGGCTTCTGGGGCGATGCCGACGGCTCCCGCTACCGGGAGAGCTACTTCGACGTCTACCCGGGGGTCTGGCGTCACGGTGACTGGATCGAGATCACCTCCCGCGGCACCGCGATCATCTCGGGGCGATCCGACTCGACCGTGAACCGAGGCGGCGTTCGGATCGGCACGAGCGAGATCTACCGCGCGGTGCTGCGCCTGCCCGAGGTGATCGACGCGCTCGTCGTCGACCTGCCGCAGCAGGGAACGAGTGGCTGGGTGGTGCTCTTCGTCGTCCTGCGGGAGGAGGCGACTCTCGACGCCGCGCTCTCGGCGCGAATCGAGCAGCGGCTTCGCGACGATTGCTCGCCCCGGCACGTTCCCGACGAGATCCGCCGGGTCCCGGCGGTGCCGCGAACTCTCTCGGGCAAGCTCGTCGAGGTGCCGGTCAAGCGCATCATGCTCGGCGCCGATCCGGCCGGGGCGGCAAGCCGCGAGTCGCTCGCGAACCCCTCCGCCCTCGACTACTTCGTCGAGCTCGCGCGGTCGAGGACCGCAGCCGACCGGCCGCAATGATGGTCCTCCGACGAGCAGCAACCCGCCTGCAGTCCCGGCTACGACGCACCGAGGGCGCGCGCGATCACGAGCCGCTGGATCTCGTCGGTTCCCTCGCCGATCGTCAGGATCTTGGCGTCGCGGTAGAAGCGGCAGACCGGGTATTCCTCGATGTAGCCGTAGCCACCGTGGATCTGGACGGCCTCGTCGACCACCTGCAGAGCCATCAGCCCCGACTTGAGCTTGGCCTGCGCGGCAGCGAGGGCGAAGGGGCGGCCGTCATCCTTGAGCACCGCGGCACGGTAGGCAAGGAGCCGCGCAGCCTCGATCTCGGTCGACATGTCCGCGAGCTTCGCCTGAATCGCCTGAAAGCGGGAGATCGGCCGGCCGAACGCCTGGCGCTCCCGGGCGTAGCGCAGGGCCTGGTCGAACGCCCCCTGGGCGAGCCCGACTCCCATCGCGGCGACCCCGATTCGCCCGATGTCGAGCACTTCCAGGAACTGGCGGAGTCCGGCGCCGCGCTCGCCCAGCAGGTTCGCCTCGGCAACCCGGCACGCGTCGAAGACGAGCGGCCTCGTGTCGGAGGCGTGCCAGCCCATCTTCTCGTACGGCTCGCCGATTTCGAGACCCGGGGTGCCGTTCGGGACGAGCAGGTTCGAGATCTCCCGCCGGCCGTTGGTCTCCCCGGTGACGGCCGTGATCGAGACGACTCCCGAGATCTCCGTGCCGGCGTTGGTGATGAACTGCTTCGCCCCGTCGATCACCCACTCGCCGCCGTCGAGCACTGCGCGGGTGCGAGTGTTGCCGGCGTCCGAACCCGCCTCGGGCTCGGTCAGGCCGAACGCGGCCAGGCGCTCGCCCGAGGCGAGCAGGGGGAGCCACTCGCGCTTCTGCTCCTCGTCTCCGTGCAGGTAGATGGGCTGCGTCCCGAGCGAGGTGTGGGCGCACATGGTGATCGCCACGGACGAGTCGACGCGCGCCAGCTCTTCGACGGCCACGGTGTACGCCAGGGTGTCGGCGCCCGCGCCGCCGTACTCCTCGGGGAAGGGGATACCCATCCATCCGAGCTCACCCAGCTTGCGGATGATCTCGTAGGGGAAGGCCTTCGTCCGGTCGAGCTCGGCGGCGACCGGAGCGATCTCGCGCTCGGCGAAGTCGCGGACCGTGTCGCGTAGCGCCTCGTGCTCTTCGGGAAGGTCGAAGACCACGAGGCAACCGTACAGCTAATCCTCGAGCTCGACGAGCACCTCACCGCGCGCGACGGTGTCCCCCTCGGAGACGTGAACGGCACGGACGATCCCCGCCCGCGGCGCCCGGAGGGGCATCTCCATCTTCATCGCCTCGACGACCACGAGGTGATCGCGCGCCTCGACCTCTTGACCGGAAGCCACGAGCACGCGGATGACCGTTCCCGGCATCGGTGCGGTGATCTCGTCGAGCGGGTCCGAGCCCGGATGGCCGTGCCCCGGCTCGTCGACCGGCGGCGGCTCGACCGCGGGTGGCGGCAGGTTCAGACGGAACGGCCCTCTCCACGGTGCGGCGAGCATCCGGTCGGGCGCCGGCGTGAGCGGCGGGTGGCGGACGAGGAAGTCGGTCGCCGTATCACCTGCACGGAACGCGGGATGAGCGAGAAGCCAGCGCAGAAACGGCAGGTTCGTCTCGAGGCCGCCCACTTCTGTCTCTCCGAGAGCGGCGCGGAGCTTCGAGACCGCCTCGTCTCGCGTATCCCCGTGGGCGATCAGCTTGGCGACCAGCGGGTCGTATCGTGTCCCGATCTCGTCGCCCTGCGCGACGCCGGCGTCGACCCTGATCGCACCTGGAAGCCGCAGGCGCTCGATGCGGCCGGCCTGGGGCAGGAACTCGAGAGGGTCCTCGGCATAGAGCCGCACCTCGATCGCATGACCCGACGGCGGCCCGGCGGGCTCGATCCGGGCCCCTTCGGCAATGCGGATCTGATCGGCGACCAGATCGCGGCCGGTGACGGCCTCGGTCACCGGGTGCTCGACCTGGATCCGGGCGTTGAGCTCGAGGAAGTGGAACTCGCCGCCGCCGACCAGGAACTCGGCGGTGCCCGCGCCGCGGTAGCCGATCGCACGGCCGAAGCGGACGGCCGCGTCGAAGAGCTCCAGACGGAGCCGCTCGCCGACTCCGGGCGACGGCGATTCCTCGAGCACCTTCTGGTGCCGGCGCTGAACCGAGCACTCGCGCTCGCCGAGCGCGAGCACGGCTCCGTGGGCGTCGGCGAGGAGCTGGACCTCGACGTGGCGGGCGCCCTCGAGCCAGCGCTCGCAGAAGACCGTGTCGTCGCCGAAAGCCGACGCAGCCTCCCTGCGCGCAGCTTCGAGCGCAGACGCGAGCTCGCCCGCGTCCCTGACCACCCGCATCCCGCGTCCACCGCCGCCGTACGCGGCCTTGACGAGAAGCGGGAAGCCGACCGTGCCGGGCTCGCCGGTCTCCAGCACCGGGACGCCCGCCCCGCGAGCGATCCGCTTGGCCTCGAGCTTGTCGCCGCCCGATCGAAGCGCTTCCGGCGGCGGCCCGATCCACGTGAGCCCGGCGCCCGCGACCGCTTCGGCCAGCTCGGCGCTTTCGGCCAGGAACCCGTATCCGGGGTGAACCGCATCGGCTCCGGTCTCGAGCGACGCGCGGACGTACTCGGCCGCATCGAGGTAGCTCGAGACGGGAGCCTGCTCCCCGGCGCTTCGGACGTGCAGTGACCCGCTGTCCTCCGGCTCGTAGACGGCGACCGTTGCGATGCCGAGCTCTCGGCAGGTCCGGAAGACGCGCACCGCGATCTCGCCGCGATTCGCGACCAGCAGCTTCCGGATCCGCCCGCTCACGGGTCGACCTTCGGTCGCCCCGTGCCTCTCTGCTCGGGCACCCGCGAAGTCGGCACCTCCGCTCCGGTGAGCTCCGTCAAGCCTACGCTCACATGCGGAAGATGCCGAATCTGGTCTCGGGGATCGGCGCCTGGAGCGCCGCCGAGATCCCGAGCGCGAGGACGCGCCGCGTCTCGATCGGGTCGATGATCCCGTCGTCCCACAGACGTGCGGTCGAGTAGTAGGGGCTTCCCTCCTCCTCGTACTTGGCCCGGATCTCGTCGGGATCGGCATCGCCGACCGTCGTGAGGACGGTCGCCGCCTGCTCGCCGCCCATGACCGAGATGCGCGCGTTCGGCCACATCCACAGTTGGCGGGGGCCGTATGCCCGTCCGCACATCGCGTAGTTGCCCGCCCCGAAGGAGCCGCCGACGACAACCGTGAACTTGGGGACTTCGGCACAGGCGACGGCCATCACCAGCTTGGCGCCGTCGCGGGCGATCCCACCCGCCTCGTAATCCCGGCCGACCATGAAGCCCGTGATGTTCTGCATGAAGAGCAGCGGCACGCGGCGCGCGCATGCGAGCTCGATGAAATGTGCGCCCTTCTGCGAGGACTCGGCGAAGAGGACGCCGTTATTGGCGAGGATGCCGACCGGGTAGCCCTCGATCGACGCCCAGCCGCACACGAGCGTCTCACCGTAGCGCTCCTTGAACTCGTCCAGGCGCGAGCCGTCCACCATCCGGGCGATCAGCTCGCGAGGGTCGATCTGCGTCCGGTGGTCGTCGGGGATCAGGCCGTAGAGCTCGCCCGGGTCGGCGGCGGGAGGCTCCGGCTCGGCGATGGACCAGGGCGGCTCCGGCGGCCGGTCGCGTAGGTTGTGGACGATGCGACGCGCGATGGCGAGCGCGTGCTCGTCGGAGGTCGCGTAGTGGTCGGCAACGCCGGAGCGCCGGGTATGCACCTCCGCTCCGCCGAGCTCCTCGACCGTCACCTCCTCCCCCGTCGCGGCCTTGACGAGCGCAGGGCCGCCGATGAAGATCGAACCGGTGCCTCGCACGATCACCGTCTCGTCGGCCATGGCCGGCACGTAGGCGCCGCCGGCGGCGCAGAAGCCCATCACGACCGCGATCTGAGGGATTCCCTGCGCCGACATCCGCGCCTCGTTGTAGAAGAGTCGGCCGAAGTGCTCACGGTCGGGAAAGACATCTGCCTGGAGCGGCAGGAAAGCACCGCCGGAGTCGACGAGGTAGAGGCACGGAAGCCGGTTCTGTTCGGCGATCTCCTGGGCGCGAAGATGCTTCTTCACCGTGAGCGGAAGGTAGGAACCGCCCTTGACCGTCGCGTCGTTGGCGAAGATCACACACTGGCGACCCTCCACGACGCCGATCCCTGTGACGATTCCGGCTGACGGTGCCTCACCGCCGTACACGCCCCAGCCGGCGAGCGCGCCTAGCTCGAGGAACGCGGTGCCGGGGTCGACGAGGCGGTCGATGCGCTCCCGCGCCGTCATCTTGCCGCGGGCGCGATGGCGATCGAGGGCGGCCTGGCTACCGCCGAGCGCGACGATCGCCGTGCGCTCGCGCAACTCGGCGACGAGCCCCGCCATCCGCTCCTCCCGGCGGCGGAACTCCTCCGCCGCGGTGTCCACGTGCGAGGTCAGAACGCTCACGCGTGGACCGTATCTCGTTTTGTCTTCGCGCCCGAACCGGCGAGACTTGACGGGTTCGTGAGCTTCGGGATTCTCACCGTGATCGTGCTGGCCGGGCTGGCCGGGCCGCTGCTCTCGGCGAGCGAGCGCGTGCTCGTGCCGGTGATCGTCGGCGAGCTGCTCGCGGGGCTGGTGGTCGGAAGGTCGGGGTTCGGGTGGATCGATCCCCTCGAGCCGATCACGGCCTTCCTGGCGCTGATGGGCTTCGCGATGCTGATGTTCACCGCCGGGCTGCACGTCCCGATCCGCCAGCCTGCACTCGCGAGCAGGCTCGCACGCGGAGCGGTGGCGGCCGTTGTAGCCGGAGCGCTCGCGGTGCCGGCAGGCATCGCGGCTGCGCGGATCGCGGGTCTCTCCCACGCCGGGATCTATGCCGTCGTCCTGGCCAGCGGATCTGCCGCGGTGCTCGTGCCGGCACTCGAGGAAGGGGGACTCCTCGACCGGCCCGAGGGTCTCGTCGTCGCCGCCCAGGTCGCTCTGGCCGACGTCGCGGCGATCGTCGCGGTGCCGGTGGTGCTCCAGCCGAGCCGCGCAACGCATGCACTGCTCGGAGGGTGCGCGGTTGCGGCGTGCGCCCTGCTGCTGTATCTGGCCATCCGAGCGCTGCGCGGCGCCGACTGGGTCCGGCACCTGCGGCGGGTCTCGAAGCAGCGTGCCTGGGCGCTCGACCTGCGCCTGGCCCTGTTCGTCCTCTTCGCCCTCTGCTGGCTCGCTACCCGCGCCGGCACGAGCATCCTCATCGCCGGTTTCGCCGTCGGGCTCGTGGTCGCGGCGACGGGCGGGCCGAAGCGGCTGTCGCGCCAGGTGACCGGGATCGGGCAGGGCTTCTTCATCCCGCTCTTCTTCGTCGTGCTCGGTGCCCGTATCGATATCCGCTCGCTCGCCTCGCATGGATCCCTGATCGGGCTTGCAGGCCTCCTGATCGTCTTCGACGTCGGCCTGCACCTCGTGGCTGCGCTGCTGACGCGTCAAGAGACCGCGGCAGGGCTCGCCGCGACCGTTCAGCTCGGCGTGCCGGCCGCCGTCGTGGCCATCGGGCTCCAGCAGGGGGTCGTTTCGCCGGGCGCCGGGGCTGCGATCCTGGTCGCCGCGCTTGCGAGCATCGGCGTCAGCGGCGCGGGCGTCGCGCTGATGCACCGTAGGCTCGTAGGGCCGGAGCCCGAGGCTACGGCGTCCGGCGCCTGAGCGTCACAGCGCCGAGAGTGAGCGCGACGAGGGTGGCTCCGACGGTGACGGCGACGTCGAACGCGAACCTCCAGCCGTAGGGGCCGCCCGCGGCGATCCGGGCCAGGGCGTCGTAGGCGTAGGTGAGCGGAAGGAAGGCCGAGATCACACGGAGCCAGTCCGCCATCTGGTCGCGGGCGACGAAGAGCCCGCAGAGGAGCAACTGCGGAAGAACGACCGCAGGCATGAACTGGACGGCCTGGAACTCGCTCTGGGCGAAGGCGCTGACGAACAGGCCGAGCGCCATCCCGAGCGTGGCGTTGCCGACCGCGAGCACGACGACGGCCCATTCGGGGCCGGTGACCTCGAGCCCCAGCGGCCCGAAGGCAAGCAGGGAGACGACGGTCGCCTGCACAGCAGCGAGGAGCGCGAACGCGATGCCGTAGCCGCCCAGGAGGTCGAGCTTCCCGAGCGGCATCGTCATCAGCCGCTCGAGCGTCCCCGAGGTGCGCTCGCGAAGCATCGTCACCGAGGTGACGAGGAACATCGAGATGAACGGGAAGAGCCCGAGCAGCGGGGCGCCGACGTGCTGGAAGACCTGCGGCTGTCCCTCGAAGAGCTCCTTGAGCAGCGTCTGGAGCACGCACGGCACTGCGACGATCAGTGCGATCGTGCGCGGATCGCGCCTCAGCTGCGCGAGCACGCGCAGAACGGTCGCCCAGGTGGCCGACGGGCTCACCTCACGCATCCTCCTCGACGAGGCGGAGGAACACGGCGTCGAGGCTCTGCTCCCCCGTTCGAGCCCGCAGCTCCTCGGGCGCGCCCGTCGCGATCAGGCGGCCCTCGCGCAGGAGGAGCAGGTCGTCGCAACGCTCCGCCTCGTCCATCACGTGGCTCGAGACGACGAGGGTCCTGCCCTCTCCGGCCAGCCGGTGGAAGAGCTCCCAGAGGTCGCGCCGCAGGACGGGATCGAGACCGACCGTCGGCTCGTCGAGAACCAGCAGCTCGGGCTCACCGATCAGGGCGGCGGCGAGCGACACCCGCGCCCGCTGCCCCCCCGACAGGCGGCCGACGACCCTGTCTTCGAGGCCCTCGAGCGACACCGTCTCGATCAGCTCGTCGACCCGTCCGGCGTTCACGCCGTAGAGACGCGCGAAGTACCCGAGGTTCTCGCGCACGGAGAGGTCGGAATAGACGGAGAGGCCCTGGGTCATGTAGGCGACCCGCTTTCGCAGCGAAGGCGACCCCGCCGGCTCGCCGAGCACCGAGATGCGACCGCCGGCGACCTGCTGCACTCCGACGATCGCCCTCATCAGCGTCGACTTGCCGCCGCCGCTCGGGCCGACGAGACCGGTGACCGCGCCCGCCGCGACCTCGAGTGCGAGTCCGTCGAGCACGGCCGCGCCGCTGCGGATGACGCGGAGGCCCCCGACGCTGATCGCCGCCGGGAGCGGAGAAGCGCTCAACGGCGCTCGAAGATCACAAGCACGGCGAGGTGCTCGTACGCGCTGAAGCGGTGGTCGGCGCCGGCCGGGACGAAGACCGCATGGCCCTCTCGCAACTCGACGGACTCACCCTCCACCTCGAGCACGCCGGTGCCCTCAAGCACCACGTACACCTCGTCGTCGGCATGAGGCTGCTGGCGGTCGGGCTCGGGGGCGACGAGCACGTAGACGCCGATCTCGAGCCCCGCCGAAGCGTGCACGATCTCGTAGCCGCCGCCCGACTGCGCCAGCCGCGTCCTGGCCCCCTCGATGTCGAACGGGTGCGCCGGCGGCAGCGCCCGCCCAGCTCCGGTGTCCGGCTCCCCGCCCATTCAGCTGTCGAGCAGACCGTTCGCGATCGCGTAGCTCACGAGCTCGGCGCGGGTGGCAAGGCGCAGCTTCTGCATCACGTGCGCCCGATGGGTCTCCGCCGTGCGTACGGAGATGAAGAGCTTCCCCGCGATCTCCTGATTCGTGAAGCCGTGGGCCAGCAGTGTGAGCACCTCGCGCTCTCGCTCCGAGAGCGGATCGGCCTCGGCGCGCCTCAGCGCCTCGGTGTCGGCGGCAACCAGCCGTGCCCCGAGCTCGGGGTGGACGTAGCGACCTCCGCCCGCGACCTCGCGAATCGCTGACACGAGCTCGGCGTCGGCCGCTTCCTTGAGCACGTAACCGCTCGCTCCGGAGGCGAAGGCCTCGCGCACGTACCGGGGGTCGTCCTGCATCGACAGGATGAGGATCCTGAGCTCCGGGTGCTCGTGGAGCAGCTTCGGCACCCCCTCGAGCCCGCTCTCGCCCGGCATCACCACGTCCATCAACGCCAGGTCGGGCCCCGTCGAGCGTGCCTCGAAGATCGCATCCCTGACCGATCCAGCCTCGGCCACCGTCTCCATGTCCTCCTCCGCGTCGATCAGCATTCGCAGGCCGGCGCGGACGACCGCGTGGTCGTCGACGATCAGAACGCGGATCACGCCCCGGGCACCTCAACGACGAGAGTCGCTCCCGATCCGGCATGTGACTCGACCTGGATGTTGCCGTCGACGAGCTTCACACGCTCACGCATCCCCTGGAGAGCGGAGCCCTCGCCCACCGACTCGAAGCCGCGCCCGTCATCCTCGATCACCGTGACCACGCGTCCATTCTTGCGCGTCAGGAGGATGCTCACATGCCGAGCCGACGCGCGCTCGACCACGTTCATCAGAGCCTCCTGCACGATTCGGTAGACGACCGTCGCCGCGTCACCCGAGATCTGTGCGTCGTCGAGACGGGCGGCGAAGTCGACCGAGATCCCCGTCTGCGCGCCCCAGGTCTCGAGCAGCCGGTCGAGCGCCGAGACGAGCCCGAAGTCGTCGAGAGCCTTCGGATGGAGGTCGACCG
>Ga0335080_10001179_pt1 | contig 25238 bp, 25 predicted proteins | sample Lox_Sample_34_FD_206720 | JGI IMG/M metagenome (GOLD analysis project Ga0335080, IMG submission 206720) | Soil microbial communities from Loxahatchee National Wildlife Refuge, Florida, United States - Lox_Sample_3.4 | ecosystem: Environmental > Terrestrial > Soil > Wetlands | place: USA... | reverse complement strand
GCGGCGAGGAATGACGCGGGGTCGGGCTCGATCTCGTACGAGAGCGTCGGGCCGTCCTTCGCCTCGGGCACGGCCGCGAGCACGGGGATGACCGAGAGCGCCGTCGGCGTCTGCGTCAGCACCGTGACGAAGCGTCCGTACACGATCATGAGCTCGTCGCTCTCGCCGGCCAGGTAGCGGTCCATCACGTACTTCGCGATCTCGCGCGCGTTCTCCGGCGTGGGCGCGAGACCGGTCCAGGACTTCGGCATGTCGATTCGGCGCCGGCGGCAGAAGTCGCGGCCGCGTTTTCCGACCGCGACGACCGACACCGAGTCCAAGCCGGCCCGGCGATCTGCGACCAGCGCCACGGCGGCTTTGATCAGGTTCGCGTTGTAGGCGCCGCACAGCCCGCGGTCGCTCGTCACGAGCAGCACGTCGAGCTTCCGCACGCTCGCGCGGCGCGCCAGGAGCGGATGCGCGTCGGCATCGAGGCCGCGCGCGACCGACGCGAAGATCTCCGTCAGCTTCGCGCCGTACGCGCGCGAGGACTCCGCGGCCGTCTGGGCGCGCGCGAGACGCGCCGCCGAGATCATGCGCATGGCGCTCGTGATCTTCTGGGTCTTCTTGATCGCGGCCACCCGGTCGCGAATCTCTCTCACGCGGGCCATGCGTGCTTACACCGCGACGCCGGAGGCCTGGAAGATCTTTGCGAAGGCGTCGAGCGCCTCGTCGAGCTTGCCGCGCACCGCGTCGCCGAGCGCACCGCTCGTGCGGAGCTCCGTCAGGAGCTCCGGGTGCCGCGCGCGCAGGAACTCGGTCATCTCGTCCATGTAGCGGGGCACGTCCTCGAGCGGGTAGTTGCGCAGCCACGACGGCTTGCCGTCGGGGCGCGGCGTGGCCGCGTAGATCTGCACGACCTGCTCCTCGACGGGCAGCGGCTTGTACTGGCCCTGGCGCAGCATCAAGGTCAGGCGCTGGCCGTTCGCGAGCTGCTCCTGCGTGACGCGGTCGAGGTCGCTGCCGAACTGCGCGAACGCCTCGACCTCGCGGTACTGCGCGAGCGTGGTCTTCAGCGTGCCGGCGATCGACTTCATCGCCTTCACCTGCGCGTTCGAGCCGACGCGCGAGACCGAGATGCCCACGTTCATCGCGGGGCGCTGGCCCGAGTTGAAGAGGTTCGACTCGAGGAAGATCTGCCCGTCGGTGATCGAGATGACGTTGGTCGGGATGTAGTCCGACACGTCGTTCGCCTGGGTCTCGATGATGGGCAGCGCCGTGAGCGAGCCGCCGCCCGCCTCGTTCGACATCTTGGCCGCGCGCTCGAGCAGCCGGGAATGCAGATAGAACACGTCGCCCGGGTACGCCTGCCGTCCAGGCGGCCGGCGCAGCAGGAGCGACAGCTGGCGGTACGCGGTCGCGTGCTTCGAGAGATCGTCGTAGATGATGAGCGCGTGCTGCTTGTTGTCGCGGAAGTACTCGCCCATCGTGCAGCCGGTGTAGGGCGCGATGTACTGCAGGGGCGCGGAGTCGGCCGCCGTCGCCGCGACGATCGTCGTGTACTCCATCGCGCCGAACTCGGCGAGCTTGCCCATGACCTGCGCGACCGTCGACTGCTTCTGGCCGACGGCGACGTAGATGCAGCGCACGCCGGTCGACTTCTGGTTGATGATCGTGTCGAGGGCGATCGCGGTCTTGCCCGTCTGCCGGTCGCCGATGATGAGCTCGCGCTGGCCGCGCCCGATCGGCGTCATGGCGTCGATGCACTTGAGGCCCGTCTGCAGCGGCTCCTTCACGGGCTGGCGCTTCACGATGCCCGGCGCCTTCAGCTCGACGCGGCGCGTTTCGGCCGCCTTGATCGGGCCCTTGCCGTCGATCGGCTCGCCGAGCGCGTTGACCACGCGTCCGCACAGCTCGGGGCCGACGGGCACCTCGATGATCTCGCCCAGCCGCTTCACCACGTGGCCTTCGCGGATGTGCTGACCCGTGCCCATGACCGCGATGCCGACGTTGTCGTCCTCGAGGTTCAGCACGAGGCCGCGCACGCCGCCCGCGAACTCGACGAGTTCGCCGGCCATGGCGTTCGCAAGACCGTACACGCGCGCGATGCCGTCGCCGACGGAGAGGACCGTGCCGGTCTCGGCGACGTCGACCTCGCGACCGTAGTCGCGGATCTGTCGCCGGAGGATCTCGCTGATCTCCGCTGCCTTGATCTTCATGTGGCCGTCCCCTTCTTCAGAGTTTCCCCCAGCCTTTCGAGCTGGGTGCGGATGCTGCCGTCGAGCAAGACGTCGCCGATGCGCGCGACCACGCCGCCGATGAGCTCGGGCTCGACGACGAACTCGATCGCCACGTCGTGGCCCACGCGGCGCGCGAGCGCCTGGCGGATCTCTTCCTGCGCCGCCCGCTCGAGCGGCCGCGCGGACATGACGCGCGCAGCGACGCGGCCCGCTTCGGAGTCCACGAGCCGCTGCAGCTCGTCGCGGATCGCCGGCAGGAGCTGCAGGCGATTCTCGTCGACCAGGAGCTCGGAAGTGACGCGCACTTCGGCGGACAGGCCGAGCTTCGTCGCGAGCTCGACGAGCACGCCCTTGCGCTCGGCGCGCGGGTGGAGCGGTGCGAGCAGCACGTGGCGAAGCTCGTCGCTCGACGTGATCTCGTTCGCGAGCGTGCCGACCTCGTCGAGCAGCTGCGCGTGCGCCTGCGCGCCCTCGGCCAGGCCGAATACCGCGCGCGCGTAGCGGCGGGCGATCTCACCGGCGCCGATCACGACGGCCGTCCGACCCGCTCGACGAACTCGCGCAGGAGCCGCTTCTCGTCGTCGGGCGTCAGGTTCTGCCGCACGAGCTCGCCGGCGAGCGACGTCGCCAGGCGCGCGGCTTCGCCCTGCAGCTCGCCGCGCGCGCGCTCGATCTCCTGGTCGGCCGCGAGGTGCGCCTCGTGGCGCACGCGGTCCGCGGCGGCGCGCGCTCGCTCGAGCGCACGGGCTCGCTCGCGCTCGGCCAGGTCCGCGGAGTCGCGCACGAGCGCCTCGTGCTCCTCCGCAACGCGCGCGAGACGCGCCTTCATCGCGGCGTTGGCTTCGCGCGCCGCCTCGAGCGCGTGCTTCGCCTTGTCGAGCTCGCGGCGCAGCACGTCGCTGCGATCGGCGAGGAAGGTCTGCAGCGGCCCGCGCGCGTAGTAGACGAGCACGCCGATCAGCACCGCGAGGCCGAAGGCGTGGAACACGAGCAGCATCGGATCGCTGTGCTCGGCACCGGCATGCTCGGCGGCCGACGCGGCGCTCGCCAGCGCGAACGCGGCAAAGGCAGCCGCCAGCGCGGCGAGAGGGGAGCGCCTCACGTGAGCGGCCTCCCGAGCAGCTGCGCCGCGGCCTCGCGCGCGAGCACGGCGGTGTCGCGTTGCAGCGCGTCGCGTGCGTCGGCGAGCTCGCCGGCGATGGCCGTGCGCACGGCGTCGATCGTGCGCGAAGCGTCGGCCGAGGCGGCCGCGAGGAGCGCGCGCTCTTCCTGCTCGGTCGCCGTCAGGATCTCGTTGCGCCGTGCGGCCGCGCGCGCGCGCGCCTGGGCGAGGTGCGCCTCGAGCTCGGCGCCGAGCTTCGTGGATTCACTCGTGAGCTCGCCCGCCGCTTCGAACGAGCCGTGCGTGCCGTGCTCCCGCGCATCGGCGAGCCGCAGCAGCGGCCGGATCAAGAGGCGGTTCACCGGGTAGATCAGCAGCCCGAACACGACGAGGTCGGCGAGGACGATCTTCCAGTCGGGCGCGAGATTCAGCTCCGCCGCGTGCGCGACCGACGGTAGGGCGGCCGCACCGACGGCAAGCGACACCAACAGCGTAACGTTCGCGGTGGTGCGCAAGCAGCTCTCCCCTTTGGTCGCACCCGTAGCGAGGAGGGAGCCCGAGCCGCAGCCCTCCAGCGGCGTGCGCGAATATGGCAAAGGAGAGGGTCAAGTCAATCGCAGAGCCGATCCAGTGCGTGCCGCATTTTGCTGCTGTGCCGGACCGAATTCGTTCGCCGTCTATCGCTCTCCCATCTCGATCCGGGCGTTCACCTGGGCGCCGTCTTCGACGCGAAAGCGCGGGGCGCGGACGGTGCCTTCGAGGCGGCCGTGCGGGCCGACCTCGACGCGCTCTTTCGCGGTGATCTCGCCGACCACGGAGCCCAGCACGAGGAGCGCGCGCACCTCGAGCTTGGCGTCGATCGTACCCGTCTCGCCGACGACGAGCGTGCCGTCCGCGTTTGCCGTGCCGCGGAAGTGCCCGTCGATGCGCACGGCGCCCGTGAACGAGATCTTCCCCTCGAACGAGGTTCCGCTCGAGAGGAACGTCTGCAGCTCGGTCTTCACGGCTGCTCTCCGAGGAGGCGCTCGGCCAGGCGCTCGAGCTCGCCCTCGCCGAAATAGTGGAGCTCGATCCTGCCGCGCGCGCGACGGCCGATGATCCGCACCTTGGTTTGAACCGCTTTGCGCAGCTGCTCCTCGAGGTCGGCGACGTGGAGGTCGCGGACGGGCCCGGGCCGCGGCCGGCGCGGTGCGCTCGCCGCGGCGCGGCGCGAGAGCTCCTCGGCGGCGCGCACGGACAGCGCGGTGCGAATGATCTGATCGCGGACCAGCACGCGCTGCTCCGTCGGCACCTGCAGGATCGCCTTGGCGTGTCCCATGGTGATTCGCTGGTCGATCAGGTCCTGCTGGATCTCGCGCGGCAGCTCGAGCAGGCGCAGGTGGTTCGCGACGCTGGAGCGGTCCAGGCCGACGCGGCGCCCGGCCTCCTCCTGCGTCATTCCCTCGTCATCGATGAGGACGCGGAATGCTTCGGCCAGCTCCATCGGGTTCAAGTCGGCGCGCTGCACGTTCTCGACGAGCGCCATCTCGATCACCTGGCGGTCGCTCGCGTCGAGAATGACGGCAGGCACTTCGTCGAGCCCCGCGAGCTGTGCGGCGCGCCAGCGCCGCTCGCCGATGATGAGCTCGTAGCCGTCACCGCGCTTGCGCACGACGAGCGGCTGCAGCACGCCCTGCTCGCGGATCGAGGCGGCGAGGGTCGCGAGCTCGCTCTCGCGGAATACCTTGCGCGGCTGTGCCGGGTTCGGCGCGATGCGGGCGATGGCGATGTACAGCGGAGCATTCGCCGCATCTTCGCCATGCGTCGAAGTCTCTGACGCAGCGCGCTCGACGCGCGTCGAAGGCGGCGTCGGAATCAGCGCGGACAGCCCGCGCCCCAGACCCTTACGACTGGCCACTCTTCACCCTTTCCAGAAGCTCTTCGGCGAGCTGTAGGTAACTCAACGCACCCTTGGAGTTGATGTCGTACAGGAGCGCGGGCTTGCCGTAGCTGGGCGCTTCGGAGAGCCGCACGTTGCGCGGGATCACCGTGCGGAACACGCGCTCCTTGAAGTGCTCGCGCGTCTCGCGCGCGACCTGCAGTGCCAGGTTGTTCCGCACGTCGTACATCGTGAGGACCAGTCCCGCGATGGCGAGCTTGGGATTCAGGCCCGCGCGCACCAGCTCGACAGTCTGCGTGAGCTTCGCGAGGCCCTCGAGCGCGAGGTACTCGCATTGGAGCGGTACGAGCACCGAGTCCGCTGCGACGAGAGCGTTCAAGGTCAACAGGCCCAGCGACGGTGGAGTGTCGATCAGGACGATGTCGTACTCGCTGCGCGCCGGCTCCAGCGCACGGGCGAGGCGGTGCTCGCGCTCCGGCGCCGAGGCAAGCTCGACCTCGGCGCCGACCAGGTCCGTCGACGAAGGCACCAGCCGCAGGAACTGCAGCTGCGTCTCGCGGGTGACCTGCGCGAGCGTCGCCTCGCCGAGCAAGAAGTCGTAGACGTCGTGCTCGGCCTCCCCGGGCGTCATTCCGAGGCTCGAGGTCGCGTTCGCCTGCGGGTCGAAGTCGACGAGGAGCGTGCGCGTCTCCGCGGCGGCCAGAGACGCCGCGAGATTGACGGCGGTCGTGGTCTTCCCCACGCCGCCCTTCTGGTTCGCGACCACGATGACCCGAGCCACTCTTCACCCCGCGGGCGAGCCCGCGCGAGCATTCTATCTCAGAGTTCCACGTGCGAGCACGAGAACTCGAGCGACTTCAGCTCGTTCCACGGGAAAAGTCGGCCACACGAACGCGCAGAATCCGGCCGCCGGACGCCAGTGGAATCGCCTGCGCGTCCGGGAGTCCGTCGTCGGGACCGACCCAGAGCCACGCCTCGCCGCCCGCTCTGAGCCAGGGCGCGGCGAGCTCCAGGCTCCGCGGCGGGCGCGCCACGGCGCGGAGCAGCGCGAAGTCGAAGCGCCGCGGGGGCTCGGATTCGATCGACATTCCGAGCACTTCCACCTGCGGTGCGAGCTCGCGCACGACATGGCGCAGGAACGCGAGGCGCTTCTCGCGGATCTCGACCAGCGCCAGGCGCAGGTCGGGACGCGCGAGCGCGAGCGGAACTCCGGGGAAGCCCGCGCCGGAGCCGAGGTCGACGACGGACGCCCCCACCGGCAGCTCGGCCGCGGCGGCGAGCGAGTCGTCGAAGTGGCGCTCGAGCGCCGCGGGCTCGGTCGAGCCGACGAGGTTCATGCGCTCACCCCAGCGGGCGAGCTCGCGCGCATAGGCCGCGAGCGCGGCCTCCAGCCCCGCGGGCCGGCTCACGTCGGGAAGATCTTCACCCGCTTCCGCGCGCCGTCGCCTTCACTCTCCGAGCGCACGCCGCGCTCGTCCTTGAGCGCGTTGTGCACGAACCAGCGCTCGCGGGAGTTCATCGGCGGCAGCAGCTCGGGTTCACCGCTCTCGCGCACCGAGCTCGCGGCGGCCTTCGCGAGGCGCTCGAGCTCGGCCTCGTCGATGTCGCGGTCGTCGGAGTCGCGCTCGCGGCCACGTCCGCCGCGCTCGCCGTCGCGGTCCCGGCGACCGTCGCGTCGGCCGCGCTCGCGCTCGCGCGGCTCCTCGCGCTGCGGCCGGCGGGCGCCGTGCACGACCACCTGTGCCGATGCGCCCTCGTCGATCAGTGCCTCGGCCGCGCGGTGAGCCAAGTGGGAGAGGGCGGCGATGACGCGCGGATCGTGCTCGGCCAGGCTGGTGATCGGGCGCCCCGCGAGCGTGACGACGATGTCGCCATCCTCGCTCTCGCCCTCGCTCACCGCGACGTCGCGCAGACCCAGACGCTCGATCAAACCCGAAACGAACACACCCACTTGGCCGAGCTCGCTGCGCATCGTCACGGGCGCCGCGGGCGCGGGCTCCGCTTCGACCGGCGGGCGCTCCGCGCGAGGAGCAGCCCGCCGGGAGCTGTCCTCGCCGTTGTCGCGCGGCGGCCGCCGGTCCCGGTCCCGATCCCGGTCTCGGCCTCGATCGCGGTCCCGTCCACCGCGGTCGCGGTCCCGCCCGCGCTCGCGATCGGCATCCCGCCGCTCCTCTCGGCGCGGCTCGGCGGCACGGCTCGCGTGCGCTCCGCGCATTGCTGCGAGCAAGAGCACGCGCTCGCCCAAGCCGGAGATATGAACTGAGGTGGGAACCACCCAGATGTCGAGCTGGTCTTCGCTCGCATGGAAATGGCTCACGGCTTGCGCAAGAGCGGCCTCCCGGCTCTCGGCCACGAATTCCTTCACGTCGTCCACGGATGCGTTCATGCGGTCCTCTCCGATGCGGCTGTGGCGGGCGTCGGCGCACGGTTGACGAGCAGCTGCTGTGCGATGCCGAGCAGGTTGCTGACGAACCAGTAGAGCACGAGGCCGGCGGGGAACTGATAGAACATGAAAGTGAACATGACACTCATCAGTGTCATCATCTGGCGCTGTTGCGGGTCGGCGTTCGGCGCGGGGCTGAGCCGCTGCTGCAGGAACATCGAGCCGCCCATCAGGAGCGGGAGCAGCCGGATCGGCACGCCGGCGACGGAGAAGAAGTTCTCCGGCGCCGAGAGATCGCGGATCCACAGCGCGAACGGCGCGTGGCGCAGGTCGATCGACGTCTGCAGCGCGAAGTACAAGGCGATCATGACCGGCATCTGGATCAGCATGGGCACGCAGCCGCCGCCCATCGCTGTGAGCGGATTCATGCCCTTCTGCCGGTAGAGCTTCATCAGCTCCTCCTGCAGCTTGTCGCGGTCGTTCGCGTGCTTCTCCTGGATCTCCTTCATCTGCGGCGCGATCTGGCCAAACTTCTTCATCGACTTCATCGAGCGCTGTGTCAGCGGGAACGTCAGCACGCGGACCAGGATCGTGAGCAGGATGATCGCGACGCCGTAGTTCGGCACGACGTGGTCGTGCGTCCAGTGCAGGAGCCCGCTAAAGGCGCTGACGAGCGGCCGCACGAACGACCAGCCCGTGTCGATGCCGTGCAAGAGACGCGGGTCGACCGCGCTCACGGCCGCGTCGATCTTGGGACCGAAGTAGAGCCGGTAGCTCCGCTCGACGCTCGTGCCGGGCGGCACGTCGAAGGACTGCAGGCCGAGCGAAGCCTCGCCGCTGTCGACGCCCGTCGGCCCCAGGAACGCCGTCGCGTCATTCGCGTTCTGCGGCACGGCCGCGAGCAGGAAGTACTGGCTGTCGACGGCGACCCAGTCGACCGGCGATCCGTAGCCGGTGCCCGTGGGTGCGCCGCGACCGAGCAGGGTGCCGACCAGCCCGGTCGAGGCGATGCCCTGCAGGGGCATGCGCTTCACCGCGCCGTCCACCGACGCTGCCAGGCTGTACTTGGGGAAGTGGTCCGCGGCGGCGACGGGCCGCTCGTGCCCGTAGAACACGAGGTCGAGCTTCGGCCGGATGGTCTCGGTGCCGCCGTTGGCAATGTTCACCGTGAGCTTCCCGCCGTAGCCCTCGTCGTCCAGCTCGATGACGCGCGTCACCAAGACGCCCGCGTTCTGTGCGCGGAGCTCGACGCGGTGCGGGTTCGAATCGACCACCTGGGCGGGTGCACCCTCGAGCGAGCGGAGCGGCTCCGGGCCCAGGAACAGGAACAGCCCGCCGCGACCGGGCGTCGTCACGAGATCGACTGGCCCCGAATCGCGGTCGACGGTGGCGCGGTAGTCGAGCAGCTGGAGGCTGTCGAGGCGGCCGCCGTTCGCGTCGAGCTTGAGCTCGACCGCGTCATTGTGCAGCGTCAAGAGCTTCGCGGGCTCCGTGCTTCGCGTCATGGCTTCTGACTCGGCCGTGACGCTCGGCGCTACTGCGTCGGAGGGCCGCGGCTCGGCGCGCATCTGCGTCTGCGCGGGCTCCGCCGGCGCAGGCTGGGGCTGCGGCGCCGGACGAAAGAGCAGAGTCAGGGCGAGGAGCCCGACGGCCAGGGCGATCGCTGCGATCTGCAGGCTATCCACCGCACCTCTCCATTTCGGCTAGGGCAAGTCGAGCCCGCCGGCACCCCACGGGTGACAGCGCGCCAGGCGGCGCAGCGCGCGGCGACTGCCGCGCCAGGCGCCGTCGCGCTCGAGCACCGCGAGGGCGTAGCTCGAGCAGCTCGGGTGGAACCGGCACGCGGGGCCCAGCAGCGGCGACAGCGTGATCTGGTAGGCCCGCACGAGCGCGATCAGCGCGCGCGCCGCGGGACCGGCGCCCCGGGCGGCAGCGCCGCGTCCAGGTCGAGTCGCAGCCGGTCGAGCCGCAGCGTAGGCGGGAAGTCGCGCTTCGCGATCAATACCAGGTCGCACGACTCGAACTCGCCGCGCCGGCCGCGGAACCACTCGCGGGCCAAGCGCTTGATCCGATTGCGCTCCACGGCTCCGCCGACCTTGCGCGTGACCGTGACGCCCAGGCGGCCACAGCGGCCGTCGCCCCGGTCGAACACGAACACCGTGAAGAACCTCGTCGCACGACGTGTCCCTTCGCGAGTCGACGTGAGGAAGTCGCGTCGCCGCATCCGCCGCCCGACCGCGCCGCGGGATTCGGCCATGCCGTGGGGATCGCTACTTCCTCTTCGTCACTCGCGTGAGCGCGTGGCGTCCCTTGGCGCGTCGCTGCGAGAGCACGCGGCGCCCACCGGGACTGCTCATGCGCGCGCGGAACCCGTGGTTGCGGGCGCGGCGGAGTCGATGTGGCTGAAAAGTGCGCTTCATGGGGAGTCTTCTCTGGCGAGCGGCTCGCCGAAGGGCGTGTATGAAAGCACCGGCTCCCGGGGGTGTCAACGAGACGTCCGTCGACGAGCGAGACACAAGCTTTCCTTGCATTGCTGCGCGCCGCTTTGATAAGCAGGTCGCAATCCCACTCGTTCGCGCGTGCGAAAGGTCGTCGCCCCCCATGAGCTCGAATTCGCCTGGTCTCGTCCGCTCGGACGAGACTGCTTCGCTTTGGAAGTCGGTGCTCCACGCGCCCTCGCCGAGACTCTCCGCAGCGACGAGAGAGGCGATCGCGCAGCACACGCGGCTGCTCGAGCAGCGGCCCGACGAGCTGCGCGTCGCGATCGAGTCGGCCGAGCTGGAGAGCTGGCTGCGCGGCGGTCAGCTGTCTGCGCTCGACGCGTCGCTCGCGACGCTCTCCGACGGCGCGAGCTCGCTGGCGCTGGTGCCCGTCGAGTCGCTCGCCGCGGCCGACGGCGACCCGAGCCACGGCTTCGCCTCGTTCGTGGCCAGCCCGGCGAACGCGGCGGTGCGCGCGCACGCAGTCGCGTTCGCGCGCTCGAAAGGTCCACGCGGCGAGTCGCTCGCATTCTTCGGCGGCGCGGGCTCGGGCAAGAGCCATCTGTTGCGCGCGATCGCCGCCGAGCTGCGCCAGTCCGGGCTCGCAGCCGTGCTGTCGTACAGCGCCGAGCAGCTCTCGCTCGACCTCATCACCGCGATCGGCGGCGACGGCGTCGCGGAGTTTCGCGAACGGCTCGCGTCGGCCTCGGCGCTCGTCGTCGACGACCTCGACGCCCTCGCGGGCCGCGACGCCACGCAGGACGAGCTCGCGCTCGCCCTCGACACGCTGCGCGGGCGCGGGGTGCCGATCGCCGTGTCGCTCGGGCGCCCGGTCGATCGCACGCCGGGACTCTCGGAGGCGCTGCGCGCCGCGCTCGGCCGCTTCACGGCGCTCGAGATGCGCGCACCCGAGTGGGAGACCCGCGTCGCGATCGTGGTCTCTCACGCGCGCCGCTGGGGCGTCGAGCCCAGTTCGCCCGTCGCGGCGTTCCTGGCCAGCCGCCTGCGCTCCAACCTCGGCCGCCTCGACGCGACGCTCACGCGCCTCATGACGCGCGCGTCGGCGGGCAACGCGCTGTTCGACCTCGAGGTCGTGAAGCGCCTGCTCAACGACTCGGGCGAGAAGCCGGTCGCGACGTCGCCCACCGACGTGCTCACCGCGGTGTCGCGGCAGTTCAACGTGCGCGTCCGCGAGCTGCGTTCGGCGAGCCGCAGCGCGCGCGTAACGGTCCCGCGCCAGGTCGCGATGTACCTGATGCGCCGCTACTGCGGGCTCTCGTACCCCGAGATCGGCCGCATCTTCTCGCGCCACCACACCACGGCGCTCCACGCCGACCGCGTGGTGCAGGAGCAGCTCGCCGAGAACGCGAGCCTGCGCGCCGCCGTGGTGCTCGTCGAGAAGGAGCTCCTGCGCCTGTCGGAAGGCGGTGGGTGAGCGGTGGAAAACGCGGGCAACGACGCCGGCCCGCCCGCCCGCCCACCGACGGGACACGGGATTTGCGCCGCCGCCGTCGGTAGAATCGCCTGCACGGGCGCTGGGGCGACCCGGTTCTCCAGATTTCCACCGAGCTCTCTCCTACTCCTGCATCTCATGTCATAAGATCAGGAGCAGAGGGCGGAGGTTGGTATGAAGCTCACGATCGAACGCGAAGAGCTCTTGCGCGGACTCGGCCGCGTGCAGGCCATCGTCGAGCGCCGGGGCACAATGCCCATCCTGGCGAACGTGCTGCTCGAGGCCCGCGACGAAGGCGTGACCCTCGCCGCGACGGACCTCGAGGTCGCCGTCGTCGCCCGGCACCCCGCGAAGGTGAAGGCGCCTGGCTCGGTGACGCTGGGTGCGAAGAAGCTGTACGAGATCGTGCGCGAGCTCGAGCACGGCGAGGTCTCGCTCGTCGCCGACGACGCGCGCGTGACCGTCACGTGCGGCCCGGCGAAGTTCAACCTGCTCTCGACGTCGCCCGAGGAGTACCCGAGCGTGCCGAGCGCGGACAGCGCAGCGTTCGCGCAGCTCGACACCGCGCTCGTGGCCGAGCTCATCGACCACACGCTGTACGCCACCTCCACCGACGAGACGCGCTACAACTTGAACGGCGTCTACGTCGAGAGCGCCGACGGAAAGCGCGTGCGCTTCGTCGCGACCGACGGCTACCGCATCTCGCTGATCGAGCGCACCGTGCCGAACCCCGTCGGGTTCCTCGGCAAGGGCATCATCGTGCCGCGCAAGGGCATCGCCGAGATCCGCAAGCTGTGCGACGAGTCGGAAGGCTCGCTCGAGATGGGCGCGGCCGACGGCTTCCTGCACGTGCGCCGGCCCGATCTCCTGCTCACCACGCGGCTCATCGACGGCGAATTCCCGAACTACCGCCAGATCCTGCCGAAGAGCCACCGCGTGCGGCTGCTCGTGGAGCGCGAGCGCTTGCTGCACGCCGTGCGGCGCATCGCGCTCATGGCACACGAGCGGTCGCGCGGCTTCCGCTTCGTCCTGGCCGACGGCCAGCTCGACCTCTCGGCGAGCAATCCCGACCTGGGCGAGGCGCGCGAGCTCCTGCCGGTCGAGTATCCGGGCGACCGCTTCGAGACCGCGTTCAACGCGCGCTACGTGCTGGACGTGCTCGGCGCCATGACCGCGAAGGAGGTCGCGATCGAGCTCTCCGAGGAGCTCAGCCCGGCCCAGATCCGACCCGCCGACGACGCCGACGAGAGCGCCGTGATCATGCCCATGCGCCTGTAGCCGAACGACGCCGTTTCAGCTACTTTTACCGAGCGTTTGCCGCACGTTGCGCTTCGTGGAAGCCCTGCATTCCACAGGGCTTTTTCACTTGGGGCACCGGTCCTCCCCGCAGTCGGAAACCGCAGTCGGAAACGGTCCCGGGGGTTCGGAACACTGAATGACCGAATATGACGCGAGATCCATCGAGGTTCTCGAGGGTCTCGACCCGGTCCGCAAGCGGCCGGCCATGTACATCGGCTCGACCGGGCCGGGCGGCCTGCACCATCTCGTCTACGAGGTGGTCGACAACTCGATCGACGAAGCCGTTGCCGGCTTCTGCGACACGATCCGCGTCACGATCCACACCGACAGCTCGGTCACGGTCGAGGACAACGGCCGTGGCATCCCGGTAGACCCGCACGCGAAGCTCGGCCGGCCCGCCGCCGAGGTCGTCATGACGACGCTCCACTCGGGCGGCAAGTTCTCGAACAAGGCCTACAAGGTCTCGAGCGGTCTGCACGGCGTAGGCGTGTCGTGCGTGAACGCGCTGTCCGACAAGCTCGACCTCGAGATCAAGAAGGACGGCAAGGTCTACCAGCAGCGCTACGAGCGCGGCGTGCCGCAGGAGGATCTGCGCACCGTCGGCGTGACGGACAAGACCGGCACGAAGATCACGTTCCATCCCGATCCGAAGATCTTCGACCAGACCGAGTACAGCTTCGACACGCTCGCCAACCGGCTGCGCGAGCTGTCGTTCCTGAACGCGGGCATCCGCATCTACCTCGAGGACGAGCGCAGCGCAAAGAAGCACGAGCTGCACTACGAAGGCGGCATCGCGTCGTTCGTCGAGTATCTGAACCGCGGCACGGTGGCGCTGCACCCGGTGATCTTCCTGTCGGGCGATCGCACGTACGAGCAGTCGACGGGCGACGGCGTCGTCACGACGGACGTCCACATCGAAGTCGCACTGCAGTACAACGACGGCTACAACGAGTCGGTCTACAGCTTCGCCAACAACGTGAACACGATCGAAGGCGGAGCGCACCTGACCGGCTTCCGCAACGCGCTCACGCGCGCGCTGAACCGCTGGATCTCGGAGCACCTGAACGAGAAGGAGGCGCTCACCGTCACGGGCGAGGACACGCGCGAAGGCCTCGCGGCCGTCGTGTCGGTGAAGCTGTCTCACCCGCAGTTCGAGGGGCAGACCAAGGCGAAGCTCGGCAACAGCGAGGTCACGGGGCTCGTCGCGAACCTCGTCTACGACAGCCTGTCGGCGTACCTGGAGGAGAACCCCGTCGCCGCCCGTACGGTGGCGCAGAAGGCGACCGAGGCCGTGCGCGCGCGCGAGGCCGCGCGGAAGGCGCGCGAGCTCACGCGCCGCAAGGGCGCGCTCGACGGTGCGAGCCTGCCGGGCAAGCTCGCCGACTGCCAGGAGCGCGACCCCGCGCGCTCCGAGATCTTCATCGTAGAGGGCGACTCCGCAGGCGGGACCGCGAAGCAGGGCCGCGATCGCTCGAATCAGGCGATCCTGCCCATCCGCGGCAAGCTCATCAACGTCGAGAAGGCGCGGCTCGACCGCATGCTCGCGAACAACGAGATCCAGACGATGATCGCGGCGCTGGGCGTCGGCATCGGCGAGGACTTCGACGCCTCGAAGCTCCGCTACCACAAGGTCATCCTGATGACCGACGCCGACGTCGACGGCTCGCACATCCAGACGCTGCTGCTGACGTTCTTCTTCCGGCACATGCCCGACCTGATCACGCGCGGGCACCTGTTCCTGGCGCAGCCGCCGCTCTACAAGGTGAAGCGCGGCAAGAGCGAGCAGTACATCCAGACCGACGCGGAGCTGTCACAGCACCTGCTCGGCCTGGGACTCGCGGAAGCGCAGGTGTTCGGCGCGGGCCAGGAAGCGGCTCTCGTCGAGCCCGTGGTGCGCGAGCTGCTCACCGACGCGCAGCGCTGCGACCGCGTGGGCGCCGCGATGGAGCGCCGCGCGATCGACGCGCGCATCGTCGAGGCCGCGGCAGCGTCCGGCATGACGGCGGCGGCGCGCTTCGCCGATCCACGCGAGCGCGCGGAGTTCGAGGCGCGCATGACCGCGTACGTGGCGCGCGCCTACCCCGAGATCGTGCCGATCCGAGTCACCTGGACGGAGGACGCCGAGCACAGCCGCTGGCAGGCGAACGTCGCCGTGCCGCAGGCCGTCGTGCAGCGCTCGCTCGACTTCGACCAGCCGCTCCTCGAGTCGCCCGACTACCAGCGCTTCGTGTCGCTGGCCGAGCACGCGCGCGACCTCGCGCCGGGTCCGTACAAGCTCGTCACGGGCAGCGACACGCGCGAGATCGCCGGCCCGCGCCACCTGCTCGGAGCGCTGCTCGCGCTCGCGAGCAAGGGCCAGTACATCCAGCGCTACAAGGGCCTCGGCGAGATGAACGCCGAGCAGCTGTGGGAAACCACCATGGATCCGGTGAAGCGCACGCTCCTGCAGGTGCACGTCGAGGACAAGCCGGAAGCCGAGCAGACGTTCTCGATCCTCATGGGCGATCTCGTGGAGCCGCGCAAGGACTTCATCGAGAAGAACGCGCTCAACGTCGTCAACCTCGACATCTAGCGAGTCACGAAGATGTCGTCCGAGTCACCCGAGACACCCGAGCTCCCGCCGGTCAATCCTCCGACGCCCGTGGCGATCGAGGACGAGATGCGCCGCTCGTTCCTCGACTACTCCATGTCGGTCATCATCAGCCGCGCGCTGCCCGACGTGCGCGACGGGCTGAAGCCGTCGCAGCGGCGCATCCTCGTCACGTTCAACGACCTCGGGCTCGCGTCGGATCGCCCGTACCGCAAGTGCGCGAAGATCTCGGGCGACGTCTCCGGCAACTACCACCCGCACGGCGAAGCCGTGGTCTATCCGTCGCTGGTGCGGCTCGCTCAGCCGTTCACCATGCGGTACCCGCTGGTCGACGGGCAGGGCAACTTCGGCTCGATCGACGGCGATCCGCCGGCCGCCATGCGCTACACCGAGGCGCGCCTCACGCGGATCGCGGGCGAGATGCTCGCGGACCTCGACCGCGAGACCGTCGACCTCGGCCCGAACTACGACAACACGCGCCAGGAGCCGCTCGTGCTCCCGACGCGCATTCCGAACCTCGTCGTGAACGGCTCGTCGGGCATCGCCGTCGGCATGGCCACGAACGTGCCGCCGCACAACATCGGCGAGACCGTCGACGCGCTCGTCCTGCTGGCGCGCAACCCGCGCGCGTCGCTCGACGAGCTGATGGAGAAGCTGCCGGGTCCGGACTTCCCGACGGGTGCGATCATCTGCGGTTCGGGCCCGATCCGCGAGGCCTATCGCACCGGGCGCGGCCATCTGACCGTGCGCGCGCGCGCCGAGATCGAAGAGGCGCGCGGCGGCAAGCAGCGCATCGTCGTCGGCGAGATCCCGTACCTGATCAACAAGGCCTCGATGATCGAGAAGATCGCGGAGCTCGTGCGCGACGGGCGGATCGACGGCATCGCCGACGTGCGCGACGAATCCGACCGGCGCGGCATGCGCGTGGTGGTCGAGCTGAAGAAGGAAGCCGACGACCAGGTCGTGCTGAACCAGCTCTTCAAGCTGACGCCGATGCAGACCACGTTCGCCGTGAACATGGTCGCGCTGGTGCGCAATCGCCCGCAGACGCTCGGGCTGATTCCGCTGCTCCAGTACTTCCTCGACTTCCGCCGCGAGGTCGTGCGGCGCCGCGCCGCGTACGACCTGCGCCAGGCCGAGGCGCGCGCGCACCTGCTCGAAGGCTTCGCGATCGCGCTCGACCACCTGGACGCGGTGATCGCGCTCATTCGCGCGAGTCAGTCGCCCGCCGAGGCGCGCGACGGCCTCATGTCGCGTTTCTCGCTCAGCGAGCGCCAGGCGCAGGCCATCCTCGAGCTGCGCCTGCAGCGGCTCACGGCGATGGAGCGCCAGAAGATCCTCGACGAGCTCGCCGAGGTGCGCGCGAGCATCGAAGAGCTGAAGGCGCTGCTCGCCAGCGACCAGCTCGTCACCGACAAGATCGTCGAGGAGCTCGGCGAGATCAAAGACAAGTACGCCGACCTGCGGCGCACCGAGCTCGGCGCGCCCGTCGAGGACTTCACGACCGAGGACCTCATCACGGAAGAGGACATGGTCGTCACGATCACGCACCGCGGCTACGCGAAGCGCCACGTGCCGCGCCTGTACCGCGCGCAGAAGCGCGGGGGCAAGGGCAAGGTCGCCGCGGCGACCGCCGACGAGGATTTCGTCGAGCAGGTGATCGTCGCGTCGACGCACGCGTATCTTTTGTGCTTCACCAACCTGGGCCGCGTGTACTGGCTCAAGGTGTTCGAGCTGCCCGAGCTCTCGCGCGCCGCCAAGGGCAAGGCGCTCGTGAACCTGCTGCGGCTGGGCGAGGGCGAGCGCATCCAGGCGATCCTGCCCGTGCGCGATTTCGACGAGGGCGGCTTCGTCGTGCTCGCCACGCGCCAGGGCACGATCAAGAAGACCGAGCTCGCGGCGTTCTCGAACCCGCGCCCGAGCGGGATCATCGCGATCAACATCTCCGAAGGCGACGAGCTGATCGCGGCCGCGCGCACCACGGGCCAGGAGCAGCTCCTCTTGGCCACGCAGGACGGCAAGTCCATCCGCTTCCCCGAGGAGCAGGTGCGCGCCATGGGCCGCAGCGCGACCGGCGTGCGCGGCATCTCGACGCGCGAGGGCGACGCCACCGTCGGCATGGAGGTGCTGAAGCCCGGCAAGACGATCCTCACCGTCAGCCAGAACGGCTTCGGCAAGCGCACGCCGCTCGACGACTACCGCGAACAGAACCGCGGCGGCCAGGGCATCATCACCATCAAGACGAGCGAGCGGAATGGCCCGGTCGTCGGCATCCTGCAGGTCTCCGACGGCGACGAGATCATGCTCATCACGAACGGCGGGAAGATGATCCGCACGCGCGTGGGCGAGATTCCGACCATGAGCCGCAACACGCAGGGCGTGCGGCTGATGGAGCCCAACGAAGGCGAGCACGTGGTCTCCGTCGCGAAGCTCGCCGAAGAAGAAGGCGAAGAGGAAGAGCCGTGAAGACGAGCCGCTCGAAGCGGCTCATGAAGCGCGCCCGCGAGGTGATCCCGGGCGGCGTGAACAGCCCGGTGCGAGCGTTCGGCTACGTCGGCGGCCAGGCGCGCTTCATCCGCTCGGCGTCGGGCGCGCGCCTCGAGGACGAGGACGGCAACCGCTACGTCGACTGGGTGGCGTCCTGGGGCGCCATCCTCGTCGGCCACGCGCACCCGAAGGTGCTCGAGGCGGTGCGCGCCGCGGCCGCGCGCGGCACGAGCTTCGGCGCGCCGACGGAAGCGGAGATCGCACTCGCGGAGCGCGTGGTCGAGCTCGTGCCCGGCGTCGAGATGCTGCGTCTCGTGTCGTCGGGCACGGAAGCCACGATGAGCGCGATCCGCCTCGCGCGCGGCGCGACCGGGCGCGAGCGCATCGTGAAATTCGACGGCTGCTACCACGGCCACCCAGACCACATGCTCGCGGCTGCCGGCTCGGGCGTGGCGACGCTCGGCATCCCCGGCACCGACGGCGTGCCGCGCGCCGCCGTCGCCGACACGATCGTGCTGCCGTTCAACGACGCGGAGCGGCTCTCGGCCGTGTTCGCGGAGCGCGGCGGCGAGATCGCCGCGGTGATCGTCGAGCCCGTCGCAGCGAACATGGGCATGGTGCTGCCGAAGCCCGAGTTCCTGGCCGGCCTGCGCGCGCTGTGCGACCGACACCAATCGGTGTTGATATTCGACGAGGTCATCACGGGCTTCCGCGTCGCCGCCGGCGGCGCGCAGGCGCGCTTCGGCGTGATCCCCGACCTGTCGACGTTCGGCAAGGTGATCGGCGGCGGGCTGCCCGTCGGCGCATACGGCGGGAAGCGCGCGCTGCTCGAGCGCATGGCGCCCGTCGGGCCCGTGTATCAAGCCGGCACGCTCTCCGGCAATCCGCTCGCCACCGCCGCGGGCCTCGCCGTGCTGGAGCTCGCGACGCGCGAGGGCACGTACGAGGCGCTCGAGGCCACCGCGCAGCGCCTCGCGACGGGCCTCGCGGGCCTGGCGCGCGAAGCGGGCGTGCCGTTCACGGCGAGCGCGCTCGGTGGCCTGTTCGGCTTCTTCTTCCACCCGGGCCCCGTCGAGAGCTATGCCGACGCGCAGAAGGCGGACGGTGAGCGCTTCCGCGCGTTCTTCCACGCCATGCTCGAGCAGGGCATCTACCTGGCGCCGTCGCCCTTCGAAGCGGGCTTCGTGACCACCGCGCACGGCGACGCGGAGATCGACGAGACGCTCGAAGCCGCGCGCCGCGCGTTCCGGAAGGTGGCATGAACCCGGGGCCCGGGCGCCGCCGCCCGCGCTACGCGCCGATCCAGATGGGACGCAGCGCCGAGGCCGCGTGGGAGGCGTCGCTCTCGGTCGTGGTCGGCGCCTTCCTCGGCTTCTTCCTCGATCGCTGGCTCGGCACCGGGCCGGTGTTCACGATCGCGCTGCTCGTGCTCGGCATGGTCGCAGGCTTCCGGCGCCTCATGCGCCTCGCCGCGGCCGCCAACGCGGCGAAGTCCGAGCCGCCGCGCGGCGACGGAGACGTGCCCCCCTCGTGAAGCTCCGCAGCGCTTCGTTGCAGGCCAAGCACGCGCTCCTGCTCGCCCTTGCAATCGCAGGGGCGATTCCGTATGGATGCCACGCCGTTTGGAGCCTGGCTCTGGCGGGAGGGATCCAGGTCGTGAATCTCGCGGTCACAGAGCGCAGCGTCCGTCTCGTGGCCGCGGCCCATGCGCCCGCGTTCGCGGCGCAAGTGCTGTTCTTCCTGCGTCTGCTGCTCGTGCTGGCCGCGATCTTCGCGGGACTGGTACTGGCGCGTGCGCAGCCCCTGCCCTTCCTCGCCGGCCTGCTCACGGTGGTGCCGGCGGTGCTGTGGCACGGCCTCGCGGCGGCGCGTGAGAGTTAGGATCGCGCCGTGGTCCATGCTCCGTCGTTCTTCAATCTATTCGCGATCCCGCCCCTCGCCGCGGCCGCCACGTCGGCCGCGCTGACGCTCGCGCTCGCGTTGCTCGTCGGCTTCGCGCTGCGCGGCGATGAGCTGATTCCCGACAGCCGCATCTCGCTGCGCAACTTCATCGAGGTTCTGTTCGGAGGCATCGCCGACCTGGCCCAGGACGTGATCGGGCCCGACTGGCGCAAGTACATGCCCTATTTGGGCACTCTGGGCCTCTTCATCCTGGTGTCAAACCTGTTGAACCTGGTGCCGGGCTTCGGCGCACCCACGGGCTTCATCGAGACCAGCCTGGCCTGGTCGATCATCTCCGTGACGACCTCGGAACTGGCGTCGATCGGCGTGCACGGTTTCTCGGGCTGGCTCAAGCACATGGCGCCAGGTCCCATCTGGCTGGCTCCGCTGATCTTCCCGATCGAGTTCTTCAGCCACCTGATCCGCTTCTTCTCGCTCACCATCCGTATCACCGCGAACATGTTCGCGGACCACACGCTGCTCAGCATGTTTCTGGGCAGTTTCGGCGCCTTGATCGCACTTCTGGTGCCGTGGGTGGTGCTCGGGCTGGGCCTGTTCATCTGCTTCGTGCAGGCCTTCATCTTCGTTTTCCTCTCGATGCTCTACATCGGCATGGGCATCGAGGAATCCCACGAGAGTCACTGAAAAGGAGTAGAGATGCGCGCGCTGTACATCGCCCTGGGTCTTTTGGTTCTCTGCCTCGTGCCGGACCTCGCGTTCGCTGCCGAGGAGGGCGGGCTCGCGGGATCGAGTTGGGGGATCTCCATCGGCGCCGGTCTCGCCATGGGGCTCGCGGTGCTCGGTGCGGGCATCGGTCAGGGGCTGACCGCGGGCAACGCGGTCGCGGGCATCGCGCGCAACCCCGGCGCGGCGGGTCAGATCTCGACCCAGATGATCATCGCCCTGGCGCTGACGGAGTCCCTGGCGCTGATCGCGTTCGTCATCGCGATCCTCTTGACCTTCAAGTTCTAGCGCGCTCTCGGTTCACGGCGGAGCGCTCGCGCGTTCACACGGACGCGCGGGCGCTCTCGCGTTTCGCGCGGTTGGCTGCGGCACGCGCGTTGCTCCTTCCGTCGCGTGGGTGGAACGGGATGCCCTCTTACGGGACCAGGGATCCCGGGAAGCCCATGCCGGATGGGGACACGGGGAATGGCGTGCGATCAACGGGGTGAGGCGTGCGCCTTCCCCATCCGGCTTCTCCGAGGGAGACTCGGGCGGTGAGCGCTTTCCGGCGAAGACGATCGAGTGCTGCGAGACGAGGCGAGGGCCGTCCCGAGCCGAGTCGCAAGCGCCGGAGCGTGGGTAGGGTGCCCACGCGAGGACACGTCGAGGCGCGCGCAGCGAGCCGCAGGCGAGCGTAGTCAGTGAGGCGCGGGCGCTTCATCGTGCTCGAGGGCATCGACGGCTCGGGCAAGTCCGAGCAGGCGCGCCGGCTCGCGGCGTGGCTTGCCGAGCGACACACGGTGGTGTCGACGCGCGAGCCCACGGACGGCGAGTGGGGTCGCACCTATCGCGCGTGGGCGCGCGGCGAGTTCGAGGCGTCGGCCGACGAGGTGCTGCGCTGGTTCGCGAACGACCGGCGCGAGCACGTGGCCAAGGTCGTCGCGCCCGCGCTCGAGCGCGGCGACGTCGTCGTGTGCGACCGCTACCGCGACTCGACGCGCGCGTACCAGGCCGCGCAGGGCATCGACCGCGCACGCCTCGCCGAGCTGTTCGCGGGCCCGGAGTTCCCCGCGCCCGACCTCGTGCTGTGGCTGCGCGTGCCCGTGGCGACGGCGCTCGAGCGGCTGGGCGCGCGCGCGGGCGAGCGCTTCGAGCGCGGCGACTTCCTGTTCCGCGTCGACGCGGAGTACGAGCGGCTGGGCCTCGTGCCGATCGACGCGAGCGGCACGCCCGACGAGGTGGAGCGCGCGCTGCGCGCGCGCGTGGAGCGCAGCCTCGTTCCTTGACCCCGGCCGGAAGCCGCGAGACCCTGCGCGCGTGGACCCGGTGGCGTTCGTCGTGGCGGGCAGCCCGGTCACCTGGACCGAGCTCGTCGGCGACCTCACGGGCCTCGTCTGCGTGTATCTCGTCGCGCGCGCGAACGTGTGGAACTGGCCGGTCGGCATCGCGAACACGGTGCTGTTCTTCTTCGTGTTCCTGCGCTCGCGGCTCTACGGCGACGCACTGCTGCAGGTCGTGTTCACGGCGCTCGGGGTGTACGGCTGGTGGACGTGGACGCGCGGCGGCGAGCCGGGCGACGAGCTGCCCGTGCGGCGCGCCACGCCCGCCGAGCGCGCCGCGTGTCTCGCGCTCTCGCTCGCGGGCACGGCCGCGGCCGCGCTGGTTCTCGCGCGCAAGACCGACTCGCCCGTGCCGCTCTGGGACGCGAGCGTGCTCGTGCTGAGCCTCGTTGCCACGTGGGCGCAGGCGCAGAAGCTCGTCGAGTCGTGGTGGCTGTGGATCACCGTCGACGTGATCTCCGTGCCGCTCTACGTCAAGCGCGGGCTGTATCCGACGGCGCTGCTCTACGCGCTCTTCCTCGCGTTGTGCGTGCTCGGCCTGCGCGAGTGGCTGCGCCTGTTGCGCGAGCAGCGCGCGACCGCCGAGCTCGCCGCGTGAAGCCGCGCCACGGGCTCGTGCTGGGCAAGTTCTATCCGCCGCACGCGGGCCACCACCGGCTGGTGCGCACGGCGAGCCGCGCGTGCGAGCGCGTCACCGTGCTCGCGCTCGCGTCGGCGGTCGAGAGCATCCCGCTCGACGTGCGCGTCGGGTGGCTGCGCGAGGTGCACGCACCCGACGCCAACGTGGGGGTCGTCGGCGGCATGGACGAGCACGCGGTCGACCTGGCCGACCCGCGCGCGTGGGACGCGCACATGGCCGTGTTCCGCGCGCTGCTCGACCGCGCGGGCGGCCCGCCCGTCGACGCCGTCTTCACCTCGGAGTCGTACGGCGGCGAGCTCGCGCGTCGGCTCGGTGCGCGACACGTTTCCGTGGACCTGGGGCGCGGACTCACGCCGATCTCGGGCACGGCCGTGCGCGCGGACCCCGTGGCGGCGTGGCCGTGGCTCGAGCCCCCCGTGCGCGCGTGGCTCGCGAAGCGGCTCGTGATCGTCGGCGCGGAGTCGACGGGCAAGACGACGCTCGCGCAGGAGCTGCGCGATGCGCTCGCCGCGCGCGGCGGCCCGTTTGCCGGGACGCGCTGGGTGCCCGAGCACGGCCGCGACTTCACGCTCGACAAGCTGGCGCTCGCGCGCGCCGAGGCCGCGTGGCGCGGTGCGCCCGAGCCGGGCATGGCTGCGCTCGTGTGGACGACGCCCGACTTCGTCGACATCGCTCGCGTGCAGAACGCGCTCGAGGAGCGCGAGGCGCGCGTGGGCGGGCCGGTGCTCGTGTGCGACACCGACGCTCTCGCGACCGCGATCTGGCACGAGCGCTACCAGGGCAAGCGCGCGTCGGCCGTCGAAGCGCTCGCCGATCCGCGGCCGCGGCTGTATCTCGTGACTCATCACGACGACGTGGCCTTCGAGCAGGACGGCATCCGCGACGGCGAGCACATGCGCGCGTGGATGACGGGCGCGTTCGTCGAGCGCCTGCGCGAGAGCCCGCACCGCTTCGAGCTCTTGCGCGGCACGCGGGCCCAGCGCGTGCGCAGCGCACTCGACGCGGTGGACCGCTGGCTGGCGCTCGGCTCGGGCCTGGCCACGCCGCTGGGCTGAGATGGCGGCGGTCGGCGTGGACGGGTGTCGCGGCGGCTGGATCGCCGCGACGCGCGCAGGCGCGCGGCGGATCGCGCGCGTGGCCGAGCTGTTCGCGTGCGCACTCACGCCCACGGTGGTGGCGATCGACATCCCGATCGGGCTCACCGACGCCGGGCCGCGCCGCTGTGACGCCGAGGCGCGCCGACGGCTCGGCCCCGCGCGCGGCGCGAGCGTGTTCGCCGCGCCGATCCGGCCGATGCTCCCCGCGCAGTCGCATGCGGAGGCGTGCGCGCTCGGCCGCGCCGCCGACGGGCGCGCGCTGTCGCTCCAGTGCTGGGGGATCGTGCCGAAGATCCGCGAGGTCGACGCGCTCGTGTGCGCAGATGCCGCGGCGCGCGGCGCGCTGCGCGAAGTCTCGCCGGAGCTCTCGTTCGCGCTCATGAACGGCGGCAAAGCGCTGGCGGCGAAGCGGAGCGCGGCAGGTGCGCTCGAGCGCAGGCAGCTCGTCGAAGCGGCATTCGGCGCGGCCGCGCGGCGCGCGCTCACCGAGCTGCACGAGACCGCCGACGTGCTCGACGCCTTCGCGGCGCTGTGGAGCGCCGAGCGCATCACCCGCGGCGAGGCGCTCGTGCTGCCGGCGGACCCGCCGCGCGACGCCTGGGGCATCGCCATGTCGATCAGCGCATAGGCTCGGCCAGCATCGCGGCGAGCGAGGTCGGTTCACCCGTCGCGCCCGCCGGCAGGCCGAGCGCGAAGTGGTCCGCCGACGCGCCTTCGGTGCGGCTCCGCGCGACGCGGTCCCACAGCGAGAAGATCGTGCCGTAGTTCGAATCGTGCTCCTCGCGCAACACCGAATGGTGTCGGCGGTGCAGCGCCGGCGTGACCCACACGAGCCCCAGCGCGCACTCGAGCCGCGCCGGCAGGTCGAAGTTGCCGTGCTCGAGCGCGTTGGCCGCGCCGAACACGGCCTCGAAGAGCGCCACGCCCGCCGCAGGCGCGCCGAGCAGCGCGATCGCCGCCAGCCGCACCGGCACGGAGAGCAGGATCTCCCCCGGATGGAAGCGCAGCGACGTGGCGACCGTGAGCACCGGGTCCGCATGGTGCACGCGGTGGAAGCGCCAGAGCACGGGCAGCGCGTGGTTCGTGCGGTGCCACGCCCACGACACGAGGTCGAGCCCCGCGACCGACGCCGCGAGCGCGAGCCAGGCGGGCGCGCCCACGTGCGGCAGCAGCCCGAACCCGCTCGCCTCGGTCCAGCGCGCCACGCGCCATTCGGCGCCGCCGAAGCAGAGCGCGCGCAGAGCGGTCGCCACGGCCCACAGCCCCACGTTCGCGAGCCATGTCGCGCGCCCTGGCGCGTGCGGCGCGAGGCGCTCCAGAGCGAGGCCGAGCAGCAGCGCCGCGGCGATCGCGAAGAACGCGGGTGCGCCGTCCGACACCGTTGAGTGTCAGACCGGCTCGAGCGCGAGGTACGGCGCGCCCGGCAGCGCGATCGCGATCGCGTCGCCCGGGCACACCAGGCCGCCCGCGCGCACGACACCCATCACGCCGGCCTTGCGCACCAGCCGGCCCTCGGCGTCGCGGCCCAGCACCGCCTGCATGAGGCCCGCCTGGATCCCGTCGAGCTGCGCGCACGGATTGCGCAGCCCCGTGATCTCGACGGTCGCCTCCGCGCCGAGTCGCAAGAGCGCGCCCGTCGGCAGGCCCAGCAGGTCGATGCCGCGC
>Ga0335080_10001178_pt1 | contig 25243 bp, 26 predicted proteins | sample Lox_Sample_34_FD_206720 | JGI IMG/M metagenome (GOLD analysis project Ga0335080, IMG submission 206720) | Soil microbial communities from Loxahatchee National Wildlife Refuge, Florida, United States - Lox_Sample_3.4 | ecosystem: Environmental > Terrestrial > Soil > Wetlands | place: USA... | reverse complement strand
CGTGGTGGTGCAGAACGGCCGCGTGCTGAAGTCCGGATACGAGGAGGGCTACTTTCGTCAGCAAGCTCCGTAGCTCATAAGGGCTTCCTAGCCAAATAACTTAAACAGGTCATCCGCAAGAAAAACGGGCCCTGTGGCCGAGCAATCGGCACAGGGCCTTTTTGTTTCGCATTGGAGGCAATGATGGCAGTAGAGATCGTGCAACTGGAACTGAAGTATTGCGAGCGCTGCGGCGGGTTGTGGGTGCGTCCGCGCGGTGCGCAAACCGTGTACTGCGCGGCTTGTGTCGCGCAAACCTCAGAGGCGATGCCTCGACCGTCTCGCCGCAAGAGCCGCCCGCGCCTGCCCATGAATCGCGACGGCGCCATCCACGGCCAGGGCCTCATGCTGGTTTCCCACGCGGGAGGTAACGCATGACGGCTTCAATGTCTTTCCTCGCAGAATCCGCTTTGCCATACGCCGGGGGCGATCCCACGCTACCCATGTACCGGCAACGGACGGAGGCGTTGCTGCGGCGTTATCTGCGGCTTTCGGTGGAAGCGGGGCGGCTGCCTTCGCTGCTGGGGCGGGAATTTTTCCGCACCCGGGTGACGTCGTATCACGCTTGCACGTTTGAGGATGTGATCATTTTCGTCCACGACATGGAACGCAGCCTGGAAAAGCTCGGCGAATTCGACCGGCAACTGGTGGCCAAGCTGGTATTCCAGGAATACAGCCAGGAGGAGGCCGCGAGGCTGCTGGGCTGTGGACGGCGGACCTTGTCGCGGCGTTATCCCGAGGTGCTTGACCAGCTGAGCGAAATCTTCCTGGAAGGCAACCTGCTTCATCGCATGACAGGGGCAGAACCGGCGTGTCCGGAATTCTGTCAAGGGGGTGAAACTGAGGAAATCCCGGCAACTGATTCAGAACAGGAGCAATAAATTTTCAGAAAAGTGGCACAATTCCCCCCGTCAATATGCTATGATGATTTTAGATCAGTTGGAAATGATCACGGGGCGCGCAGACAATGCGCGCCCTAAGTTTTTTGCGGGCCACAGTCGGGGTGAGCGAGGGCATGAAGAGCGCAAAAGCAAAGTCGAGCAGCCGCAAGCCGAAGAAGAGCGAGCCCGAAGAAAAAGATTCGCGGAAGCCAGCCGATCTTGAAGCGGTCAGGCAGCGGATCCGCAATACCGTCGGCAGTCACGCTCTCGCCATGGTAAAAACCACGATGAAAGAGGCCGACAAGGGCAAGTACATGGCGATGAAATGCCTGTTCGAGATGGTGGGATTGTATCCCGCGACGGCCGCAGAGGACACGCCGCACGACGATGTGCTGGCGCGCACGCTGTTGCAACGGCTGGGACTTCTCGAGGAGCGGGCCGGCAGCGCCGTGGAGGCTGCAACCGAGGGAGTTGCAAGCGCGGCCAATACCGTAGAATGACACTCAGGATGGATATGACATGGGTGACCGGCCGGATTGCCGTGGGCGGCGGAATCTGGACAGCGGAGAACATGGCGACCGTGGCACGGGCCGGCGTGACGCACATCATCAACATGCAGATCGAGTTTGACGACACGCCGCTGGCAGAACGGCACGGCATTGCGGTGCTGTGGAATGCGACCGACGACGATTTTCAGCCCAAGCCGCCCGAGGTATTCGAACGCGGAGTGAAGTTCGCTCGGGAAGCGTTGGACAACGACGGCAGCAAGCTGTTCGTGCATTGCGCCGCAGGAGTGCATCGCGCGCCGATGATGGCGCTGGCGATCCTGTGCTCGCTGAGCTGGAAGCTGGGCGCAGCGATGCAACTGATCGAGACGCGACGCCCGGTAGTGGATTTTGCCGACGTTTACGTCAACAGCGTAAAGCGATTTCTGGAAGAACAGGTAAAAACGGCGAAGTAAGCCGAGGTAATTCCTGGCCGGCAGCGGCCAGTTCGCAGTATTCCCGTCACAAGCGAGTGGAAGGTCGGCCTGACCCGCAGGACAGGCCGGGGAGGAATTATGTGTAATGCACGCCGCCCATTTGGGCGGCTTTTTTGTTGGCTGATGCTGCTGCTGGCCACATCTGCGGCAACAGCGCAAACGCCCAGCCTGACCACGATTACGGGAACGGTGTACCGCGCCGACGGAACAGCAGCGACGGGAACACTGATTATCTCGTGGCCGACGTTCAGCACGGCGGACGGATACGCCGTGGCGGGAGGAAGCACCAGCGTGAACCTGAGCGCCGGAGGCGCATTGTCGGTGCAGCTTGTGCCCAACGCGGGCGCGACGCCGGCCGGAACCTACTACACGGTGGTGTACCAGCTGGATGATGGCGTGAAGACGGAGTACTGGAACGTTCCGGCGACGTCGCCGACGACGATCACGGCGGTGCGCACGACACCTGGCGCGCCGGGGACGACGGCGCAGTTCGCGACGCAGCAATACGTGCAATCGGAAGTCGCGAGCAAGGCGAACGACGCGGCGGTGGTCCACCTGAGCGGAAGCGAAACCATCAGCGGGACAAAGACGTTTGCGGTCGCGCCGAGTCTTCCGAACCCGGTGCAGTCGAGCGATGCGGCAACGAAAGGGTATGTGGATTCGGCGGTGACGACTTCGGGCAGCGGATCGTACGTCAGCAAGGCCGGAGACACTATGACCGGGACGCTGACGCTCAGCGGAGATCCCGCGGCATCGCTGCAAGCGGCGACGAAGCACTACGTGGATACAGGACTGGCAGGCAAGGCCGACCTGGTCAGCGGGCTGGTGCCGGTGAGTGAACTGGCCGGACTGAATGAGTTCACGAGCAGCGTGCAAATGGATGACGCGCTGACGGTAAGCGGCGCAGTGCAAGCGAACTCGTTCGTCTCAACCGGCAGCGGCGCCTGGAGCGTAGAAGGCAGCTATGGAAGCCTGAGCCCAGCGGTGGCAGGACAGTCGCTGATTGGATTTGGGACGAGCGGCAAGGTGCAAGTATCGGAGAACGGCGGCTCGCTGGTCGAAGTGGCCAAGCTCGACAGCAACGGCAATCTCGCGGAGAACGCGAACACCGCGACGCAACTCATGCAGACGCCGACGCAGTGCAATGGAAGTTTTGCTACGGGCATCCAGGCAAACGGAAATGCCAACTGCAGCACCGCGGACGTGATCCAACTGGCTGAGACCTCGGCGCCGGCCGGCATCCCAAACTACGGATTGTTCTGGTTCGATGCGAGCTGCCATTGTCCGAAGGTGATTGACAACAACGGGCAGGCGGTGCAACTGGGGCTGCTCAACGTTTTCAATCCGGACGCGAACACGCTGGAGGAGCGGAACAGCACGACGGCGCAGGCGTTGCGGGTGTATGGAACTTACACGGACGCCTCCAACTACGAGCGAGTGGGGCTGAAGTGGGACACGGGAAACAGTCTCTTTGAACTCGCGACGGAAAACGGGGGAACGGGAAGCCAGCGCGGGATTGGGTTCCTGATCGGCAGCACCGTGCGGTGGGCGATCAGCACTATCTCGGAGCTAAAGCCGTTTGCGGACAACTCCTACAACCTGGGTTCGACGTCGCTGCGAGTGAAAAACGGATACTTCGGCACGGCAGTGTTCACTCCCGCGATCATTTCCCCGAACGTGGTGAATGTAACGGCACAGACGGCGGCAATCACGACTACAAATCTGATCGCCAGCGCACCGGTGGGGCAGTTCGAAGTGAACGTCTACGTGGAGTCGGATGCCGCGTGCAGCGCGGCGGGATCGGCTGCGGTCTCAGTGACGATCGGCTGGGGCGACCGGACAGGAGCGCGGACGATGACCGCGCCATTGACAGGCAACGGCGTGGCAAGTTCTGCGCTCGCCCTGGGTACGACGGCCAACTTCGGGGAAGCGGTAATGAGCGTGTGGAACAACTCGACCAGCAACAACCTGACTTACGCGGTGAGCTATACGGGATGCACGACGGGAACGGGGACGTACGCGCTCTACATCAGCGCCCGGCAGGTGCAGTGATGAAGCGGAATGCGGCAGTTTTCCTGACGCTCCTGGCCATGCTGGTTCCGGCGGGAGCGACGACATACTACGTGGACCCGAATGGAAGCAACGCGAACAGCGGCCTGAGTCCGCAGACGCCGTGGAGAACGCTGTTGAAGGTCGGCATCTCGACGTTCCAACCGGGGGACGTGGTTCTGTTCAAGCGAGACGGAGTCTGGAATGAAACGCTGACGCCGCCTTCGAGCGGGACGGCGGGAAACGTGATCAAGTTTGACGCGTACGGCAACGGGAGGCCGCCGGAGTTTACGGGATACTATGCGACCACTGCCGCACAGTGGACGAATACGACAGGCAATGTATGGCAGATCACGTTGAGCGCGACCCAGCCTATCACGCAGTTGAACTTTGTGCAGTTCGGCGGACTGTGGGGGAATTCGCAGAGCGCGCAGAACATGCTGGCGCACGATCGCGACTGGACGTATGACACGGCAACGCAGAACCTCTACGTGTGGTCGGCGAGTGGAAATCCAGTGACGCACTACGGGTCGGTGACGCCGATGATTCTCAGCGGACAATCGTTGATCAACCTCAACAATGTCAGCTACGTGGAGATGCAGCACATAAAACTTGACTGGTATGACGGATACGGCGTGCAGGTGCAAGGGACGAGCGATCACTTATGGCTGGCGAACCTGATGGCGGACAGCCAGGTGCCGAACGGGACGGTGCCGATCGGGTTTTATGTTCATCCGGGCGGGGCCGCGGGCGACATTCATCTCTATAACACGGACGCGCACCGGAATTATGTGGGATACCGGTTTGACGGAACACCGACGACGATTGAAGTGAAGAACTGCCGCGGCTATGCGAACCGCACGTACGGATTGATGGACAACACAGGGGCGGTGACGTACTCCTACTGCCACTTTTACGCGAACAACCTGGCGACGGGGGTTTCGACGGACGTGGCGGGGACGCCGGTTGACGGGGGCCATAATCAGCCGGCGGACACACCGCCCCTGGTGCGGGGGTTCATGCAATATCCGGCACGAATCAGCGTGACGTACGACGATCCGGGACTGATTGACGGGTCGCACGAATATATTGCCTCGCTGCTGCCGATGATTCAGGCGAAAGGCGTACCGCTGAGCATTGCGGTGGTGACCGGGTATGACCTGTCAAATCAACTGGCGGCGACGTTTCAGTCGTGGATCAACGCGGGCTGGGACGTGAACTGCCATTCGGTATCGCACCAGTACTTTGTGTTTCCCAACGCGTTCACGATCCAATACACGGGGACGGCGGCAAGCAGCGTGACGCTCACGATCGCAAACAAGCACCTGACGATCAACGCACCTGGCGACGGCAACGCGCAAGTGAGCTGGGACCTGACGGCACCGGCGCCCGGACAAGCCTCGACCGGGCTCGACACGCTGGGCGGCATTGTGGCGACACTGAACCAGAGAGGCGTGTTCGCGGTGGCCACCGATCCGAACATGAAGAGCGCGGTGCGGAGCCAGGACCTGGCGGACGTGAGCGGGCAGGACATAAAGAGCGCTCCCTACACGCTGCAGACAGATAAGACACGGTTGATGACAGACGAGCTGGAGTGGTCGCTGGCATGGATGAATGCAAATCTGACGGGATTGCCGGCGCACCGGGTCTATGTGTATCCGGGAAGCTATGAAGACACTTCCACAGAAGCGATTGCGGTGACGGCCGGGTATGCGGGAGCCCGGGGATCGGGAACGATGCAGCCTTCCCCAAATGCAGCGACGGTGCTGGCGAATGGCGTCAATGTGCAGAACATCCTGAGCCAAGGCATTTCGCCCAACTTCCAAAACCTGAGCGATGCGCAACTAACCAACAAAGTGCAAGCGCTGGTGTTCAAGTCGGCAGTGTGGGGCGTGCCGATGGGAATTTTCTGGCACGTCAATGAGCTTTCGGCGCACCAGGTGGGCGTGATGCTGGATGCACTCAAGACGGCAGGGGCGACGCTGATGAGCAACACGCAGCTGGTGAACTATCTGCTGAGCAAGCAGCAGAATACGGGGACGACCTATTACGCGGATGCGGCTTCAGGAACGGCAATGGACCCGCGGCCCACGCAGACTTCTCCGGTGGTAGACCAGGGAGCGGCGATCGGAAGCGAGTACAAATACGACCTGATGGGAATTGACCAGACACAGTTCGGAGCTGGATGGGAGATCGGGGCGCTGTCATTTGTGCCGGAAAGTTTCGGGCATGCGATGGCGGGACCGTAGAGATTTTCGAAGGCGGCGACGCAAACGAGGCGGCCCACGGGCCGCCTTTTCTATTGGACTCAGATTTATCTGAACTCAGCGCAGAGAGGACGACACTCCGGTTCTTCCTATGAGAACACTGTGGATTCTGCTGACGGCAACGGCAGCGTGGGGACAGTCCGTTTATTCGGGCTCGTGGACGGGCAGCGGTCCGGGCGCTTACGGCGTGCCAGCAACGAACAATGCGGCGATAGTTGCGCCGTCGGAAATGGGCGGGAATGACAGCCATGCGTGCACGCTGGCCCAGCCTTGCCTGACACCGCAGCACGCGACGGCGGTGGTGCGCGGTATGCCAGGGGGAAAACATGTGGTGCTCTTCCGCGGGGGAACGTATCCGCTGAGCGCAACGTGGAGTTTCGACAGCGGAGACAGCGGCACGAGCAGCGCACCAATGCTCTACCAGAACTATGGAGCGGAAATTCCCGTGATCACTGGCGGACGGCAGATGACGGGGACGTGGACGCGGGACAGCGTTACGGCGTGCGCGGGGAGTTGCACGCTGTGGTACCAGGATATTGACGCGAATCCATCGGACACGGGATATTTCCAGGACTTCGAATCGCTCTTTTATAACGGCGTGCGGCGGCCGAGACCGCAGGCACGGAGCGGCAGCGGCGGATATCTGACAAACGCGTGCGCGGGATCGAACAGCGCTCCGATATGCGTTGCCGGAGCAAACCAGGCAGCGGCGGATTCGGCCTGCGGATGCCCAGCGGGCGCGGGGCCGTGTTCGTTTCAGTCGACGCCGTGTGCGGGCGGGACGCCATGGATGTGCTTCAACAGATTTCTGTATAGCGGAGCGGACCTGAGCGGCACATGGCATGGAATTGCGCTGGGGGACATCGAGATCCTGAATTTTGAAATCTGGAGTATGGGACGCGGGCGGCTGGCATCGGCGTCGGGAGGGACCGCCGCGCTGACGGGGCCGATGGCGCTGAGCAACGGAAATAACGGATGTCTGCCCGGGCATGCGTATGTTGCGGAGAACGTGAAGGAGAAGCTGGCGGCGGGGCAATGGTACCTGGATCGCTGTCCGGGATGCGCTTCGACGGTGAGCACGCCGGCGGCGACGTGGCGGCTGTACATTGCGGCGGCGCCGGGTGAGGACCCGAATGTGGACACGATCGTGGTGCCGGCGATGGCTGCTCCGGGAAAGCTGCTGAGCGCGACGGGCCTGCACGATGTGATTTTCCGCGGGCTGGAATTCCAGGCTGACAACTGGATGCCAGGACCGTATGGACTGGGAGATTCGCAAGGCATGCCGCTGGTTCCGGCGGCCGTCAGCTTCACCGACTCGAGTGAGATCAAGATTGAAGGCGTGAAGCTGAACCACATTCAGGGATGGGGAATCGAATTTCTGGGAACGAGCAGCGGCAACGAGATCATGGACAGCGCAGTGTATGACGCGGGCGCGGGCGGAATCCGGATTGGAAGCAAGGCGTCGGTCACGGACAGCGACACCAGCGTGCCGAAGAACAACCTGGTGATGAATACGGCGGTTGCGTATTACGGGAGACTGCAGCCGACGGGCGAAGGGGCGGGTATCTGGCTGGGCGATACGCACGGCAACACGGTCACGCACAATGACATTTTCAACGGGTACACGGGATGCATAGAGATGGGGTACGGCCTGGGACGAGGCGCGGATGATGGTTCGAGCAGCACGCAGTTTTTCGCCTACAACAACACGGTGAGCTGGAACCGCTGTTACGGGCAAGGGCAGAACGGGGCACTGAACGGCGTGCTCAGCGACTTCGGGGGAATTTATGCGGCGAGTTCGCTTTCGGCGAATTGTCCGACGACGGGCCAACCATCGCTTGCACCGACGAACAGCTATTGCAATCACATTCTCTATAACGTGATCCACGATCTGGCGCATAACTACGACAACACGGCGAACCAGGGAGCGCAGGGGATTTATCTGGACCAGGGAACATCGAACGTGGAGGCGCGATTCAACCTGGTGTACCGCATCAGCCACACGTGCGCGTTCAACAACACGCCGCAGCACACGGGGCCGAACCAATATCTTTCGCAGTGGAACCTGTGGGACAACAACATCTTCGCATACTGCGGAGCGCGGGAGTCGAACCTGCAGCGGGTAGTGGTGCGGAACGGCAGCAACCAGAATTCGCTGATGTGGAGCCACAACGTGGCGTATTACAACGCGGTGGTTGGAGGGTATCCGCAGTCGAGCCCGGGACTGTGGGGATGCTTCGACGACAGCGGAAACGCGGCGGACTGCGCGACGCGCTTCAAGTTTCAATCGAATGACTGGTGGAACGTGGGGACGAGCCACGGATTGACGTTCAGCACCTGCAAGACCTCGGCGTGCGGCGGAACGTTCCCGGGAAACTACAACCTGTTCGGCAGCGAGCCGTGGGCCAGCGATGAAGACCAGGGATCGATCAGCGTGGATCCGCAGTTTGTGGGACCAACCTACGGGAACGACAACTGGCACATGCAGAGCAGCCTGAGTACGATCGGGTTTCAGGCGTGGGACTACACGCAGGCGGGACGGACGCAAGTGAGATTTGCGATCCCGAGCAACGTGCCCGATTTGTTTCCGCAGCGGACCATCAATGCGGCGGCGGACTTCTAGGCATGACGGGCGATCTGTTGTTGCTCAGGGAACTGGGCATGAGGCTGGAACGTTCGCCTTCGGGGACGGATGACGGGCCGACGGTGCGCGACCGCGTGATCGAAGGCTTGCTGAAAGTGCGGAGCAAAAGGAAGGGCCTGATCGCACTGACGCCGAACCGGGCACAGCGGGAGTATTCGCGGCGATGCGGCAAGCGGAACATCGTGCTGAAGGCGCGCCAACTGGGAATGACGACCTACGTGGCGGCGAGATTTTTTGTGCAGACCATCACCCAGCCGGGCACGATGACGGTGCAGGTGGCGCACAACCAGGAGGCTGCGGAGGAAATTTTCAAGATCGTGCGCCGCTTCTGGGAGAACCTGCCCAGGAAACTGCAGCGCGGCGCGCTGGCCACGTCGCGGTCCAATATTCGCCAGCTCGCATTTCCCCGGCTGGATAGCGAATACCGGGTGGCGACGGCGGCGGACGCCAACGCGGGGCGGGGGCTGACCATTCATAACCTACATTGTTCGGAGGTCGCCCGCTGGCCCCGCGATGGCGAAGAGACGCTGGCATCGCTGCGTGCGGCAGTGCCGAAAGAGGGCGAGGTCGTGCTTGAGTCGACACCGAACGGAGCGAGCGGGGTCTTCTATGAGGAGTGGCAGCGAGCCGACGAAACTGGCTATCAGCGGCACTTCTTTCCCTGGTGGTACGACGACGAGTACCGGTTGGAGGGAACGGACGTGCAGCCGCTGACGGCGGAGGAGGAAGCGCTGGTGGAGCGCGCGGGATTGGCGGACGCGCAGGTCGCATGGCGCCGGCTGAACCGGTCGCAATTGCGGGGATTGGCGGTGCAGGAATATGCCGAGGATCCAGCCACGTGCTTCCTGGCTTCCGGGGAATGCGTGTTTGAAGTGGAGGCGATCGAGCAGGCGCTGGCGGACGGGAACGAAGCGATCGAAGCCAGCGACAACCGCCGGCTGCTGGTGTGGCTGCCGGGACAAGCGGGCAAGCAGTACATCATTGGAGTGGATCCGGCGGGAGGCGGCTCGGAAGGAGACTACTCGTGCGCGCAGGTGATTGAGCGAAGGACGGGGATGCAGTGCGCTGAACTGCACGGGCACTTTCCGCCAAGAGAGCTGGCGAGAAAGCTGATGGAGCTGGCAAGGGATTACAACCGGGCGTTGCTGGTGGTGGAGAGGAACAACCACGGATATGGGGTGCTGGCGCATCTGCGGGCGGAGGGGTGCCTGAACATCTACCGCGAGGGAGAGCAGGATGGCTGGCTGACCTCCGCGGTAAGCCGTCCGGCGATGATCGAGAACCTCGCGGCAGTGCTGGCGGTCGAACCCGCGTTGTTTCATAGCCCGCGGCTGCTGCAGGAATGCCGGACGTTTGTGCGGCATCCGGATGGCGGCGTTGGGGCAGCGAACGGCGCACACGACGATTGTGTTATGGCGATGGCGATTGCGCTGGCGGCGCGCAGAGCGAGCGTGGGAGAGCAATCGAGAGGCCAGGCTTTGGAGCTGGCGAGCCTGGCAGTTACACGGGCGGCAGGGGTGGAGAACGGATGTTCATTCGTCACATCCAATGCGGCGGACGGTGAATAACATGTTCGCGGTCCGGCGGGCAAGAGAACGGATCCGGGCAGCCGCCGCCCTACACGTTGACGGTCGTCGCGGTCCAACACGTGCGAAGAATGCGGGGCGGGGCGCAAGGACACATGATGCGCTGCGCCGACGGACACTTCTATGTGGTGAAGTTCCGGAACAATCCGCAGCACTTAAGAGTGCTGGCGAATGAGTTTCTGGCTTCACGGCTGGCGGAGAGCGTGGGGCTGCCGGTTCCAGCCACTGAAGTAGTAGAGGTCAACGACTGGCTGGTGCAACACACGCCGGAGCTGGACATCCAACTGGCGAGCAACCGCATTCCCTGCCAGTCGGGATTGCAATTCGGATCGCGCTACGTGGTAAGCCCGCTGGAAGGACAGGTTTTCGACTTTCTTCCGGTGAACATGCTGGATAGGGTGCGCAACCTGGAGACGTTTTGCGGAATTCTGGCGATCGACAAGTGGACGGGAAACGCCGACGGGCGGCAGGCGGCCTTCTGGCGGAAATTGCGGGAACGGAAATACACGGCGACGTTCATCGACCAGGGCTATTGCTTCAACGCCGGCGAATGGACGTTTCCCGACGCACCGCTGCGCGGGGTGTACGCACAGAACGAGGTGTATACGGCGGTGCGGGGGTGGGAATCGTTTGAGCCGTGGCTCTCGCGGATCGAGACGATGAAGGACGATACGGTGTGGACCGCGGCGGGCGAGATTCCGCCGGAGTGGTACGGCAGCGACTGGGGAGCACTGGAAATGCTGGTGCGGAAACTGCTGGAGCGTCGCGGGCGCGTGCGGGAGCTGATTACGGCATTCCGCATGTCGTTGCGGAGACCGTTTCCCAATTGGCCCGAGGACGCATAGAGCGCCGCGCCCACATGGGCCGGTGATGAGAACCGATGATGGAGTTGAAGCAAATGACATTTTCGCTGCTGCGTTACGTGCCCGACACGGTGAAGAATGAGTTTGTGAACATTGGGGTAGTGTTGTTTGAAGAAGACGCGAAGGGCATGGGGTTTGCAGGCGTCCGCTTCACGCAGGACTGGCGACGAGTGAGATGCCTGGACCCGCAGGCCGATATCGAGCCGCTGAAAGGGACGGAGCACGAGCTGCAGGCGAGATTGCAGGAAGGCGGAGGGCGCGAGGCGCTGATGCGAAGGCTCGAGGACTCACTTTCAAACGTGGTTCAGCTCTCGCCGGCGAAGGCGTGCCTGGCTGAGGACCCGGAAAAGGAGCTGATGGCGCTGGCGTCGTTTTATCTCGAGACTGCGCGGCCGACGGAAAAACGCCCGGCCAGCGGGAGGCAGAGAATCCTGGAATGCATGAGAGAGGCGTTCGAGCAGGCACAGGTTTTGAGGTTGTTGCAGACAAAGATCCCAGCCTCGACCTACACGCACCCGAGTGATTCGCTGAAATTCGATTTTGGGTATCGCATGGCGAACGAGATCAAGTTATTCCATGCTGTGTCGCTTAAGACGAGCGTGGAGCAGGCGATGATGCTGGCGTTCCGTTATCCGAAAGTCGCTAATGCGATGGAGCGAGTTACAGGGGCACATTCGCGGCTGACTGCCGTGGTGGAGGATGACGTGCACGGAAGCCGAGAAGAGGTTGAAGTGGCCGTGAGCGCAATGAAGGAGAGTGCGATTCAAGTATCGACACTGGCAGACATGGCCGCTTTGGCCAACCTGGCACGGAGGGATTTGAAAGTCTAGAAAAACAAGGGCGGGGATTTCACCGAGTCGCAAAGTCTAGCAGGCCAATTCCGGCGGCATTCTTCAACAACTTTTGTTCGATCTCTAGCGCGCGGACCAGAGTGTTCGCGCCACACACGAAAAAATCATGAACATAGCATCGAAGTTGCGCGGCGCAGTGCGCCGGATGGCGGGAGTGTCCTCGCCCTCCGGGAGTAGCGGAAGCAAGCGGCGGACGGTGGCGTTGCCATCCATCCTTACGACGTATGGGCCACGGGCGGATGCGTTTCCCAAGCCAACGCCGGTGAACCTGCGGCGTTTTTCGGAAACGCCGGTAGCGCGAAAGGCGATCAACACGATCAAAGACCGGATTGCGGGAATGCGATGGCGCATACAACCCAGGCCGGGACGCGGCCCCATGGATGCGGCGGACGTGGAAGCGCGAGCGCAGATTCTGACGGCCAATTTCGACACTCCGAATCCTGACGATTCGTTCCGCTCGCTGGCGGAGCAAGTGCTGGAAGACGTAATCGTGGGCGGATTCGGCGCGATCGAGGTTGAAACCACAGAGGACGCGCAACATCCGCTGGCGCTGTGGGCGGTCGACGGCGCAACGATCCGCATGAGAAGCGATTGGGACGGATCACCCGAGTCGCCCCGTTATGTACAGGTGACGGGCAGGACGGGGCCGGAAGGAAACATTGTTCTGAATGACGATGAACTGATTTATATGCGGCTGAATCCGCGCACGCACACGCCGTTCGGCCTGGGACGACTGGAGGTGGCGTTCGAGGCGATCAACGCATTCCTCGGCGCGCACCGCTTTGCGGGGAAGCTGGCATCGAATTCGGTGGTGGAATACGCGCTGTGGCTGCAAGGCCTGACGCCCGAACATCACGAGCGGCTGATCCGGTGGTGGCAGGACGAGATTGAAGGCACGGGGCGAGTGCCGATTCTTTCGGTGGAAAACAAACCGGAGGTGTTGCGCTTCGGCGGAGGAACCGATGCAGACCTGCGGCTGCAGTGGCAGGAATTTCTGTTGCGGATGATCGCCAACGCCTTTGACCTGCCGCCGCAATGCCTGGGAGTGGAGCGGGATGTCAACCGGTCCACCGCAGCGGAGATGACGGACCAAGCTTTCCGACAGGCGATTGTGCCAACAGCCAGGCTGTTTGCCGAGTACCTGACGCGAGACGCCATCGGCAAGAAGCTGGGATGGTACGACCTGGAGTTCGCTTTCACCGATGTGGACTCGGGCGGCGGGGAAATGGAAGAGGCGCAGATCCAGGCGCTCCTGCTGCAGAACGGCGTGCTGACGGTGAACGAAGTACGAAAGATGCGGGGACTGCCGGAGATCTCTGAGGCTGGCGAGAGCAGCGCGAAGCCTCAAGCAGAGTGACGGTGGAACCGCGCATGAAACGCAAGCAGCAATTGAGGTTGAGGATGACGCCGATGAGACTGGAACTGGAATCGATGGCGATTGCAATGCCGGAGGTGGCGGGGCATCCGAACCGCGAGCCGTTTCGCGGCGTGCTCACGCTGGTGGATGTGACGTCGGACAGAGCGCCGGCGGGAGCGCGCGGACATCGCGTGGTGTTGACGCGAGCGGCGGCGGAGACGGCGTTGCCCTCGTTACTGGGCATGGCGCTGGATTATGCGCCGTCGCTCGACCGGCATGACGTGCGCCGCAAAGTGGGAGTGATCACGAGGGCGGAAATCGTAAGCCGGCAAGTGGAACTCGGAGGATACCTGTTTGCGAAGGATTTTCCCGAGATCGTCTGCGAGATTGCGAGAGCGAAGTTGCAGGAACTGAGCCGGAGCTCAAGTGAACGCCTTGAGGCCGGATCAGAACCGGCGAACTCGAGGCGAGGACTTGGAATGTCGTACGAGATCACGGACGCGCGGGTGGCGGACCTGCGAGCCAAAGTATGGACACTGACCCAGGTCACTTTTACGGGAGCGGCGATCCTGCGGCGCGACAAGGCCGCCTATCAGAATACGTGGATCGAGTTGGATTGAGAGCGGGGCACAAACATTATCACGGCAATAAAGGAGAGCGTATGGACGAAGGAATGACGCAACAACTGGCGGCGGCGGCGGAGCGCCTGGCGAACGCGGCCGGCGCCCTGGACCGAGTGCTGGAAAAGCTGGATGCGCAGCAGGAAGCACTCAACGCAAAAGTGGACCTGATCGTGGCGGCGGTGGAAGAGCGAATCGCAGAACCGGCGAACGAGGCCGGGGGCGGCAAGCTGGCGGCGCGGGTGGCGGAACTGGAGAAGGCCAACACCGAGCTCAAGGCCCAAGCTGCGCGGATGGCGAGAAAGACTTTGTCACCGCTGGTGACTACACTGCTCAGCAAAAGCGGCAGCGAGGCAGGCGAGAAACTCGAGGGCGGCGCCCTGGACAAAGCCTTGCAGTCCCTGAGCGTGGAGCAACGCATCGCCGTCAAAGCAGAGATGGCGCGAGCCGGGATGATCGAGTAAGGGGCAGGCATCGGCTCACAGCCGCCGGACAGTGAATTCAGAGTGAAAACAGGTGCGACCAGGTCGCGCCTTTTGTATTTCTGGAAGCAAATTCTTTTCAGGAGAGAACATGAACGCACAATTCATCGATCTGCATGCAACCGCAGATTTTCTGGGGCCGGGCGCGATTGAGATTGACCGTTACCAAACGGAAATTTTCGACATCGTGCGGCGGCGCGGCGTGTTCGGGCAAAGGATCAAGCAGGTGCCGGCGACCGGGCATCCCTCGCGATTCTTTGAAGAAACCGCCATCAATTCGCCAACGGCGACGCAGGCCTTCGTGGACCCGCGCAACATCCAGGCAACTATCGGCGCTCCCACCCGCGCGGAACGGGCGGTACCGCTGAAGGCGCTGGTCTCGCAAATCAATTACAACCTGTTCGATCTGGAAGTGGGAGCGCAGCAAAGCCAGTTCGCCTATTTGCAGGCCAAGGACCTGGCGGACTCGGTCGAAGGCCTGCTGCGAACCCACGATGTGTCGCTGTGGAACGGCAACGACACTTCGCTGAGCTCACCTACGACGCTGCAGTATTTCGGAGCCATCGGGCAGATCGAGGCCGGCGGGAACACCACGACGATCGCGACGAATGCGAGCATCGTGGACGGCATCAAGGGAGTGATCGCGCAGATGGTCGCAAGCTCTTCTTATGAAGTGCGACCGACCGCGATCTACGCCAATCCGGTTCTGCTGGACCTGATCGACCGGGAAATGAAGACGGAGTTCAACGTGGTGCTGTCGACCACGGAGATCAACGGCGGCCTGCGGGTGAAAGCTCTTTCGACGCAGGCAGGAGACTTGCCGCTGATTCCCGAGTGGGCGCTTCCTTACACCGGCACGCCGGGCAGTGGAAGCGCGGTGCTGCCCTGCTACATCGTGACCGAGGATCTGATCGAGTACCACTGGCTGACGGATCCCAATCCGCGGGTGTTTCAGTTGGGACTGGTTGGGTCGCTCGCATCGCAGATGGTGGTGGTGAAGTTCGGCGCGGTGGTGGTGAAAGGCGCTGCCTACGCGCACTACGAAGTGAAGGTCAACCGGTAAGAGATCCTCCGGCCGTCATTTGCCGAGCGAGGGCATGAATCCGTGCCGACGAACGGCGGCTGACGGCCGGTGGCGCAGCAAAGGACAAGGATGGCATGAACTATCTGACTGCGGCAGAGTACGAGGCTTACGGACTGGAGGCCACAACACCGGCGGCGCTGGTGGCGGCGGCCTCCACACTGATCGACGCGCACTGCCGGCGGGCAACCCTGGCGGTGGCGCAATACGAAGAGCGGCTGCGCATTCCGCCGGACCGCAATACAGCGCGGTTGACGTATCTGCCGCTGGCGACGCTGACGCCGGCGACCACGCCGATTGTTTCGGCGCAAGGACGCTATTGCATTCCGCGACGGGGCGAGTGGCCGTTCGACGATTTGCGGCTGGATGTGGCGCTCATGTTCGGGTTGCCCGGCGCGTGGACCGCGATTGATGCGGCGGCCATCGATTATTTTGCGGGAACCGGCGAGCTGACGCTGCCGCTGAATCTAGTAGGCCTGTGGTTCAGCGAAGTGGACATCGTGTACACGGCGGGGTTGAGCGTGATCCCTGACGCAGTGAAATTCGCGTGCGCGCAGGTGCTGCGCAATGCCCAGGCGGTCCCGGCACTGAACGTGCGCAGCGGCAGAGTAGACCGCATGCGCCTGGACTACTTTTCGGGAAGCCTGATGGATGAGATGGTGCAATCGCGCCTGGCACCGTATGTCGCGCAGAAAGCAGGATGACCATGACAACAGGAGTCAGCGGAATCGCAGTGACGCGGGCCGCAGATGCGATGTTGCGGGCGCTGGGCGGGAGCACGGTGAGCATGCTGTTTCCCGCGGCGGCGATGCCGAACGATCCGAGTACGCAGCTGGGATTAGTGGACCCCGGGACAGAAGAAGTAGCGTTCTGTCCGGTGGTGGTGCGCGCGCTGACGACGGCGAACACGGGACCGCGGCGGCGGTTGGAGTTTCTGTTATCCGCAACGGCTGTGGCGGAGACGGTGAGTTCGCGCGATGCGGCGTCAGCGGAAGCGCTTTTCAATAGCGCATTGGGCATGTTGTACGACGGCGACCTGTTCCATGTGGAGGGCGTCACAACGGAGTATTTCGCGGGAACCGCATATCTCTATCGAGTGGTGGCGGTGGAATAGGCGCGCGATGCAAAGGAGCCCGGCAGGTCCGCGGGCGGAATCGTCTTTACTTATGCAATTTACCAAAGACAGCTTTTACATGACGCTGCTGGCCAGGCTCGAGGCGTTCGATCCGCAACTGACAGTGACGCTGAACGGGACAACGCGCCCGGCACTGATCGTTGCGGAGAACGAACTGGTCATTCCAATCGAGCCACTGGCGGATGCCTTCTACATCGAATGGGGAGCATCCGAGATGGCGCCGAACCAGGCGGGCAGCCGGAGCCTGATGGCAATGGAGTGCGTGATTTCCTACCACACTTTCGGCAGCAGCCAAACCGGAGTCGACCGCGGGAGACGCCTGGCGGCGCTTGATATGGACCTGCTGAACATCTGCCAGCCGGCTTTCGCGTCGAAGCGTGACTATACCCAAGTCCCAAGCGTGGATCTGGGTACGAAGATTTTCTGGACCGAGCCGGTGTTTGGGAAAGTTTCCGGCAGCGACGGTGCGCGGGCGGAAGGACTGCCGCGAGGGAACGAGCAAGTGCGGCTGGAACGCAGCGCCAGTCTGAAAGTGTTTTTCTATCCTGAGGTGAACTTCCTATGAGTATGACAGCGCTGCGCGCCGCGATGGTGCCAGTTACGCGCCGCGTACGCGCGTATTTTGCCCCGATCAATCGGGTCAGCGGCGCGCCCACGATTTTTGATCCGGGAAAGTACGGCTTGTTCGACCTGGACGATCCGCCCGCACCGTGGCTGGACCTGGGATGGGTCGACCAGTTTCAGCGCTTTTGCGGAACCAGTACGGAAGCCTTGCGGACGGGGGCGCGGGGCGCTCCGGCAGAGCAGTTTCGCGGGATGCTCGATGCGCGGGTGGAATTCAACTTCCGGGAATGGGGAAAGCTGCAGATGGCGCTGGCGGGCGGGTCCGAGCACATGAACGTGCTGGCCCCGAATCCGAGCGCGGATCCGCAGCCTTCCGGCGGAACTCCCCTGGCGGCGGTGGCGGTGCTGCCGGGATCCACGGCGAGCGAAATCGTGATCGGAGCCGGAGCGGTGAGCGGGTTTTCGGCGAGCGACGTTGTGGCGACCGACATGGATTATCAGCAGCAGACGGGATATGTGGGCACGGGAATCGCGGCGGCTTACGTGAACGATCCGGCGGACGTGAACCGGGATGCGAATTACATCCGGCGGGTGACGTTCAACGTCGGCCGGGTGGCGCAACTGACGGCAAACTCGCTGGTGTTGGCCCAGCCCTTGCCCGGAGGCGCGCCGGCGTCGGGCGCAGGAGTGCAGAAAGTGATCGCGTTTGTGGACCGCGAAGGAGGGGCGTTCTTCCAGGAGTGGTCAGGGGTGTTTGTGGCGGAGGAAGAGTCGGGCGGACGCATCTGCTTTCACTATCCGCGGCTCAGCGCGACAACCACAATTCAGACTTCCGTGCGGCCGGGCGAAGCCAACGCGGCGCAAGCGAGTGTCAAAATTTTCCAGCGAGAGAACAACGTGCAGATCGCACAACCGATGGCGTCTGTGGCATTGCGGGCGGCCTTTCAGGCCATGCCGCACACGGACGAAAATGACGGGCAGACAGTGGTGTGTTATCGCAGCTACTTTCCCGCGGCAATGGCGGGACTTTACTAGAACTCTCGCGGCGACTCCCAAATGAAACTTCAGATCGACAATTTCGACGGCGCAGGACTGCGCGAATACACGGCCGCGCTCGATCGCTCGCAGCCTATCGGCATCGTGCGGAAACTCAACCAGCCGTCGGAGCTGCAATTCAGCCTGATGGCGAATGACAGCAACTTCCTGGCTCCCGCGGCTGGGGCGCTGGTGAAGCTGCAGAAGAACAATGGCACGTATCTGTTCACCGGCTACATGATGCACGCTCCGGTTGTTGAGAACGCCGGTTGGGGCCAGAGCGGGACCGTGCATCGCTGGCGAGTGACGGCCAAGAGTGACGAAGTACTGCTGGACGAAAAACGGCTGCCGCAACGATGTGCCTTTGTGCAGCGAAGCGCGGGCGATGCGCTGAGACAGTTGACCTCCGATGCGATTGCAGGAGGTTTCGACACCAGCGGTGTGCAGTATGTGGACGTGTTACCGGTGTATGCGTCCGATCCGCAGAAAACATGGTCTGAACAGGCGCGTGAAATCGCGCTGCAGGGACGGGCGAGTTACCGCACGATGAATGGCGCGCTGATGCTGGCGCCACTGGGAGCGGCTTCGTATGCGCTGGACGAAAGCGATAGTAATTTCTCGCCGGAAGGATTGATTCTGCAACCGGTAGACGGGTTGATCAATGACGTCACTGTGATTGGCGACATAGAGCCGCAGGCATACGTAAAGGACTATTTCGTCGGCGACGGCCTGACGCTGCGCTTCTACCTCTCGCAGACGCCATTCACCAAGAGCAGCAAAACACTGTTCGACGAGGAATACACGGCCTCTGCTCCCGATCCCACTTTGTGGAATGTGACGGACCCGGCAAGCGCGGTGTCGGTGAGCGGAGGCAGACTGCAGATCGCCGGCGGGACGGGGGCGGACGGAACGACGCTTGTGCAGTTCGTGGAGCAGATCGAGCTGGGCGGAGCGCTGGTGATGCAGCACGGCGATGTCAACTTCAACGCGGCGTCGAGCGGTGTACTGGGCGGCTTATATCCGGGCGCTATTTCGACCAGCGGTTGCCTTGCAGGGTTTTCGATCACGCCGAATGGTGGAGTGTCGAACATCCAGGCGCTGGTGAACGGCGCGGCGACGGGGCCGGTGCTGACAACAGTTGCCGGGCACCGCTATGTGTTTGCGACTCGCTTCTACTCGGCGGAACTCTACCGGCGGCAGCAGGTCTTTCATTCTTCCATTCATCCTGCAGGTAACGGGGTTGGCGGAGCGGCTGTCGCGGCTGACGTCCGGGTAGTGCTGGAGGTGCAAGAGATCGATCCGGCGAATCCTGCCACGCTGGTGGCGCCGGCGACGGTGCTCTATGACGGGCTCCTCGCAGGCGCACCTGGCTACTGCACGTATTGCCTGGTGAATGCAGTCAATATGCAATGCTCAATCGCATTCACGCGGCTGCTCGATGCTGTCGATACGGAGGTGCGCAGCGCGTTGCCAGGGCAGCCTTATGCCACGCGGTTGGTGGGGACGCTCAAGGAAGGCTGCGAGTGTGAGGTTGTATCCGGTTCGACGCTGGAGTTCTACCCGCAGTATGCCCCCGCCGCAAACGAATTGATTGATGTGCGGTATCGCGGGCAAGGACGTGCGCTGGCGCGAATCACTGTGCCGGCAAGCATCGCCGGGCAGCAACGTGGAATTGACGACGGGTTGCACGGAGCCGTACGGCGGATGAAATTGCCGGCGGCGCGCACGGCTGCGGACTGCGAGAATGCAGCCCTCGCCATCCTGGATGACGCAACCGGCCCAGCGTGGAGCGGACGGTACGAGACCTGGGGTGATTTTCTGCCGGGCGATGCGCCGGATATTTTCCCGGGTGACGGCTTGAATCTGAATGTCGCGTCGCAAGGTGCAGTCTTCGCGGTGATCGTGCGGGAAGTAGCCATCAATGTAGCGGACCTCAGTAACGACCACAGCCGTTACTCCATCCAGTTCGCCAACGATGCCTCTTCGGCCCCGGCTTTCGAGTTCGAAACGGCGAAGATCACGACAGCTTTCGACATTACGGAGCTGACCAATGCGGAAGTGGGAACGTCGTATCTGGAGGCGCTGACAAGCGCGGAGATCACGCTGGTTACCTCGACCGCGGTCACGATTGATGCCGGAGTGGCGCCGCCGGCAGGTGGAGGCATTGAAGTCCGCTGGAGCGACGCGGGATGGGGTCCGGACAACGATCGAAACCTGGCGGGGAGATTCACGACCGAAAGTTTCGAAATTCCGCGCTTATCGCGTGTACAGACCTGTTACCTGCAGCAGTACGACGCTTCGATCCCGCCGAAATATTCGCGATATACGACGGCGCTGCATCTGGACTATCCGTTATGACAAACCATGAGGACCAAGCGGCCGGCCAAGCATACACGGCGAAACAGCCGCTGGTTGTGCGGGTCAAGGACGGAGACTTTCAGCGCGAGGTGCTCGAGAAACTGACGCGCCTGGAGACCAAGATGGACATGCTGGCAGGAGGCAGCCAGCCGGGACGCATGAAGCAAGCCGAAGACCGCCTCAACGCGCTGGAGCGAAGTGACGCACGCCGAGGCGTGTACGACCGGATTGTGAACGCGGCGATTTCACTCACTATCAGCGCGCTGATCGCCATGCACGACCGGCTGGCCTGGAAGTAGGCAGGGCGTCACGTTGTTCATTTCTATAAGGGAGAAGCGGTCATGGATTTTCTTTCAAAGTTGCTGCAGGGCATTGCGTTTATCCCGGCGGTCGTCAGCGGCATCGAGGGCTTGTTCGGAGACCGGCCGGGAAACGAAAAGAGAGATGCAGCCATATCCTTCGTCCAGGCGGCCCTCTCGATGAGCGAGGCAATCAGCCAGCGGCGGATCGTGAACGAGGCGCAGTTCAAAGAAGGCGTGGGGAAAGTAATCGACGGGACGGTGGAGTGCCTGAACGCGTCCGCCTGGGCGAAGGCCGCGGACAATGGCGTCAACCCCGAGCACAGTTAGCCGACTTCTTCGCTCCAGTTCTCCATCGTTTTCTTCACCAACGCCATGAACTGGTCGGCAACAGCACCATCAATCAGGCGGTGATCGTAGCCGAGGGTGAGATGGACCAGCGAACGGATGGCGATAGAATCATTTCCCTGGTCATCGGTGATGACCACCGGCGCCTTGGTAATGCCGCCCACGCCCATGATGGCGGAGTTCGGCTGATTGATGATGGGCAGGCCAAAGACCGCGCCGAACTGGCCAGGATTGGTGATGGTGAAGGTCGAGCCTTCGACTTCGCCCGGCACCAGCTTCTTGGTGCGGGCGCGCTCGCCCAGATCGGTGATGCCGCGCTGCAGGCCGAGAAAATTCAGCTCGTCCGCATTCTTCAGCACGGGCACGATCAGGCCCCAATCGAGCGCGACGGCGATGCCCATGTTGACGTGGCGATGATAGCGGATGCTGTCGCCTTCGATTGAGGCGTTCGCGATCGGGAACTGCTGCAGCGCGATGATGGCGGCGCGGACAAAGAACGGCATGAAGGTCAGGCGGACGCCGTTGCGCTGCTCAAAAGCGCCCTTTGTCTTGTTGCGCAATTGCACAATGCGAGTAATGTCCACCTCGAACATGCAGTGGACGTGGGCGCTGGTGCGGCGCGATTCGCTCATGCGCTGCGCGATGATCTTGCGCATCTGAGTCATGGGGACCAGATCGCCGGGAATCGCGGCAGGTGCGGGTATTGGAGCAGATGCCGCCGCGGGGCGGGCCGGAGCGGGAGCGTGGCGGCTTTTTTCGATGAAATCGAGGATGTCCTGCTTGGTAATGCGGCCACCCAAGCCTGTGCCGGCTACCTGAGACAAGTTGACGCTGTTCTCGCGGGCGATTTTGCGCACCAGCGGTGAGGAACGAGCATGGTCTTCTTCCTCTGAAATTACGGGAGAAGGCGGCGGCTCAGGCGCAGGACGAGCAGGGGCCGCAGGAGCAGCCGGCCGAGCGGAAACCTGAGGAGCAGGCGCTGGGGCAGGCTTGGCGGGAGCAGGAGGGGCGGCGGCGGCTCCTGATTCGCCTTCGGCGGCAATTGTCCCCACCACGGTGTTTACCTGAACAGTATTGCCCTCGGCGACTTTGATGTCTCGCAGCACGCCGGAGGCGGGAGCGGGAATTTCGGCGTCGACTTTGTCAGTGGAGATCTCAAACAGCGGCTCGTCGCGCTGAACCTTGTCGCCCGGCTTCTTCAACCACTTGGTAATAGTCCCTTCAAAGATGGACTCGCCCATCTGCGGCATGACGATATCAGTCGGCATAATTCCTTCCTACCCCGGCCGCGGTCAGCGGGAGGCTCGCAAACTCGATATTATAACGAAGCCCGCGGCTAGTCCTTGCCGGCTTTTCCGCCCTCCGCGCCCGCGGGCTGGGGCGCAACTCCGTAGGCTTTTTTCCAATAATCCTGGACCGCTGGTGGCAGCTTTTCGATGCGCGAAAGGAAAGCGGTCACTTTCCAGATATCCTGTTCGCTCAAAGACTTGCCCCATGACGGCATGCCCGTGTAGCGCACGCCGGTGCGAATCGCGTAGAAGATGTGCCACTCCGGATCGTCGAGCGGTTCCAGAATGAGCTGCGGCACCGGCGGATAGAAGGACTTTTCCAGCGGACTGGGTTTGTTGTCGAGGGTGCCGTGACAAACGGCACAATTCATGGTGTAGATCTTCATGCCGTCGATGAGGTTCTCGTCCGTCGGGGGGATTGGACTATTGACGCGCGGCGCGCGGCGTTCCATGGAAGCATCCAGCGCATTGGACGCCAGGCGTGTTTCCAGCGCGGGAGGAACCGCATCTGCATTCGTCGGCATCAGGCCGAGCAGGGCAAAGGCCAAGCCACCCAGAATCAGAGCGAGCAGGGTAAGAACGATTCCCAGGATGAAGTTGCGCATTGCTTCTCCTTACACAGATCGTACGGAATAGAGGCGGTCACGGATTGTCGAGGGGCGCGGTGTGCCGCAGAATCGCGGCGGCGTCCTCAGCATCGGCTTGCCGGACCTGCAGCTTGATGCCGCCGAGTATATGCGAATGCCAGCCGCCGATGCGCAGCATGTTCTCATCCAGCACGAAGCACTCAATGTCCGCCGACTCCAGCCGCGCCCGGGCCAGCAGGAGCTCCGGTTCGTTGTAAAACGTGGCCACGGTGATCAGAGCTTCATCCACGCCGAAAGTCACTGGTCATTAATTCTATCGAGAATTCCATCGATCCTGCAGGCAATGGGCCAGTTTGCGGTCACAGCGTACCTAGTAGGCGAGCAATCGCCGCGCCTCACGAACTACGTCACTCACCTTGGGCAGGAAATACTCTTCCTGCGGTGGCGAGAAGGGCACCGGAGAATCCTGCGCGGTCAGGCGGACAATCGGGCCGTCGAGATCGTCGAAGGCTTCTTCATTAATGATGGCGCTGATCTCTCCCGCCAGGCCGCCGGTACGAACGTCTTCATGCAGCACGATGACCTTGTTGGTTTTGCGCACGGTCTGGGCAATGGCTTCGCGATCAAGCGGCGAAACGGTGCGCAGGTCGAGGACCTCGGTCTCGATCCCGTCTTTACTTAGAATTTCAGCCGCTTCGAGCGCGGTGTGCACCATGGCGGCGTACGCGACGATGCTGAGATCGTGACCTTCCCGCGCAACGCGCGCTTTCCCGAGAGGAACGATGTAGTCATCGTCAGGGACTTCCTCTTTAATGCGGCGATAGAGATACTTGTGCTCGAAAAAAATGACCGGGTTATTGTCGCGGATGGAAGCCTTGATCAGTCCTTTAGCGTCATAAGCGCTCGCCGGGCAAACCACCTTGAGGCCGGGAGCGTGGACGAACCACATCTCCGGATTCTGGGAATGAAACGGGCCCCCGTGGACATTGCCGCCGCTGGGGCCGCGGATCACCATCGGCGCAGGCGCACCCCAGCGATAGTGGGCCTTGGCGACCATGTTGACAATCTGGTTGAAGGCGCAAGGCAGAAAATCCATGAACTGAAACTCGGCCACTGGACGCATGCCGGTGAGCGCCGCGCCGAAAGCCGCTCCCACAATGGCAGACTCCGCGATGGGCGTGTCAATCACCCGCTCGGGCCCGAAGCGGTCAATAAAACCGTCGGTGACTTTGAACGCGCCGCCGTAAATGCCGATGTCTTCCCCGATACAAAGGACCGTGGGATCGCGTTCCATTTCCTCCCAAATTCCCTGGCGGATGGCTTCGAGATAAGTGAGTTGGGGCATGGTCAAGGAAATAAAAGCATCAATTGGAGCGGGCTGCCGCCTTCAATCTTCCAGCCTTACAACTTGTACAAAATGTGATATTATAGTTTTTGTACACAACCATGAACAAACTAAGCGCCAGCGTCGCACGTCAGAATTTTGCCGACATTCTCAGCCGTGCCGCGTACCGCGGCGAAAGAGTTATCGTACACCGCGGCAAGAAACCTGTCGCGGCGGTCGTGCCGATTGAAGATCTCGAGCTTCTGGAAAAGCTGGAAGACGAGATTGACATTGCGGCCGCACGCGAGGCGCTCAAAGATTCCCGCACCATTCCCTGGGAAACCGTTAAGAAAAAACTCAAGCTGTAGGATCGCCGAGTTGTGGCCTACACCATCCAGTTCAAGCCGCTGGCGCTGCGACAGTTAGAAAAATTGCCGCGCGATGTCCAGAAAAGACTGTCTGCAAGAATCGAATCGCTGAGCACGGATCCGTTTCCGCATGGAAGTAAGAAGATGGAGGCCCTGCCCGATACCTGGCGCGCGCGGGTTGGGGACTACCGCTTCGTCTATCAGGTGCATCGCAAGGTCTTGCTGATTCTGGTG
>Ga0335080_10001177_pt1 | contig 25276 bp, 24 predicted proteins | sample Lox_Sample_34_FD_206720 | JGI IMG/M metagenome (GOLD analysis project Ga0335080, IMG submission 206720) | Soil microbial communities from Loxahatchee National Wildlife Refuge, Florida, United States - Lox_Sample_3.4 | ecosystem: Environmental > Terrestrial > Soil > Wetlands | place: USA... | reverse complement strand
AGCGGGGCATCTTGACTTAGCTAAGGACTTAGGCTACTATCGAGAACATGGAAGTCAATGTACATGAAGCTAAAACTCATCTGTCGAAGCTGCTGGAACGGGTGGCACTCGGCGAAGAGGTGGTAATTGCGAAAGCCGGGAAGCCGGTAGCGAAGCTGGTGGCCATTGAATCAGAGCGACCGCGTTTCAGGCTCGGGTCAGCCAAAGGTGAATTCGTTGTGCCCGATGATTTCAACGATCCGTTGCCCAAGGAAATCGAAGACCTCTTCTACAAATGAACATTTTGTTGGATACCCACACCCTGCTGTGGGCGTTAACCGACGAATCGAAGCTCTCGGAGCGAGTACGGAGACTGCTTCCCGTTGCAGAAACGTGGTTTAGCGTCGCGAGTCTTTGGGAGATTCTGATCAAATCGCAGATCGGAAAGATGGCGTTGCCGCAGCCGACCGGACCCTTTGTAAGGTCGCAGTTAGCGCTCAATGGAGTCCGGCTTCTGCCGGTGACCGCGGACCACGCTTTGCGGATCGAGTCTCTGCCAAGTCATCACCGCGACCCGTTCGACCGAATGCTGATCGCGCAGAGTCTCCACGAAAAACTTCCTCTAGTGACATCTGATCGCATTTTCGCGCGCTATCCAGTTGAGTTGATTTGGTAGTCGAATGTCTGTGAGCCAGCCAATGGTTGAGGCAAAGACTTATGCTTCGCTCTAACCTATCCGTCGGTCTGCTTACTCTTTTGCTCGTAAGCGGAAGGTCACAGAGTCAAACGCCAGCGGGCTTCCACTGGGTGAATTTCAAACAGGACACGTCAACCGTATCGAAAGTCGAGCACGTCCTGAAAGACGAAGACTACACGGCTATTCGCGAAATTGGCGTCGCAGGATCATTTGCCCTGGTGATGACGGTGCAACGTGAACCTGAGGTAACGACCTTCGACGGTGACATGTGGCGCGTCTATAACGTTTCGATGAAGACAGGGACTTTCAAAATTCTGCTCGTAGGCTACAAGTTGCAGGTCAAAGATTGGATAGCGTTTCAGTCAGCAGGCGCGCAAGATCTAGGCGTAGTGTACATGGACTGCTGGGAGTGCGAACCGGCTAGCCTGTTTACGGCTCTGCACTATGATTTCACGAAAGGATGGAGTGCTCGATGGAACAATGAGAAGGATTCCACCCATCCAGGGATAACCATTCGAATTACTGACGTTGGCGACCCTTACACTAACGAAGATGTCGATCAAGTATTCGCTGTGTTAGTTCCCGAGCACGGAGCTGCGTCGGCGGGGACTTGGTACTACTCGAAAGATCTATCGACCGGCAAGATCACTGAATCAGTAACGAAATTTTGGGTCGACCAGGCAACCGGGAAAGACAGATCCGTCGAACTCATCGGTGCCGACGCCCGCTCGTGGGAAGTTACTCTTTGCAAGCCAGGCCACTCGCCCTTCGGGCTTCATGAAGGGCAAGCCACGCAGGCGTGCAAGAGAACCCTAAGCGCAAAAAGAAAGCCGCCTCAATAGATGCGGTTTTGAACACAAGTTTTTTCAAAAGCTGCCAACTTAATGACAGCTAGAAGCTAGGAGCCAGAAGCTTATTTATGTCCCGTCCTAAACCACTCATATTGATCATTCTTGACGGCTGGGGGTATCGGGCCGAAACCAACGCCAACGCGATTGCTCTGGCGCGGAAGCCGACGTACGACCGGCTGCTGCGGGAGTATCCCAACACGCTGATTCATACCAGCGGGCCGTTCGTCGGACTGCCTGAGGGGCAGATGGGAAACAGCGAAGTCGGTCATCTGAACATTGGGGCCGGGCGCATTGTGCACATGGACATCACGCGCATTGATCTGATGGTCCAGAACGGCGAACTGTTCAAGCATCCCGTCCTGCTGGATGCCATGAAGCACGCTCGCGTCGGCGAACGGCGATTGCATCTGTTCGGGCTAATGTCCGACGGCGGGGTGCATTCGCGGCAGGAGCATCTCTACGCGCTGCTGAAGATGGCAAAGCAGAACGGGCTGGAACGCGTTTTCGTGCACGCTTTCATGGACGGACGCGATACGCTGCCGATCAATGGCGCCGGGTATCTGGAGCAATTGCAGCAGAAGATGCGCGAGTACAACTGCGGCAAGATTGCAACGGTCAACGGCCGCTATTACGCGATGGACCGCGACCGGCGCTGGGAGCGCAATGCCAAGGCCTACAACACGATGGTGTTCGCTGACGCCGAGGGAGGGAAGCAGGCCGATCCGGTGCAGGGAATGAAAGACTCGTACAACAAGGGAGTTACGGACGAATTCGTGATTCCGTTCGTCTGCACCGACAACAAGGGGCAGGCCCTGGCGACCATTCGCGACGATGATTCCTGCATCTGCTTCAACTTCCGTGCAGATCGGGTGCGGCAGATTACGCGGGCACTGACTCGCAACAGCGGGCTGAACGAAAAGGGTGGCCGAGATCTCGCCGGGACGGAGGATCTTGACGCCGCGATCCCGCGCGACCGGGTCCCGAAGAATCTGCACTACGTTTGCATGACGCAATACGACAAGAATTTCAGCCTGCCGGTTGTGATTCCACCGGAGTCGATGGCGAATATTCTGGCGAACGTCATGGGCGGGCTGAACATGCGGAACCTGCGGGTGGCCGAGACCGAGAAGTATGCCCACGTAACGTACTTCTTCAACGGCGGAGTGGAGCAGCCATTCCCCGGAGAAGACCGCGTGCTGGTGCCATCGCCGAAAGTTGCGACCTACGATCTCAAACCGGAAATGAGCGCCTCGGGAGTCGCGGATGCGGTGGTCAAGGCGACTGAGGACGGAACCTTCGATGTCATGATCGTGAACTTTGCCAATGCCGATATGGTGGGGCATTCGGGCAAGATCGAGCCTACAGTGAAGGCGGTGGAGACGGTCGATGCATGTCTTGGACGCATCGAGGCGGCGATCCGTGCGAAGGGCGGAGCGATGCTGATTACCGCTGATCACGGGAACGCTGAGTTGATGATCGATCCGACGACCGGCGGTCCGCACACGGCGCACACCACGAATCCGGTGCCGTTTATCGTGGTGGCGGAGAATGCGCAACAGTTCACGCTGAAGCCGAATGGGTCTCTGCGGGACATCTCGCCGACTGTGCTGGGAATGCTCGGAGTGGACGAGCCGAAGGACATGACGGGAGCCGATCTTCGGGTGAAGAAGAGCTAGTCGGGATGCCAGCTTGAAGCGTCGCGTTCGCTACGGTGAATGTCGTTCGCAAGGGTACGCGGTGCGGCTGCAACGCGATTTCATTGGCTGCATAGTGCTTTCGGCTTACGTAAGGTCCCCCGCAGCCGCTGATTGCGGCTGCTCAGGATGACATTGCTTTGGGATGGGCTAGTTGGTCATTAGCGCCGGGGCTGTGGACAGCAGTCCGGCGATGACTTCGAGATCGTGCAGGTCTTCGCGGCTGAAATCGGGCGCATACTTGGGATCGAGTGCCTTGCGCGAGATTTGGATCACGCCGACGACGGCAGAATCCCGGTCCAAGATCGGAACCGACATCAGCTTTTGAATGGGAGCGGGCGCCGCGGCTTCGTCCTTGTTTTCGGGCTTGATGGTCTCGAAGATACTGGCGTGCTTTACCCGGGCGAAGTTGTTGAAGATCTCAGCTTTCTTGCTGAGTGCCGTGTGTGCAGCTACCGCTTTGCTGGACAGCGGGATGGCGCCAGTGGTGCGCAGGTAGTCGGGAAAGATGAAGCGCAGCAATCCGCCTTCGAGGCGCAGCAGCGCGACTTCGGTGTACTGAACACGGAAAATCTTGGCGAGGACCATACAGAGTTCGAGTGCCGTGACTCCCTGGCCCAGCACAGATCCGATGGGAAGCAGGTGTTCGGGAAGAACAATCTCTTCCATCATCGCGTGATCGTTGTTTGGGGTCATAGGTAATCCCGTGGCCCCTGTTTGTATGGGGGCCAAACATAGACTGTATCGCACTTTGGAAGCCATCAGACACTTCCTAAAGTAACGGCAAGAAAGCGCCTAAGTCCTTTGTTTTCCACTGCCGGATGGGGCGAGCCGCCGCGCAACGGTAATCTGACCCCAGCCGCGCGGAGACGTAAACAATCAATCGGCTGACACTTTTTGTCAGCGAGCGGATCGTGCCCAACAGCGGTCGAGGGGCAAACTCATTTACACTTCCAGCCATGAATATTCCGACACAGCCAAACGTGAAATTAACCAGCGAAGCGTCATACCGGGAGAGCTACGCAAACAGCGTGCAGATGAGGGTCAACATCTGGGATTTCTTTCTCGTGTTTGGGACTCTGCAGCAGCAGAGCGAGACGCAAGTCGAGATACGCAATTTCCAGGGGATCTATTTGAGTCCGCAGCAGGCGAAGGCGCTACTGGGGCTGCTGCAGCAGAATGTGGCGAGCTACGAGGGAGCGTTTGGGGAGATCAAACTGGACCCGCGCTCGGCTCCGGGGCCGATCCACTAGAGCCAGTGTCGAGCGGCAGTGTTCGGGTGACCGAGGCGGTCGTTCGGGCTGAATGTCGCGAGGGCCGATAGAATTAAGACTCTTCATGCGATCAAACCCGCAGCCAGCTTTGGTGTTCGCGGTTATTCTCCTGATCACATTTCTGCTGCATGTGCCCCTGTTGCAGCTTCCGTATTTCTGGGACGAAGCGGGGTACTACGTCCCAGCCGCGCGCGATCTGCTTCTCACGGGTAGTTTGATTCCTCACACTACAATTTCGAACGCGCATCCACCTCTGGTGATGGCTTGGGTCGCGCTGTGGTGGAAGTGCGCGGGTTACCTGCCGGCGGTGACGCGATCGGCGATGCTGGTGTTTGCTGCCTTTTCGCTGCTCGGAGTTTTCCGGTTGGCCCAGAAGATCGCAAACAACGCTGTCGCTGTTGGATCTGCGGTGTGTACAGGTCTGTATCCGGTGTTTTTTGCGCAGAGTTCACTGGCGCAGGTGGACCTGGCTGTTGCGGGGCTCACGATGTGGGGGCTGCTGGCTTACATCGAGCGGCGGAGGGCAGCGACGGCAATCTGGTTCTCGCTGGCCGTGCTGGCAAAAGAAACTGCCGTGCTCGCGCCGTTGGCGCTGGTTGCATGGGAATGCGTGGGGTATCTCACGATACGTCGAGGAAAATTGTATGGATTGTGGCAGAGTGAGCGCCGATCCGCGGTTGGTGGAATGCTGGCACTCCTGGCGCCGATCGTGCCGCTGGCGGGCTGGTACTTCTATCACTACGCTCATACTGGATATGTGTTCGGCAATCCGGAGTTCTTTCGCTACAACGTGGCCTCGACTTTGAATCCGTTGCGGTTTGGGCTGGCACTGGTGTTGCGGTTGTGGCAGACGTTTGGATATCTCCATCTGTGGCTGCTGACCAGCGGGATGCTGCTGGCGATGTTCTTGCCGCCGGTGAAAGACGGGGATGTCGAGCGGCCGCGGATATCGATTCCGGTGCAGGGGTTGTTCTTCGCAGTGATCGCTGCCTACGTGGCCGCGATGGCTTTAATTGGCGGCGCGGTGCTGGCGCGATATTTGCTGCCCGCTGTGCCGCTGGTGATCATTCTGGCAGTCTCGACTTTGCGTCGGCGGCTCCGGTACTGGCCGGTAGCGGTGGCGGCGGTTGCCGTCGCGTTTGTGATGGCGTGGTTCTGGAATCCGCCCTACGGATTCTCGCCCGAGGACAATCTCGCGTACCGCGACTACGTGACGCTGCACGAGGATGCGGAACGGTTCGCAGAGGCGCGGTATCCGATGGCGCGCGTGCTCACGGCGTGGCCGGCATCGGATGAGCTGACGCGACCTTGGTTGGGCTACACGACTCGGCCGATGCAGGTGGTGCGCATTGAAGATTTTTCGCTGGAGCAAGTCATGTCGGGGGCGGAGTTTCGATCGAACTACGATGTCGCGCTCGTGTTTTCGACGAAGTATGAGCCGGCGCATCCGATGCTGGAACGATGGAGAGCGTGGACTGAGTTAAAGCGGCGGTTCTTCGACTATCACCGGGACTTACCACCCGCGGCAGCGGCGCTGCTTTTCGGAGGACGTGTTGTCTTCGCCGAACAGCGGCAGGGGCAGTGGGTGGCGGTGATCGAGATGGAGAGGCCTGAAATCCTGGACGCGCGTCGATAGGCACGCGGCAAGCGAGCTGACATTTCAGCCGCCTTCAGGCGGAGCTCGCCACCTTTCTGCCAGCGCGCCGATCAAAGCGCCAATGGGGGCGATGGGTTGTTATGTCAGCGCTGCATTAAATGGCAGGAATGCGTCTTGATGACGAGCCACACTTCCTTGCCCGGCGTTAGTGCCAGAGAATCGCGGGCGGCGAGTGTGAGGTGGACTTCCAACTCGACTGCGCATTTCACCACAGCCGAGATAATGACGTCGCGTTGTTCGAGGGACTGAATCCGGCCCGGGATGACATTTCGTGCACTCAGGCCGGTGGGTGGAGATGTCGCGAGCAAGATGTCTCCAGCGCGAATGCCCACGCGTAAGGCCGAACCCACGCCGCCGCGTACGAGCGGCGTCTCCAGCGAGATATCTTCGCCATCTCCCTTGATGCGGCACGTCATCGTACCGCGCTGCGGGCTGACGGCCTCCACCACGGCGTCGAAGATATTTTCGAATCCGGCTAACTGCGCGACCGTTTCGATCTGGGGGGCGCTCAGAACTTCGTGGGGAGTCCCTTGAGCCACGATGCGACCTGCGTCAAGCACGATGACATGTTCGCCTAAGGCAAAGACTTCTTCGCGGCTGTGGGTGACGTACAGGATGGGAATACCGTGGGCACGATTCCACTCGCGCAGGTCCGCGATGATCCTGGCTTTGGTTGGGGCATCGAGGGCGGCGAGCGGTTCATCGAGCAGCAGGAGTTGGGGATCGGTCACGAGGGTGCGGGTCAGGGCGACGCGCTGGCTTTCTCCGCCAGAGATGTCTGGTGGTTTGCGACTCGCCAGATTCGAGATGCGGAAAGCGTCAAGCAGGGAAGAGGCACGGCGAGAGCCCTCGGCGTGCGACAGGTGAGCCAGTCCGTAGGTGACGTTCTGCTCGACCGTCATGTGCGGGAACAGAGCGAGGCTTTGAAACACGTAGCCCACCTGCCGACGTGCTACCTCGACATTCGTGCTGGCGCTCGAGTCGAACAGGGTTCGATTGCCCATCGCAATGCGGCCGGAGTCGGGCGTCGTGAGTCCGGCGAGACAGTCCAGCAGCGTGGTCTTTCCAGCGCCGGATGCGCCGAACAGGATCGTGAAGCCGGGTGGCGCTTCAAAATCGACATCCAGAGTGAACTCCTGATTGTTAGACGCGAGGCGCTTGCGAAGCTGTGCCCGCAATCGCGAGGGCGGCGTATTCGCGAGCGTGGCGATTTCCGTGGCTGGGATGGCCTTGCTCATCGGGCTCTATCTCAGGGGATTGAACACCCACGTCCTGCGATTTAATCCGTAGACCAGCGCGAGGAGGGCGAAACATACGATCAGAAGAATCAGCGCGGTTGCATTCGCACCGGCGTAGTCCGCGGATTGCACCCGGTCATAGATGTCGATGGAAACCGTGCGCGTGACTCCGGGAATATTGCCGCCGACCATGAGGACGACGCCGAATTCACCCATGGTGTGCGCGAAGGACAGAGCCAAGCCGGTGATTAGGCCGGGCATGGAAAGCGGCGCGATGACGCGCAGAAACGTCCGTAGGGGGGATGCGCCCAAGATCGCCGAGGCCGCGATCAGCTTCCGGTCGACCGAGGAAAACGACGCCGCGAACGGCTGTACCGCAAAGGGTAGGCTGTAGAGGATCGAGCCGATGACGAGTCCGGTGAAGGTGAAAGCGAGAGTGTGTCCGGTGAGAGCGATCCAAGAGCGGCCAAACGGGCTGCGAGGGCCCAGTGCGAACAAGACGTAGAAGCCAAGCACGGTCGGCGGCAGCACGATCGGGAGTGCCACGACGGCCTCGATCATGAATTTCCAGCGCCAGTGGGAGAATGCAATCCAGTACGCGATGGGAAGGCCAAGCACCAGCAGGATGGCCGACACCGTAAACGCCAGCTCAAGGGTGAGACGGAATGTCTGCCAATCGATCGCCATGCGGGCTGGGGGGAATGATAACAAGTTCGAGTTGACGAGATCAGGAGGTTTCGATCTAAAGTCAAAATCCCCACCCTCTTTCGCAAAGTGCGCGAAAGAAGGGTGGGGCAACCTCACTTCTATCTAAGTCGGGTAACCTCACTTCTATCTAAGTGGGCAACCTCGCTTCTTTCTATTGGGAAACTCGGGCTATCGGCTGGCTGGCGGAATGATTCCGTTCATGCGCAGATACACCACCATCTGCCCGTAGTGATCGTAGCCGTGCCATGAAATGCTGGTCGCGAGTCCGAGACGGGAGACTTTTCCCTCGCCGAAGGGGCTCTTGACGGTTTCCACGAGGTTCTTTTCGTTGATGGTTGCGATGGCTTTGTGAACGTATTCGAAGGATTCCTTGAGGTATTTGATGATGTCGGCTTTGGATGTGATCGAGGCGGGACCGGCTTCGTCGTTGAGATCGACAGGAGACTTCTCCTCGAGGATGGCAGCGCCCAGTTCGTAGTTCACGGCGGCAACGTGTTTCACCTGCTGGGCGAAAGTGCGGACGCCTTTAAACTCGCCGTTGGTGGGGGCGAATCCGTACTTGTCTTCGGGCATGGCGTCGGCCGCGGGAACGAATTCGTTCTCCATATTCATGACGGTGCGGTCGAGGATCATGGTGACAGTGCGGCGCTCTTCTTTCGGCTTGGCATCTTGCGCCAGGGCTACAGCCGCGATCAGCAGTAGGGCAAAAACTGTCACTTTGGTCTTCATAGTTCCCCCTGTTTAGTCTCTGACGACTGCTGGAGCAACTTGCAACTCCGTACCCGTAAGCCGGTGCCGGCGGATCGTGGACAGGCCAACTACCATCGCCAGAGCCGACCACGCCAACGATTCTGGAACGCCTCTGCGGGCCGCCACTGCTCCCCAGAGTGCGCTGCCGATGGCCATGCCTCCCTGCAATACGAGCAGGTACATGGAGAGAGCTCTGGCGCGCATCCACGAGGGGCACATGGTCTGGGCTACTACGTTGAAACACGCCAGAATGCCAATCCACGCGGCTCCAGCGGTAAACAATACCAGACAAAGCCATTCGAAGACATGCACTTGTCCAGCGGCGAAGGTCATCGCGGCGAACAGGATAGTCGCACCGGCCACCAGTCCGTCAACCGAATACTGCAGGCGCAGTCGCGGGAGAACGGCAGCCCCTCCCAAAGCACCCAGCCCAAAGCAGGTGAGCAGGAACCCGTAACCTTGCGCGCCGTGAGGCTGGCACACCACCGGCAGCAGCGCCAACAGCGAACTGGCCCCGATGCTGAAGGCTCCGGTACGGATCAGCACGGATTTTACTTGCGGCGCCCCCTGCACATAGCGAAAGCCTTCTGCGATGGCATGGGTCAACCGTTGTGAGGTCACCTTGCGCTCAGGCTCGCGCTTCCAGCGGCAGAGGAAGAGAATCACGCCGAAGAATGAGGCGGCGTTGAGCAGGAAGGACCATCCTGATCCGGCGGCGGCAACGACGGCTCCCCCCAGCGCAGGACCGATGGCGCGCGCGACGTTGAATCCTGCGGAATTCAAGGCTACGGCGGAGGGATGACGCTGCGGTGAAATCACCTCCGGCGTGATGGCTTGCCATGCGGGATCGTTCATGACCGCACCGACGCCCATCAGGAATGTGAAGATCAGAAGCGCCCATGGAGTAACGACGCCGAAGAGGGTCAGAGCGCCGAGAGCCGCTGCGGCGACGACCATCCAGCTTTGGGTGAAGAGCAGCAGGCGGCGGCGATCGACCATGTCAGCGAGGGCTCCGGCGGGAAGCACGACCAGGAAGACGGGAATCGCCGAGGCGGCTTGAACCAGACTCACCATCAGAGGCGACGGAGTGAGCTGCGTCATGAGCCAGCCGGCGCCGACGTTCTGCATCCACGTGCCGGTGTAGGAGATGACGGCCGCGATCCACAACGAGCGAAACACGGGCTCGCCCAACGGGGCCCAGGCGGAATCGGCTCGGCGCTGCTCGACGCTTCTTACGGACGGAACTGTAATGTGATCGGCCATCCCGTGGTTACGTCTTCGACTCCGCGTTTGCCGGATTGGCCCGGAAGGGCCACTCGGCCTGTTTCCAGGCGCGAACCATATAAACGGTCACGCCGGTGAGCAGAATGAGCGCCGCGTATCGGACCTCCTTCTGCCAGTTTTGACGTCCGAACAGGATGTAAAGAAAGCCGATGCTCGCCAGAATTGCGGGGACGGGGTAGAGCCACATGCGAAACGGCCGTGGCAACTCGGGGCGGCGCATGCGAAGCACGATCAGGCCCACGGCTTGCACCAGGAATTGCAGAATCAGGCGAATCACGACCAGCGCTGCGATGGCGTCCTTCAACCGAAGGAAACAGCACATGGCAGCCACCACGCCCAAAGCAACCAGGGAGATGTGCGGGAATCGGTACTCGGGATGAACCTTGGCGAAGGCCTTGAAGTAGTTGCCGTCTTTGGCGGCGGCGTAGGGAACCCTGGAATAGCCCAGCATCAGCGAGAAGACCGAAGCAAATGCGGTGGCGATGACGAGTCCTGTCACCAGCCGCGCCGCCCAAGCTCCATAAAGTCTCTCCATGAACAACGAAACAACGTACAGTCCGGTATTGTTCTGTCCCGCCTGCAGCATCTCCCGCCATGGCACCACAGCGAGAATGCAGACGTTCATCAGTAGATATAGACAGGCGACGAGAAGAATAGAAAGCAGGAGGGCGCGGGGAATGTTCTTCTCGGGCTCCTGGATCTCGTCGCCCAGGAAGCAGACGTTGTAGTAGCCCCAGTAATCGTAGGTGGCGACGAGCATGGCGCCGCCGAGTCCGACGAGGAACTGGTGGGAGAGCTTGAAGGCGTCGGGAGGAAAGTCGAAGGCGCGAGCGGCGTTGAAGTGCAGCAGTCCGGCAATGATGATCCATCCGATGGTGCCCATCACGCCAAACCAGAGAATCTTGGAGAGGCGTCCGATGGCGGTGATATGGCGATAGAGCAACAGAACAGTGAAGAAACAGATCAGAACAGCCAGGCCGGTACCGGGCGTTACAACCCAGCTGACCTGAAATGTCCCGGCCCAGGGAATGTGCAGGGCTGCTTCATGATGCGCCAGCATCGTTTCCAGTTCGGGCCAGTAATAGGCGGCGTATCCTGCGAGACCAATGCAGCCGGTGGCGATCGAGAGCGGGGCGCTGAACGAGACCTGCCAGATGAAGAGGAACGAAATCAGCCGTCCCCAGCGTTGCGAGCCGTAACTTTCGCGCAGGTAGCGGTAAGAACCTCCTGAGCCGGGAAGAGACGCGCTCAGTTCCGCGGAGACCAGTCCGTCGCAGACGGCGAGCAACGCGCCGAGGATCCATCCCAGCAGCGCCTGCGGACCGCCCATGGCGCTCAGGACGAGCGGCATGGTGATGAACGGCCCCACACCGATCATGTCGATCATGTTGAGCGCGGTGGCGCTCCACAGTCCCATGCCGCGGACCAGGCTTGGGAACGCGGATTGTGTCTGGGTGGAATCCATGTTCGCGGTGATACTCCCGCGTCGTCTACTCAACACGAAATAAGACGTAGCAAGCTACGTCTCTACGGCTGCTGCTTTCCTGCACTGAGAATATTCACGAAAAGCCGGACGGCTCCGGGAACGCCTGCCGGAAGCTGGCGGAAGAACGCGTATCCCGTGTAGATGTACGTTCCTTTGCCGTACTGTGCCCGGAGGAGGCCGCCCTTCTGCGGGTCCTCTCCCGGATCATGACATGCGAGCAGCGGAGTGAAATGGTCGTCCCACTTGCTCATGAAATAGAGACCGCGCTCCTGCACCCATCCTGAGAAGTCGTCCTGCGTGATGGTGTTCGGGTAGTGGAAGATGGAATCTTGCGGTGCGAGGATGTCGACCGGAGCTTCTTCGACCGAAACGCGCGCGCGGCTCAGGTCCGCAGGATACGGCGTGAAGTGGCCGCTGTTGAATTCGCCGGTGCCGGTGTTGTATTGCACGACGAGCGTTCCGCCGGCGGAGACGAAATCCAGAAGCTTCTGGTTATTGGTGGCGACGTCTTTCTGTGTGTCGTAGGTGCGGATGCCGAGAACGATGGTGTCGAACTTGCTCAGGTCTTCGGTGGCGATGTGCTCAGCAGGGATCATCGTGACGTTCATTCCGACCTGCTTCAGGTAAGTGGGAATGTCGTCGCCGGCACCCATGACGTAGCCGACTTTTAGATCGTGCGGAGCGTGCACATCGACGATGCTGACGCGCTGACGCGCCGGCTGATAGTAGTAGAAGCTGCCGAGATCCTCGCGGGCGACGAGCGTGTAGCCTTCGCTGTATTTCTGTCCTTCCGATTCGAATACGGCGCGGATAGTGGCACGCCCGGGCTGAAGTTCGGCGGGGACCACCTTGAACTGAATCTCCTGCTTCTCGCCACGATGGGTGAAATTGACGGGAGTTTTCGGCGGTTCGGAGTGCCATCCGTCGGGGAGGTCCAGGCGCAACTCGCCGCTGGTTTTCCGCGTGACATTGCTAGCCACGACCACGCTGACAGTCGTGGTCTTGCCGTTGTGAGTCGAGATAATCTGTGTGCCGGGCTCGAGCATGACGGAAAACGCCGGCACGACGGCGAGCGTACGCGAGCGTTGCTTTCCCGCGGGATCGATGAAAGGCGTCACGACCGGGACGGTGACGCCGCTGCGCGTGCTGGTCGGGCCCGCCTTTCCGACGGAATACTCCACGCGCGCCTGCAAGGCAGGAGGCGGGAACGGAAGAGTCGCGTATTTCTCGTCGTCGACGTGATTGACGCTTTCGGCATCGGGGTTATCGCGGTGCCAGTACGGACGAGTGTAGCTCGTGTCGTTGGGTACGCGGAGGCGGAAGTCGGCGTGCAAGTCTTCGCCTGGAGCGACCGTCTCGGGACGCGTCTTGCCGTTGATCGTGTTCCAGCCCGTCGGAACTTCGAGTTTGATGTGGTCGATGGTCAACGGCAGCTTCGAGCCGTTGTGAAGCGTGACTCCGATCATGAATTCTTCGCCGGGCGATACGGCGGTCAGGGCGTCATCTTCTTTCGGGACGCCGGATTTCGCGCCGTCATTGGAGGAAGCGTTGGCCGTAAGAGTGACGCCGAGGGCAAGATTCAAGGCGGTTTCGGCTTGTTGCTGCTTTTCCGTGATGCGAGTCAGAAGATCCAGTTTTCCGGTCGGCGTCAGGCCCCGCTCCGCTCGTATTTCGGAACCGAATTGATGCAGCTTCGCGACGAGTTTGCTCAGCGGTTCAACGGAGCGTGAAGCATCGTTTCCCTTCGCTGCGTCGGACGCATCGGCAACAAGTTTTGCTATCTCGGCCAAGTTCTTGTCCGCATTCGTCAGTTCGTGATGGGGTGTCGCCGCACCGAATCTGACGAGCCCCGGCCAGCTTGTGTCGATGCCGTCGAAGAAATCCTGCTCGTGCGCGTTTTTCTGCGAGGACGGTGGCAGCACAGAATCGACGAGCTTGTAGAAAGTAAACCAGTCTCCGTCCCGGATAGTGAAGCCCGACAATCCCTGCGAGAGTTGGTGGTGAAGTCCTTCCAGCGCGAACTGCACATAGGACATGCCGAGCGCCGCGTTCCTCTCGCCTGAGTTCAGCTTAAGGGTCCAGTCGGCGTCGGGACAGGTTTGTTCCATGAAGCGGCAGACATTGCCCACATAGAGCTTCTTGGGCTGCCACGGCTCGAGGCCTTGCGCGATCTGCTCTGGAAAACGTTTTGGGTCGGCTGCCGCATGGAACGCTTCTTTCGTTAGCATGGCCGAGGCCTGGTGATTGCCGTGGCCGTCACGTTCGGTGCCCGAAAAACGCGCTACCAGGACGTCGGGGCGAAAGGTGCGAATCACGCGCACCATGTCGGCGAGAGCAACGTCGTGGCCGCCCCACTTCGCGAAAGTCTCGTCCGGATTCTTCGAAAACCCGAAGTCGGCGACGCGGGAGAAACGGTCCTGCACGCCGTAGTGCTGATCGGAGGCGAGAAGTTCCTCGGTCCGCAGAACGCCCAGGACATCGGAGAGGTTGCTGCCAACTTTGTTTTGGCCGCCTTCGCCGCGATTCAGAGTCATCAGCAGAGTACTGACGCCGTGGCCGCGGGCTTCAAGCGTAAGCAGGCCGCCATCTTCATCGTCGGGGTGAGCCACGACCTGCATCAGGCGAGCGGTCGTGCTTAAGCGCAGGAGCTGGAATCGCAGGCCGGCTATTCCTTGATCCTGGGCGATCTCTGCCGGAACGCCCTGATAGAGCAAACCGGGAGGCTCGGCAAACCGTTGGGCGATCGCCTCCGTGGCGGGCATCTCCTTTGCGGGCTGTTTCTTTTCAGGTGGCGTCTGGGCGGGTGCGGCCAGCGCAACAGCGACCAGCAGGGAAGCGAGTTTCAATCCCGAACGGGAAATCGTCTGAAGGGAGGAAGTGATGCTTCGCTGGGGAGGCAGCGGCTGGCTGAAGGGTCCGGGATCTCTCACGCTACAAGGATGGGGCCTACCCCCGTTTCGACGCAAATTCTTTAAGTGGATCTTTAGCTTAGACTCGCAAGGCCCGCGGCTGTTAGCACAAGAGCCTAGACGTCGCACAGATCGATGGCGCTCTTCAGCGAAGTAAGAGGATCTTCGGTAGGGACGAATTCGTGAGCCACGTAGCCCCGGAAGCCGGAATCGGCGATAGCCCGCATGACCGCGTCCCACTGAATTTCCTGATTCCCGTTGAGCTCGTGACGGCCGGGCACTCCGCCGGTATGGAAGTGGCCGATCCACTGAATGTTGCTGCGGACCGTCTCGATCAGATCTCCTTCCATGATCTGCATGTGGTAGATGTCGTAGAGGAGTTTGACATTGGGCGAGTTGACCTCCTGCACCACGCGCACGCCCCACGCGGTGTGGTCGCACATGTAATCGTGGTGATCGCGCTTGCTGTTGAGCAGTTCGAGACAAATCGTGACGCCGTGATCTTCGGCAATCTTCTTCACGCGATTCAGGCCCGCGATTGTGTTGCGCGCACCGTCGTCGTCGGAGAGCCCCTCTCGATTGCCCGAGAAGGTGATGACGTTGGGAACGCCCGCTTTTGCCGCGCGGGGGATATTCGTGCGGAAGGCTTGTTCGATCGCACCGTGATTCTCCACGCGGTTCAGGGCACGGTTGATCTCTCCACCCCCGGCATAGCCCATGGTGCAAAGCAGGCCGTAGCGCCGGGGAATCTCATACTCATCCGGCTGCAGGAGATCGATTCCCTTCAAACCGATGCTGGCGCCGTACTCGGCCAAACGATCAACAGGAATGGCTTGATAGCACCATCGGCAAGCGGACTGGCGGATGCGTCCTTTGCGCGTCGTCTCGGTTGCAACTGCGAAGGGGATTCGGGATGCGGCGAGGCCCGCGACGGACGACTTGAGAACGTCTCGACGGGTGAATTTCAAACCGTCCACGGGAACTATGGCCGGCCTTCCTTGAGCATAGCCTGGCAACTGCTGGCTTGCGTCAGGATCTGGTTAAACGCCGTGTCTTTGCGCAGGTCCTTGAGCATTGGGTCATCCAATAGCGCCCCATATGCGCAGTAGTTTTGCTGGACGGCGGCCTTAAGAAGGCGGAGCGCCGGTTCATTCTGGCCGCAGGACGCCATGAGGGCGCCGACGTGGTACCAGGCCTCGGCGTCGGGTTCGATCATCACGGAAGATTCGTTGTCGCGCACGATCTTGGGCAGGTCGGCAGGACGTGGACTGGCGGTACAGGCTTCCATCAACTCACGGTGATATAAAGACGCCTTGCCCATGTTCCTGGCAGCGGCGTGTGCTTCCGACAGGTTGCCTTCGGCGACGTGGATGTAGGGAGTGACCCAGGCGGCCCACTCCGATCCGGCGTCGAGGTGGACGAAATCCATAGCGCGATCGGTCTTGCCCATCTCAAGGAACGACCAGGCGCAGTCGCGATAGGCGAAATTGCCGGGATCGAGTTGGCGGGCGGTGTTGCACTCCCTGGTCGACTGATCGAGGATGCCGGCGTAGCGCAGAACACCAGCCAGGGCGAAGTGAGCGTCCGCGCTTTGCGGACGGCGCCGGACCAGGTCGGTGGCGGCATCGTAGGCGCGTCCGAGTTCGCCCCGTTCGACGCGATTGGTGATCAGGCTGCTGGCGGCCATGACTCGATTCGGATCGAGCGAAACCGCGCGCTCGTAAGCCGAGTTTGAGCGCTGGAACATCTCTTCGCCACCGCCGCCGTAAACCGAGTCGAAGTAATAGCGCTGGCCCAGGGCCTCCCAGGCAGGCGCGTAAGTCTTGTCGATGCCGACGGCCCACTCCAGCATGCGTATCGCTTCCTTGTTGGGAGCGGGGTCGTGAGGGACGGCCACGCTGCGCAGATAGAAATCGTAGGCCTGCTGGTTCTTGGGGCGAGACGCAGCGGCCTCGACCGCACCTCCGCCTCCGCCGAGAATCGGCACCAGCCCGTGCTGCACCTGGGTGGTCAACTGCTCTTGCAGGCCGATGAGATTGTCGGCTTTCTCGGTGACTGTGGTCTGCCAGAGCAGCCGATCGGAGGGAACGTTAATGGCTTCCAGGGTGACAAGTAGTTGATCGCCCTGCTTGCGGAATGAGCCAGTCAACAGCCGTCCGACTCTCAGTTCCTGGCCGACTTTTCTGGGATCGAGATCGAGGGCAACATACTTCCGCGTGACGGATGAGGGTCGGACTTCAAGGGTGCGGGAATAGGTCAGGACGCTGGACAGTTCGTCGGCGAGAGCGAATCGAAGATAGTCGACATTGAAGTCGCCGTTCATATTCTGCAGGGGCAGAACGGCGATGGCGTTTTGCTGCTGGGCGTTGGCCATCTGGCGATGCTTGAACCACCATGCTCCGACGGCTCCCAGAACGGTCAGCAGGAGCGCTGCGGTGCCCAGAAGCAGATAGGTCTGCAGACGGCTGTGGTGGCTGAAGGTCTTGGTGGCCGCTCGCAGACGGGCGGTGTTGCTGCCGCCAGCCTGGTGCAGGCCTGACTCGGTTTCGCGCTTGAGGAGGCCCAGGTCGGACTTCATTTCCGCAGCCGTCTGATAGCGGCGATTGCGGTCTTTCTCCATCGCCTTGCCGATGATTCCTTCAAGCTCGATGGGAATCTTGGGATTCAGATCGCGCGGAGGAGTGGGCTTGGCATGTAGTACGGCCTCCAGCGTGACCAGGGAGTTCGCGCCGGTGAAGGGCTTCTTGCCGGTCGACATCTCGTAGAGCACGACACCGAATGAGAACAGGTCGCTGCGGGCGTCGACGGTCTCGCTGCGGGCCTGTTCGGGGGACATGTAGACGGCGGTCCCCGGGATGACGCCGATTGCAGTCAGCGAGTTGTCGGCTCCGGCGTCGTCTTCGGTGCCGATGTTGTGGACGAGCTTGGCCAGACCGAAGTCGAGAACCTTCACCTGCCCGCTGGGTGTGAGAAAGATGTTCGCGGGCTTGATGTCGCGGTGGACGATGTTCTTGGCGTGCGAGGCCATCAGGGCGTCCGCCACTTGCACTCCCACGTCGAGCACCTTCTCGATCGGCAAAGGGTGCCCAGCGATACTCTGCTTCAGGCTCTCGCCCTCCATTTTCTCCATGACGATGAAGGGATGGCCGTCGTTGTCCTCGATGCCATGGATGGTGCAGATGTTGGGATGGTTGAGCTGGGAGGCGGCCCGGGCTTCGCGGGTAAATCGTTCCAGGGACTTGGGATCGCCGGCGAGATTCTCAGGAATGAACTTCAGGGCGACGTGACGGCCAAGCTTGAGGTCCTCGGCTTCGTAGACCACACCCATGCCGCCTCCCCCGAGCTTGCCGAGGATTCGGTAGTGGGATACTTGCTGGCCGATCATATTCAATGCTAGCCGTTGCTCGGGCGGTGGTCGCGCTAAATGTTAGGCCCCTCGCGGATTCAGGTCAACAGGCATGTGAGGAGCGGAGATGGGAGTTCTGGGCGTCTTTGTCGGTTCTTCGCCTGCGGAACGTGCTGCAACTTTTTCCGAAAGTGGGCCGGCTACGTACATTCGTTTGGATGGATTCCTCTGCCGCGATGGTTTGAAAGCGTTAGCATGGAGGGGAACAATCCTTCAAGGAGCGTGACTGCACCGGGCGGTCGCAGCCATGAAAGTCGGCGATTCTATGAATTCGCAGTCTCGATCATCCAGCAATCTTGACCTGCAGGCAGCGATTCGCAAGCGGGCAGAGGAGATCTACGTTCGGAACGGTCGGATTCCCGGGCGCGATGTGGAAAACTGGGCGCAGGCCGAGCGCGAGGTCCGGGAGGAAGTTGAAAAGGGAAAGCAACGAAAAGCGATCGTAGTGAAAGTGAACGGCGTGCAATACGTGGGTGAATACACGATCGAGTCCGCCGGAGGGTATGTTCCGGGCGAGTTCGCGGCGGGAGAGCCCATCGCAGTTCGACTGGAAGGCGAGAAGATGTATGTTCGCCGGTCCAACGGTCAGGAGCTTGAGACGCGGATCGTCAAGAAGGCCGGCTAGATCACATCGGCAAGACGTGCGATCGAAATTGATATAGTGCAGGCATGCTCGGCCTGCTCGCCCCGGTTCGGAAACGCGCAGTTCACCCCACGCTGCTAACGACTCTGCGGCATCTCGGAGCGGCAGGCGTCTTCTTCCTGGCGATTCTCGACAGTTCCCCCATCCCAACGTTTGGCGGCCCGGACATTCTGACGGCCGTTCTTGCAGCAAGCCACCGCCCTCTCTGGTGGGAGTACGCCGCGTCGGCGACTGCGGGTTCGGTGATCGGTGCCTTTCTGACGTTTCGAATTGCCCGGACAGCAGGATCGGCTTATCTGGACAAGAAGTTCAAGCAAGGCAAGCTGGCCAAGTTCCTGCGCCTGTTTCAGCACTGGGGCACGGGGACGCTGATTGCTTCGACCGCCATACCCATACCGACACCGACGTCGATGTTCTTCGCGGCTGCCGGGGCAGGGGATTATCCCTGCGGGAGGTTCCTTACCATCGTGACGATTTGCCGGGCCGCGAGATACTTCACGATCGGCTTCATTGCCAGCCACTACGGGAGGAGTTTCCTGCGCGGGATGCGGCATCCGATGCAGCATTGGGGATGGATCGCCGGGGCGGTGGCTTTGGCGGTGGTGCTGCTGGTTGGCGGGATTCTGTTGAGCCGGCGCCTGGAATCTGTTAACGCGGACGCATCGCAAACGGGTGTACAATCGCCAGCGCTCTGATGGGGCGTGCGCTTTCGCACAACACAAATTGAGGACGGGGGCGATTGATGAATCCGAAAGTCAAGTTTCTGGTTGGAGTCCTGACGGCTCTGGCAATGGCACTGCTGACGTTCGCTCTGCCCAGAGGCGGCGTCATTCGGGAGGCCGCAGTGGTGCAGTTTCCTATGACCGCTGGCGTTTGGGCCATCTTCGTGCTGCTGTTCGTGAAGCTGAAATGAACGGCTGGCGGGCACCCGGACCTCTCGGCCGTCAGTCCAGGTATAAACCGGCTGAGGCTCCTACCCATTCCATGTTCTTGTTGTGATCGACTCCCATCATCAGTCCGCGGCCCATGCGGATGATGGTCAGGACCGGCTGCAGTTCCTCGAGCCAGATGTACATGACGCGGACTTCTGCTTTTGTGCCGCCGAACGGCGTCTCGATGATTGGCTCGAAGTTGAGGCGCTCCTGCAGGATGTAGTAAGGCCGTTTGTCGGACGGAATTGCAGAGATGTCTTCTTTCTTTGGCGCGATGACGACGCCCAGACCGGCGAAGGAATAGAGCGGTTTCAGCGCGTAGTTCTCCAGGTCGGGGGGAATCTCTTTGAGTTGATCGAGGAACCAGGTCTTCGGCACAGACTCGTGGTGGAGATAGGGAATGGAAAATTTGCTGATGCGGAAATACCAGTTGGGATGTCCGGCCCACTCGACGTAGAGATCGTCGCGCCAGTCGAAGTTCAGCTTCACCTGCTTCCGCTCCAGTTCGTCAACAATTGCGCGGTTGTAGATGCGGTGGATGGGAATGCGCTTCCCACCTTGTTCGTAGTAGAGGCGCGAGCCCTCCTTCTTGATCTGGGCAATGTCGACCGCTCTGACGCCGAGCATTTTTTCGGTGAGGAGAAAATCCGGGAGCGTCTTCTGGTGGGCAGGATCGATTTCCATCAGGATCACGTTCTCGGGATCGTGCGATCCGACGATGGCGCGGCGAAGAAGATCGCGGTACGAGTCCGTCTCAAGGCCACTGAGAAGATATTTCAGTCGCGAGGCCGGCGTCTTAGGTCCGAGGTCCGACGCCAGCTTCTCGAGGCCATAGACGTCGATATACGCCTGCGCTAGCGGTCCCTGGTACGCGTAGAGGGAAGGGAACGCCTGCAGCTCGACGAGCTTCGGACGCAATTCACCAACTGAATCGCGAATCAGGCCGAAGTCGACCTGCACAAACATAGGATGCGGCGGTTCGTTCGGGACTTTGAATCCGGCGGGAACAGCCTCTTCGGATTTCACGCGGTAGTCGGGATTGTCCACCAGTTGGCGGATCAGGGCTTCGCCATCACGCGACATGCGGTCGAGCAGATCTTTGGGGAAGAAGCATGGAGTCTCAGACAGGCGAAACTGGACGTGCGTTCCAGATGTTTCGTCGATGTGCCTCACAAACCGCTGATACTTGTCAGGTGTGAAGTTCTGATTGAATTGCCGGCGCAGCGACGGAATCATAGGGAGGCAGTATGGACTGACTTACTCGCGGATGTCCATGCTCTGGATGAGGCCATCTTTCAGGGTGTAAACGTGCGCGACCATGCGATCGAAAAGCACGGCTCCTGACAGATCCTTTACGACCTGATGAACGCTGACCGAGACTCGGCCGGACTCGTCTTCGCTGAAGCTGACTGGATCGACGTGCGGATCGATCATCGCCCATTGGCGAGTCCAGTAGGCGCGGACGCCTTCATGGCCGTGGACTACACCGCCTTCCATGCCGTTGGGCCAGACGACGCCAGGCTGCATCGTCGCCAGAGCGCCGTCGAGGTCGCGAGCGTTGAAGGCGGCGTACGCTCTTTTGAGTAACTCAGTCTTGGCCGCAAACGTTGCCATGTTCTGTCCCTGAGGTGATCTGGTCTTCTACGCTTCGATCAGGAATTTCCCTTCACTCATGATCTGCTGATCATCCACCCAGATGTTGAACTTCCGGCCTACGACGTCGATGTGCGTGGTCGAATCCCAGTCGGCGCCGGTGTGGGCGCCGTACGGATTGCCGAACGCGATATGGACGCCGGGATACTTTTCGTCCTGCAAGATCTGGCCGATGACGTCTTTGAGATCGATGTTGGTGCCGATGGCGAATTCTCCTACGCGGTTGCTGTTCGCGTCAGTGTGCGTGTATTTCCAGAAATCGTCTTCCAGTTCACGATTCTCGGAGTGCGCCTCGGTCAGGCGGTTGCCTTTCATGTGGATCGTCAGGGGAGTGTCGCGCAGGTTGCCGAACTTCGCGCAGAGATAGTCGCCGACGACGCCATCGATCACAAACGTCCCGTTCACCTCGCCTGGGGTGGTGAAGATTTCACCACCGGGCAGATTGCCCCATTTTTCGGGGGAGATAATGCCGCTGGTCTTCAGCCACTTGTAATTCGGATTCAGATCGGCGGTCAGATCGGTTCCAGCGGCAGTCTTCGCACGAATTGTCGCAGCCTTGCGTACCATCTCGACCACCTTCTGGCTGAGGCGGTCGACGCGCTGGAAATCGGCACGCATGCCTTCCAGCATAATTTGGCGATTGATGTTGACCATGTGCGCATGGCGAATCTTGCGCCGGTTGACCACGTCGGTCATCTGGATGCGCGAGCGCAGTTCGTTCTTCTGTGCCTGCACGGCGAAGATCGACACTTGTGCCTTTTCGAGGTCCGCAAGAATTTCCTTGGGCAAGTCGATCAGTGGGCGCTCCGCAAGTTCTTCCAGAATCCAGGCGTGGTAAGGAGAGCCCAGCTTTTCGAGTTCGGCGACGATGGCCGCGGCGATCTCCAACGTTGCGTGATCGGTGATCACACAGACACGTTCAGCCTTCTGAATCCGTAGACAGACGTTTACCGCGTTGCGGGCGCCCGGGGTGAACTCAGGCTCGAACGGAAGATGGTTGAGGTCGATGTGCTTGGGGTGTACAGAAGCGCTCATTACCCTGCTTTCTCTACGGTTGCCGGTTCTTCTTCCTCATCCAGGCCGGCTTCCGTTTCCTCGATGATGTAATCGACGACTTTTTTGAGGTCCCCAGTTTGTTCGAAGACGCGTAACTGGCGGTCGGCGCCGCTGCCGTTCTCGAGAATCTTGTGGATGTATTCCAGTTCCTCACGCGAATCGAGCTCGTCCACTACGTCGTCGACGAAGTCGAGATACTCATGCACCAGATCCCGCGCCGGAACTTCCTTCTGCTTGCCGAAATCAACGAGCTTGCCGTCGAGTCCGTAGCGCGCGGCGCGCCACTTGTTTTCCATGATCAGGGCGCGGCGGTAGAGGCGGAATCCCTGATTCGCGGTGTAGAGCTTGTAGAGCTTCGCCACGGTGGCTTGAATCAGGGCGGCCAACGCGATCGTTTCATCGGCTCGCATCGGGATATCGCAGACGCGGAACTCGATGGTGTTGAAGAATGGATGAGGGCGAATGTCCCACCAGATCTTCTTCGCGTTGTCGATGCAGTTGGTCTTGATGAGCAGCTTGATGAAGTTCTCGTACTCGCCCCAGCTGGGAAAGTAGTCGGGAATGTTGGTGCGCGGGAACTTGTCGAATACCTTGCAGCGGTAAGACTTCAGGCCGGTATTCATGCCCAGCCAGAAGGGCGAATTAGTCGAGAGCGCCAGTATGTGCGGCAGGAAATAGCGCGCATGATTCATCATGTGGATCGCGGTCTCGCGATCCTCGATGCCGATGTGCACATGCAGGCCGAAAATCAGGTTGGCGCGCGCGACCAACTGCATGTCTTCGACGATGTTCTTGTAGCGCTCGTCGGGATGAATCTCCTGCGTGCGCCAGTCGGAAAATGGATGCGTTGCCACCGAGGCGACGCGGAGGCCGTTTTCATTGGCCAGGCGGATGATGTCGCGGCGCAGGCCTTTCACCTCGGCTTTGGCCTCTTTGATCGTCTTGCAGACCGAGGTGCCCACCTCGACGACCGACTGGTGCATCTCCGCTTTTACGCGCTCCTGCAGGAGCATCCTGCCTTTTTCGAGGAGTTCCACCTGGATGTGCGAGCGCAGATCGCGGCTGACCGGATCTATGGTCTGGTACTCTTCTTCGATCCCGATGGTGAATGTCGGCTGCATAAGAGTCTGTCGCGGGGGCGTCACCCGCGAAATCTGGGCTGAAGAGTTCGATGTATTCGTCCTGTCCGCGGCCTGGCAGACAGGTCAGAACTAGGCGGGAAACATTATAGCAATGCCGGGAAGCACCCGCGCCCGCGTCATTTCAGTCCCATTCCTTGTTCTCCCTTACCCGCCGGCGAACGATCTTTTTGACCAAGGCATCAGGCAGAGGCTTGTCCGAGGGGAACTGGATCGTGCCACGTGAAGTCTTGTAGGCCTTGAGCTCCTTGGCGAATTGTTCGATGACACCCGAACCGGTAGGGAACAGGCTGCAGTGCTTGGCGAACGCGGCGTAGCCCACCAGCATTCCGTTGTACTTGAACATCGGGATACGGTAGCTGATCACTTCAGTGGTCTCTTTGGGCACGACAGACTTGATGACAGCACGAACGTGCTTCAGCGTGCTGCGCGCCGGTTCGGGCACTCCGGCGAGGTAGTCGTCGACAGATTTGGCCGGAGCGCCGCTCATCCGCGAACTGCCGGGTTTAGTTTTCTTCATACTGCCTGAGGCCCTTTCATGGTCGGGGACTTCGTTGTTTACGGTACTCGGATGCCGGGAGTCATCCAGGTTCGGCTCGGCATGACGGAGATGTCAACCGGCAACGCGCTCAGCCCAATAGAGAACCCGAACCCTACGCCGATGATCTCGGGCACCCATCCGGACAAGGCCACGCGCGGCGGCCAGATCGTGGTCGGTGGGGCATTGAGCACGAGCATGCCGCTTACCGTGGCAATGTCGATTCCGACATCAACCGATACTACGATGGCGTCGCCGGCCAGCACCGTGGGAGCCGGGCCGAAAAGGTACGTGACGGAGGCGCCCGCCGAGAATCCAATGTTGGAAATTATTCCAATCGACAGGCTGCCAAACAATCCGACTTCGCCGCCCGGCATCTTGTTCCAGAAATAGACGCCTCCGCTGGAGCCCAGCGCGAACCCCGCCCCCATACTGCTTGTCGGACCAGCCGCGATGGTGAAGTCGGGCCCTCGAGGTCGAACCAGGGCGCCGGGCACGCTGCCCGACAGCATCACCCGGCCGGGCGGAGGACTCGCTAAATCGAGCAGGTCCGCAACCAGGGAAGTTCCGCGACGTCCCGGCGACATCCTGTCCATTCCGCTGAGAGTTGTGCGCAGCAGGGTCTCTTCGCCGAAGGAATTGCGATTCGCCCGGGGAAGATTCACCTTCCGCGATCCCGACAGATCGAGAGACGTGAAGTTCTTGAACGTGATCCGTATTTGCTTGGCCATATTCTGTCGTCCGCACTGCCTTCGCGCTTCTAGTGCTGACCAGCGAGAAACTCAGCCCACCGCAACTCTTTCACAGGATTCGCGCCACTTCTGCCGAGTTTTATCGCCATTTCGGCGACGGCGTTGACAATCCAGTCGAAATTCTGCTGCCCCACGGAATTCACGTCGGCGTCCGGCGCCGGATTGAGAAAGTCGATCGCGTACGGAACGCCCTTCTCGACGGCGAACTCGACCGTATTCAGGTCGTAGCCCAGAGCGCGGCACAGGGTCAGGGCGTCCTTTTCCATGCGGTCGCGCAGAGCCGCCGACGATGGCGGAGGATTGCCCTTCACGTAACGCTCATGATGGGGTGCCTTGGGGTCGTACTTCATGATGTGGACCTTCTCCTGGCCCACGACGTAGCAGCGGTAGTACTCGTCAAACTCCACGCCGCGCTGGAGCGTCATGCAGAGATCGCCCGTCTCGTTGTAATGATGGAAGAACTCTTCCGGCGAGTGGACCTTGTAGACGTGCTTCCATCCGCCGCCGGAATACGGCTTGAGGAAGGCAGGGAAGCCGACGTAGTCGAAAATCTCCTGCCAATTGAGCGGGAAGATCAGGTTGCGCATGGAGCGCTCGGTGGTGTCCGGAGGATGCTTTTGATGAGGCAGG
>Ga0335080_10001176_pt1 | contig 25285 bp, 28 predicted proteins | sample Lox_Sample_34_FD_206720 | JGI IMG/M metagenome (GOLD analysis project Ga0335080, IMG submission 206720) | Soil microbial communities from Loxahatchee National Wildlife Refuge, Florida, United States - Lox_Sample_3.4 | ecosystem: Environmental > Terrestrial > Soil > Wetlands | place: USA... | reverse complement strand
GTTCCGGCCCGGGTGCTCTCCGGCGGCAACCTTCAGAAGGTCGTGATCGCGCGCGAGTTCTCGGGCTCGCCGCGCGTCGTCATCGCCGCCTCCCCGACGCAGGGGCTCGACGTCGGAGCCACCGAGACGGTTCGCTCCTACCTCGTCGAAGCGGCCTCCGGAGGTGCGGCGGTGCTCGTCTTCAGCGAGGACCTCGACGAGATCCTGGAGCTCGCCGACCGGATCGCGGTGATCTACGAGGGCGCGATCGCGGGCGAGCTGCCGGCCGCGGGCGCGAGCGTCGACGAGATCGGCCTGCTGATGGCAGGCGGCGCGAAAGCTCCTACCGCTCCCTGAAGCTGATCGCCTGAGCGCCCTCCCAGAGGGTCAGCCGCCCGAGCTCGGCCAGGTTCTCGCCGCCCTCGATCACCGTGGCGAAGTGGTTGCCGGCCAGGGCGCCCGCCTTCGAGCCGAACGAGCAGTGTCCGTAGGGGAAGAGCAGCTCGGTCTCGCTGATCCCGCCGGGGTAGAGCAGGAGCTCTCCGGGCGCGGGATAGCAGGTGGCGTTCTCGGGTCCGATGCCGAGCCGCCGGTCACCCCACGGGATCCAGTTCGACTCGCCGCTCCAGCGGCAGTGGATGAGCCGGTCCTCGAAGGGAAGGATCGCCCGAAAGGCGGCGATGGTCGCCGGCGCTTCGGCCTCCTCGAACCGGGCGCGGAAGGTGAAGCCCGCTGCGGCGATCTCGAGCACGGCGCTGAAACTAGCGCGATGCGAGCCAGCGCGCGAGGCTGTCGCGCTCGGCCTGGGTCATCCCCGTCGCGTTTGCAAGCGGCATCGCGGTCGAGTCGACGGCGACCGTGCGGATGAGCGCGGCATCGGCCCTGATCTGGGCAGGCGTCTCGAGGACGATCCCGGCCGGCGGGGAGCTGTAGCCGGGTTGGGTCGGGTTCAGTGAGTGGCAGGGTGCGCAGCGGGTGGCGACGATCGCCTCCACCTCGGCGAAGCTCGGCGGCGGCCCCGACGAGCTCGAGGCGCTCGGTGTCGGCCTGATCGCGACCGCCAGTCCGACGATCCCGGCTGCGGCGAGCGCCAGGATCCACCAGGCGTCACGGCCGGAGTGCCGGAGGTTGAAGTAATGGCGCGTCAGCGCGCCGAGTGCCATCAGCACGACGAGGATCACCCAGGCGTGGGCATGCCCGTAGGTGAACGGGAAGTGGTTCGAGAGCATCGCGAACACAACCGGCAGGGTGAAGTAGTTGTTGTGCACCGACCGCTGCTTGCTCCGGGCGTTCCAGCTCGGGTCTGGCTCCTCGCCCGCCTCCTTCGCCCGAACGAGCTTCCAGTGCATCGGGATGATCACGAGGAAGACGTTCGCGGCCATGATCGTCCCGAGCATTGCCCCGACCTCGATGTAGGCCGCGCGCGGGGCGAAGAGCTGCGAGCAGCCCCAGGCCGCGAGGACGACGAAGGCAGCGACGCAGACGGCGAGTGCGAGCTCGTGGCGGTCGAGCAGCCGGCAGACCGTGTCGTAGACGATCCAGGCGAGAGCAAGTCCGCCGATCGCGAGGGCGACCGCCTCTGTCGTCGAGAGGTCGGCGACCGACTGGTCGACGAGGAACGTCGAGGCGTGGGCGAAGTAGACGACGCAGAGGAGCGCGAATCCCGAGAGCCAGGTCGTGTAGGCCTCCCACTTGAACCAGTAGAGCCTGTCCGGAAGCCTCTCCGGCGCGACCCGGAACTTCTCGACCCGGTAGAAGCCGCCGCCGTGGATCTCCCACACCTCGCCGCCGACGCCCCGGGCGGCGTCGGTCTCGGCCGGCGGCTCGAGGTGGTTGTCGAGGGCGATGAAGTAGAAGGACGATCCGATCCAGGCGATCCCGGCGATCACGTGGAGCCAGCGAAAGACCAGGTCGCCCCAGCTCCACCAGTAGTCGCCCGGAGCTAGGAGCGCTGCCACCGGTCCTCGGCGATCGAGACGAGCTCGTCGAGCGCGGTCGCGAGCTCATCGGCCCGCGTGCGCCCCAGCCGCTCGCGGATGATCGGCACGATCTCGCTCCTGCGCCGGCCGTTGACGAAGACAACAAAGCGGAACCCGAAGCGCTCCTCGTAGATGCGGTTGAGCTCGTCGAGCTCCGGCGCCTCGTCGTTTCCCTGCTCGGCCGCCGAGCGGGCCGAGAGCCTTCCCTTCGCCCCGATCGCCGGATGGGCATCGAGCACTTCCTTCTTCTCGGCGTCCGAGAGGCCGGAGGCGATCTCGCGGGCGTGCAGGAGCGGGTCGTCGATCCCGGCCAGCTTCTCGACGAAGCGGGTGCGGCCCTCGAACAGCTCCGCGAGCTCCTCGGCGCTCAGCTTCCGCGGTAGGTCGCGCACGCGTAGGACGAGACGAGCAGCGGGACGTGGTGGTGGCCGTCGCCGAGCTCGACCTCGAGCTCCACCCGGCGGAAGAACGGCGAGGGGGGCCGGAAGACGATCCTGTAGGTACCGGGCGCGCCCTCGGCGAGCTCGCGGATGCGCCCGTCGGCGTCGGTCTCTCCGGCCCCGACGAGCTCGTCGCCGCGCCAGAGCTCGACGCGGACGCCCTCGGCCGGGCGGCCGCGCTCGGTGTCGAGGACGTGGGTCGAGACGGTCACGGCTCGACTCTACGCTGCCGGGAGGCGGGCGGCCTGCCGGCGCTGCTCTCGGGCGATCTCCTCCTCGTCGGCGCGGACGAGGCGGCCGCCGGCAACCACCTCGACGCCCCCGACCAGCAGGCGGTCGACGCGGTGGGGGCCCGCGAAGACGAGGCCGGCGACGGGATCGGCGGCGCCGCCCAGCTCGAGCCCGTCGATGCGCCAGATCGCGAGGTCGGCGCGCTTTCCCGGCTCGATCGACCCGATGTCGGCTCTTCCCAGCACCCGAGCGCCACCTTGTGTTGCAAGGTGCAAGGCCTGGCGCGCCGTCATGGCCGCAGGCCCGCCGCGGCCGCGCGCCACGAGGAGCGCCTGCTTCACCTCGAAGAACAGGTCGCTGCGTTCGTTCGAGGCCGACCCGTCGACGCCGAGCCCGACGTCGACCCCTGCGTCGATGAGCTCCCGTACCGGGGCGATGCCCGCTCCGAGCCGGAGGTTGGAGGTCGGGCAGTGCGCGACTCCGACCCCGCGCTCCCCGAAGCGCTCGATCTCGGACTGCGAGAGGTGGATGCAGTGGGCGCACCAGACATCGCCCTCGAGCCAGCCGACGCGCTCGAGGTACTCGACGGGCGTGCAGTCGTGGACCTTCCGGCAATACGCCTCCTCCTCGACCGTCTCTGCCAGGTGGGTATGAAGCCTGAGGCCGAGGCGTCGTGCAAGGGCGGCCGACTCCTCCATCAGCCTGGTCGTGACCGAGAACGGCGAGCACGGAGCGACGGCGATCTGCGCCGTCGCTCCGTCGACGAGCCCGGCGAGACGCTCGGTGTCGGCCAGCACCTCGTCGATGCTTTCCACGAGGTTGTCGGGCGGGAGGCCGCCGTCGGAGACGCCGAGGTCCATCGAGCCGCGGGAGGCGACGATCCGCACGCCCAGCGCGGCCGCCGCGCGCAGCTCGGCCTCGACGAGGCCCGAGACGCCGCGCGGGAAGACGTAGTGGTGGTCGAAGACGGTTGTGCAGCCCGAGAGCGCGAGTTCGGCGATGCCCGTGCGAGCGGCGGCGTAGAGCGTCTCGGCGTCGATTTGCGCCCAGACCGGATAGAGGGTGCGAAGCCAGGTGAACAGGCCGGCGTCCTGGGCGCGGGCGCGGGTGAGCGTCTGGTAAAGGTGGTGATGGGTGTTGACCAGGCCCGGCGTCATCACGGCGCCGCGCAGGTCCTCCGCCGGGCCGGGCGGTTCGCCCGAGCCGACCTCGGCGACGACTCCGTCCTCGATCCGGACCCAGCCGTTTCCATGCTCGGTGCCGGCATCGTCCATCGTCACCAGGCGGGCGTGTGCGAGGGTCGTCATCGGCACGCGAACCGTACAGTTCCCCTCGTGGAAGTCCTCCGCCCACGCACCCTCGGCGAGGCGCTCGAGCTCAAGGCCGAGCATCCCGACGCGCTGCCGATCCAGGGGGGTACGGACGTGATGGTGGCGCTCAACTTCGACCGCTCGCGCCCGCGGGCGATTCTCAACCTGAACGAGGTGAAGGAGCTGCGCGGCTGGTCGCGCGAGGATGGCGAGGTTCGCCTCGGTGCCGGGCTGACCTACGCGGAGGCGATGGAGGGGGAGCTCCAGATGCTCCTGCCGGCGCTCGCCGAGGCCTCACGCACCGTCGGCTCGCCGCAGATCCGGAATCGCGGCACGATCGGAGGCAACCTCGCCACCGCTTCCCCTGCCGGTGATGCGCTGCCGCCGCTGCTGGTCGAGGGTGCCGAGATCGAATGCGTCTCGGTCCGCGCTGAGCGCCGCGTCGGTCTCGCCGAGTTCGTCACCGGCGTCAAGCAGACCGCTCTCGAGCCCGACGAGCTGATCGCCGCCGTGCGGTTGCGCCCCTCGCAGGCACCGCAGACGTTCATGAAGATCGGGCCTCGCAACGCGATGGTGATCGCGGTCTGCTCGCTCGCCCTCTCGGCGGGTCGGGAGCTGCGAGCGTCGTTCGGATCGGCGAGTCCGCGGCCCGTCCTCGTCACGGCCCCGCTTTCGGAGGCAGATACGTTCGCGGAGCAGGTCGCCGACGCGGCCTCCCCGATCGACGACGTACGAGGCAGCGCCGACTACCGGCGGCATGCCCTGCGGATCCTTACGACGAGGGCTCTCGCAAGGACGCTCGCGCGATGAGGGTCTCCCTCACCGTCAACGGCGTAGCGGCCGAGGCCGACTGCTGGGAGGGCGAGTCGCTCCTGTACGCCCTGCGGGAGAAGCTCGGCTATCCGGGATCGAAGAACGCCTGCGAGCAGGGGGAGTGCGGCTCGTGCTCGGTTCTCCTCGACGGCGTGCTCGTCTGCTCCTGCCTCGTGCTCGCGGCGCAGGCCGAAGGCCACGAGGTGACGACCGTGGAGGGTCTCGCCGACGGCGACTCGCTGCACCCGATCCAGGAGGCGTTCGTCCGCTGCGGGGCTGTCCAGTGCGGCTTCTGCACCCCGGGTCTCGTGGTCGCTGCGGCCGAGCTGCTTCGGGCCTCGCCCGAGCCGTCCGATGACGAGATCCGCGAGGCGCTCTCGGGCAACCTCTGCCGCTGCACCGGCTACGAGAAGATCTTCGATGCCGTCCGGGTCGCCGCCCGGGGCGGTTGGGAATGACCGTGACGACCACGGTTGCGCCGTCCCCACTCGAAGCGGGCCGCCTCGGCGAGCCGCTCGTCCGAGCGGACGGCATTCCGAAGGTCAAGGGCGAGTTCGCCTACTCGAGCGACCTGAACGCACCCGGAATGCTCTGGGGCCACACCGTCCGGAGTCCGCACGCACACGCCTGGATTCGCGAGATCGATCTCTCGGCGGCGGTGGGCATGCCCGGCGTCCACGCCGTGCTCACCCACGCGGACGTTCCCGGCGAGAAGCGCTACGGGCTCGAGTTCCGCGACCAGCCGGTGCTCGCGATCGACCGCGTCCGCTACTTCGGCGAGCCGGTCGCGCTGGTCGCCGCCGAGCATCCCGAGCAGGCGCGTCGCGCGGCCGAGTCGATCCGGGTCGACTACGAGCCGCTCGAACCGATCACCGACATGGAACGCGCGACCGAGCAGCCCGACCTCCATCCCGACCGACCGACGCAGGGGCACGGCTACCGCGACGACCCGCGGCCGAACGTCGTCAGGTCGATGGTGATCAGGCACGGCGACCCGGGCGCTCGGGGCGAGGTCTCGGTGGAGGGGCGCTACGAGACGGGCATCCAGGACCAGGCCTTCCTCGGGCCCGAGTCAGGGCTGGCCGTTCCAGACGGCGAGGGTGGAGTCGACATCCACGTCGCAACGCAGTGGCTGCATATCGATCGCGCCCAGATCGCGCCCTGTCTCGGCCTTCCGCTCGAGCGCGTCCGCGTCCACCTGGCCGGAGTCGGGGGTGCCTTCGGCGGCCGCGAGGACGTCTCGATGCAGATCCATGCTGCGCTGCTCGCCCTGCACTGTAACCGGGCCGTGAAGATCGTCTACAGCCGTGAGGAGTCGTTCACCGGGCACGTCCACCGGCATCCGTCCAGGATCTGGGCGCGGCATACGGCGAGAACCGACGGCAGGCTGGTCAGCGTCGAGATGCGGATCCTGCTCGACGGTGGCGCGTACGCGTCGAGCTCGACCGCCGTCTGCGCCAACGCAGCCGCGTTCGCCTGCGGGCCCTACGCCGTACCCAACGCCCTGCTCGAGGCGACCGCCGTGTATACGAACAACCCGCCGTGCGGCGCGATGCGCGGTTTCGGCGCCGTACAGACGTGCTTTGCGGCCGAGGCGCAGATGGACAAGCTCGCCGAGGCACTCGGGATCGACGCAGTCGAGCTCCGGCTTCTGAACGCGCTCGGGCCCGGTGACACGCTGCCGACAGGCCAGCGGATCGAGGGCTCGCTGCCGACGGCCGAGGTGATCCGCGCTGCGGCCTCGCTCGAGCCGCCCGCGCCGGAGCCGCTCCCGCGTGACCCGTTTCGCCTACCCGGCGGCGCCGGCAACACGACCCACGGCGAAGGGGTGCGGCGAGGGGTCGGCTTCGCCGTCGGCTTCAAGAACATCTGCTTCTCGGAGGGGTTCGACGACTACTGCGCGGCCCGTGTCCGCCTGCTCGCAGACGGAAGCGCCGAGGTGCACTGTGCCGCGGCCGAGGTCGGCCAGGGCGTGTCCGACGTCATTCTCCGCGTGGCGAGGATCGAGCTCGGGGTCGACGACGTCCGTCTTGCGACGCCCTCGACGTCGACCGTCGAATCGGCCGGCTCGACTTCCGCCTCGCGCCAGACGTACATGGTCTGCGGCGCCGTTCGCGACGCCTGCAGAGCGGCGCTCGCCGAGCAGGAGTCTCGCGGAGGCGGCGAGGTCGAGGTCGAGCGAATCTTCCGCCATCCGGGGACGGCGCCGCTCGATCCCGAGACCGGACAGGTGACCGGCGAGCGCGCCCATGTCGCCCTGGCCGTCGCGGCGCTGCGTGTCGTCGCCGAAGTCGACGTCGACCTGGGCCTGACGCGGGTCGTCTGGGTCGGCGCCGCCCAGGAGGTGGGGCGGGCCGTCGACCGGAGGGCCGTCGAGGGGCAGATCGAGGGCGGGATCGCGCAGGGTCTCGGCCTCGCCGTGATGGAAGAGATCCAGACCCGGGACGGCCTGATCACGAACGCGAGCTTCACCGACTATCTGATCCCGACCGCATTGGACATGCCTGAGGTCGAGACGGTACTGATCGAGGAACCCGATCCGGATGCCCCTTACGGCGTCAAGGGCGTCGGCGAGCCGCCGACGGTGGTCTCGACGGCGGCGGTCGTGGCGGCTCTTCGCGCCGCAACCGGGCGCGAGCTGACCCGCGCTCCGGTCACGCTCGAGGCTGCGGCGGGCCTCTGATCAGCGAACGCCCTCCTCGGCCTGGGTGGCCGACGGCGGCTGCTTTCGGACGACGAGTGCGACGGACGAGACGACGATCGCGGCACCGACGAGCTCACGCGAGGAGATGCTCTCGTTGCGGAAGAAGACGCCAAGGAGGATCGCCACGACCGGGTTCACGTAGGCGTAGGTCGAGACGAGTGCCAGCGGCGCCGTCGCGAGCAGCCACGTGTAGGCGGTGAACCCGACGACGGAGCCGATCGTCACGAGATAGAGCCAGGCCAGGGCCGACGAGGCGGACGGCGAGACGGAACCGACCGATACGAGGCCGAAGGGGAGCATTGCGAAGCCGCCTGCCAGCATCGTCCAGGTCGTGGCGGCGAACGGATCCGCCGGCATCGGTAGTCGCGCCGAGGCGACGGTCCCGGTGGCCCACATCAGCGACGAGACGATGCAGAGCCCGACTCCGACCGTCGTCGTCCCGCCCTCGGGATTGAGCAGAATCGCGACTCCGGCAAAGCCGGCTCCCACACCTGCGAGCACCGCGCTCGACTGATGCTCGTGCAGGCCCAGGCGGATCAGCACGACCCAGAGGGGCACCGAGGCGATGATCAGCGATGCGAGCCCGGTGGGGACGTTCTGCTCGGCGAAGAACAGCACCGCGTTTGCGCCCGGGAGGAGGCAGCCGACGACAACGCAGGAGAGGAGCGCGCGCCGGGTGGTTCGCAGCGTGCCGCCGCGCCAGGCCACGACCGCAGCCATGATCGCACCCGCGGCGATGAAGCGCGTCGAGACCGCGAGCAGCGGCGGGATCGTCTCGATCGTGACCGCGATCGCGAGGTATGTCGATCCCCAGATGATGTAGACGGCCCAGAGCGCCGTCCACACCTTGGCTCTGTGGCTCACCGGGCGAGCGAGAGTGCCGCTCCGGCAGCGGGCAGCGCGATCACGGGGAGCCGCGGCCCCGTAGTGACGGCGATCCGGGGCTCGGGGAACATCGTGGCCTCCTGGCGGGTCGCGAAACGGACGAGGCCAACTCTATGCGGCGAGGGACAGTGGCGGGCGGTCGGTAAGCCGGCGACTTCGCGACCTTTTCGCTCGTGCAATTCGTTACGAATAGCCACTTGTGCGTTTCGTAACTTGAACCGAAAAGTTCGTGTATTTCGGCACGATATCGAGGCGGCCAAAAGCGCCCGCGCCGCGGCGTTGTGCTACAAGTCCACAACCAAAAACCGGCGCGGGCTGCGCCCCTATCCATGGAGGAAATTCTATGAGCGCAGTCGCGACTGCCGAAAGGATGGCCCAAGAAACCCCGGCGCGCTTGCATGCGGCCGGGCCGGAGCTGTCGGCGGAGTACGAGATGCACGCGGCCGAGCAGAAGCGCTGGATGATCTGGTTCGGCCTTCCGGCCCTCGTGGCGGCGCTCTTCGTCGGCCTGACCTTCGGGACCGGCCATACCTGGTGGCTCGGGCTGGCGATCGCCGCGATCGTCGTGGACATACTCGTGCTCGTGTGGCTCGCGATGAGCTCCGACACGAACGGGCTCATCGGGGACGTCTAGCGCCACTTACGATTCGGCGCGTGCGCCGAGTCGTCCTGATCGTCAACCCTTACTCGACGGGGGTCACGCGACGCCGCGTGGCCGAGGTCACGGCCGCGCTCGCGCGTCACGCCGAGGTGATCCTTCGCCAGACCGAGGCCAAGGGCCATGCCGTCCAGCTCGCAGGCGAGGCGGCGGGCGAGGCTGACGCGGTGGTCGTTCTCTCGGGCGACGGAACCTACAACGAGGCGATCAACGGCGCGGCCGGCAAGCTGCCGTTCGGATTTCTGCCAGGCGGCGGCGCGAGTGTCTTCCCGCGGGCGCTCGGACTTCCCCGTGACCCCGTCGCCGCGGCCGATCGCGTCGGCCGCGCTCTCGAGACGGGCAGGACGGTCTCGATCAGCCTGGGCCGCGTGAACGGGCGGCTGTTCTGCTTCTCGGCCGGAATTGGCTTCGACGCCGAGGCCGTCCGGCGCGTCGACCGGCGGGGACGCGACGAGGACGGACGGCGAGCGGGGAACGGCGTCTTCGCGGCGACCGTCGTCGGCGTCCTCGTCCAGAGCCGCCTGCGGATCCCGCCACAGATCGTGGTCGAGGGCTACGGGAAGGCGGCCGCGCTGTTCGTGGCCAACGGGCACCCCTACACCTACGCGGGGCCGTTCGCGGTCACGATCGCCGCCGAGGCCGAGTTCGAGGGCGGGCTCGACTTCGTCGCGCCGCGCCGGATCTCGCCGTCGCTGGCCCCGGCTCTGGCGTTCCGGGGGATCCGCGGCACCCTGGCGTCCGATCCGCGGGTGTTCTCGGGGCACGACCTCGACGGGTTCGAGGTGCGCTGCGACCGGCCGCTACCGCTCCAGGCCGACGGCGAGGACCTGGGCGACGTCACCGAGGCGAGCTTCACGGCCGAGCGCGGGGCATTGGCCGTGCTGCTCTGAACCCCTTCAGGCCACCCAGATCCAGAGCACCCAGCGGGCGAGGTTGATCCCGAGGAGCAGCGTGAACCCGACGAGCATCGCCGTGTGCAGGCGCGCCCTGGCCCCGACCACACCGAGCGCGAGAAAGACGGGGAAGACCCCGAGCGCGAAGCGCGGCATCGAGAGGAGCGGCAAGCTCGGCACCGGATCCGAGAGAGGAAGCGCGAGACTCCCCAGCACGAAGATGCCGTAGGCCGCCCCGAGCGCGCGCCAGGCGTAGATACCGAGCACGATCAGGAGCACGGCGTAGGCGAGCTGCTCCAGATTCAGCCCCGCGCCGTACATCGCGCCGTGATCCGGGCTCGGAAAGTAGTCGTGTCCCGAGCCGGCGACGAGCTGGCGGACCCCGCGCCAGCCCTCGACGAGCGCGTCCCAGGCCCCGCCGAGCGGGCCCGCGCCCGAGAGGTGGCGGTCCCAGCCCGAGCGCTGAGCGGAGAGAAACACGAACGGGCGGCCGAGGTCCAAGCCGAGGTAGAGAGGCCAGAGAGCCATGATCGGAACGGCGAGCCCGAGCCGCAGAAACGCCCCTCGCCGGTCGGCAGCCCTCCAGGCGAGTACCGCCAGGGCAGGCAGCAGCATCACACCCGAGACGCGCGTCAGCGCTGCGAACCCGGTCGCAACTCCGGCCCAGGTCCAGCGACCGCGCACCGCAGCGAGGAACGCCCCGACCGAGAGCAGCAGGTAGAGCGACTCGCTGTAGACCGCGAACAGGAACAGGGTGGTCGGGAAGAGCGCGAGGTAGAGCACGGTCCGGTTCGCGCTCCCTGCGTCCAGCAGTTCCTCGCCGAGCTTCCAGATGAGCACGAACGCCACCGCCGAAGCCGCCAGCGAGACGATCACCCCTGCGAGCAGGTCGTGTCCGAGGAACAACCAGCCCACGCCGCGCACGAGCAGCGGGTAGGCGGGGAAGAACGCCGTCGAATGCGAAGGGTCGGTGTAACCGTGACGGGCGATGTCCAGGAACCAGCCGCTGTCCCATCTGCCCCAGACATCGACGGCCCAGCCGACGTCGTGCTCCACGACGTCTTCTGCGCCGCCCGTGGGCCGAGGCTGCGCGTACTGCGCCTCGAACACGAGATAGGCGAGCAGGGTGCCGCCCCAGATGAGCACGCGCGTCCAGAAGAACGCCTCGAGCGGGTACCGAGGCATCCGGCGGAGCGCGTCGAGGGCACGCACGGCACGATCATCGCCTATCTGCCCAAAGGGTCGACCCCACCACAGGGGTACACTCGGACCGATGGGCACCTGGTACTGGATCGGCGTGCTCGCCGGTGTCGGCGCCGCTCTCGGGATCGCGGCGGCCGGAGTCCTGCTGCGCTGGCCGCTCGCGGCGGTCCTCGCAGCCGTGGTGGCGGCCGCGATCGGCATCGCCGTCTTCGCCTGGGGCGAGGCGGTGGCGGGCGCGGTCGGCGGAGTTGCAGGCGCGTTCGGCGCCTCGCCGGTGGTGAACGGAGCGCTCCGACGCGGCGGCACGAGGCTCGGGCTCGCGGTGTTCGTCCTTCTCGGCGCGCTCGCCGCGCTGGCACTCGCCTTCATCCCGGTCATCGGCTTCCTCGAGGCGATTGCGTCACCGGTGGTCGGATCGAGGCTGCGCCACCGGATGCCCGATCGCCACGCCGGGCTGCGCACGCTCGCACGTGACTAGCACGGACAGCGCCCCGAAGCCGGTCGTCCTGATCGTCATCGACGGCCTGACGCCGTCGATGCTGGAGGCGACGGATACCCCCGCGCTCCGGTTCCTGCTCGACCACGGCAGCTATCGGCGCGCCGCCTCGACCTTCCCCTCACTCACCCCGGTCTGCCTCGCCTCGATCGCCACCGGCGGTCATCCGAGCGTCCACGGGATCCCGCACCTCGTGTGGTGGAACCGGGAGGAGCGACGCATCGTCGAATACGGCTCCTCCTTCGCCGCGCTGCGCGCCTCCGGGCTCGTCCAGGGACTCCGCGACTCCGTCGTGAACCTCAACGAGCGCCATCTACTGCGCACCGCGCAGACGGTGTACGAGGCACTCGAGGAGGCCGGGCTGACCACGGCCGCGATCAACATCACGACCTACCGCGGCCGGCACCGCCACCTCTCTCCGCTGCCGGGATTCCCGCCGGTCTACGGCCCCAAGCGCTTCTTCTTCTACAGCGTCTACGAGTCTGACCGGACCGGTGCGCCGATCGCCTGGCTGAACCGCTCGCTCGGGTCGATCGACGGTTACGCGGCGGCGATCGGCCGCTGGCTCGTGACGCGCAACGGCTTCGACCTGCTCGTGCACTACCTCCCCGACTACGACTACGCATCCCACGTGCTCGGCCCCGACACGGCGCACGAAGCGCTCGGGCGGGCCGACGAGGCGATCTCGGCGCTCTACGACGCGGCCGGAGGCCCGGAGGCGTTCCTCGAGCGCTACGCCGTCGTCCTCTGCTCCGATCACGGCCAGTCGACGGTCGAGCAGGCGTCTCGCCTGGAAGTCGACGGCGCGCTCGTCACCGCCTCCAACCGGGCAGGGATGGTGTACGGCGACGACCCGAGGCGGCTTGCCGAGAGCCTCGACGGTGAGCCTTCGGTGGACGTCGCGATCTTCCTCGAGCACGGCGAGGTCGTCGCTCGCCGCGACGGGGCTGACGACCCGGGAATCCTCGACGAGTATCCCGATGGCCGCGCTCGTGCCGAAGGGGCGCTTCGCAACCCGAACGCCGGCGAGGTGATCGTGTCTGCGACTCCGGGTTGGGAGTTCGTCGACCTCGCCGGTCGCCACCACGCCGGCGGCGGGAGCCACGGCTCTCTGGCCGCCCGCGACTCGGAGGTGCCGATGCTCACCGTCGGTACCGGGCCGCCGCCCGACTCGATCACGGGGATCAAAGGCCTGGTCCTCGAGCACTTCGGCGTCGCCGTCGCCGAAGCCGCCTGAGTTCGTCTGGTGGCGTCGGCGCCGTCGTGGATCGACCGGCAGCTGAGGAGACGCGGTATCGCCGACCGGCGTGTGCTCGCGGCGATGGAGCGTGTCCCGCGAGAGCTGTTCGCTCCGCCCGAGTACCGCGACCTCGCCTACGCGGACGGCCCGATTCCATTGCCCTTCGGCCAGACGATCTCGCAGCCGTACATGGTTGCCGTCACGTGCGAAGCGCTGGGTCTCGAGGGGGGTGAACGCGTGCTGGACGTCGGGACGGGATCCGGGTATGCGGCCGCCGTCCTGGCCGAGCTCGCCGCCGAGGTGCACACGATCGAGCGGATCCCAGCGCTCGCCGAGGCGGCTCGTGCCGCGCTGAACGCTGCCGGATACGAGCGCGTCGAGGTTCATGTCGGCGACGGTGCGCTCGGCGTGCCCGATCACGCGCCGTTCGACGCGATCGCCGTCGCGGCGGCCGCGCCCGAGGTGCCGCAGGCACTCTGGGAGCAACTGAGTGAGGGCGGCCGGATCGCGATTCCGTTGATCGGGCGGCACCTGCAGCACCTGCGCGTGCTCGAACGCACGGCGCGCGGCCCGCGCCTTCTCGCCTCGATTCCGGCCCGGTACGTACCGCTCGTTCACGGTCCGTCAGGAGACCCCTAACAAAACCGGCAGGACCCGCTGCTAGCCTCGATCGGTTAGTGGCCATGCTCGACAACCGGGCCGTACAGGCGTTGAGGCGTCCCGCCAACTGGATCCAGCTCGCGAAGTTCGGCGTGGTCGGGGCCAGCGGCTATGTCGTCAACCTCCTGGTCTACAGCTCGCTCCTGAAGGGCGCGGGGCTCCACTACCTCGCGGCTGCGACGGTGTCGTTCGTGGTTGCTGCGAGCTGGAACTACTGGTTCAACCGGCACTGGACATTCCGGGCCGAGCGCGGAAGCTTCACCCTCCAGGGGATGCGCTTCTTCGCGGTCTCCGCCACGGTTTACTTCGCCAACCTCGGAGTCCTCTCGCTCCTGGTCACCCTCGGCGTCGACAAGATCGTCGCGCAGGCGATCGCGATCGTGGTCGTCACGCCGCTGAACTTCCTCGGGAACAAGCTCTGGTCGTTCCGTCGCTGAAGCACGCGGTGGTGCTCGCGCTTCTCGCTGCGGCCGCGCTGGCTCAGTCTGCTCACGCCGGGAACCCGGCAACGACGACGACCTACGCCGTCACCACCACGTCCCCGCTGAGCTCGACCCCGGCGGTCTCGACCAAGCCGCGCCTGACCACCGCCGAGGTCGAGAAGATCGTCCTCAACTTCCCCAAGGTCGCCTCCTGGCTCGAGCGCTACCCTCGAAACCCGACGATCGACGCCAGCTTCTCGAAGGGCACCTGGACGGTGAACGTGTTCTCCGGCAGGGCGGGGGAGATCGCCACCGGCACGGTCGACGACTCCACCGGCGCCGTCCTGACCGCCTATACCGGCCCGCAGGTCGCCTGGGGTATGGCGCGCGGCGGGCCCGGAGCCTTCGGCGGCACGAAGATCAACTCGCGCACGGTGTGGCTCGGCTTCTGCGCCGCGTTTCTGATCGGCCTCGTCGACTGGAGGCGCATCTTCTCGCTGCGGTCGCTCGACCTGCTGATGATGCTCTCGTTCTCGGTCTCGCTCTGGTTCTTCAACCGCGGGCACATCTTCGCCGCGATGCCGCTTGCCTACCCGGGCATGGCCTGGCTCCTGCTCCGCTGCGTCTGGATCGGGCGGCGAGATCGCTCGCCCCGCGGCTCAACGGTGTGGCCCGTATGGCTCCTCGTGGGCGCAACCGTGTTCCTGGCCGGCTTCCGGATCGGGCTCAACGTCCGCGACTCGAACGTGATCGACGTCGGCCTCTCGGGCGTGATCGGGGCCAACCGCATTGCCAACTTCGTCGACCCCTACGGCAACTTCCCGATCGAGGGGGACCGTCCCGCCTGTGGCCCGGCCGACGCGAACGGGGAGATCCGCGACCGGATACAGACGAACGGCCGCTGCGAGGCGGCCGACGCCCAAGGTGACACTTACGGGCCGGTTTCCTACGAAGCCTACGTCCCCGCCTATCTCGTCTTCGGTTGGAGCGGCAAGTGGGACACGCTGCCGACTGCGCACGCCACCTCGATCCTGTGGGATCTGCTCTGCCTCGTGGGGCTCTGGCTCGTCGGCTGGCGCTTCGGAGGAGCGAAGCTCGCCGCGACGCTCGGATTCGCCTGGGTTGCCTGGCCGTTCTCGCAGTACGCCTCGAGCTCGAACACCAATGACGTGATCCAGCCGGCGCTGCTCGTGTTCGGCTTCTACTTCCTGAGCTCGCCGGCGCTCCGGGGCGCCTTCGGCGCGCTCGGCGCACTGGTCAAGTTCTCTCCGCTCCTCGTCCTGCCGCTCTGGTCCGGTTACCCGGACTCGCGCGATCGCGGCTCGCGCCGCCGCTTCATCGTCGGCGCCCTGATCGCGTCCGCGGCGGCGTTCTCGATCCTGCTCTTCGATCCCAGGCCGTGGCATGCCGCCTCGGTGTTCATCCACCACACCTTCGGCTATCAGTTCGGCCGTTCGTCGCCGTTCTCACTCTGGGACTGGCGGCAGTACCACGCGAAAGGGATCCCCGACCTGCGCTGGGTGCAGCGGGTGCTCGACGCGCTGTTGATCGCGGGAGCGATCGCGCTCTACCGCTGGCCCCGGCGACGCTCTCCACTGCAGATGGCGGCCTTCACCGGCGCGCTCCTCGTCGGCTTCGAGATGGTGCTGACCCACTGGTTCTACCTGTACCTGCCCTGGTTCTTCCCGTTCGTCGCCTTCGCGGTACTCGCTCCGCGGACGGCGGAGGCTCCCGTTCCGGTTCCGGTCGAGGACGAGCTGGCCGGGCCGCTCGCAGTCGCGACTTAGAGCTGGAACAGCGGCCACGAGGCTCAGCCGACGGGGACGCGTATCGGCATGCAGCTCGTCGCGCGCCCGTCAGGTCCGCACTCGACGAGCACGCCCTCGATCCGCACGCCGTTCTCGGCGGTCTCGAGCCGCACCGGGTAGCCGGTGAGAAAACGCTTGATGGGGCCGTCTGGGATGCTTCCGATCACCGAGTCGTGCGGCCCGGTCATCCCGGCATCTGTGATCGCAGCGGTGCCCCCGGCCAGCACGCGCGCATCGGCCGTCTGTACGTGCGTGTGGGTGCCGAGCACCGCCGTCACGCGGCCGTCGAGGTAGTAGGCGAGCGCGACCTTCTCGCTCGTCGCCTCGGCGTGGAAGTCGACCACGATCACGGGCGTCTCACGTGCCGCCTGCTCGACGAGCCGGTCTGCGGCCAGGAACGCGCTCTCGAACGGGTTGAGCGTCATCTGCCCGAGCAGATTGATGACGGCGACCCCGTCGTGGACGGTGAGTCCGACCCCGGGCGTGTGAGGCGAGAGGTTTGCCGGGCGCAGCACCCGGTCGGTCGAGCTCAGGTAGGGGGCGAACCCCTTCTGCCCCCAGACCCAGTTGCCGAGGGTGACCACGTCGGCTCCGACTCCGAGCAGCCGGTCGGCGATCTTCGCGGTGATGCCGCGTCCGTCGGCTGCGTTCTCGCCGTTGACGATGCAGAAGTCGACGCCGAGCTCCTCGCGCAGCCCGGGCAGCCGTGACTCGACCGCGCGGCGCCCCGGGGCGCCGAACACGTCGCCGACGAAGAGGATCTTCACGGGAGTGTCCCTAACCGAGAGCCAGAGTGGCGGCCGGGTGGACCTCGATCAGCACGTGGTTGCCGGCGTCATTCGTGTAGCGGGCGAGCGACTGCCTTTCGAGCTTCGAGAGGTCGATCAGCTCGCCGAGCTTGGAGCTTCCCTGCGTTACCGAGGAACCGACCGAGAGTGACGGGTCGACCGCCATGTTCTCGACCGAGACGACGAGCGAAGGCGCCGAGGTCGGCTGGATGTCGACCCGCTGGCCGTGGACGGCGCCGTCGAGGATCACCTTCTCGATCCCGACGATCGTGCCGCTCACCGGTGCGTAGACGTCGGTCCCGGGAGGAGCGCCGACGTCCAGCGCCGACGTCGAGGGGCCGGTTCCGCCCGGCAGGAGGTACCAGTGCGGCGAGCCCGAGCCGCCGCCGAAGATCGCGTGGGCGAGCCGCTTGAGGAGGCCCTGGTTGGCCTGCGTCCCGAGGGGCGTCAGGCCGAGCGCGCCGTCGTCGGCAGCGTAGTAGCCGATCGCCGTGATCCGGCTCTGGTTCACCGGCAGCTCGATGGTGAGCGCTCCGACCTTCGCCAGGGGCTCGAACGCAGGCGGTCCGGCCGGCAGCAGCCTCGAGGCGCTCGCGGGCGCCGTCAGCGCGGGGGCGGGATGGTCGCCGCCGCCGAACGCGGTGACGAGCAGCGTCACCGTCACGATCGTCAGCACGACGACGAGAAGCGCGACTCTGCGCCTCCGGATTTCCCGACGAGGGCGCTTCGGGCGCGCAACCCGCCGGTTGCCGCGGGGCGGCGTCATGGCCGGACCGTACCGGAAGGCCCCTGGGGCATCAACCGGGAGCTGCACCTGGCTGCGCCGAGCACAGCTGTACGATCGGGGCTGTGAGCGCGCAGGCCGGGCCGCCGCGAGTCGTAATTCCACGCTGGGTACAGCTGGTCGGGCTCCCGGTGGCCGTGTTCTTCGCGTGGGTGTTCGGTCAGGCCGCAGCTCACACGGTGTTCCTTTTCCTCGTGGCGACGCTGATCGCGCTCCTGCTCGACCCGATCGTGCTCACGCTCGGCGCGTTCAGGTTACGCCGCGGCTTCGCGGTGGCGCTCGTGTACCTGACGTTCGCGGCGGCTCTCCTCCTGATTCTGATCGCGCTCGGCACGGTCGTCGTCAGCCAGACGAAGACGGCTGCCGCGCGGTTCAACGACTACTTCACCGTCCGGCACGGACAGAGCTCGGCCGACCGCGACATCAACCGTCTGCAGCACTGGCTCGACACGCATCATCTCCGGAACATCAACGTCGAGCAGAGCGGCCATCGCCTGGTGAAGCGGATCCGCCAGAGGGACGTCGGCCGGTACACCCACCGGATCGTCAATTTCGTCGAGGGCGCAGCGATCTCGATCGGGAAGGCGTTGTTCGACTTCGTTCTGATCCTCGTCGTCTCGATCTACATGCTCCTCGACATGCAACGACTCTCGCGGGCCGTCGACCGTCGCTTCCCGCCCGGCGGCGGGAGACCGCTGATCTCACGGATGGAGCACGCGCTCATCTCCTACGTCCGCGGCCAGATCGCGCTCAGCCTGATCATCGGGACCAGCGCCGGACTCGGGCTCTGGATCCTCGGTGCGACCGGCCTCGTTCCGAACATGGACTCCTACGCGCTGCTCTTCGGAGGCTGGGTCGCGATCACCGAGGTGCTGCCGTACCTCGGGCCGTGGCTCGGTGCGATCCCGCCCGCGATCTATGCGCTCGTCGTGCATCCATTCTCGGTGATCTGGGTCGTTCTCCTCTTCCTGGGGATCCACCAGATCGAGGGCCACGTCGTCGTGCCGAAGGTGATGGGGAGCGTCCTGCGCTTGCACCCTCTGCTCGTGATCTTCGGGTTGCTCGCCGGTGCCAACATCGACGGGCTGATCGGAGCGTTGATGGCGCTGCCGCTGCTCGCCGTCGGCCGTGCCGCCTGGGAGTTCTTCTCCGAGCGGATCTCGTTCGAGTCCTGGACAGGGGGCGGCACGATCCCGGTCGAGGTCGAGGACATCACCGAGGCGCGTTCCGAGACCCTTGCCGGGCGCTGACCCACCGCCGGCCAGGCGTCCCGTACCCTTTTTAACGTGAGCACCTTCCCCGAGACCCGGCTCCGGAGGCTGCGCAGAACGGGCGCCCTGCGCGATCTCGTTCGCGAGACGACGCTCTCGCTCGACGACCTCGTGATGCCGCTCTTCGTCGCGCCGGAGGCTCTCCCCAACGAGCAGCTGCCGGGCATGTCGCGGCACACGGTCGAGGGCGTGGTCAGGGAGTGCGAGGAGCTGATCCGCGCCGGTGTGAAGTCGGTGATCCTCTTCGGGATCCCGGAGGAGAAGGACGACGAGGGGTCGGGCGCCTGGATCGCCGACGGGATCGTCCAGCAGGCGCTGCGCGCGCTTCGACCGCGCTTCCCGGAGCTGGTGCTTCTTACCGACGTCTGTCTCTGCGAGTACACGGCGCATGGCCACTGCGGTGTGCTTCGCGACGGCGAGGTCGACAACGACTCTTCGCTCGAGCTGCTCGCTCGTACCGCCGTCTCGCATGTCGAGGCGGGTGCCGACGTGGTCTGCCCGAGCGACATGATGGACGGCCGGGTGGCGGCGATCCGGGCCGAGCTTCCAGAGACGCCGATCGTCTCGTACGCGGCCAAGTACGCCTCGGCGTTCTACGGTCCCTTCCGTGAGGCCGCCGGCTCTGTGCCGGCGTTCGGCGACCGGAGTGGCTACCAGATGGATCCCGGGAACGTGCGCGAGGCGCTGCGCGAGTGCGAGCTCGACGACGCCGAGGGCGCAGACGTGCTGCTCGTCAAGCCGGCGCTTCCTTACCTCGACGTGATCCGGGCGGTGCGCGAGCGCTTCGATCTTCCGGTCGGGGCGTACAACGTATCGGGCGAGTACGCGATGGTGAAGGCTGCGGCCGCGGCAGGGCACCTCGACGAGCGGGCGGCTGCGCTCGAGTCGCTGACCGCGATCCGGCGCGCCGGAGCCGGGGTCGTGGTCACCTACTGGGCCAAGGAGCTCGCCGCCTGGATCTAGACCGCTCCGAGCTCTGGTACCGGGCCCGGAAGCTCATCCCGGGCGGCGTGAACTCACCTGTCCGGGCGATGCGCGCCGTCGGTGTCGACGAGCCGTTCTTCGTCGCGCGAGGCGAGGGTGCCTACCTCGAGACGATCGACGGGCGCCGTCTGCTCGACTGGGTGCAGTCGTGGGGCCCGCTCGTCTTCGGCCACGCCGACCCGGAGACGATCGAAGCAGTCAGGGCCGCCGCCGACGCCGGGACGAGCTTCGGTGCGCCCACCGAGCGCGAGGTCGACCTCGCGGCCGAGATCGTCGACGCCGTCCCGTCGGTCGAGCAGGTCAGGCTCGTCTCTTCGGGCACCGAGGCGGCGATGTCGGCGCTGCGCCTGGCCCGGGCGTTCACGCACCGCAGCCGGCTGATCAAGTTCGCGGGCGGATATCACGGGCACGGCGACTCCTTCCTCGCCGAGGCGGGCTCGGGCCTCGCCACGCTAGGTATCCCCGCCTCCCCGGGCGTTCCGTCGGCCGTCGTCGCCGAGACCGTGGTTGTCGACTACAACGACGTCGATCGCGCAGCCGCCGCCGTCGAGCGGCACAGCGAGGACCTGGCTGCGATCTTCGTCGAGCCGGTGGCCGGGAACATGGGCTGCGTGCCGCCAGTGCCTGGGTTCCTCGAGGCGCTTCGGGCGCTCTGCGACGCCTCGGGGGCACTGCTGGTGTTCGACGAGGTGATCACGGGCTTCCGCGTCTCGCGCGGTGGAGCGCAGGAGCGCTACGGAGTCAGCCCCGACCTGACCGTGCTCGGCAAGATCGTCGGCGGCGGCCTGCCGCTCGCTGCCTTTGGCGGCCGCACCGAGATCATGTCGCGCCTCGCTCCCGTGGGCGACGTCTACCAGGCGGGGACGCTCTCGGGCAATCCGCTCGCGACCGCCGCCGGGATCTCCGTGCTCCGCCGGCTGCGCGATCCCGCCGTGTACGACGAGCTCGAGCGCCGCGGCGCGCGGCTCGAGGCCGGGCTCTCGCAGTTCGGGCTCGTGCAGCGGGTCGGCGCGATGCTGACGCTCTTCCTGAGGGGGACAGACCCCTCAACAGTCGTCACGCGTCTGCAACGCCTCGAGTCGGGGCGCTACGCCGCGCTCTTCCGCCACCTGCTTGCGAGCGGGATCTACTTCGCGCCCAGCCAGTACGAGTGCCTGTTCCCCTCGGTGGCCCACGGCGACGACGAGATCGACCGGACCATCGAGGCCGTGGCCGCCTTCGCACAGCAGGGCTAGCAAACTGCGATCCCCGGAAGGTTTGAGACACTTCGGCTGTGAATGTCTTCGACGCGATTGCATCCGGGGCCGGGGCGGAGAGTCCGCTCTGGGCGGCGGCTCTCCGGGTGCCTTCCCAGCGCGACCGGTTGCCGGTGTTCTCGACTCTCGCACCGGAGCCCTTCGCGCTCGGGCTCGAGACCGTCTACGAGGCCTATCTCGTTCACTACGGCGCCTCACGACTGTTCGAGCCTCGCGAGGACAGCGAGCAGATCCTGCTCGGCGACTACCTCTACGCCCACGGCCTCGTCCGCATCTCGGAGGCCGGCGGCGTCGACGCCGTGGCTGCGATGGCGGAGCTGATCTCGCGGTGCGCCTCGCTGCGGGCCGCAGGCGAGGCCGGTGACGGCGATGCGTGGGTGGATGCGGCCCGGTCGCTCGGCGGCGACCCGTCCGGTGAAGACATAGCCACCGCGCTGCGCCGTCATGCCGCGAGAACGGGAGCGGGAGTCGCGTCGTGAGGGAATCTGTCGTCTCCCGGGAACTGTCCCGGTTTCCGCGGACTGCTTCCCGCGGACCGCTTTGCGGACGGGTCGCTTCGCGGCCGGCCGGTACGATCCCGCGGTGATCTACGACGCCGCGAGCGACGGTTTGCACATCATCGTCGGCATGCTCATCGTCGGTCTCGTGTTCCTGGCCGTGATCGCCGTCGGCGAGGCAGTGAAGGCGGCATCGCACCGGCGCAAGGCCCGCCGCCCGAGCTCGTACTGACCTGGATGAGTCGTTGGGCTCGCCGGCCGACCTTCGCGAGTGGATCGCCCTCCTCGAGCGCGAGGGCGAGCTCGTCCGCGTCTCCGCGGAGGTCGATCCGCACCTCGAGGTGACCGAGATCGTCGACCGGACCGTCAAGGCGGGCGGCCCGGCGCTCCTCTTCGAGCGACCGGCCGGGAGCGAGCATCCGCTGCTCGTCAACCAGTTCGGCACCGAGCGGAGGATGTGCCTCGCCTTCGGGGTCGAGAGCCTCGACGACGTCGGTGCCCGGCTCGCCGACGTGCTCGAGATGCAGCCCCCGTCCGGGCTCGTCGACAAGCTCCGCGGACTCAGGCAGCTGAAGTCGATCGCCGACTCGCTGCCGGACACGGTGCGCAAGGCCGCCTGCCAGGAGGTCGTCCTGCGTGGCGACGACGTCGACCTCGGCCTGCTCCCGATCCAGACCTGCTGGCCGCTCGACGTCGGCCCGTTCATCACCCTCCCGGCCGTGTTCACGCGCGATCCGCGGACCGGCGGGCGGAACGTCGGCATGTACCGGATGCAGGTGCTCGGGCCGCGCTCGACCGCAATGCACTGGCAACTCCACAAGGATGGTCGCGCCGACTTCCACGGGAGCACCGGCCGGATGGAGGTTGCCGTTGCGCTCGGGCTCGACCCGGTGACCGCGTACAGCGCGAGCGCGCCCCTCCCCAAGCACATCGACGAGCTGATGTTCGCCGGGTTCCTGCGCGGCGAGGCGGTCGACGTCGTCAGGTGCGTGAGCGTGGGGCTCGAGGTGCCGGCTTCGGCGGAGATCGTGCTCGAGGGCTACGTCGAGCGCGGCGATCTCACGCTCGAGGGGCCGTTCGGCGACCACACGGGCTTCTACACGCCCGCCGAGCCGTTCCCGGTCTTCCACGTGACCGCGATGACGATGCGGCGCGGTGCCGTCTACCCGTCGATCGTGGTCGGCAAGCCTCCGCAGGAGGACGCCTGGCTCGGCAAGGCAACCGAGCGGATCTTCCTGCCGGCGATCAGGGCCTCGGTGCCCGAGATCGTCGACTACGACCTTCCTGTCGCAGGTGCCTTCCACAACTGTGCGATCGTGTCGATCCGCAAGAGCTACCCGGCTCAGGCGCGGAAGGTGATGAGCGCGATCTGGGGGCTCGGGCTCCTGTCGCTGACGAAGACCGTGATCGTGGTCGACGAGCATGTCGACCCCCACGACTACGCGCAGGTCGCGTTCTACGCGGGCGCCAACGTCGACCCGTCGCGCGACGTGGTGCTCGGCGAGGGCCCCGCCGATCACCTCGACCACGCGACCGCCCGGCAGTTCGTCGGAGGCAAGCTCGGGATCGACGCGACCGCGAAGCTCCCCGAGGAGGGAGCCCGCGCGTGGCCGCCCGAGATCGAGATGAGCGCCGAGATCCGCGCTCTCGTCGATCGGAGATGGACCGAATACGGGTTCCCCGGCTTCGCTGCCTGACCGTTATCGGAGCGCGACCTGCCGTGTTTCGGTATTAGTTCGGGCTCCGGACTGCGCTTCCGCACTGGGCAGTCAGCTGTGATACTTGTTGGTAGCGACTTGGATTCGAGCCGCGGACACGACCACACTCCCGGCCCCAGCCTCTGGCCGGTCGGCTTTGCCGTTGGGGTCGTCGTCATGCTCGTCGGGTTCGTCGTCTCGTGGGCGATCGTTGCAGTCGGCATCTTCGTCACGGTCTTCTTCGCGTTCCTCTGGCTGAGGGAGCTGATCCACGGTCGGGCTCTCGCGGGGGAGCCGCCGGCGGTGCAGCCCGAGCAGCGGCCGCCGCGAGCCGCCGCCGTTCCGAGGCCGGCGCGCACCGATCTGGTGCACGACCGCTATCCGCGTAACGTGTTCCTCGAGGCCTCGACCCTGGGACTCGGCGCGGTGATCGGCGGCCTCGTCACCCTGCCGGTGCTCGGCTTCATGATCGGCCCCGCGTTCCTCAAGCAGGGCGTGAAGCTCTCCGATCTGGGGCCGATCACCGACTTTCCGGAAGGCCAGTTCCTGATCACGACGTTCACCTCGAATGCCCAGGAGGGCACCGTTTCGCGGCGCACGGCGTTCGTCCGTAACAACGGCTTCCTCGGGACCCAACCGAGCTTCACGGTCATCTCCAACCACTGCGCCCATCTGGGCTGTCCGGTCGAGCCGAACGGGGTGCCTCTGTACAAGGAGACGAAGAGGTTCCGAGACGTGACGATGATCCCGGTTCTGCCCTCGGGCTTCGGGTGCCCGTGCCACGGCGGGCAGTACGACACCGAGGGCAACAGGATCGCCGGCCCGCCCGTCCGCGGGCTCGACCGCTACGCCTTCTCCATCATCAACGGCCACCTGATGGTCGGGAAGCCGTTCTCGATCGCCTACGTCGTCGGCACCGGTGCGAACGCGCAGATCCACGCAACGAGACTCTCGTTCCCGGGCGAGCACGTGAGCGGGATCGAGTCCTGGCTCTACCCGATCCAGCCTCCGCACTGATGGCGAAGAAGACGACCACGCAGGAGCGGATCCTGTATCCGGTCGACTGGCTGGAGGAACGCTCGGGGCTGGTCGGCGGGATCCGCTATTTCCTCTTCCGCAACGTCCCCGCCGACGTCAACTGGTTCCAGACGCTCGGCTCGGCGACACTGACGGCGTTCCTGGTCCAGGCCTCGACCGGCGTCGTGCTCGCGATGTACTACCAACCTGGCCCGACGACCGCGTACCCGTCGATTCAGCACATCACGAACGACATCTGGGGCGGCTGGCTCGTCCGCGGCATGCACAAGTGGGGCGCCTCGGTCTTCATCATCCTGATGTTCCTGCACATGGGCCGCGTGTTCCTGTTCGGCGCCTACAAGTACCCGCGCGAGCTCAACTGGATCATCGGCGTGCTGCTGCTCGCGCTCGGTCTCGCCGAGGGCTTCACCGGTTACCTGCTCCCGTGGGACCAGACCTCATACTGGGCCACGACCGTCGGAATCAACCTGAACGGGACGGCACCCTTCTTGGGGCCCTTCATAGCCCAGTTCCTCCAGGGCGGCACCTACATCAACGCGGACACGATCAGCCGCTTCTACGCGATCCACATGCTGCTGCTGCCTGCCGCGATCGGGGGGCTGATCGCGCTGCACCTCTACCTCGTGATCCGTCTCGGCGTCACCTCGCCTCCGTGGTCGAAGGAAGCGGCGGGAACCGGGCCGCTGCCGCCGCATTCCTCCAACGGGTCGGGGCCATCGTCCGGCACGGAGCCGCGGCAGCCAGTGGAACGAGCGGCAAGTGGCTAACGACCGGATCGCCGAGCGCCAGCGCGTCTTCAAGCAGTACAAGGAGGACGTCAAGGAGCGCGGGAAGCCGTTCTTCCCGTTCGCGATGTGGCACGACACGATCATGTCGTGCGTCACCGTGCTCGTGATCGTCGCACTCGCGGTGGTCTGGAAGTGGTCGGTCCCGGGAAACCACGCCAACACGAGCTCGGGTCTGCTCGGGAAGCTCTACGACACACCTGCCGACCCGGGGACGTTCAGCTTCGTCCCACGACCTGACTGGTACTTCTACTTCCTCTTCTACCTGCTGCGGATCTTCAAATGGCCCAACTCGGTCATCCTCGGCACGGTGGGGATCCCCACGATCCTGATCCTGCTCCTGATCTCGATGCCGTTCATCGACATCAGGCCCGAGCGGCATCCCCTGAAGCGGCCGGTGGCGATGGTCGCCGCCGTTCTCGTCGTGCTCTCGATGGGCATTCTCACCTACAAGGGCGGCGACC
>Ga0335080_10001175_pt1 | contig 25297 bp, 18 predicted proteins | sample Lox_Sample_34_FD_206720 | JGI IMG/M metagenome (GOLD analysis project Ga0335080, IMG submission 206720) | Soil microbial communities from Loxahatchee National Wildlife Refuge, Florida, United States - Lox_Sample_3.4 | ecosystem: Environmental > Terrestrial > Soil > Wetlands | place: USA... | reverse complement strand
GCCTGCACCATGTGTCATATGAGCATCCACGGCTCGAATTTCAGCAACGTGTTTTTCAAGTGAGGAGGACCGATGACAATCCAAAGAGGATACCCAGTTTCTACTCTTCGCGGTTCTCCTGCTGGCAACCGTTCCAGTTCGGGACCGCGGATTGCATCGGTACTCCGCAGGTCTTTCCAGGCGATTGCTGGCATTCTCGTGTTAGCAGGCATGGCTCTGGCGCAATCCTCTGCTTCCTCCTCGCAGCCTCAGGAGGTGACCAGCGGCGGCTACGTGATCCATCAGTCCATTGAGTTCGGTTATCGACTGAGTGATACGACCGGGAGCGGTGCTATGTACGACACCCTGGTTAACCAACACGAAGGGCCGCGTATCTTTGACCAGACATTCTCCATGCGCTCACAGACACATGTGGGCCTGTTTGACAACCTGTACGTGAGCAGCCTGGGCTGGGGTGGAGACGCAAACAACCTGCTGCGGGCGCGTGCCGACAAAGGGAAGTGGTACTCTCTGCAAGCCACCTTCCGCCGCGACCAGAACTTCTTCGATTACGACCTGCTGGCCAATCCGCTGAATCCCGGCGATTCCAGCCCCGACCGCCCGGTGATGAATTCACCCCACATGTTCGAGACCCGAAGACGGATGAGCGATGTCGACCTGACTTTGCTGCCACTCTCCAAAATCAGTTTCCGGCTCGGCTACTCGCGCAACAACATGACCGGTCCGTCGTTCAGCAGCGTGCATGAAGGCACGGACGCCGCCCTGTTTCAACCCTGGAACACGACGCTAAACGAATACCGCATGGGGGTGGACTGGACGGTGCTGCCGCGCACCGTACTGAGCTATGACCAGACGCTCGGCTACTACAAGGGCGATACCGACTGGCAGTTGGGGACGGCAAACCCGGCCTTGCTACCCGGAGGCGCCGGCAGCGTCGATCTGGGCCTGCCCTTCGATACTGGCAACCGGATTCCGTGCGGCCTGACCGGGAGCAACACTACCCTGATCGATCCCACCGGAACGTTGACCAACCTGGCTTGCAGCGCCTATTCCAACTACTTCCGCACTCAGCGGGTACGGACTTCGACGCCAACTGAACGGCTGAGCCTGCGCAGCAGCTATCTGCAGCGCCTGGATCTCACCGCATCGTATTCCTACTCCTCGGCGGACATGACCACGCCCTACGACGAGTTTTTCAACGGCCTGGTCTCACGCACCGGGGAGCGGCAGTTCACCATCACCGGGCCGGCCGCGGCGAACGTGATTTCCAACGTCGCGGAAATCGGCGCCACGTTCCGCTTGACGGACCATCTACACGTGACCGACAACTTCTACTACTGGGCCTATCGCAGTCCAGGGAGCTTCCTCTCTACAGAGACGGATTGGAGCATTCCTGGCATTACCAACGCCAATCCCTGCAGGCCGCCGGCTTGCTCGCTGCTGGTGGGCGTGAACACCCTGACACCGACCTCAGCCGATACGTCTTCCGCACTTTCCTTCAATCAGAAATTGAAGCGGAACCAGTTGGAACTGGGATGGGACGTTACGCGGAAATTCGGTGCTCGAATTGGCTACCGCTACGGCGACCATGATTTTGTTCACGTGCTGGACTTCCTCACGAACGACGTGGACAACATCGTGGTACATGAGCAGACCGCCTTGCTGGGTGCGTGGGCCCGGCCCATCCACACCTTGCGCCTGAACTTCGACCTGGAGCACATCAACTACGACAACACCATCGTCCGGATTGCTCCCCGCAAAGAGTCGCGCTACCGGGGGCAGGTGAATTACACGCCGCGCCCCTGGGCCGTAGTGGGTACCTCCGTCAATCTTCTAGAGGATCACAACGGCGATTCGCTGACCCATTATCGTGGCCACTACCGCAACTATGGGTTCAACGTTTCACTGTCGCCATATGAGCGGTTTGGTCTGGATTTCGCGTACAACTACAACGACGTCCTGCAGAATGCGCTGATTTGTTTCAATGACACCCCAGCCGCGGGCGTGACGTTGCCGGTGGTGTCGGGCGCCGGTTCTTGCGTGGCGACGGCCGCCGATCCGAACAATCCGTACAACGACGCGAACAATCCGCTGCTGACCGATTCCTACTATGAAAACAATACCCACTACGGATTGGTGGCGGTGCGGGTGAATCCAGCGAAGCGGATTAGCACCAGCCTGGGGTACAGCGTTACCAGCGTGGGCGGTAAGACGCCGCAGTTCAACGTCCTGCAGCCGCTCGGATCACTGGCCTACAACTACCATCAGCCGGTCGCTCGTTTGACCATCGATCTGGGTCACCAGGTGTCCTGGAACGCGGGCTGGAACTTCTATCAGTACAACGAGAAGTCGTTCACCGGCCCGACTGCGCCGCGTTACTTCCACACCAACAACGCTACGCTGTCGCTCACCTACGCCTTCTAAGGCGCGGAGAATTTCCTCTCGGGCGGCCTGGGGGCCGCCCTTTGTTTTCATTAAGTAAGCGATGCGGTGATGTGATTTGCATCACCGCCTCACGTGAGACGACTCACTGCCGGAAGAGACTTATCCCACCAACAATGGTGATGCTGTGGAAGGAGGGCTCACAGGCATGCCGCAAGCGAAGCGGGCAGGGAGTCAACCGGTCAAGGGGTGGACCATCGTGGGCGTGCTTTTTGGGCTGATGTGGACGGCGAGCGGCAACGCCGCCTCCAAACCGGCGCCGAAGCCGACCAATGACGAATGCCTGGCCTGTCACGGAGACTCCACGCTCAGCAAGGAAGTGAATGGCAAGCCCTTCAGCCTGTATGTGAATTCCGACAAGTTCAAGGATTCGATCCACGGCGGCATATTTACCTGCGTTGACTGCCATACTGATCTCAAGACTTCCCCACACGACGGAACCCCGGCAAAGGTTCAGTGCGCGACCTGCCATGCCGACGAGCAGACGGCCTACGACCGCAGCTTCCACGCCAAGGCGATCAAAGCCGGCGACGCGCAGGCTGCAACCTGCACCGACTGCCACGGCAGCCCGCATGAACTGCTGCCAGCTTCCGATCCCAAGTCACGCGTGAACCACGCGAATATCCCATCGACCTGTGGCACATGTCACAGCCAGAAGTTCGTGATGGAAGCCAGCGGTCACAGCGCGCAACCATTTTTTTCGTACGAAGAGAGTGTCCACGGCAAAGCGGTTGCGGCAGGTTCGGAAAAGGCGGCGGTCTGCACCGATTGTCACGGGACGCATGAGATTCTTTCGGCCAACGATCCGAAGTCTTCGATCTTCAAGTTCAACGTGCCGCAGACCTGCGCTAAATGCCACGAAGGGGTGAAGACCGAATTCATGTCGAGCATTCACGGCCAGGCCATCGCCCGGGGAAACGGGCAAGCGCCGGTCTGCACCGATTGTCACGGCATCCATTCGATTAAATCCCATATCGATCCGAACTCCTCAGTTTCCGCCCAGAACCTGAGCCGGACCACCTGCGCGAGATGTCATGAAGGCGTGCGCCTGGCGCAGGAGTTTGGCGTCGAGGGCCGGCGCGAGACCACCTACCTGGCGAGCTATCACGGGCTGGCTTCGGAACTGGGATCGCAGGTGGTGGCGAACTGCGCCAGTTGCCACGGCGTGCACAATATTCTGCCCTCGAGCGATCCGCACTCCACGATCAATCCGGCAAACCTGGTGAAGACCTGCGGGCAGTGCCATCCCGGGGTGAACGAGAAATTCACTCTGGCCAAAGTGCATGTGGACGCGCCCCTCTCCGCCGATGCCGGCAGCCGGGCGGTGCGTTGGATCCGCAAGTTCTATCTGAGCCTGATTGCGATCGTGATCGGCGCCATGCTGCTGCACAACCTGGTGATCTGGCGCCGGAAGGCGTTGGAGCGCCGCAACCTTCATGAGCGGGCCGTGACCCGGATGAGCCGGAATCAGCGAGTGCAACACGCGCTCCTGCTGGGGAGCTTCTTCGTGCTGGTAATTACCGGCTTCGCGTTGAAGTTCCCGGATTCGTGGTTCGCACAAATTCTGGGAATGGGAGAGAGAGTACGCGGCATCATTCACCGGGTCGCAGGCGTGACCCTGATCGGGGTCGGAGTGTACCACGTGGTGTACCTGCTGCTCACGGGGGACGGGCGCCGCCTGGTGAACGACTTCCTTCCGGTGCCCAAAGATGCCGCAGACGTATGGACGACACTGCGCTACTACCTGGGACTGGGCGGCGAGAAGCCGGCCTTTGCCCGTTTCACTTACGCAGAGAAGGCGGAGTACTGGGCGCTGGTCTGGGGGTTGATGGTGATGGCCACCACCGGGATCATGCTCTGGGCCAAGGTTGTGGTGGGCGACTTACTGCCGCGCTGGTGGCTGGATGTGGCCACGGCTATCCACTTCTACGAAGCGGTGCTGGCGACGCTCGCCATCGTGGTGTGGCACTTCTACCAGGTGTTTCTCGATCCGGATGTCTATCCCATGAACTGGGCATGGTGGGACGGCAAGATGGCGTTCGAGCACTATCGGGACGAGCACCCGCTGGATGCAGGTACGCTGTTGCAGGCGGCGGAGGAGGCCAACGCGTCTGCGGAGGGGAAGGCAGCCGAGGCGGAGGTTGCCGAGGATGAAGCGGCCAGCAGCGAGCCAGCGGTTGGCCCGGCGCAAAAATAGCTGCGGCTAAAATCGCATTGCAAAACCGGACCCATTGGTCTAATTTCCGGAAGCAATACTCGTACGCAACCAGGAATTTCGCCGGCAGAGGATTGCCTTGGCCGCCGGGTGCAAGGGTGAACCGGGCAATTCAGGAAGAGGAGAGCCAGGATGAGTGGTGAGGGAAAGTCTGAATCGACCCCAGCGAGCACGAATCCCACGAAACCCAGCCTGTTGCGCAACCCGGTCACGCTGATTGGCGTGGCCCTGGCGCTGGTCAGTCTGGCCAACATTCTCTTTCTGTTTCTGCTGGATATTTTCTCTTCGCGGCACAGTCCCTACATCGGCATCCTGGCGTACATGGTGATGCCGGCATTTCTGATCTTCGGACTGTTCCTGATTCCGGCGGGGATGCTCTGGCAACGACGCCGGCTTCTGGGGATGAAGGCCGGTGAGGAGTCACGCCCCTTCCGGCTCGATTTCAGCGATCCGCGGCAGCGCAGCGCCTTCGTATTTTTCACCAGCTTTACTGCAGTTTTTGTTTTACTGAGCGCGGTGGGCAGCTATCGGGCTTACGAGTTCACCGACTCGGTTCAGTTTTGCGGGCAACTTTGCCATTCGGTCATGGCGCCGGAGTTCACCGCGTACCAGTTATCGCCGCACGCGCGGGTGCGATGCGTGGATTGCCATGTAGGCTCGGGAGCTTCGTGGTATGTGCAATCCAAACTTTCCGGAGCGCGCCAGGTGATCGCGGTGACCTTCAATACTTTCCCGCGCCCGATTCCAACTCCTGTCCACAACCTGCGTCCGGCACAGGACACCTGCGAGGAATGCCACTGGCCCAAGAAGTTTTACGGAGCCCAGCTGAAGGTTTTCACGCATTATGCCAGCGACGAGAAGAATACGCCGCGACAGATCCGGCTGCTGATCAAGACCGGTGGTGGCGACCCCAGTACCGGCGCGCCCGGCGGAATCCATTGGCACATGAATATTTCGAACGAGATCACGTTCATCGCCAAGGATGAACAGCGGCAGGTGATCTCCTATATCCGGGTAAAGGATATGCAAGGCCGGATTACCGAATACATGGCCAAGGATTCGCCGCTCACACCCGAACAGGTCGCCCGGATGCCGAAGCACCGCATGGATTGCGTGGACTGCCACAACCGGCCGACCCACATCTATGTTCCGCCCGATCAGGCGGTGGATCAGTCCCTGTTCGCCGGGCGCCTGGATGCCTCCATTCCCTTTATGAAACAGGAATCGGTGGCGGTTCTTACCAATGCCTATCCCACCACCGACGCGGCCATGGAAGGGATTGCCACGGACATGCACAAGTTCTACGAGAGCAAATATCCGGATATCGAAAAGAACCGGCAGAACGAAATTCAAAGCGCCATCGCAGAACTGCAGAGGATTTATCGCAGCACGACCTTTCCGGAGATGAAGCTCGACTGGAAGACTCACCCGAACAACATCGGGCACTTCTATTTTCCGGGATGCTTCCGCTGCCATGACGGCCAGCACGTCAGCTCCGACGGCCGGGTCGTGCGCAAGGAGTGCGACACCTGCCACAGCGTCCTGGGGCAGCAGGAAGGGGCCACCAGGCTGATCTCCATCGAAGGCGCGCCGTTCCAGCATCCGGTCGACATCGGCGACCTGTCGGCGGTTAGTTGCAACGACTGCCATACCGGGGGGACGGGACCGTAAGCCCATGATTTTCATGTACCTAGCCGCGTGATCCAAGTCACAATTTCGCGTGACACCAGTCACGGAGGGCTGGGTCGAGCTTCTCTATCGTTGCAGCCAGGGGTGAACAGAATCTTCCCCAAGGTTCAAGTGGAGAGGGGGCCGCACATGGCTTCAGTGAATGGCAACGGACACCAACCGGCAACAGCAGAAAACCAACCGCGGTTGATCTTTTGGGAAGTCACGAAGGGATGCAATCTTCGTTGCATTCATTGCCGCGCCAGTGCGACCGAGTTGAGCTCTCCCGACGATCTTTCGACGCAGACGGCGCTGGGCATCATCGATCAGATTGCCGCGGCCGCCAACCCGATTCTGGTGCTGAGCGGCGGCGAGCCGCTCTACCGTTCTGACATTTTTCAGCTGGCGCGTTATGGTACAGACAAGGGTCTGCGGGTGGCGCTGGCAACCAACGGCACGCTGGTAACCAAAGAAGTGGCGCGCATGATCGTGGATTCCGGCGTCAAGCGCGTCTCCATCAGCCTGGACGGCGCCGACGCATTGACGCATGACACCTTCCGCGGTATCCCCGGCGCATTCGAGGCTGCCGTGTATGGATTGCGCAATCTGAAGGCTCTGGGCATGTCGGTGCAGATCAATATGACCATTGCCCGCCACAACGCGCGGCAGTTGCCGCAAGTGCTGGAACTGGCCAAGGCTTTGGGCGCGGATGCGCTGCATACCTTCCTGCTGGTGCCGGTGGGATGCGGGGTCGACATCGCTGCCGAGCAAATGGTTCCTCCGGAAGAGTACGAGGAAATGCTGAACTGGTTCTACGATCGGTCGCTGGAGGGTGGCATCGAATTGAAAGCGACCTGCGCGCCCCACTACTTCCGGGTGGTGCGGCAACGTCGAGTCGCCGACCGCCGCGCCGCGGAAGCGGCCGCCAAGGCCGCACCGGTTGCCGTGGCGCAAGATCCGAAGCACATCGGTCCCACCGAAATGATGATGCCGGGTTCGACCGGAATCGAATTCAGACCCAAGGGAAATCACACCGGCCATCCCGGCGGGCACCCCTCCGACATGAACGCGATGACCAAAGGATGTCTTGCGGGCACCGGGGTTTGCTTCATCTCTCACCAAGGCGAGGTTTTCCCCTGCGGTTACCTTCCGGTCATTGCTGGCGATCTGGGGAAGCAGAACTTTGCCGACATCTGGCGCGACTCGGAGGTATTCAATCAACTGCGCGACACCGGCAATCTGAAAGGCAAGTGCGGCTGCTGCGAATTCCGCAACGTCTGCATGGGATGCCGCGCCCGGGCCTTCGCAGCCTCAGGAGATTACTTGCAGGAGGAGCCGTTCTGCGTCTATGAGCCGCGCAGTACCGCGGCGAATCTGACCAAAGCTCCCGTCGTCGTTCGCTGATCATCGCCGGCAACGGTGATCACTGTAGGAGGTAAGCGTCAGGTCGCATCAGGACTCGACAGCTGTCGATGGAAGAGCTCCCCCACGGTTTCTTAACGGGTCGGCCCGGACGATCATATTTCCTGTCCGGGCTTCTTCTTGATAGTTGAGCAGGCGAATCAACAAGAGAGTCGCCCAAATGGCGTCCGCTACAATACAAACCGTGCCTGAAACCAGCCACAGCGCTGCCAGTGTGCTTGCCCGGGTGGCCATCTTCGCGAGCCTCAGCGAGGACGAACTCACGCTGGTGGCGCAGCGCGCCGTACCGCGGCGCTTCACCGCGGGGGAGTTTGTCTTCAGTGAAGGCGAGCCATGTTCTGGACTTTATGTCGTGCAGGCAGGACACATCCGCATTTTCAAGAGCTCACCCGGAGGGCGCGAGCAGGTTCTGAGCATTGAGGGTCCGGGAGGATCCGTCGCCGAGCTGCCGGTATTCGATGGCGGCAACTACCCCGCGTCAGTGATTGCCATGGACGATGTGACCCTGCTTTTCGTGAGCAAGCAGGATTTTCAGTCGCTGTGCCTGAATCATCCTCAGGTGGCGCTGAAGGTGCTGCGCGTCGTGGGTGCCCGCCTGCGCCGCCTGGTAGGCATTATCGAGGAGCTTTCGTTCACCACGGTGCGGCATCGCCTGGCATCGCTGCTGCTGCGGCTGGCGCAACGGGAAGGAAAGCGGGTCGCCGGGGGCACTGAAATCACGCTGCCGGCCAGCAATCAGGAACTCGCTTCGCAGATCGGCACAGTGCGCGAACTGGTGTCGCGTAATCTGAGCCGCTTCCAAAGCGAAAAACTCATCGAGATGGATGGCCGCACGGTGGTCATCCACGATTTAAAAGCCCTGGAACGTGAACTGGCGGATGGAGAATAGCCTGGCGGATGAGCCCTTCGAAGCTGCGCTATCCTCGGTCCCGGAACTGAATGATTCTCCGGCGATCGCGTTTTGAGGGCCGGCCGGTGGGTAACTGCTCCCACTGCCGCATAGCTTTCCGCTCGGCTGCCACCTTCTGCCGCAGTTCCCGGCTGGCTTCAGTCTCACGATAGAGGGTTTGCGCAATCGAAGCCGGACCGCGGATCTCGCTGAGAAGCAGGACCTCTACCTCAAAGTCGCCGCCGTCGTTGGTGATTCGCAGCATGTCGCCGATGCGGACGTCGCGCGCACTCCTCGCCAGTTGTCCGTTGGAGTGAATCCTGCCGAGTTCACACGCCTTCGCCGCCAGCGACCGCGTCTTGAAGAATCTGGCGGCCCAGAGCCACTTGTCCATCCGCACCGAGGGCATAGTCTATTTTCCTACAGGAACGGGTTGGTTGAATATGTAACTCCCGTAGAGAATCCCTCCGCTCGGCGGATTGAGCTTCAACTTCAATGCTGATCATCCACGCCGTGACAAAAGTCATCGGCAGGCCCGCACTCCTCCGCTATCTTCAGTGCGTGGGGTAACCCCGCCAAACTAACGGACGCAAGGGAGCGCAATCATGAGTCTGACTACGGAAAAGACGGTACGGGAACTGGCGCTGGAAAATCCGCATGCCACGCGCGTATTTGAAAAGCTGGGAATTGACTACTGCTGCGGCGGGAACCGGTCGCTTGAGGACGCTTGCGCCGCATTAAGCCTCAACGCAGACCATGTCTGGAAGGCTCTGGAGAGTGCCGAGCCGGCTGCGGACTCGGGCAGTTCGCTGAAGTGGCAGTCGATGCCGCTGGCCGACCTGATCGATCACATCGTCAGTACCCATCACAAGTACACGCGCGAGGAAATCGCCCGCCTCAATCTACTTTTCGAGAAGGTCTGCCGGGTACACGGGAAGAATCACGGCGAGTTGTTGCAGATTCGCGAGACATTTCGTGGACTGTCCGCCGAACTGACCATGCATCTGCAAAAGGAAGAGATGGTGCTGTTTCCTTATATCAAGCGCATGGAGGAGGCGGTCCTGCAGAAAGATCCCATACTGCCGGCGCCCTTCGGGACGGTGGAAAACCCGGTGCGCATGATGACCCAGGAGCACGATTCGGCGGGCGAAGCCTTGCGGCACATGCGTGAGGCCAGTTGCGGATATCAGGCGCCGGCCGACGCCTGCGTAAGCTACCAGACCCTGTACCGGGCGCTGGAAGGGTTCGAAGCGGACCTGCACCAGCACATTCACCTGGAGAACAACGTTCTGTTTCCCGGCGCAATCCAGCTGGAAGCAGCGGCATAGGCTCTGAGCAGGCCGGCGGGCGTTTTATCGGTAGAATGTATCGCCTCACGATGTATAGTTTCCTAAACCACCTTGGAAAGGCGTGTTCATGTCATATAGAAAACTGTGGGTCGCACTCGGCCTGGTTCTGGTTGTCTCCTTCGCGGTGCTGGGCGGGATCGGAGTCCGGATCATCAGGAACGCTCCTCCGATTCCTTCCCGGGTAGTGACCTCGGAAGGTCGAGTCGTGTTTGACGGGACGGCGATTCAGGACGGCCAGGGCGTCTGGCAGTCGATTGGCGGGCAGGAAGTGGGCACGATCTGGGGCCACGGCTCCTACGTTGCGCCCGACTGGACGGCGGACTGGCTGCATCGCGAGTGCACTCACATTCTTGAGCACTGGGCGAAGGAGAGCGGGGCAGCAAACTATGCGGCTTTGGCTCCGGAACCGCAAGCGGCATTGCGCGAGCGCCTGGAACTGCTGATGCGCCACAACACTTACGACCGTAGCAGTGGACAGATCGTGCTCGATCCTGTCCGCGCCGACGCTTTTGAAGCCTTGCAGAACTACTACGCTGATGTCTTCACTCGAGGGCGCAACGAATATGCGATCCCCGCCAACGCGATGAGCGATCCGGCCAAGTTGCGGCAGATGAGCGCATTTTTCTGGTGGACGGCATGGGCGGCCTCGACGGACCGGCCCGGCACGCTGGTCACCTACACGCAGAACTGGCCGCACGAGCCTTTGATTAACAATCAACCGACTAGCGGCGCGATTGTTTGGAGCGTGGTCAGTTTCGTGCTGCTGCTGGCCGGGGTCGGGGGAATGGTCTGGTATTTTGCCTCCCAGCCGCGCACCGTGTCAGAAGAACTCCTGCCCCAGCAGGATCCTTTGCTGGGCCTGAAGCCGACCCCGTCGCAGCGGGCCACGGTGAAATTCTTCTGGGTGGTGGCGGCGTTGTGGGTGGTGCAAGTTGCGCTCGGGGCAATCACCGCGCACTACGGCGTGGAAGGCTCGGGCTTCTACGGCATCCCGCTCGACCGCTGGCTGCCCTATGCGGTGACTCGCACCTGGCATCTGCAGATCGGGTTGTTCTGGATTGCCACGTCCTGGCTGGCCACTGGACTTTACATGGCGCCAGCTGTGAGTGGCGCCGAACCGAAGGGACAGCGCAGCGGCGTCAATGCGCTGTTTGCGGCGCTGATCCTGGTCGTGGTCGGCTCTCTTGCAGGCGAATGGATGAGCATCGAGCACAAACTGGGCAACCTGTGGTTCTGGTTCGGCAGCCAAGGCTATGAGTACGTGGATCTCGGGCGTTTCTGGCAGATTCTGTTGTTCGGCGGCCTGGTGTTCTGGCTGTGGCTGATGTGGCGAAGTCTGAAGCCGGCATTGATGAAAAGGGACCAGAACCACTCGCTGCTGCTGATGTTCCTGCTCTCCAGCGTCGCGATTCCCCTGTTCTATGCTGCCGGTTTGATGTACGGGCAGCGCAGCAATCTGGTCACGGCCGAGTACTGGCGCTGGTGGGTGGTGCATCTCTGGGTAGAAGGCTTCTTCGAGGTATTCGCCACCGTGGTGATCGCGTTTCTGCTAACCAGGTTGAAACTGTTATCGGTGCCAACGGCAACGCGTGCCACCATGTTCTCAACCGTCGTGTTCCTGTCAGGCGGGATCATAGGGACGTTTCATCATCTCTACTTCACGGGAACTCCCGATATTGTCCTGGGATTGGGCGCGGTATTCAGCGCGCTTGAAGTCGTGCCGCTGGTACTGATCGGATTCGAGGCCTGGGAGAATATACGGCTGGCGCGCTCGCGCGAGCAGCACGTCTGGGTGGCGGCTTATAAGTGGCCAATTTACTTCTTTGTCGCCGTCGCCTTCTGGAATTTCGTGGGCGCAGGCCTCTTCGGTTTTCTGATCAATCCGCCAGTCGCCCTCTATTACATGCAGGGGCTAAACACGACGCCGGTGCACGCGCACACGGCCTTGTTTGGAGTCTATGGAATGCTTGGCCTGGGACTGATGTTGTTCTGCCTGCGGGCATTGAGGCCGGGCTTGGCCTGGAAGAATGCTCCGCTGGCATTCGCATTCTGGGCGATCAACATTGGGTTAGCGGCGATGGTGCTGATCAGCTTGCTGCCGATTGGGCTGATGCAGGCCTGGGCGTCGGTGGAGTACGGAACATGGTACGCTCGCTCGGCAGAATTTCTGCAGACTCCTTTGCTGGCTCGCCTGCGCTGGCTGCGGATGATTGGAGACAGTGTGTTCGCGCTAGGGGCGATTGTGCTCGGGTGGTTCATCCTGGGATTGGCGACCGGCCACTCTTATGATCGCAGCGGCTACGTCGCGGAGGGCGAGTGGACGGTGCGCACGCAGGCTCCCCAAACCGGCGACTGAAAAAAGCCCGGCCTGCAAAATGCTTTGCGGGCCGGGGCTCGTTTCCACCCTGCTGTTGTTTACTCAGGCGGACTTTCTCACCTCCGCCGGGAATTCGATCACCTTGCCGCGATACTCCTGCGGCACCCATCTCACCTTTTTCCGGAATCGATCCGGAACGTAGAACTCAATCACCTTTGCCATACCTTCCTCCGATCCAACTACTTGGCGAATCCCCGCTTCTGGGTCACCAACCCTACAGGGATTGCGCCATTCTTGCCTTGTTAGATGCAGGAACTTGCCGGCAGAAACAACTGGCAGGAAGTGGTACAGCGGCGGGCAGTTAGGGGACTAGCAAGCCAGCTGATCGCGGGAAATCTTCAGCCCATTCAGATTGCCCAGGACGGTCACCGCAATGGATTCGGTGTGGAAGAACTGTTCCGCAAACTGTTTCATCTCTTCGGCGGTCACGGCCTCAATGCGCTCGATCAATTCGTCCATGCCGTAGAAGCGGTCAAAGTACATCTCCTGGCGCGCCAGGTTCGACATGCGCGCGGTGGAGGATTCGAGCGAAAGCATGAGGCTGCCCTTCAACTGGTCCTTGGCGCGGCGGAGCTCTTCTTGCGGAACCAGCTCGGATTTCAAATTGCGGAACTCCGAGACGATGGATTGCACGACTTTGGCCGCCGACTCGCGCGAGGTGCCGGCATACACCGAGAGACAGCCGGTGTCGCGGTAGGGGTTGAGATCGCTGTAGATCGAATATGCCAAGCCCTGCCGCTCGCGAATGTTCTGAAAAAGCCTCGAACTCATGCCGCCGCCGAGCAGCGTGTTCAGAACATAGGAAGCGTAACGGCTTTCGTGCGCAATGGGATGAGAGGGCACGCCGACGCAGATCTGGACCTGCTCCAGCGCCTTCTTGTTGCGCAAGATAATGCGCGGCACAATTTTCGGAGGCGCGCCATGATATCCGTTCTTCACCGGCTTCATCTGTGAGAAATGCTGGTTGACCAGATCGACGAAAGGTTCATGCTGGAGATTGCCGGCCGCCGCGATGATGAAATTTCCCGGAGCGAAGCGTTGCCCATAGAAGTCAAGCACCGGCATCTGCTCGAACTTGCGGACGGTTTCTTTGGTTCCGAGGATCGGTTTGCCGAGGGGATGATCTTTCCAGAAATTCTGGGTGAAGATTTCGTGAACGAGGTAATCCGGGTTATCCTCGTCCATCTTGATTTCTTCCAGGATGACGCCGCGCTCGCGGCTGATATCCTGCACATCGAAGGTCGGGTTCAGGACGAGGTCGCTGAGCACCTCAAAGGCGATCGGGAGGTGTTCGTCGAGAACCTTCACGTTGAAGCAGATGCACTCCTTGGCGGTGAAGGCGTCCATGTTTCCGCCGATGGAATCGACTTGCCGGGCAATGGCCTCGGCGCTCCGATTCTTGGTGCCCTTGAACACCATATGTTCGATGAAATGCGAAATGCCATTCCATTCGGCCGCCTCATCGCGCGAACCGGTCTTGATCCAGATACCAATGGAGATGGAGCGGATGTGCTGCATCTCTTCACTGATAACCGTCAGCCCGTTGGGCAGAGCTTCGCGACGAATATTACGGAGTTCTTCAACCATGGACCTGTTTCAACTACCCCTTCGATGGAACCTGTGGGCGCTGGAATTATTGTTACACAGCCCGAAGCGCCATGCGAGTTATACTTTAGTCCTTAATTATCAGTAGGTTGCCGTCGGTTTCGCGGCTTCACGCCGCGGCCGGCGGAAAAACCGTCTAGAATCGAGACTGCAGCCCGTCCGCATGGGGTCCACTGCTCCAATTCGCCTCTTAGGCCTTGACCTGCAAGAGCTTACCGCCTTTGTCGATGAAGTTGGCCAGCCCGCTTATCGGGGGCGGCAGCTATTTGATGCTCTGTACCGGCAGCGGGTCGAGTCGTTGGAGCAAATCTCCACCTTGGCTCAGAATCTTCGGCGAGAACTAAGCGCGCGAGGGGTCCAGATCGGGATGCCCGCCATAGAACGAAAGTTCGTTTCAAGCGACGGCACGGTTCGTTATCTCGTGGCCTTCTCGGATGGGCAAACGGTGGAGACGGTCTGGATGCCGGAGGGGGACGAGGGGGAATCCGGCGATGGCAGCGAAGCTGGCGATGAGCCGACGGGCAGGAGGTGGGATCGCGCCACGATTTGCGTTTCGAGTCAGGTCGGGTGCGCCGTGGATTGCCAGTTCTGCATGACGGCGTTGCTGGGCGTGAAACGGAACCTAACCGCCGGAGAAATTGTGGGCCAGATTTGTGCCGTGCTGAAAGACCAGAAGGTATTGCCGCCCCAGGACCGGGTGAACCTGGTATTCATGGGCATGGGTGAGCCGTTTCTGAATTACGAACCGTTCATGAAGGCGGTGAGGCTGCTGATAGAGGGCGTCGGCATTCCGGAGTCACGCATGACAGTGTCGACTGCCGGAATCGTCCCGCGCATCTATGACTTTGGCAAGGAGCCAGTACGGCCCAAGCTTGCGATCTCGCTGAATGCGTCGAATGACGAGTCTCGTACGCGACTGATGCCAATCAATCGCAAGTGGAATCTCGAGAAGCTGATGGCCGCGGCCCGGGAGTTCCCGTTACGCAACCGCGAGCGTCTGACTTTTGAGTATGTGTTGCTGGATCAGGTGAATGACTCGCCCGCCCATGCCCGCGAGGTGGTGGAACTGATTCGCGGAATCCGCGCCAAAGTGAATCTGATAGCACTCAACCCCGGGCCGGACATCGCGTTTCGTACGCCGCACGAGGATCGTGTGCTGGAGTTCCAGAAAACTCTGGTGGCCGCCGGAATACCCGCATTCATCCGCCGTCCGCGCGGACGAGACATCTATGCCGCTTGCGGACAGCTGAAGCGGACGGTCGAGATAGCCAGTTAGCGACCGGCTCGCGCGTCGTGCGGTTCACAGCTTGTCCGAACCAAAGGTATTTTTCGGTAAAGCCTGATTGCTCGGCCACGCCGGCTATCCCTTGAACATCGAGGACAAGACCGACGCGGAATGCAGTGCGAGCTGCTGCGAACGCTCGCTGGCTGGATTCGGCCGGGTGGTCAGGCTCGTTGCTGCCGGTAATTCAATTTGAAAGGCTATTTCGCCGTCGGGGCGGGGCTGACAGGTGATGCGTCCGTTATGCTCCTGAATGATTCCATGGCAGGCGCCGAGACCCAGGCCGGCAGTGGTGGCATCGAAATCGGCCGCCCGGCGTGCGAATGAGGTATCCGAACTGCGATCGCAGAACTCCAGAATCGCAAAGCCATCGCGTCGATAGCTGCGGATGGTTACGCATCCCCCGGTATCGGCTAAGGCGAGCAAGGCATCGTTGGCAATGTGCAGGCAGACCTGCAGCAACTGGTTTGAATCTCCATGCACCGGCGGCAGGTCCTCGGCCAGCACGGTGCGGATTTCAATCTTGCGGGCGCTCCATTGGGGCTCAGACAATTTCATGACCGTCTGGGCCAGCATATTCAGGTCGATTACGGTTTTCTCGGTTCGCGTCTGCTGGGCGAAATTGAGCAGACTGGACACCAGGGTCTTGGTGCGCCGTACTTGCTGGCCGATCTTGTCGGCCAATTCGCGCTGGGAATCGCCGAGCACGGTGGCTCCCAACAGGTCGGAATAGCCAAGCATGGCGGTGAGAGGATTGTTCAGTTCGTGGGCGGCGCCTCCCAGCAGGTGACCAAGCGATGCCATTTTTTCGGATTTCACCAGCTGACCCTGCAACTGCTTCAGGTCTTCAAAGGACCGCTTGGAGGACTCGATCAGATCGAGCAATTCGCGATCCAGCACATGCTGTTTGATGAAGACCATCAAGCCCATGATCAGAAGAGCGCCCAGACTGACCACGAGGCGAAACCGTTTCACCGCAACAGGTGCGGCGGAGTGGTACATCACCCATGCGGCAAACAAGGGCAGGGAAAAAACCGCGATCATTCCGAGTCGCGCCACCCAGACGCCATATCTCTGCGAAGTCCGTACTGGCGCTGGTGCGGCCGATGCCCCGCGAGCGAGCAAGCCAACGGCCGTGAGCCAGGCCATGGATGCTACCAGCGGCAAGTCGTAAAAGCTGCCGGTGTAGTAGGTCTTGGCGGCGATGGCCCAGTTGGCAACATACGAACTGAGCGCATAGACCAGGCTGGCGCCAAACCAGTGTTTGTAAATCGTTTTCCAGGAACCCTGGCTGCGCGACCAGACTATGGCCAGCACTCCCAGAAATACCATCTTCTCGGTGAGGTACAGGACATTCAGGTTGCGGCTGTAGGCGGGTTCGTTGGCTTGAGCGTACTGCCAGGGAATCACCGCAAACAGATAAAGATAGAGCCACCAGACCAGCAAGAGAGCGAAATCGAGCGCTCCCAGGCGTGCGATACGCTCGTCCTGTTCACGATGCGGTTGCAATGCCATCGCTGCCATCATGGGCACGATGTGCAGAAACAGTACAATGTCGCCAGCCCAAGGATTGGGCACTTCCTGGCGCAGGAAGACTTCAAAATAGGTCCACAACATCTGGTAGCCGAACCAGAGCCCGAAGCCGGTGGTCATCAGCAGCCAAAAGAGACGGGTGCGACCCTGGCTGCCCAGGGCATTGAGCAGCAGGGCAAGAGTTCCGGACAGGAGAAGGGCGGCCTGGGTGATATCGCTGAATACGATCAGACGGAAACTGTGTCCCAAGGTGAACGTGGCAATCACCTGTGCTAACACCAGGCCCGAGGCGCCAAGTAACCAGGATCTTGACCTGTGAGACATAAACACTCGCCGGAAGTTATTCTAGACAGGAACGTTGGAGAGGAAAGGTTACTGTAGTAACCGGGCCTGCGAGTGCTGAAAAAGGAAGGATTGCAAGCAGTGAGGGCAGGTTTCGCTTGCTCCTTCCCGCTGAAATGCCAATAATATCGTCGACCTTCTAACCGTCGCACGGTAGCAGCGAGTGCCTATTCAAACACTGAACAACCGATTTCTGTGGCGATTCCGGGCACCGACAGGACCGAGAGAGGTCCGCCGGATTGAGCGCTGGCTCGCCACCGCGCGTGTGTTCCTGGCCATTTCCGCGCTGGTGGCGGTGTGGATGGATCCGACGGGGATAGTGTATTCGCCCATCGCCTACTTCTTGCTGGGCTTCTATATCGTTCACGGCGTGGTGGTGATGCTGCTGCTGCGTTTCCGGCAAGAATCCACCGCCGCGTTCCGCCTGTTTGTGGTGCATGGAGGCGACATTCTTTGGCCGGCCCTGATTGCATTATTTACCACCGGGGCGCAAGGCAGTCCGTTCTTCTTGTTCTACGTCTTCGTGCTTGCGGCTGCGGCCTACCGCTGGGGGCTGTGGGAGACGATGGGGACAGCCGCGGCCGCGGTCAGCCTGTGGTGGCTGGAGAGCCTGGCTTTGTATCTGGGAGTGATTGGCTGGCTGGACCACCTGCTGTTGCGGCATCACCTGGTGTTAATCCGCGTTTCCACGGTGGAATTTGAGCCACAGCATCTTTTCATGCGGTCGATCTACCTCCTGGTGATGGGCCTTTTGCTGGGCTATCTGGCCGAGCAGCAGAAGCAACTGCGTGCCGAGAAGGCCGTCATTGCCCGGGTGCTGGGCCGCGCCCGGGTGGAAAGCGGAATGTCAGGAACGCTGCAGCAGATCATGGGTGAGTTGTTGACCATGTACGGGGCCAGTCAGGCCCTGATCGCTTCGCAGGAGTCGCATAGCTATCGCGCGTTCATTGGCAAAGTGCGACCTCAGGATGGAGGGCCATCGCTGGTGCAGTGGGTGGACCCGGCCCCGACCGATCGCGAAATCTATCTCTACGATTCGGAGGCGGACGCGTCCTTTGTTTCGCGCAGCAGCGGAAACAAGGTCCATGCCTACCACCTGCTGGCGCTGGGCCGCAATGGCGAGCGCTTGCGCAACCCGACCTCGGACTTCGTGACCAGGCTCGCGGAGCAACACGAATTTCGTTCACTGGCTACGGTCTCTTTCGTGTTCGGCACGGAATGGACGGGAAGGATTTTCCTGTTTGATCCTGCGATGGCCGGCGATCGCGAGGAGGAGCTGCGATTTCTGCAGGAGATGGTCCGACAGGTCGGGCCTGCGGTTTATAACGTCTACCTTCTGCGCCGCTTGCGCCTGAGAGCGGGTGCCGTCGAGCGGGCCCGCTTTGCCCGCGAGCTGCACGATGGAGCGGTGCAATCGCTGATTGCGGTTGAAATGCAGGTTGACGTATTGCGGCGGCAAGCGGCCAGCACTCCGGCGGCGCTCACCGAAGAGCTCAACCGTATCCAGGGGTTATTGCGGGAAGAAGTCTTGAAGCTGCGAGAGCTGATGCAGCAGATGAAATCGATGGATGTGGATGCGGCGAAGCTGCTGGGATTTCTCGGAGACACAGTAGAGCGGTTTCAGCGCGAGACTGGCGTCGCCGCCCGGTTCGTGTCGGAGATGCAGGAAGTCGATATGCCGCAACGAGTCTGCCGGGAACTGGCCCGCATCGTCCAGGAGGGGCTGGTCAACGTCCGCAAGCACAGCCGAGCGCGTCAAGTGCTGGTCCGGCTGGGTGCGCGTGGCGGGCAGTGGCGGGTGACGATCGAGGATGACGGGCAAGGCTTCCCCTTTTCAGGACGGGTTACGCTGGCCGAATTGGATGCTTTGGGAAAAGGTCCCATAGTGATAAAAGAACGGGTGCGTTTGATTGAGGGCGAACTCACGATAGAATCAAATCCCGGCAAAGGTTCCCGGTTGGAGATCAACGTCCCGCAGAAGCGGGAAGAAGTGTATGGACAATAAGAGAGCGCAACCTGTTCGCATCGTGATTGCTGACGATCACCCGATTTTTCGGGACGGCCTGCGCCGTCTTCTGGAGGCGGAACCGGACCTCAAGGTGATCGGAGAGGCCTGCGACGGCATCGAAGCCGTCAAACTGGCGCGGCAACTGAAACCCGACATCCTGCTGCTGGATCTTGCCATGCCACGCCAGCCTGGTCTGGAGGCGCTGCGGGAAATGAGCACCGCTTCCGGGCCGAATGCGGTCCGCGTCATCCTGTTGACGGCGGCGGCAGAAAAGAACCAGATCGTCGAAGCCTTACAGCTTGGCGCCCGGGGCGTGGTGCTCAAAGACTCCGCCACCCAACTTCTTCTCAAGAGTATTCACACCGTGATGAGTGGGGAGTATTGGGTGGGACGGGAGAGCGTGTCGAACCTGGTGCAGTACCTCAGGACACTGGTGCAGTCGTCGGGAGAAGAAGCGCGGCAGAAGAAATTCGGGCTGACGCCGCGTGAACTGGAGATCGTTTCGGCCGTGGTAGCCGGGTATTCCAACAAGGAGGTCGCGGAATACTTCAAGATCAGCGAGGACACGGTCAAACACCACCTCAGCAATATTTTCGATAAATTAGGGGTCTCCACCCGGCTGGAACTGGCTCTTTTTGCGGTGAATCAGTCTTTGCCATTGAAAACAATAGCTTAAGCGGTATGGCACTTTCGTGCCATGCCGTGACACCAGAGAGCCATTGGCGGGATTTCCGGGCTCACCTAGCATAGCTGGATAGACACAGTTTTTTGGGGGGACCAGGCCGGCTGGAGTGCGGATGGTTCATTTCTTTTAGGGGAGGAAAGACTTGTGAGAGATTTCTTGCAACAACTATGGTCCGACGAACGCGGTCAGGACATCGCGGAATATGCAGTCATGCTGGCGGTCATCCTGGTCATCGTGGTGGGCACGATTCGGCTGATCGGTTCGAATGCTAATAATGTATTCTCTGAAGTAGGAAGCTCGATTCAGTAAGCAGGCAGGACGGCAGTTAGTGATCCGCGCCTCTTGGTCCCGCAGAGCGCAGTTCCTGTCATTGGGCCCCAGCCAGAAGTTATCCTCTTTCTCCGGCGGATGAGCGAGCGCGCTCATCCTGCACCCCGAAGTGTCTCCACCTACTTGGCTGGTTCCGCGAGGGCGGCTTTTTCGGGGGCTGTTCCCGGGAGCCGCGACAAGTATGGGAAGAAGGGCGTGACCTCGAAAGGCATCTTCTCCCGGGGAGAAATCAGAGCAACCGGCTTGGTCTTCAGCAACTCGATTCGGTTACTCCAGGGATCCAGCTTCACCCGGCCGCCCAGGGGCAGAGCCGCAATCTGATCGGTCCTCCGCACCTCCAATTTGGGAGCGTTCCCGAGCAGCCCAGACATGCGCAACGACTTTCCGGTCGCCAGGCTGTTGCCCAGGTGCGGACGGATCAAGTTCTTAAGCTGCGGAGCACGAGTCTCAAGCGCCTCCAGAAATAGTCCCGCATTACCCAACTTGTCCTTGTAAGGAGAGTTGCCGAGCAGTTCCGCGGCTTTCTTATCGGCGGCTTCCTCGTCGGATGGGTTGAGGGTAAAGTCCAGACGCTGGAAGGTTTTCTCGTCGGGGAAAAAGAGCTGGTCATTGAAGGCCAGGCGGGTGTCGAGCCGATGGCCGAGCACGATGTGGCTCAATTCGTGGGATAGGACCATCGCCAACGAGGCCTCGTCGGGAAGGACGTCCAGCAGGCCGCGGCTCATGACGATGGTGTGTCCAATGGTGAAGGACTCCAGCGGTGTGGTCAGCAGGACGCGGCAACGCACTTCCGGTTCGATGCTGAGATTGTTGGTAACCATCAGGTTGTTGACTACGGTCTGCAGAACGTTGTCGACGTCCCCTTCGGGGGCCAGCAGTCCGATATTCACGAGGCGCTCGATGGCATTATCTTCGGCCTGCCGCTCCCACTTCCGTTCGCTTTCCACCGGCGAAGCATCCTGGCCGGACTCGCTCTGATCGCGTACCGTCTGCGGCGCGTCCACCACGATCTGGGTAAACTCCTCGCGCTTTCCCAGATGCTGCAGGTCGTAGCCCCACAGCCGGGTCTGGGCCTTGAAGCGCAGGCTTTGGGTGGCGTTGTAGTGTTCATCGGACTCTTCGCTGTAAATGTACGAAGGCAACCACAGACCGGGGCGGAGATTCAGGCGCCAGCTGTCGAAGTGCAGATAGAAGCTATTGCGCGGCGGGTACTGATAAGTGCCGTTGAAGCGGACGATATTGTAATCCTGATCCTCTACCCAGATTCGCCCGATGAAGCGTCCGTTGCCGGATTTCTTCTTGGGCTGAACATCAATGACCAGGCAGCGGACTTCCCCCATGAACTCACGGCGAACAAATTTGAAATCATAGTTTTTCTGCTGAAAATCGTCGTCCAGGACGACCATCTGCGCGAAGCCGAGCGGCAGATAGTGCATCTGGTACAGGCCTGTCAGCACACCGAACACGCGGTGGCCGAAACCGGGCTGGCCCATGAAGGTGCGGTCATCCACGCCCTGGCTCAGGTCAAGACGACCCAGGAAATACTGGTCGCTGTCAGGGACGGTGCCAATCTCGCGATCGGGCTTCATGTTCTGGATGTAGGTTTCGGCCAAAGGATGCATCTGGCGCATTTGCTTGGTGAAGACGCGCTCCTGTTCCACGATGCGAGCCACCACCTGATCGAACGAGCCGGGTGCGGGTTGAACCGTGGAGGCCGGGGCCGCGGGCGGAACTGCGACCGTCTGGGGAGCGGCGTCCTCAGACACGGCCCACGAACCCAAGCTGAACCATGCAGCCAATAACGCCACAGCGATCTTCATACGGTACATAAAATACCTTCGTGAAGCCAGTTGCTTCAGGCCAGTTGAAAGACGATATGCAGCACGGCGGTTGAGTCGGACGGCTGCCCGTCACGCTGAGCCGGCCGGAACCGGATCTGTTCGGCGGCGTGGATGGCCGATTCGTCCAGTCCGTGTCCCAATCCCTGCACTACGCGCACCACGCGTACCGTTCCTGAGGATTGGAAGGTAACCTCCAGCAAGACCTCTCCCTCAACCCGAAGCTGGCGCGCTTCCGGCGTATAAAGCGGATTTGGTTTGGAAATAATTTCGACCGGAAGAATGCGCACCGGGGTCACGACCGGGGCGGTGGCCTTGGCTTGCATGGCGAGAGGCTCGGCGTCGCCGAAACCGCCCTGGCGCACTGTGCCGCGGGAGATATTCGCGCGGCCGCTGCCATCTCCGATGGCTACGCCATTACCGAATCCCGCGCTCGCAACCACGCCGCGAATTCCACGAGACCCTCCGCTTCCGTTGCCATAGCCCGGACCGGGAGGAAGATCGAACGATCCCTTGGAAGCGATGGTGATGGCATTCCCATGATTATCGTGGGCCGGCACTCCGTTCGGATCGCCAAAGCCGCCGGTCTGAACTTGCTGCGGAGCGCGGGCCATCGTAGGCGTTTCCGAACTGCCCCTGGAGAATACGTTGGTCTTGACCAGTTCCTTCGGAATGACCGGTGTGGAAGGCGGCAAGGCGATCGGTTTATTCTCGGCGACATTTACTTTGGGCGCAGCAGCGGGAATCTCTTCCTTCAATTTCTGACGAATCTCCGGTGGCACGCGCAGCGCCTCGGGCCGAGGCAGTTCCAGTTGGGCCACCGGCGGCGCCTTGAACGCGCGCAGCGGGGCCGGCCGGTAATTTACTGGAGGCGGTGTGTTCACTAACTGGATGAAGTGATAGTCGTGAAGCGGAATGTCAATCACTTGGGGATACAGGATTCCCGTGGAGAGAAAGGCCACCAGCATCAGGGTCTGTACACCCATGCTGGCGAAGAACTTTTTCCAGGGAGGACGGCTCTCCGAAAGGGGAGCGAACATTCCGAAGTCAGGAACATGCGCCATAGTCGTGTGATGGTTCGTGGGTGCCTACCGCTGCTTTGCAGCTGTCAAAATTCGCCACGAAGGTTGAATACGGTCCCGGCTGTCGTGCGCCCAGGAGACGGGCCGTAGGGGAGAATATGTCGTGGTGGATGAATGCACGCTGAATGCCACTCAATTCTTGATTGACAAGCGTAACGCGCAGATTCCAATCGGCTTAGAAAAGGTCTAGTCCGAATCGAGATCGCGCTGTGGAATCGAGTGAGCAAGAGTTTGCACTCATTGGGTAGCCAGCGCTTTTCCGGGGCGGTTTCGGAACGGGACCGGAATCCGCTCCGGGAGTTAGCAATGTACGATTTTCGGACTCCGGATGCCGCGGGTAGCATTCCGGGTGTCCACAATCAGTTGCGACTCGCGAACGATCTTCGCGTAGTCGTAATCGGAATGGTCGGTGACGATGAGAACGCAATCGTACTGTCCCAGGTTGTCCAGCGAAGAGCACTTCATCTGGAGATCGTACTTGCGTCCTCGTCCGACGAATGGGAAATAAGGATCGTTGTAGCTGACTTGGGCGCCTTCTTTCTGAAGCAGTTCAATGATGGTCAGAGCCGGCGACTCGCGGAGGTCGTCGATGTCTTTCTTGTACGCCAGGCCGAGCACCAGAAGGCGCGCGCCGTTCAGCGCTTTTTTCTGTTTATTCAACGCGCCCGCGACTGACGTCAGCACGTGATATGGCATTGAGGTGTTGATTTCACCGGCCAGTTCGATAAAGCGAGTGTGGAAATCCCACTCCTTTGCTTTCCAGGAGAGATAGAAGGGATCGACCGGAATGCAGTGGCCGCCGAGGCCTGGGCCGGGGTAAAACGGCTGAAATCCGAACGGTTTGGTGGACGCCGCGCCAATGACTTCCCAAATATCCAGTCCCATGCGCAGGGACAGGAGCTTCAGTTCGTTGACCAGCGCGATGTTTACGCAGCGGTAGATGTTCTCCAGCAGCTTGGTCATCTCCGCCACCGCCGGAGATGAGACTGGCACGACTCGGTTAAAGATCGAGCCGTAGAGCGCCGCACCCAATTCGGAAGCCTGCGCGTCAAGCCCGCCAACCACTTTGGGAATGTCGCGGCGAGCCACCGTCTGGTTGCCGGGATCTTCGCGCTCCGGAGAGAAGGCCGCGAAAAACTGATGCCCATCGAAATTGCCACGCGCTGCCTTGAGACTCTTGCGGTTGCCTTTTTCCAGAATGGGAATCAGAACTTCTTCGGTGGTTCCGGGATAAGTTGTGCTTTCAAGCACTATCAGTTGCCCGGCGCGCAGATGCGGCGCCATGGCTTCGGCAGTATTGGTGATGTAGCTAAGGTCCGGCTCGTGGTATTCGTTGAGTGGTGTAGGTACGCAGATGATGACCGCGTCCATCTCGGTCAGACGCGAGTAGTCGGAGGTGGCGGAGAAGCCGCTGGTTTTTGCCTCCTGAATCTCGGTCGCGGCAATGCGATAAATGTAAGAGCCGCCTTCAGCCAGCGTCTTTACCTTGCGCTCGTCGATGTCAAAGCCGGTGACGGCGAACTTCTGCTCGCTGTAAAGCAGAGCCAGCGGCAAGCCGACGTAGCCCAGGCCGATAATGCCGATCCGCGCCTTGCGGGTTTCGATCTTTTCCTTGAATTCAGAGACAATTGTGCTCAAAGCCGTGCGTGTAGTCATATGAGAATATAGCGGGGGTAGTCTGGGCGATTTTAACATGCTTCCTGCGACTTTCCTGTGACGCGGTTTGGAAATATTCGAACCGGGATCGAGCTAACTGATTGATTCGCGGTAGTTGCGGTTACTTTGGTGACCAACCTCGTACATCTTCTATGCGAAGCCTGCGGATAATCCTGGTGGCCATACTGCTATTCGGGATCGGAGCCGCAGTCTCGGGGAGATTCCTGGTAGTGGACGAGCCGAAATCGGCAGACATCCTTATGGTGATCGCTGGGGAAACCGACAGGCGTCCGGCGCGGGGACTGGAGTTGCTCGCCCAGGGATTTGCCCCTCGCATGATTCTGAATGTGCCAGCCGGGCCCAAGATCTACCAGTGGACGCAGCCGGAACTCGCCGCGAAATACATCCAGGGATTGCCCGGGGGCAGTCGGGTCACGATCTGTCCCATTACGGGTCTATCGACCAAAGCGGAGGCAGGGGACGCGGAATCCTGCCTGCGACAGGCTGGCGCCCGCAGAGTCTTACTGGTGACGTCTGACTATCACACCCGCCGCGCCCTAAGCGTGTTCAGTCG
>Ga0335080_10001174_pt1 | contig 25300 bp, 22 predicted proteins | sample Lox_Sample_34_FD_206720 | JGI IMG/M metagenome (GOLD analysis project Ga0335080, IMG submission 206720) | Soil microbial communities from Loxahatchee National Wildlife Refuge, Florida, United States - Lox_Sample_3.4 | ecosystem: Environmental > Terrestrial > Soil > Wetlands | place: USA... | reverse complement strand
GCAGAATGCGAGCGGCTCCGCAGCATCGTAGTCGTCGCACGCACTCTTCGACAATCGCAAGTCGCCTTCGGTCGTTCATCGGCAAGCCTCCAACACGCGCAATGAGCGGGATCCGATTCGCGAACGACGCGGCGAGGCGCCTCGAGGCGCTCTACCAGACGCCCGACGTCGTCGGCCAGCGCGCCGCGACGCTGGGGAAGCTGCGGCTGCTCGCAGGGCAGTCGGTCGTCGACCTCGGTTCCGGCCCGGGCTTCCTGTGCGAAAGCATGGCCGACGTCGTGGGACCGTCCGGCCGCGTTCTGGGCATCGACGTCTCGGCGCAGCTCATCGCGCTTGCCTCGCAGCGCAATCAGCGCACATGGCTCGACTATCGCCTAGGCGACGCGACCGCAGTGGATCAGCCCGACGCGAGCTTCGACGTCATCGCCTGCACGCAGGTGGCGGAGTACATCGAGGATGTCGACCGGGCGATCGCGGAATCGTTTCGTCTCCTGAAGAGGGGCGGCCGAGCGGTGTTCGTCGCGACCGACTGGGACGGCGTGCTGTGGTACTCGGAGATGCCTTCCCGGATGGCCGCCGTGATGAAGTCCTGGGAAGCGCACTGCGCGCACCCGCGGCTGCCGCGCACGCTGGCGTGGCGGCTGCGAGCCGCGGGGTTCGCGCTGGACGACGTGACGGTGTTCCCGATCCTCAACCTGCACTGGGGCGACGATACCTACAGCAAGGGCATCGCCGGATTCATCGCCGACTTCGTCGTCAAGCGCGGCGACGTCCCCGGAGAAGCGCTGGCGGCATGGATGGAGGAATTTCCGCGGTTGACCGCGCAGGGACGCTACTTCTTCTGCACCCATCGCTTCATCTTCAGCGCGTCGAAGCCCTGAGTCGAGCCCCGTGGCGCCCCGCGAGCTCCTTCGTTCGATGTTCGACAGCGCGATCGCGGCGGCGCAGCCCGCCTTGTGCGTGCCGCGGCACCTGCCGCCGAAGCCCGCGGGCCGGCTGATCGTCGTCGGAGCGGGCAAAGCATCGGCCGCGATGGCGAAGGCGGTCGAGGAGCACTGGAACGGCGAGCTCTCAGGCTTCGTCGTGACGCGCTACGGCTACGCGGTCCCGTGCCGCCGCATCGAGATCTTCGAATCCGCGCATCCCGTGCCCGACGCCGCGAGCGTCGAGGGAGCACGGCGGATGCTCGAGACGGTGCGGGACCGGCGCGCCGACGACCTCGTGCTGTGCCTCATGTCGGGTGGCGCGTCGTCGCTGCTCGTCGCACCGATCGACGGCTTGACGCTCCAGGACAAGCAGCTCGTCAATCGCGCGCTGCTCAAGTCCGGCGCGAGCATCGGCGAGATGAACTGCGTGCGGCGCCATCTCTCCGCGATCAAGGGCGGTCGCCTGGCGGCGGCCTGCCATCCCGCCAGGGTCGTCACGCTCGCGATCTCCGACGTGCCCGGCGATCGGCCGACCGACATCGGCTCCGGTCCGACCGTGGGCGATCCCACTACCTGCGCCGACGCGCTGGCGATCGTGAAGCGCTGCGGCATCGAGCTTCCGGCACAGGTGCTCGAGGTGCTGCAGAGCGGTCGCGGCGAGAGCGTCAAGCCGGGCGATCGCCGCCTCGCCGGCAACGAGCTGCGGATGATCGCCACCGCGCAGCTCGCGCTCGAAGCGGCCGCAGCCGTAGCGCGGGCCGAGGGCGTCGCGGCGCACATCCTCGGGGACAGCATCGAGGGCGAAGCGCGCGACGTCGGCAAGGTCATGGCCGCGATCGCGCTGCAGGTGGCGCGCCACGGCGAGCCGTTCGAGCCGCCGTGCGTCCTGCTCTCCGGCGGCGAGACGACGGTCACCGTTCGAGGCCAGGGCCGCGGTGGGCGCAACGTCGAGTTCCTGCTATCGCTCGCGATCGCACTCGACGGGCACGCCGGCGTTCATGCGCTGGCCGGTGACACCGACGGCGTCGACGGCCTCGAGGAGATCGCCGGCGCCTTCGTGGGCCCCGACACGCTGGAGCGCGCGTGGGAGCGCGGCATCAACACCAAGGAGCGCCTCGCCCAGAACGACGGCCACGGCTTCTTCCAGTCGCTGGGAGATTCGGTGGTGACCGGCCCGACGCTCACCAACGTGAACGATTTCCGCGCCGTGCTCGTCGCTGCGGACGCGCGGGAGCGGCGCGAGCATTCCTGATTCGCGAGCCGCAACGAGCCTCGCCGGCTCGCACGGAGCCAGGACGCCTGCAGTTGCTCGCGATGGGATCGCGTCAGGTCTGGATCGTCCGCGTCTCGCCCGGTTTCATCACGATGGCCGTCACCGCGGGAGCGATCGTCCCGAGCGCGCGCTTGAAGTCGTCGCCCGCTTCGATGCCGAGCACCTGCGGATCGTGCGCATAGTGCACCGGGATCGCCTGCGTGACGCCCATCCACTTGCACGCGCGCGCCGCCTCCTTCGGCCCCATCGTGTAGGGACCGTCGCCCACGCAGACGACGCCGAGATTCGTCGATGAGCCCCTTGCGCATGAGATCGCTCTGCCCCGCCGTCATCACCGGCAGGCCGGCGGCGGAGAGTCCCTGGAGCATCTCGAAATAGTCGCCCATGTGATCGCCGTGGTCGTGGGTCAGCAGCACGAAGACCGCGTCGGGTCGCCTGCTCGCCACGTAGCGGACGAAGCCCTCCTTGCTCGCGTACTCGGGCGGCTTCGAGATGCCGAAGCGGCTCCAGTGCGCGTTGTTCCAGATCCAGGCGTCGTCGTAGGCGATCTGCTTGCAGTGGGGCATCGCCAGCTCCATGATCCCCCCGCCGAGCCAGCGGACGACGATGCGGCCGCCGCTGCTTGACGGCGTCGGGCCGGCCGTTCCGCACGCGCCCAATACGAGTCCACCGCCGAGCGCGAGCATGCCGCGCAACAACGCGCGCCTGCGGATGCCGTGCGCGCCGATCTCGTGCTGCAGAGACACCTGATCTGTCCGATCCATCGTCGTCACCCCCTCCAGAAAGCGTTTGGCGGGCGGTGAACACCCGAGGCGGGCGCGACGATGCGTGGGGTCTCGGCGCGCCGGCCGGCGTTCTGCTATCGTCAGGGCGACATCCGCTCCGGAGCGCGCGGCGCGTCCGCGGGCGCTCGGCTTCGAGCGCAGGCCATGAGCGCTTCTTGGTACCGCGACCTCTACCGAATCGACGCCGTGCACGGCGTGCAGGCGGTGCTCACGCGCGTGGGGCTCGCGGTCGGCGTACCCATGGTCGGGTACGTGCTGCTCGGGCACCCGGGTGCCGCCGTCGCCGGTGGCGCGACGGCCCTGTTCGTCACGCTCAGCGATGTGGGGCGGTCAGCCCGGACCCGTCTCGGAACGATGTTCGCCGCGTGGGTGATGATCCTCGCCGGCGGCACGCTCGGACACCTCCTCGGCGAGACGCCGTACAGCCGCGAGGCGATCGTGCTTGCCTGCGCGCTCGTGGCCGGATGGGCGAGCGGAGCGCACCCCGGCGTGGCCGTGGTCACGCGCTTTCTCGCCATCGCCGCGGCGGCCGGGGCCGGCATGCACTTTACCGATCCGGAGATCCTCGCCAGCGTCGTGGGGGGCGGCGTCACCGCCTTCGCCGCCGCCTTTCTGGTGTGGAAGCTGTTCGGCCTGCCGCCGCAGGAAAACGTGATGGATTGGCGGGACGGAGTGCGCCGTGCCTTCGAAGGGGTCGGCTCGGGCCTGCGCTTCGCCTGCTGCTACGCGAGCGCGGCGGCGGTCGCGCTGTTCGCCGCCTCCGCCCTCGGGGTGAACGACCCGTACTGGGCGACGCTCGTCGTGCTCATGGTGATGCGCCCCGAGGGTGTCGTCAGCCTCGAGCTCACCATCCACTACGCGTTCGGCACCATCGTCGGCGTCGTCGCCGGCGCGGGCATCCTGCGCTTCGTCCACGACCCGCTGACGCTTGCGATCGTCGCCACGCTGGCTGCGGCGTTCGCACGCGTCGGCTTCTCGATCAATCCGTCGCTCGGCTACATGTCATTCACGATGTTCCTGCCCTTCTGCGTGCACCTGAGCTCGAGGGGGGCCGCGGTGCCCCTTCTGTTCGAGACGCGGGTCTACGACGTGTCGGTCGGCTGCGCGCTGGCGCTCGTCGGCACGCTCCTGGCGACGTATCCGCGGGTCGTGCCGGCGCCCGCTCCGCGGGCGGCTCGCCGCGAATGACGTCGCGGTGTGCGACGAGCGAACGCGCCTGCGAGGCTTCAGTCCCGTTCCAGCGGCACGACGCTGATCGAGCCGTTGTTCTCGAGCACGGCCATGTGCACCTGCTCGACGGCCGTGCAGCCTGCCTGTCGGAGCGCAGCTTGAAGCTCGTGATGGGTCAGGTTGGCGCGAGCCAGCGTCTCGTCGTAGAGCCGGCCGTTGTGGATCAGGACCTGCGGGCGGCCTTCGATGATCGACTCCAGCCGCTTGCTCCGGAAAGTGGCATACGCGAATGCGGCGTTGACGCCGACAAGCGTCGCCGCGGAGATCAGGCCTCCGACCAGCGAATTGTCGCCGGCGTTCATCGAGTTCTGGACCGCGTTGGACAGCACGAGCAGCAGGACGAGGTCGAAGGGCGCGAGCTGCCCGACCTGGCGCTTGCCGGTGAGACGAAGGAGCACGAGCAGGAAGACATACACGACGGCGCTGCGCAATACGAGCTCCCAGATGGGCACGGCGATGTTGAGCATGTGACTTCCTTTCCGTGTCGAGGCCGTCGCGGCTCGGAGCCACGAATCATAGGACGTGCCTCGCCGGATCGCCACGGAACGCGTCGTCAGCGGACAGTCAGGCAACTCCTTGCCGGGCGCTGGGGCGTTTACGCGCGCCGCCGGCGCTGCGAGGCGTCCGGGCGGGGCGCCCGGACGACGGTCCGGCGATTCTCCAATGGATCCCGTCGCGCGTTCGCGCTGCGCCTCTACGCTCGACGGGAGATGGGCCTAGTTCTGCGAGACGTAGTAGCCGTGCAAGTCGACGTTGATGCCGGCGCCATCGTTGAAGTCCGTGTCCTCTATCAAGATAGCTACGGTAGATCCGGGATCCGCGACGAGAAAAGTGTTCGTATTCACCAGGTACGCCCAACCGCCTATCCCTCTGGGTCCAAAGGGAATGAGCTTTCCCGAGCCTCCTCCATTGGTCGTCACGCCGATCTCCACGTCGTACGCCGTGCTGCCGTTCGTGAAGCCCGAGACGTCATTGATCACGAGATACTTGCCCGCCGGCACCGTGAATAACACGGGAGCCCGGACGTTGGGATACACGCGTACCCCCCACGCCGACAAGGCGGGATTGTCGGCGGCTTTCGTGGGCACCGGATTGGCGGACGTGTTGGTCACGAACACCAGCGCTGCCGCGGCGGAGCGGGCGTCAGGCGAGACGATCGCGATCACGGCCGCGAATCCCAGCGCGCCCATAACATACGGACGGATTGCTCGAAGCTTGGACATTTTCACTCCCTTGTGATGAACGAGTTCATTGCTTCTTCTTCGTCGTGCACGCGACAGCGAGATCTACATGGATGACCTGGCGACCGGGAGGGCGTAGGGCGCCGCTTGCCGGATCGCGCCGTCGTCGGCGCCGGGAGGCGAGCGCAGTTGCCTGACGAGCCCGTTCGGGCCGATGGCCGTTTCCCCGCCGTCCGCCGACGATGTGCCGGGGCTGCCGGAAGGCGTCACCGGCAGCGGTGTGGCGCGACCCTGCGGCGCGGCTCTCCGGCCGAGGTCGCTCCCCACGTGTGGGGTATTCTCGACGGGACGGATGCGGGTCGGCCGCAGCTCGCTTCGCTCGTCGCCTTTCAGTGCCAGATAGCCGTACGCGACCCACGCGAGCGCGGAGATCGCGAGGGCGAGTCCAAGGATGCGGGCGGCGGAGCTCACTGCTCGGCGCGTCCGCTCTGCCGGGGGCCGAGCCGATTCGGGCTGCCCGGGCCGTCGAGGATAGGCTGAAGGCGTTCGGAGCTGCGGCGGCAGCTCTCGATGCGACGGCGAAAGCCAGCGCGCTGCACCCGATCGGTCTCCCCTGGATCGCTGCAGGCCGGAAGCAATGGCTGGGCCCAATCCATCAAGGCCTTAGCGATCAATCGCTTGCTCATACGCGGGGGCCGCGCGCGATTGGGTTTGTAAGAATCGCCGACAGCCGGGTGAGCCGGCTCCTCGCCAAAAGCGGGCGGATCGAGGCAGGCCGCCGCTGCGGCCCGTACGCCGATAAGCAATCCGCCGCGCAACGCAAAGCGAAGGCAATGCGCGCCACGCCCGCATGCGGCACACTTCCGACTGACCTGTACCGCAGAGGACCTGCCCATGGCACGCATCATCGGCGGCATCGCCGCCTCGCACACGCCCACCATAGGCTTCGCCTACGACCGCAACAAGCGGGACGATCCCGCCTGGGCGCCGATCTTCGAGAACTTCGCGCCGCTCGCCTCCTGGCTCGCCGAGAAGCGCCCGGATGCGCTGGTGCTGATCTACAACGATCACGTCAGCTCGTTCTTCTTCGATCACTACTCGGCCTTCGCGCTCGGCGTCGGCCCGCAATGGCGCGTCGCCGACGAGGGCGCCGGCGCGCGCGATCTGCCGCCGATCGAGGGCCATCCGCAGCTCGCCGCGCACATCGGCCGCTCGCTGATGGCCGACGAGTTCGACATGTCCTTCTTCCAGGACCGGGCGCTCGACCACGGCTGCTTCTCGCCGCTGTCCATGCTCTGCCCGCACGAGCCCGCGTGGCCGGTGCGGCTGGTGCCGCTGCAGATGGGCGTGCTTCAGTTCCCGATTCCAAGCGCGCGCCGCTTCTTCAAGCTCGGGCAGGCGCTGCGGCGCGCGATCGAGAGCTATCCCGAGGATCTCAAGGTCGCGATCGCCGGCACCGGCGGGTTGTCGCACCAGGTCCACGGCGAGCGCGCGGGATTCAACAATCCCGAATGGGACCAGCGCTTTCTCGACCTCTTCGAGCGCGACCCGGAAAGGCTGACCGAAATGACCATCGCCGAATTCGCGGCGCTCGGAGGCTTCGAAGGCGCCGAGGTGGTCATGTGGCTGACGATGCGCGGTGCGCTGCCGGCGACCGTCGCGTGCAAGTATCGCAGCTACTACCTGCCGTCGATGACGGGCATCGCCACCGCGATCTACGAGGGCGTGGACGACGAGCCCAGCGCCGCCGCCGTCGAGCGCCATCGCCGCCACATGGATCGCCAGCTCGACGGCGCCCAGGCGATCCAGGGCTCGTATCCGTTCACGCTGGAGCGCAGCGTCAGGGCGTTCCGCATCAACGACTACCTGCACCGCATGGTCGAGCCGAGCCACCGGGAGGCGTTTCTCCGCGATCCCGAGGCGAGCTTCGAGGCGGCGGGGCTCACCGCAGAGGAGCGCGACCTCATCCGTCGCCGCGACTGGCGCGGCATGATGCACTACGGCGTGATCTTCTTCATGCTGGAGAAGCTCGGCGCCGTCACCGGCGTTTCGAACCTGCACATCTACGCGGCGATGCGCGGCGAAACGCTGGAGGTTTTCCAGCGCACGCGCAACGCCCCGGGCGCGCTGTACTCGGTCGCGGGCAAGAGCGCGGGCAACCTCGGCTGGGACAAGCCCGCCGGCGCGGCCAAGCCGGGCTGACCGCCGCCGCCCATGGCTTTCGCTCCGAGGCTACGACCAAAACCATGATCATCGACTGCCACGGCCATTACACGACGGCGCCCAAGGCGCTGGAGGAATGGCGCAACCGCCAGATCGCCGGCATCAAGGACCGCTCGCTGATGCCCACGGCCTCGGATCTCCGGATCGGCGACGATGAGCTGCGCGAATCGGTCGAGGCCAACCAGCTCAAGGTCATGCGCGAGCGGGGGATCGATCTGACCGTCTTCAGCCCGCGCGCGAGCTTCATGGCGCATCACATCGGCGACTTCGAGGTGAGCGCGACCTGGTCGTCGATCTGCAACGAGCTCTGCTATCGCGTGAGCCGGCTCCTGCCCGGCCAGTTCGTCGGCGCGGCGATGCTGCCGCAGTCGCCGGGCGTGGATCCCAGGACCTGCCTGCCGGAGCTCAGGCGATGCGTTGAGGAATACGGCTTCGTCGCGATCAACCTCAATCCCGACCCTTCGGGCGGCCACTGGAAGGAGCCCCCGCTCACCGATCGGCACTGGTACCCGATTTACGAGAAGCTGGTCGAGTACGAGATCCCGGCGATGATCCACGTCAGCACGAGCTGCAATCCGTGCTTCCACACCACGGGCGCGCACTACCTGAACGCCGACACCACCGCGTTCATGCAGTGCCTCACGGGAGACCTCTTCAAGGATTTTCCGACGCTCAAGTTCGTCATCCCGCACGGCGGCGGAGCAGTCCCCTACCACTGGGGGCGCTTCCGCGGGCTCGCGCAGGAGCTCAAGCGGCCGCTGCTCCAGGAGCATCTGCTCAAGAACATCTTCTTCGACACCTGCGTCTACCATCAGCCGGGAATCGATCTGCTCACGCGCGTGATCCCGGTCGACAACATCCTGTTCGCGAGCGAGATGATCGGCGCGGTGCGCGGCATCGATCCGACCACCGGGCACCACTACGACGACACCCGGCGCTACATCGAGGCCGCCGCGATCGACCCCGCGGCGCGCCGCAGGATCTACGAGGACAACGCACGTCGCGTCTATCCACGCATCGACGCGGCGCTGAAACGGAAGGGCTGACCATGTACGAGCTCGGCGTGGTGTATCGCAACATCCGGCGCAGCGACGCGGGCCTCGCGGCGAAGCTCGGCGCGCACGGGACGGCCACGGTGCACGAAGCGATGGGACGAACGGGCCTCATGAAGCCGTACCTGCGCCCGATCTACGCCGGCGCGCAGGCCGCGGGCAGCGCCGTCACGGTGCTGCTGCAGCCGGGCGACAACTGGATGCTGCACGTCGTCGCGGAGCAGATCCAGCCCGGCGACGTGGTCGTGGCGGGGGTCACGGCGGATTGCACCGACGGCTACTTCGGGGATCTGCTCGCGACCAGCTTCAAGGCGCGCGGGGCGCGGGCGCTCGTGATCGACGCCGGCGTTCGCGACGTGCGCGTGCTGACCGAGATGCGATTCCCGGTGTGGAGCAAGGCGATCTCGGCCAAGGGGACGGTCAAGGCGACCCTGGGGTCGGTGAACGTTCCCGTCGTGTGCGCCGGCGCGCTGGTGACGCCGGGCGACGTCGTCGTGGCCGACGACGACGGCGTGGTGATCGTGCCGGCCGCCATGGCGCAGAAGACGCTCGAGGCGGCGGCGGCGCGCGAGACGAACGAAGGCGAAAAGCGCTCGAAGCTCGCCTCGGGCGTACTGGGCCTCGACATGTACAGGATGCGCGAGCCGCTCGAGAAGGCGGGCTTGAAATACGTCGACTAGAGACGCGCCGGACATGAGCGTCGAGCCGACCCGCGCGGACCCGATCGCAGGCATCTCGTCGATCGCTACGCGGCACCTGCTGGGCGAGCTCGCGGCGGCCTACGAACGGCGATCGGGGCAGGCCACGGCCGTCGAGTCGATCGGCGGCGTCGAAGCGATGCGCCGTGTGCAGGCCGGCGAAGCCTTCGACTTCGTCGTGCTCGCGGCCGAGGCGATCCATCAGCTCGGGCACGCCGGCCGGATCGTCCCGGAGAGCCGAGTCGAGCTGGCGCGCTCCGGCGTCGCGGTCGCGGTCGCGGCGGGCGCGCCGCGGCCGGGCATCGGGGACGAGCATGCCGTTCGCCGGGCCGTGCTCGCGGCGCGCGCAGTCGGCTATTCGACCGGGCCCAGCGGCGTGCACGTCGCGCGCCTGCTCGAGCGCTGGGGGATCGCCGAGGGCGCCGGGCCGCGCCTCGTGCAGGCGCCGCCGGGCGTACCGGTCGGCACGCTCCTCGCGCGCGGGGACGTCGAGCTGGGCTTCCAGCAGCTGAGCGAGCTCCTGCACCTGCCGGGAATCGACGTGATCGGCACGCTGCCGCCGGAGATACAGGTGACGACCACCTTCACGGCGGCGGCGTGCAAGACCTCGAAGCGGCTCGACGAGACCCGCGCGCTGCTCGCTTTCCTGGGCTCTCCCGAGGCCGACGCCGCGAAGCGCCGTCAGGGCATGGAGCCGGCGTGAGCGCTGCGTAGCGCGCGCGGTCCGCCGCTCGGCGAGCGATCCGCCGCCGAGAGCACCGCCGGGCAGCGGCGCGTTATTTCCTGCATCAGGATCCGGGCACCCGGGGAGGGGAGGCCGTCCCGGCGTCGCGTGATCCCGATGACGCGCCGCGTATCGGGGAGCGGCACCGGCAGCAGCGTCAGGAGGCCGGTCTCGAGCTCGTATGCAAGCTGGTGCGGCGAGATCGCGGTCAGCAGGTCGCTGCTGAGAAGCACGCCTCTCAGCACCGCCAGGTCGCTCGTTTCGACGACGACGTCCGGGGCCGCGACGCCGCGCTTGGCGAGCGCGCTCTCGAAGAGGCTGCGGCTCGGCGTATGCGGACGCGGAAGGACCCAGCGCGCGCGGGCGAGATCGTCGGGGCGGATGCGCCTGCGCTGCGCCCAGGGGTGCTCGCGCCGCGAAACGATGGCGAGCTGGTCGTCGACGAGCGGCTCGCCGTGCAGGTCGGTGGCGAAATCGGCCGGGCGCAGCGCGCCGAGGATGAAGTCGAGGTCCCCGGCGCGAAGGCTCGCCGCCAGCGCCTCGAACGCCCCTTCCAGCGTCCCGATCCTCAGTCCGGGGTAGCTGCCGACGACGCTCGCGATGCACTCCGGCAGGAGCCGGGTGCGCCCCAGGGGCAGCGCGCCCACCATGACCGTGCCCTGGGTGATGCCGCGCAGCGCCGCGATGTCCGCGACCGCGTCACGGATCTCGGACAGGGCCCGCTTCAGGCGCAGCGCGAGCGCCGCGCCGGCTGGCGTCGGAATCATCCCTCGCGCCGTCCGCTCGAAGAGCGCGACGCCGACGCTGTCCTCAAGCTGGCGCACCGTGATGCTGACGGCGGGCTGGGTGATGCCGAGGCTCCGCGCGACCGAGGGCATGTGGTGCTGCTCCGCCAGCCCGACGAAGGTGCGAATCCGCCGCTCGGGCACCAGCATGCCGAAGATCGGTGCGTTCCGGACGCTGCCCTTGTCCGCCTGCGCGCCCAGGTCCGTCCGCGCTCGCTGCATCTCGGCGCGCACGCGCAGCGCCCGCACGAGCAGCGCGCGACCGTATTCGGTCAGGAGCATCCCGCGCGTGCGGCGCTCGAAGAGCGCGATCCCAAGCCCGCCTTCGAGCTTGCGGATCGAGCGCGATACGGCCGACTGGGCGCGGAACAGGGCGGCACCCGCTCGATTGGCGCTTCCCTGATCGGCAACCGCGAGGAATGCACGGAGGTCGCGCAGCTCGGGTTGCATCGTGTCGCAGCCTGTCCCGGGGAGGAAGCGGCAGTGTAATACGTCTCACCCGGAGGCCATGATAAAAATATTCGATACCGGCAGGGGCGAATACTGTTGGCTTGCGGTTCCTCGCGGGCGCGAGAATCGCCTTCACGCCGGCGCGCGAGTGCGCCGATAAGCCATGACGATATCGGAGGACGCTCATCATGCCCCGCTTCGCTCGTTTCCCCGTCCCGCAGGCGTTCCGCGCCTGGAGCCGCCGCGCATCGAGAGCCGCGCTCGTCGCGCTCGCCATCGGCAGCGGCGTCCCCGCGCTGGCCGCCGACCCGGTGAAGATCGGGCTGATCCTGCCGCTGACGGGACCCTTCGCTTCCACCGGCAAGCAGATCGAAGCGGCGTGCCGGCTCTACATGCAGCGCAACGGCGACGTCGTCGCGGGCCGCAAGGTCGAGCTGATAGTCAAGGACGACACGGGGCTCGCGCCGGAGACGACCAAGCGCATCGCGCAGGAGCTGGTGGTCAACGACAGGGTCACCGTGCTCGCCGGATTCGGGCTGACGCCGCTCGCGCTCGCCTCCGCGCCGATCGCCACGGAGTCGAAGACGCCGATGATCGTGATGGCGGCGGCCACGGCGATCATCACGTCGAAGTCGCCCTACATCGTGCGCAGCGGCTTCACGTTGCCGCAGGTCACTTGGCCGATCGCCGAATGGGCGGCGAAGAACAAGATCAGGAAGGTGGTCACGCTGGTGACCGACTACGGCCCCGGGCTCGACGCCGAGAAGACCTTCGTCAAGCGCTTCGCGGAGGCGGGCGGCACGATCGTCGACTCGCTGCGAGTGCCGCTGCGCAACCCGGACTACGCGCCGTTCCTGCAGCGCGCCAAGGACGCGCACCCGGACGCGCTCTTCGTGTTCGTGCCTTCCGGCGAAGGCACGGCGGTCATGAAGGAGTTCAACGACCGAGGGCTCAAGCAGGCCGGCATCCAGATGATCGGCACCGGCGACGTGGTCGACGACGACCTGCTCGAGAGCATGGGCTCGGTCGCGGTCGGCGTCGTGACCTCGTTCCACTACTCGGCGGCGCACGACTCGCCGGAGAACAGGGCCTATGTCGACGCGTTCATGAAGGTTAACGGCTTCCGGCCGAACTTCCACTCGGTCGGTGGCTACGACGGCATGCATCTCATCTACGAGGCCGTCAAGAAGGCGGGGCCGGGCGCGGACGGCGACAAGCTGGTCGAGGCGATGAAGGGCATGCAGTGGACGAGCCCGCGGGGACCGATGACGATCGACCCTGCGACGCGCGACCCGATTCAGAACGTGTACGTCCGCAGGGTCGAGATGGTCGGGGGCAAGCCGTGGAGCGTCGAGTTCGAGAAGTTCGAGAACGTCAAGGACCCGGGCCTCTAGCCGCTGCTCGGCGAGAGAGCCCCGGTCCCGCGCTCCACGTTCGAAGGGCGGCGTTGGCGGCCGCGTGGACGCGACATCGAGGGCCGGACGGCCGGCGTGCCGCGCCTGCCCGGGAACGCCGCTGGTAGAATGATTCGATCGTTCGTCGGGCATCCGACGAGCCAGAAGAACCCTTGGAGGTCCGCCCGATGCGCTTCCCGGTACGCAGTCTCGCTTTCCTGCTCGGCCTCGCGTTGACCCAGCCGCTGTTCGCGCAGACCGAGCCCGTCAAGATCTTCGGGCTGGTGGAGCTTTCGGGCACAGGCGCGACGTCGGGGACCAATTTCAACGACGGCGTCAAGCTGGCGGTGAAGGAGATCAACGCCGGCGGCGGCATCCTCGGCCGCAGGGTCGACTACGCCGCGAGCGACACGCAATCCCAGCCGCAGATCGCGAAGGCGCTGGCGGTGAAGGCGATCGACGACGGCGCCTACCTCGTGATGGGGCCGGTGTTCTCCGGCTCGATCCTGGTGAGCATGCCCGAGACGCGGCGCGCCGAGATACCGAACTTCACCGGCGGCGAAGCAGCGGCGATCACGCAGCAGGGCAACCCCTACATCTTCCGCACGTCGTTCACGCAGACCACCGCCATGCCGAAGGTCGCGCGCTACCTGAAGGACAACCTGAAGGCGAAGACCGTCGCGGTGATCTGGGTCAACAACGACTTCGGCAAGGGCGGACGCGATGTCTTCATGAAGGCGGTCGACGCCCAGGGCATCAAGGTCGTGGCCGACATCTCGACCGATCCCGGCCAGCTCGACTTCTCGGGCGCCGTGCTCAAGGCGAAGCAGGCGAACGCCGACGCGCTGTTCGTCTACAGCAACGAGGAGGAGTCCGCGCGCTGCCTGCGCGAGCTCAGGAAGCAGGGCTACGACAAGCCGATCGTCGGCGAGACGGTGCTCACGAGCCAGAAGGTGATCGAGCTAGCGGGCGAGGCCGCTAACGGCGCGGTCGCCCACGTCGGCCTCACGGCGGATGCGCCGGATCCGGGCATCAAGGCCTTCGCCGAGCGCTTCCAGAAGGAATACGGCTACAAGCCCGACCACAACGGTCTCAAGGGCTACACGGCGATGTACATCGTCAAGGCCGTGACCGAGAAAGTGGGCAGGTTCGATCCCAAGGCTTTCGCCGGCGCCATGCACGGCATCAAGCTGTCGGCGAAGCAATACCCCGGCATCCTGATGGACGTGAGCTTCGACAACAACGGCGACCTCGACCGCGAAAGCTTCATGACCAAGGTCGTGGCCGGCAAGCAGGAGGTCGTCGCCGTGCTGCCGCCGGCGTCGGCGCAGTAGGGCCGGCGCGGATCGCGGCCGGAAGCGATGGTTGATCCGAAGACGTTCGGCATCGCGGGCGTCATGGGATGGCCCGTGGCGCATTCGCGCTCGCCGGTCATCCACAATCACTGGCTCGCGCACTACGGCATCCCCGGGCGCTACGTGCTGTTCGCGGTGCCGCCCGAGAAGCTCGAAGCCGCCGTGCGCGGCCTCGGGCCGCTGGGCCTGCGCGGCTGCAACGTGACGACGCCGCACAAGCAGGCGATCTTCCCGCTGCTCGACCGCGTCGACGACCTCGCCCGGCGCATCGGCGCGGTCAATACCGTCGTGGTCGAAGCGGACGGAACCCTCACCGGCTTCAACAACGACGGCAACGGCTTCATCCAGAGCCTGCGCGACGCCGATCCGAAATGGCGTCCCGACAGCGGTCCGATCCTGGTGCTCGGCGCGGGCGGTGCCTCGCGCGCGGTCGTCGCGAGCCTCGCTGCGCAGGGCGCGAAGGAGATCCGCGTCGCCAACCGCACGCAGGAGAAGGCGCGCGAGATCGCGCAAGCCGTGGGCTCGGCGGTCAAGGTCGTGCCGTGGGAGCAGCGCGAGACCGCGCTCGACGGCGTTGCGCTGCTGGCCAACGCGACGAGCCTCGGCTCGGCCGGCAAGCCGCCGGTCGAGATCTCGCTCGACCGGTTGCCGAAGCACGCGCTGGTCGGCGACCTGATCTATGTGCCGCCGGAGACGCCGCTACTCGCCGCGGCGCGCATGCGCGGCAACGTCACGGTCAACGGCCTGGGCCTGCTTCTCAACCAGGCGCGTCCGGCATTCAACGCCTGGTTCGGCGTCATGCCCGAGATCACGCCTGCGCTCAAGCAGGCGATCGCCGCTACCTTCTAGGCCCGGGCGTGGACGCGCGGATCTTCGACGAGCCGAAGATCGACTGCCACGTGCACGTCCTCGACCCCGCGCGCTTCGCCTACGGAGCGAACACGCACTACGCACCGGCCGGCCAGGAGATGGGCATGGCCGCGCTGCTCGAGCAGGCGATGGACGCGTACGGGACGCGCCATGCGCTACTGGTCGGTCCCAACTCCGGCTACGGCCTCGACAACGCCTGCATGCTCGACACGATCGCGCGGGGGGAAGGGCGCTACAAGGGCATCGCGGTCGTCGAGAACGACGCGACTCTCGAGGAGCTCGAGCGCCTCAGGGACCGGGGCGTCGTCGGCGTGGCGTGGAACGTGACGCACTACGGCCTCGAGTACTACCGCGGCGCGGAGCGACTCCTCGACAAGCTCGCGGCGCTCGGCATGTTCGTCGATGTCCAGACCGAGCACGATCAGCTGGTGCGCATGCTGCCGCTTCTCGCGGCTTCGGGCGCGCGCATCCTCGTCGATCACTGCGGCCGCCCGACGGTGGGGGAGGGACTCGACCAGCCGGGGTTTCGCGCACTCCTCGATCTCGGCCTCGCCCGGCGCGCCTTCGTCAAGCTCTCGGGGCTGGTCAAGTTTTCGCGCGAGCCTTCTCCGCACCGCGATGCGTGGCCCTTCGTCGAGGCGCTGGTGCGCGCCTTCACGCTCGAGCGCTGCCTGTGGGCGTCGGACTGGCCGTACCTGCGCGCGCCGGCGCGCGTCGATTACGGCGTGCTGCTCGGCCTGGTGCTCCGCTTCTTCCCCGACGCGGACGACCGGCGGAAGCTGCTCTGGGATACGCCCCGCGCGCTGTTCGGATTCGATTCCTGATGCGAGACACTCGGCCCGGGCTCGCCGCCGGCGTCCGATCACGGGAAAGGAGGAGTGCTTGCACCCGTCGGAGATGAACTTGCCTGCCACGTCGCGGAGCCTGGTGCGCGTTGCCATCCTCGGCCTGTCGATGGCCTTGACCGCGGTCGCCTCGGACGCGCTCCATGCGCAGTCCTATCCTCGTCAACCGATCAGGATCGTCGTGCCTTACGCCGCCGGCGGTGCCGTCGACATCATCGCCCGGAGCATCGGGCAGCCGCTCGCCGAGTCGCTCAAGCAACCGGTGATCGTCGAGAATCGGCCGGGGGCAAGCGCGAATATCGGAATGGAGCTCGTGGCGAAGGCCGCGCCCGACGGCTATACGCTGCTCATGGCCTCGAACGGGATCGCGACCAACATGGCGCTGTTCCCCAATCTGGCGTTCGACGGTCGCCGCGATTTCGCTCCGGTCGCCCGCATCGGCTACGCACCGCTGGTGATCGTCGTCCCCGCTTCGTCGCCGGCGAAATCGCTCAAGGAGCTGATCGCGATGGCCAGGGCGGACCCGGGCAGGCTCACTTACGCGTCGGCGGGCAACGGCAGTTCGGGACATCTGGCCGGCGAGCTCCTGAAATCGAGCGCGAAGATCGACGTCCTCCACGTCCCCTACAAGGGAGGCGCACCCGCGATCACCGATCTGCTGGGCGAGCGCATCTCGTTCATGCCGATCAACCCGGTCGAAGTGCTGGCGCATATCCGCGCGGGCCGGCTTCGGGCGCTCGCGGTCGCGAGCGACAAGCGCTTTCCGTTGCTTCCGGAGGTACCGACCGCCGCCGAAGCCGGCCTCCCGGGCTACGAGGCATCCGTATGGTGGGGCCTCGTGGCGCCGGCGAAAACGCCCGCGGAAATTGTCCGCCAGCTCAATGCCGAGACCAACAGGGCGCTGGCCGATCCGGCGATCGCGGGCAAGCTGAGAGAGCTCGGAGTCGTCCTCACGCCTGGCACGCCGGACCAGTTCTCCGGCTTCATCACGTCGCAGACGGAGGTCTGGTCGGAAGTCATCAAGTCGGCAGGGATCCGGCCGGATTGATCACCGTCGTCTCCTGGCCGTCACCTCGACCCCCCGAGCGGGCACCGGCATTAGTCCGCGTTTGCCTTGCCGATCGACGCGTTGCGCTACCGCCGTCAGGCTGGGCAGCGGCGCGTCCGCGGCGTAAGCTGTTCGGCAGCTCGCCACGCGTTGACTCGTTCGTCTTCTCGTTTCCAGTCTGGAGCTTCGATGATCACCCTGAACGTCAATGGCCGATCCGTTTCCGTCGATGCAGCGCCCGACACGCCGCTCCTGTGGGTATTGCGCGACCATCTCGAGCTCACCGGCACCAAGTTCGGCTGCGGCATGGCGCTGTGCGGCGCGTGCACCGTGCATCTCGACGGCCAGCCGACGCGCTCCTGCGTCACGCCGGTCTCCGCCGTGTCGGACAAGAGGATCACGACTATCGAAGGCCTGTCCGCAGGCCAGGCGGACCGCGTATCCAAGGCGGTGCAGGAGGCGTGGAACCGGCTCGACGTAGTGCAGTGCGGCTACTGCCAATCCGGCCAGATCATGGCCGCCACGGCACTCTTACGCGGAAAGAAGAAGCCCACCGACAAGGATATCGATGCCGCGATGAGCGGAAACGTCTGCCGTTGCGCGACCTACGTTCGCATCCGGGCGGCGATCAAGGATGCGGCATCGAGGCTCGCGTGAGGAGACCGCCCATGGACACGATATTCAAGCTGCGCTTCGCCGGGTCGCGCCGGGAGTTTCTCAAAGCCGGCGCCGGCCTGACGCTGGGCGTGATGCTCGTCCCGAACGCGCTCGCTGAGGCGGCCGGTCCCGGTCGCGCCGGCGGCGAGGTCGTCGCCAGGGGCGCGCTCGAGCCGAACGCGTTCGTCCGCGTCGGCACGGACAACGCGGTCACGGTCGTGGTGAAGCACATCGAGATGGGGCAGGGGACGTTCACCGGGCTCCCCACCCTGATTGCCGAGGAGCTCGACGCCGACTGGTCGCAGATCCGGGTCGAGCCCGCGCCCGCCGATGCGAAGCGCTACAACAACCTGTTCTGGGGTCCCGCGCAGGGTACCGGCGGCAGCACGGCGCTTGCCAACTCCTACGAGCAGCTCCGCAAGGCGGGAGCGGCGGCGCGCGCGATGCTCGTCACCGCGGCGGCACAGCGATGGAACGTCGCGCCGCAAGCCATTACCGTGTCCAAGGGCATCGTGTGGCACAAGCCGTCCGGACGCAAGGCGAGCTTCGGCGCGCTCGCCGACGCCGCGTCGAAGCTGCCGGTGCCCCAGGAAGTCAAGCTCAAGGACGCGAAGGATTTCGTCTATATCGGCAAGCGCGCGCCCCGTACCGACAGCCGCGCCAAGACCAACGGCACGGCGACGTACACGCAGGACGTCAAGCTGCCCGGCATGCTCACCGCGGTCGTCATGCATCCACCGCGGTTCGGCGCCAAGGTGAAATCCTTCGATGCCGCCAAGGCGAAGGCGATGCCGCGCGTCGTCGACGTGGTGCGGATACCTTCCGGCGTGGCCGTGCTGGCGTTGGATTTCTGGTCGGCGAAGCAGGCGCGGGACGCGCTTGCCGTGGAATGGGACGAAACCGACGCGTTCAAGCTGAGCTCCGCGGCGATTCTCGCGCAGTATCGCGTGCTCGCCGAGAAGCCTGGCGCGTCGGCGCGTAAGGAAGGCGACGTCGCCAGCGCGTCGGCTACGGCGGCCAAGACGCTCCACGCGGAGTTCGAGTTTCCCTATCTCGCGCACGCAGCCATGGAGCCGATGAACTGCGTCATGCGGCTCGGCAGCGGCGGCTGCGAAGTGTGGAACGGGGAGCAGTTCCAGACCGTCGACCAAGCGGCGGTGGCGGGCGTGCTGGGGCTCAAGCCCGAGCAGGTGACGCTCAACATGCTCTTCGCCGGCGGCAGCTTTGGCCGGCGCGCCAATCCTCATTCCGACTATCTGGTGGAGGCGGCGAGCATCGTCAAGGCGATCGAAGGCCGCGCGCCCGTGAAGCTCGTCTGGACCCGCGAAGACGACATGCACGCGGGCTACTACCGCCCGCTGTACTACCACGCGCTAAATGCCGCGCTGGACGCGCAGGGTGATATCGTCGCCTGGCAGCATCGCATCGTCGGGCAGTCCATCCTCACGGGAACGGCGTTCGAATCGATGCTGGTGAAGGACGGGATCGACGCGACGTCGGTCGAAGGGGCGAGCACGCTGCCCTACGCGATTCCGAATCTCTCGGTCGATCTCCATTCCCCGAAGCTTCCAATCCCCGTGCAATGGTGGCGATCGGTGGGCTCGACGCACACCGCTTACTCGACCGAGACGTTCATGGACGAGCTGGCGGTGGCCGCCGGAAAGGATCCCTACGTCGTGCGCCACGCGCTGCTCTCGGCGCACCCGCGGCACCGAGGCGTGCTCGAGCTCGCGGCTCAGAAGGCCGGGTGGACCCGACCGCTCCCCGGCGGCAGCGCCGGCGAGCGACGCGGCCGCGGCATCGCGGTGCACGAATCGTTCAACACCTTCGTCGCGCAGGTCGCGGAGGTCACGGTGCAGCGCGACGGGTCGTTCCGAGTCGACCGCGTCGTTTGCGCCGTCGACTGCGGAGTGGCCGTCAACCCCGACGTGATCCGCGCGCAGATGGAAGGCGGGATCGGCTACGGCCTGTCGGCTGCGCTCCACGGGGCCATCACGCTCAAGGACGGCGCCGTTGAGCAGTCCAACTTCCACGAGTACCTGCCGCTGCGCATCGGCGAGATGCCCGCGATCGAGGTGCACATCGCGCCTTCGACCGAGAAGCCGTCCGGAGTCGGAGAGCCGGCCACACCGGTCGTCGCGCCGGCCGTGGCCAACGCGATCTTCGCGGCCACCGGCAAGCGGTTGCGCAAGCTGCCCTTCGACCCCGGAGAACTTGCGCCGGCGTGATCGCGCCGCTCTTCGCTGCTCAGGCTACGAAGCGCACGTCCGACTGCGGCGTTCGCGTGTCCATGTTCTTGCCGCGGTTGAGGTGGTCGTCGATTTCCGCAGCGCAACCGAGCATGCGTCCGTACAGGAACACCGTGAATGCGGCGGTCTCGAGCGCTCGCTCCGACAAGGCTCCGGCGCGGTAGCGCGGCCAGAGCATTTTCAGCAGCACCGACGCGATCACCGCGTCGACGTTGACGCAGAACACGTTGCGGGTCGCGTTCTCGTCGTAGAGCGCCTGCACGAGCTTCCGGTAGTAGTCGTGAAACACGTTGTATTCGCCGCGCTGCTCGAAGAGATTGCGCACGAACTGCTCGCGTGGATCCACGTTCACCGGTTTGCCCTTGAATACCGGGTGGTTGATGCACGGCAGCGCCTGCGCGGCTTCCGCGCCTACTTCCTTGCGCTTGATCCGCTCCTCGGCGTACTGCCGCGCGAACTCCGTCGCCATCGCCTTCAGATCCAGGCCGTGCTTCGGATCGGAAGCATCGCCCAGCTTCGCCCCTTTGAAGCGCTCGAGCAGGAAGGCAACGCCCTCGTAACCGTTGCCGCCGTGGGCGTAGCCGGAATGGGTGAGAAATCCCACCAGCGCCTTGTTGAACTGGACCCGTCCGGGCGCCTCCGGACCATCGGCGGAGGTCGCTCCCTTCGCGCCCTGCGCCGAGATCGCACCCGGGCCGTTGGTGAGCAGGAGCCCGACCAGCGTCTGGAATCCGAACAGATCGGCGGGGTGCGGCTCCTGGCCGATCAACGCGACGCAAGCGACTTCGGTCAGCGAGCGCTTTCCGACGAGATCCGCCGTCGGAATTCCGCATAAGGCGCCGGCCGTGTGCTTGCTGGCGTCGACCGACGCGCCGATCATCGTTGCGAACAAGCGGATCCACCACGGGAGGCTCTCCGCCGTCTGCTTCGAGATGCGCTTGCGCATCAGCGGCCCCCAGGCGAGCGTCGCCGCGATCGCCGCAAGAACGGCATCCGCGGTCGGAGGGCCGCCGAGGCCCTCGACGTAGCGTACGAACACCGACTTCGCCCCGCGCAGCTTGAGACCGGCGAGCATCGCCACGGCCTTCTCGTCGGGCTTCTCGCCGATGAACAGCGCGCGCTGAGCCGCCTTGACCCGGGAGAGATCGAAGGATTCGTCCTTCGCATCCTGCAACCCGGCTTCCGCGAACCGCTCGATCAGCTCGCGCAGCGCACTGCGCGCCGCCTCCTGGCGTCGCGGGCCGACGATGCTGATCGCGGCTGCGAGGACGCTGTTCGGTGCGTTGCCGGCTTCGCGCGACGCATGCGCGGCCGCCAGGGTGGGGTCGCCGGTCAGATTCAGCTCCGCGCCGATCGCCACGTTCACAAGCTTGCAGTCGTTTTCGCCTCCGTGCTCGTGGAGGAGCGCGAGGCAGACGTTGGATTCCATCGGATGCAGCGCAGCTTCGAGCATCGGCACGCCATGCAGGCTCGTCACCTGGGTCTTCGCGTCCATCTGCGACGAGCCCGACGTGTCCTTCATCGATTGCCGCGGGAACACTGCGCCGATCTGCCGGTTGAGCGAGAGGATCTGCTCGTTGTACGGGCGCGTGGCTTCGACCACCGGCGCCTTCAGCGCTTCGGGCAGATCGAGTCCGCGGTCGGCGCCGAACCAGGCCTTGAGCGCGAGGCTGCCTTCGGGCTCGAAGTCGGGTCGCGTCGCGTTTTCGCGCATGACCGCGGTGAGCGCCCCGGGAATGTGCGCGATATTGGTGACGACGGCGCCCTTGGCCGAGAGCACGGGGCGCTCGGGGGTGAAGATGCCGCTCACCCCGAACTTCTCCATGAACCAGCGCTCCTTGCCCGCCGCGTCGTCGGAGCCGCCGGCCATCGCGCCGGCGTGTCCGACGGCGCGCGTGAGCTTGCTCTTCCATCGACCCACGACGCAGGCCACGATGGGCTTCGTGTACTCGGCGGCGAGCTCGTAGTAGCCGCCCGGCTCGACGTACATCACGGCCGCCTTGCTGCGCGCGTCGTTCGCGAGCGCGAAGGCGAACTCGGGGGCGGCGAAGTGGATGTAGACGTCCTTGCCGCTGGAGATCAGGGTGGTCGTGCCCCAGCCGGCCATGCGCAGATAGGTCGCGATGGTGGTCGTGAAGTTGCCGGAGTTCGAGAAGATCGCGATCGAGCCCTTGCGCAGCGCCTCAGCCGGGTTGTCGCCGCCGAGGGCGCCGCCGATGCGCACCTTGTTCCACGCGTCGGCGACGCCGAGGCTGTTGCCGCCGAAGATGTCGACCCCGTTCTGCTGCCCCATCGCGCGGATCTCGCGCGAATCGTGGACCGAGAGCTTCTCGGTCACGATGTACACCTTCTTCAGCCGCGGATTGACGCGAATCAGCTCGGCGACGCCGTCGCGTGCGCCCGAAGGCGGCAGGTAGATGACCCCGCAGTTGAATTCGCGTCCGTCCTGCAGTCCTTCGAGCACGCTGTTGTAGACCGGCACGTTGCCGATCGGCGTCTCGAGCACCTGTCCGCGGCGTCCCGGAGATGTGCCGAAGACGACGTTGCCGCCCGAGTAGGCATGTCCGACGGGTGTGACGTCGCTCGACTCTCCGCCGAGGATGTTGAGCACGCACACCCGGTCCTCGCGCGTGGCCACCTGGGCGAGGGAGCTGATGCCGACGAAGTACTTGAAGTCGCCTACGCCCTGTCTGTACATGATGATCTCTCGAAATCGATGCGGGCGCGGCCGCGGCGCCGCGCCACGGCTACGTCGCCGGCTGTGGCTGCGCAGCGGATGTCTGAGGCGCCGGCGCCATCCCGAGCTTCGCCGCCACGCGCTCGCGTCCGCCGGCTTTCATCCATGCGTCGGCCGTCTTGGCATAGTTGATGACCTCGCTCATGTCCGAGTCGAAGCCGAAAATGCGGTACGGCAGTCCCAGCGCTTCGAAAGTGTCACGCATGGCGCCCATGCCGCGGATGAGGTTCGGGCCTCCGCGTCCGATCACAACGTAGAGCGGGGTCGCACCGTGCTGGCTGAAGTGCTCGCGAAGCGCATCCGCCATCGCGCGGAACGTCTCGAAGATGTCGGTGTTGTTCGACTTGCCGCCGATGATGAACAGGACGTTCGCCTGCTTCAGCCAATGCTTGAAGCAGATGCGCGCCACCTCCTTCATCTTCTCGTAGGGAGGATTGCCGCCGAAGTCCGAGGAGATGATCGCGTCGTCGCCGAGCAGCTCCGTGACCAGAGAGTTGGCGCCTCCCCCGAAGGTCGGCGCGAGGATCGTGCCCTTGGCGTTGATGACGTAGACGTCGCTCTGACCCTGGTAGGTGCGCAGCTGGTTGATTTCCTGCTCGAAGTCCGAGAAATCAACCGCGAACAGATGAGCCGGAAGGTTCAGCCGCAGCCAGCGCTGGTCGTCGCGGTCGAAGCCGCACTTGAAGTCGCAGGCCACCGGCACGAGCCGTCCCTGCTTCTCCGGGCGCATGCGGATCGGGTTGAGCTCGAGCGTCGTCATGCCGAAGTCGTGATAGAGCTCCCAGAGCTTCGGCAGCTGCTGCACCAGCGGTGAGATGAGCTGCTTAGGCGCGTTGAGTTTCGAGAGCGCGTTGGCGACGACGAACGCCTTCATCCCGGTCAGCGGATCGAAGGGCACCTGCGCGACCATGGTCTTGTCGAGCTCTTCGATGTCCATCCCGCCGTGATGCGTGAGCGTCATCGTCGGCGCGCGGAAGTGCGTCGAGTCAGTGATGGAGAAGTAGACCTCGTGCTCCGCGGGCACGGCACCTTCGTAGGTCACGCCATTGGCTTTGGCGACCTGGTTGCCGTGACGATGCTCGACGAAGTACAGCCGCTCCTTCTCCCGGAGCGCCGTCTTCAGGTCCTTTGCGCGTCCGAGCAGCCCGGCCTTGCCTTTCTTGCCCACGCCTCCCTTGAATACGGGCTTGACGAAGATCATCCCGTACTTGTCGATCAGCGCCTTGATATCCTCTTCGCTCGCGTCGGGACCCAGCACCTCCGCCGTCGGGAACCCGACGAACTGGAGCATCTTGGCTCCGTAAAGCATGCCCGTGACTTGCATGAAATGGCCCTGCCAGGTGTCTAATGCTACCGTTTGCGGAGGCCGCGCGCTCTCAAGTCGCGCCGGCCGCGGGCCGCCGCCGGAACAGATACAGCGTCGCGAGCAAGCCGCAGAGCGCTGCGGTGCTGAGCCAGTAGGCCGGCGCGGCCTTGTCCTTTGTGGCCTGGATCAGCCAGGTCGATATTGCCGGCGTGAACCCGCCGAAGAGCGCCGTGGCGAGACTGTAGGCGAGCGAGAAGCCCACGACGCGCACGTTGGTCGGCATGACCTCGGTCAGCCCGACAACCATCGCTCCGTTGTAGAACCCGAAGAAGAACGAGAACCACAGCAGCACGATCAGCATGCGCTCGAAGCTCGGCGCCGCGGCGAGCCACGAGAGCGCGGGATACGCCGTCAGGAGCGCGAGCACGGTGATCGCGGTCAGGATCGGCTTGCGCCCGATCCGGTCGGACAGTGCCCCGCCGATCGGCAACAGGATGAAGTTCGACAGTGCGATGCACAGCGTGACGACGAGGGCGTCGGCGGCGCTGAGCTTGAGCACGGTCCTGCCGAAGGTCGGCGTGTAGACCGTGATCAGGTAGAACGAGGTCGTGGTCATCGCCACCAGCAGCATCCCCGCGATCACCACTTGCCAGTGCGCCATCATCGAGGCGAAAACCTCGCGCGCGCTCGGGTGATGCTTCTGCGCCTTGAACTCGGTACTCTCCTGCAGCGAGCGCCTGAGAGTGAAGATGAGCGGGATGATCATGCAGCCGACGAAGAACGGAACGCGCCATCCCCAGTCGCTGATGGTTTCGGGTGCCATCCAGCTGTTGAGCGCGTAGCCGAGCGCGGCCGCCAGCATGATCGCGACCTGCTGACTGGCCGATTGCCACGCGGTGTAGAACCCCTTGTGACCGGGAGTGGCCATCTCGGCCAGGTACACCGATACCCCGCCGAGCTCGGCGCCCGCGGAGAAACCCTGCAGGAGCCGTCCGATGAGCACCAGGATGGGGGCGATGAGGCCGATGGTCGTGTAGCCGGGGACGAACGCGATCAGAATGGTGCCGCAGGCCATGATCGAAAGCGTCACGATCAAGCCCTTGCGGCGGCCGACCTCGTCGATGTAGGCGCCGAGGACGATGGCGCCGAGGGGCCGCATGAGGAAGCCTGCGCCGAAGACCGCGAAGGTGAGCATCAGCGAGGCGAACTCGCTCCCCGTCGGGAAAAACACCTTGGCGATGTAGGTCGCGTAGAACCCGAAGAGAAAGAAGTCGAACTGCTCGAGGAAGTTCCCGCTCGTCACGCGCAGAACCATCAACAGCTTGGACTGGGGGGCGCCTGCGGTACCCGCGGCGGCGGCTGTTGCCATGGTGGTCCTCCTCACGGCGAAACGTGGGTTGGCGGCCTGGGCCGGTCTGGTTCGATTATCCTCTAACGGCATCGTCAATGGCGCAGCGGGCGGGGGGCCCATCGGAGGGCATGGCGGGACACGGTTGCCGGATTCGTCGACCC